>Ga0208940_1000076_pt1 | contig 124987 bp, 88 predicted proteins | sample AD_JPNNA6_MetaG_FD_184445 | JGI IMG/M metagenome (GOLD analysis project Ga0208940, IMG submission 184445) | Active sludge microbial communities of municipal wastewater-treating anaerobic digesters from Japan - AD_JPNNA6_MetaG (SPAdes) (version 2) | ecosystem: Engineered > Bioreactor > Anaerobic... | reverse complement strand
GGGGTGTGGCGGGCGGCTTCGCCGCCCGCCACACCCCCACCCAAAATCCCCCTTCCTGGAGGGAAGGGGGGCAGGGGGGATGGGCTGATAGAAACACGCATATCTTGTCATACAGAAGCACCTGGCCTACCAAAGTCTACGCCAAACCTGGCATAGGGAATAAGTGGCTTCGTCAGGTTTACGAGCCTGAATAGATACGAAATAAGAAAGGAGACACTATGGTCACACCAAAACGTATCGTACCTGCCGGTTGGTTGGCGACCACCGAACCGGACCTGTTTTTTGAAGACAACACCGTGGGACGTTTGAAGAAGGAAGTGTGGGACGCCAGCGACGCGGAGATTGACGCGATTCTGGCCGACTATGGCATCCCCTCGCCGGTGGAGTGGGGGAAACCCGGTTCATACATCCAGACCACGATTCGTTATCAGGTAGAGGCGAATCGCCGCAAGAACGACATCGTTTTCATCCCCATCGGCTGCACCGAGCTGCATGGGCGGCACCTGCCGAGCGCGTCCGACACGCTCTACGTTAGCCAAATCCTGGAAGGCGTGCGGCGTTTCACGGCCAAGCGCGGCGCGCCGGTGAATCTGGCGCTTCCCCCGTTGAACTACGGCTCGCATCCCTATCACCACATGGGAATGCCGGGCACGATTCCGATCCGTGAGAATGTGGCCCGCGAACTGCTTATTGACGTGATGCTCGGCCTATGGAATGACGGCTTCCGCAAGCAAATTCTCATCAATAACCACGGTCATCTATGGATGTTGGAATCGGCCATCCAGCAGTTCATGAAACGCTATCACCTGCCGGGCCTGTTCCGCGTCATCGATTGGCACCGGGCCGTGCGTGAGTTCTTCCGCACGACGGACCGGGGCGGCCCATGGGATACTAACTTTGTCCATGCCGATGAATCCGAGACGTCGCTGGGGCTGTTGTTGCACCCGGAGATGGTGGATATGGCCTATGCCGTCGATACCGAGGGCAAGAATTACCTGCCCGACGGCCACTTTGACAAGTCCGTCGATCCCTTCGCGCGCCCGAGCCGCTGGTCGGAGGGCGAAGGACACTTTGCCATCGAGATCGCCGCAACGCCGGAAGGCGTGGTCGGGAAGGCGACACACGGCGACGCGGAGAAGGCCAAACGGCCGGTGGCGGCGATCCTCAAGTACCTGACGTTGCTCAACGATCAGATTCTCGAAGCCTTCCCGCCCGGCACCGTGCCGCCCGTCGAGGAAGTCACCTTGCGCTCGGCGCAGGAGATGGAGCCCTATCTCCGCGAGCCGTTGAGCGAGGGGTGGAAGCCAGTCTACGGCCTGCCGCGTATCGGACAGGATACCCTTTCATAACGATGTGTGTAGTAGCGACTTCAGTCGCCGTTTGTGTTGCAGAGCGACTGAAGTCGCCGCTACGTTAGGTAGGAGGCTGCTCATGAAACTGAGCATTGTGCTTTCGGCGCAGTCTACGCGCTTTGCGGCAGCCACGTTCCAGGGTGAGTTGGCGCGTAACATAGCGCATATCGCCTCCTTGGGTTATAATGGCGTCGAACTTGCCATCCGCGAACCGGCGGCGTTCGACCCCGCGGCGCTTTTAGCGCTTCTGGTGCGCTATGGGTTGGGAGTGCCGGCCATCGGTACCGGTCAGGCGTGGAGTGAGGAACGCCTATCGTTCACCGATCCGCAGCCGCAGGTGCGGCGGGCGGCGATCGAGCGGGCGAAGGCGCACGTCCCGTTTGCCTCGCAGGTGGGGGCGCAGCTCGTCATCGGCCTGCTGCGGGGCGTTGTTCAACCCGGCGTCACCCTGGCTCAGGCATGGACGTGGCTGGTCGAAGCACTGCGAGAGGTCGCGGACGCGGCGGCACGGCGTGACGTCAAGGTGTGTCTGGAACCGCTGAACCGCTACGAGACCGATCTCGTGCATACCGTGGACGAGGGACTGGCCTTGTTGGAGCAGGTTGGGGCGGAGAATGTGGGCTTGCTGCTGGATACATTTCACATGAACATCGAAGAAGTGAGCTTCTCCCAGGCTATTCGCACGGCAGGCGCCCGGCTCTTTCATTTTCACGTCGCGGATTCCAACCGCCGTTATCCCGGCGCGGGTCACATCGATTTCGGCGGCATCTTGCAAACACTGTCTGCGGTGGGCTACAGCGGCTACATCTCCGGCGAATTCCTGCCCGAACCGGATGCCGACAGCGCCGCCGCTGCCGCCATCCATTATCTGCGCTCGCTGTAAAAAATAGACAGGACTTACGCAAGCCTGGCTCGAATCGAGCGGCGGAGGATTTGTAGTGACGTCTTCAGGCGTTTCTGAGGAGCTAAGAACGGCTAAAGCCGTCACTACAAACGGAAATTTGCGTAAACCCTAATAGAGTGACTATTCAGTTGTCCTTGCCAGGTTGCCAACAGGACTTTGGAGATGGTACATAAGGTGTTAACGCTTCGCCCGCGGAGGATTTGTAGTGACGCCTTCAGGCGTTTCTGAGGAGCTAAGGGCAGCTAAAGCCGTCACTACAAACGGAAATTTGCGTAAGTCCTAAGTTGCTTCGCCAGGTTGACGAGTCCTACGCGGCACAAATAGTTCCCCAGTGAATGCTTGCCAGGGATCATCAGAGCCCGGCGTAGCGTGCAAGAACCGCGGATCTGGCGATCCGCTCCGAGCATGGCTAACGGGGGCGAAATTGCTGCCATGATGGACTAGCCTGGATACAAAATAAGTTAAACGACTATCTGACTCACGACTACGAGACTATTCTATACAAGGAGTTTGATTTTCATGCCCATCTCTTACGTGCGTTACGATCTTCACGACGGCTACATCCACAACTGGCTCGTCGTTGGGCCACAGGCGATTCTGGTGGAGGACCTCGACCGTTTCACCGGCTCCGACTACAAGCTCCAGATCGCCCGCCATTATTACACACCGGAACACGGCATCACGGAGCAGCCCGTCGAACCCGGCCCTTTGACCGAGGGGGTAGTGCAGATGGAGGGTTTTGAGGGACACTGGCGTTATGTCTGCTGCCTGGACGATCACTTTGTGGACCTCACGACTTTTCAGCACCTCACCCACTATTTGCGCGCGTGGGCTTACACCGAGATCGAAAGTCCGGCAGCGCGTGACGTCACATTCGTGCTGACAACCCACGGACCGGCGGATGTGTGGCTGGACGACGAACACGTCCATCGCCACGAGCACTTCCACCACCAACCCCCGCACAGTGTCACGTTCACTGCGCACCTCAGCGCAGGTCGTCACCGCCTCCTCGTGCGATTTGAAGCCGTGGCTGCGCGCGCCTGTCCTTACGCCATGGCGCTGCGCCTTTTGCCGCTCGCCACTGCGGATGACGCGGTGTACCTGCCCACGACGATAGCTCCTGTGGAGCGGCGCAATACGTTGGAGGAGATCTTCGCGGCGGCGTACCTCACCCAGGACGTGTTCGACTATGACGCCGAATTCGTCATCCGCTGGCCTCTCGGTATGCCGAAGTCGGCTGAAATCGTCGCCCGCCTTCACACGCCCGACGGACGCATCTACGGCGAGGGGAAAGCGAATGCCAGGGCCGGCAAACGCAAGGCCCTCGGCAAGGTCTATGAATATCCTACAGGCGCTCTCCGACTGACGTTGATGCCCCCCTTGACCGAGTACTACGAAGGCAACATGCGCATCACCCGCACCCTCGACGTGTGGGGGCTGGGCTTGAATCGCTACCACGAAACGCCCTATGCAACTTATGCTGAGCGCTGCCGTGAAGGGCTGATGGCAGCCGCCCGGTTGGAAGCCAGCATCTTCTCCGAGATCGCCAAGATGGCGGTGGATTGGTGGCAATATATATCTGTCAAGGTGATCCTTGAGACGATCGATGACATCAATCACCGCCAAGACTGTAGTGACTTTTTCCTGGTGGGCCTTTTGGGGATGGTGTACCGTTTTGGGGATGATCCCCGGTTCCCGCAGGAACTCAAGCTGCCTATCGAAACCTGCATCCTCAACTTCAAATACTGGCACGACGAGCCGGGCAGCGACGCGATGGCTTATGCCACCGAAAACCACAGTATCCTCTTCCACACGGCGGAGATTCTGGCCGGGCAACTGTACCCTGACCGCCTCTTCTCCAATGCCGGGCAGAGTGGGCAGTGGCATCGTGAGAAGGGCGAGCGCCTGGCGCTGGAGTGGCTGCACGAACGTGGCGTTCACGGTTTCAAAGAATGGGATTCCAACTGCTACTTCGAGGAAGACATCCTGGCGCTCTCCCACCTGATCGATCTGGCCGCCTCGGAACCCGTCTGGGAGATGGCGACCGTGTTGATGGACAAGATGCTGTTCAGCATCGCCGTCAACTCGTACAAGGGCGTCTTCGGCTCGACGCACGGGCGCACCTACGCCCCGCTGATCAAGGGCGCTTATCTGGAAGGAACATCGGGCATCACCAACGTGTTGTGGGGGATGGGCGTATTCAACGACCGCATCATGGGCACGGTCAGCGTGGCGTGCATGCAAAACTACGAGCTGCCCTCCCTCATAGCCGCCATCGCCGCCGACCTGCCCGACGAGATGTGGAACCGTGAGCGTCACGTGGGCGAGGCGGCATTGTGGCAAGCCTCCGGCTCACTCGGCGACGAGGTCAACAAAGTCACCTACAAGACGCCGGACTTTATGCTCAGCTCGGCGCAAGATTATCATCCCGGCGAGAGGGGCTTTCAACAACACATCTGGCAGGCCACGTTTGGTCCGGCAGCGGTCGTCTTTGTCACCCACCCGCCGTGTATGAGCGAGGACGGATCCCACCGTCCCAATTTTTGGCATGGGAACGTCATCCTGCCGCGCGTGGCGCAGTGGAAAGACGTGTTGATCGCCATCCACAAGTTGCCGGACGACGACTGGCTGGGCTTCACCCACGCCTACTTCCCCATTTACGCTTTCGATGACGGCACCTTGCGCGACGATGCGCACGGACGCACGTGGGCCTTCGCGCGCCAGGGCAACGGCTACCTGGCACTTACGGCGTCACAAGGCTTAACCCTGATGACTGCCGGGTTGACCGCGCACCGCGAACTGCGTTCCTACGGCTCGCCGAACGTGTGGTTGTGCCACCTGGGGCGTGCCGCACTCGACGGCGACTTCAAAGCGTTCCAGGAGCAGATTCTCGCCCTCGACGTTGCCTTCGATGGCCTTTCCGTTCAGATGGACACCTTGCGCGGCGACAAGTTGGCCTTCGGCTGGGAAGGTCCCCTGCGGCGCAACGGTGTCGCCGAGCCGATCACCGGCTTTCAACACTACGAGAACCCCTACTGCGTGGCGAATTTCCCCGTGAAGGAAATGTACATCGGCTACGGAGACCAGGCCATGCGGTTGAAGTTCGAGGAAGAAGGGGAAGAAGGGTAAGTTACTTCGTCAGGTTTACTAGCCTGAATAGATATGAATAAATTAGCGCATATTGCCTCCCTGAGACGAGCGTCCGGGCGTAATTGAGTGATGTTGAAGATTTATCAGAGGCCTGCCCGTTTAGCAACTGGCGAATTTGACGATATTGTCATCGGTACGTCCTTTGTGGGTGGTATAGATGGGACAACGCACCACATCATCCGCATGTACGGACATTCCTTGCGCATTTCCATGAAGGCGACGAATCAAGTGTGGTTGAAAGCCATCTGGCGATAAATCCAGAGAGCGCTTTGCGTGAAATCCTTACCTTTGTTCACTAAACTCTGCATGAATAATATACCAATCTCCTTAACAAGGCTGCTCAATGTTTCCCAAAACCCCGCCGACCGTGCTCTGGCGGCCCGCTATGCGCCGATCTTGCGCTTCGATGCGCGTGAGCCGTTTCTGCCGCTGGCGGCGGGCTACACGATTTTCCGTGAAACCGCTGCATCTCCTTCGTTTTGCCGGGGACATCGGATTGACCTCGCGCCGCCGAACGGCCCGTGTGCCGCATTCGCCCTCGAGTACGCGATCTGGTGGGACTGGGACATCGGCCACCTGTATGAACTGGAGCACGTCTGGGTCTACGTGAACGCGGACGGCCACGTGGTGCGCGCTGAGGCTAGTTGGCACGGCGACTTTCGCGCTATTCCGGTCGATGGGAGCGCAGCGACCCTGGATCAAAACAGCCGGCAGACTGACGGCAATAAAAATCGGCTCGATCCGCTCAATCTGCTGGCGAAATTAGAAGGCGATCACCTGGTCATCTTCAGCGAACCTGGCAAGCATGCCTTCGCCCCGACGCCGGCGTGGTTCAAGGAACGCTGTGCGGAGTTCAAACGCTCGGTGACGAGTGACCTCGCCGGGATAGAGGGCGTGCTGCTGGCGGTGTACATCCAAAAGCACGTCCAGCCGACGCCGCTCAAGACCCGTCTGGTGCATACCTATCTTGCCCAACGCGCCTTCGAGCCGAGTTGGGACTTCTCTCTGACCTTCTCAATCACCCCGGAGATGCTCGTCCCCTGGGAGGCATTGCGCGACTGGATGCCGGGCCGGGTCAACGCCATTCTCGATCAACTGGCGCGGGAGATTCCGCCCTCAAAATATCGCTTCCTGCGTATTGGACATCGCGGCGCGAGAGCGCATGCACCGGATAACACGCTGCTCGGCATCCGTACCGCCGCCGCTCTCAAAGCGGACATGGTGGAATTCGACGTGCAATGTACGGCCGACGGGCACGTTGTACTGGCGCATGACGCATACCTCATCGACGGCGACGGGCGCGCGTGGCCTATCCGGCGCAGCACGTTGGAACAACTACGGGCGCTGGATCTGGGGCAGGGCGAACACATCCCTACCTTCGCCGAGGCGTTGCAAGTCTGCAGCGAAGAAAACCTCGGCGCATACATCGAAATCAAGGACGGCGCGGCCATCGAAGCAGTGATAACCACATTGCGCGACGAGCTATACGCTGAGTATTGCATCCTGGCGGCGTTCCGTCCTGACTGGCTGGCGACGGTCAAAGATATCGAACCCCGCTTGATGACCTCCATCCTGTTCAACGCGCCGGCGGTGGATGCCGTCAAACTGGCGCAGTCCGTCAAGGCGACGTTTGTACATCCCTGCTGGGAACGTTGCTCCCATCCGAGCGCGTTGTTGACCCCGGAATGGATATCCCGCGTGCGCGCGGCCAACCTGGGCATCGTCTGCTGGCACGAGGAGCGCCCGGCAGAGATTGCTGCCTTGCGTCAACTCGGCGTGGACGCGATCTGTAGCGATGCGCCGGAATGTCTCTTAGAATGTTGACAAAACTTCAGGAGGTATTTCACCATGCATAAACCGATTTTCACCGCCAAAGGCGCCAAACCCATCGGCCCGTACTCGCCGGCGATGGTGGCCGACGGGCCGCTGGTCTTTGTCTCCGGGCAAGGGTCGACGGATCCCCAGACCGGCACATTTGATAAAAACGATGTTCGTGCGCAGGCGCGACAGGTCTTCGAGAATATCGCCGTATTGTTGGAAGCCGCCGGCACCTCGTGGGCCAACGTCGTCAAGGTAGGAGTTTTTCTCGCCGACTTGAAGAACTTCGCGGCGATGAACGAGGTATACAGCACCTACGTCACCCCGCCTTACCCGGCCCGGACAACGGTGCAGGCGCAGTTGCCGGGCGGCATCGACATTGAGGTAGACTGTATTGCCGTCGTCCCGCAAGAGTAAGGGAGTTTGACCACGAATCGCGGTTTGTAGTGCGAGTTGTTAACTCGCGGGGTAGGGCGAATGAGCCCTTCGCCCTACCCCCACTTGTTTTCGAGGAATTTCACATGAACTGGCGTTCACCAGCGGTTGGATGAAAACTTTTCACCCCGCAGGACACGCAGGACACAAAGAAGGTGTGTTTTTCTCTGTGAATTCTGGGTGCTCTGGGGCTATTTTCAAGGGAGCATAAAATGCAGCGACGTGTGGTGATGATAACCGGGGCGAGCAGTGGCATCGGGGCAGCCACGGCTAAACTTTTCGCCCGTCAGGGCTGGGCCGTCGTTTTGGCGGCGCGTTCACAGGATAAATTGCACAAGCTGGCGGAAGACATAACTGCCGTCGGCGGTGAGGCGCTGGTGGTCCCCACCGATGTGACCGCCCAAAGCGACATCGAGAACCTCGTCCAGAAAACCGTCGCTACCTTTGGACGGATCGATGTGCTGGTCAACAACGCAGGCGTCGGCATCTCCGGTACATTGGAGACGGTCGACATGGCGCAACTGGAATATGTTTTTGCCCTGAACACGCTGGCGCCGATTGCCGTCTTGCAAGCCGTCGCGCCGGTGATGAAAGCGCAGGGCGATGGCGTGATCGTCAACATTTCTTCGATGGCGGAAGCAACGGGGATTCCCTACATGTCCGGCTACGGCGCGAGTAAAGCGGCGTTGGGATACCTGTCGGATGCCGCCGCCGTCGAACTTAGCCCTTACGGCATCGATGTGCTCAAAGTCCTGCCCGGTGTCACCACGACGGAGTTCAGCCACAATACGCTGCGGGCAGGACAGGCAGTGACATTGGAGGATCTGCTGGCAAAACTCGGCCTGTTGACGACCGTTCCACCTGAAACCGTGGCGCGCAGCATCTGGAAGGCGGTGAAAACCCGCCGTCCGCAGACGTATGTGACGGCGCAGGATCGGTTTTTGGGGATGGCAGCGCGCTTTAGCCCTGTCATGACCATGAAGGTGTTGAAACTGGCATTGCCGCGTTATGCGCCACCGGATGGCGCCTTGCCGCAGGCGTCCGTCCGCCGCGACCTGGCGACACTCGGTCTTATCGCCGCCGGCATCGGTGTGTTCATCGGCGGAGCGTTGGGGTATGGATTATACAGGCGGCGCTCCATCCATTAGCGCTTCCCCTGTGACAGTTTGACTTGATTTCTAACGGCCACCGGAGGTAGCCCATGAAAGGTATAGCTCGATGTTACGATCAGTTGCGGGCGTATTGTGAAACTGTTCCCCTCGTGGATTGTCACGACCACGCGATACAGTGCGGGCCGAATTATAAAGACCCTATCGCCGTGTTTACCCATAGCTATTTCGAGAGTGATCTGCGTAGTGCCTCTTCGGATGCGGAGATGGACGTACTCGGTGATGAAAAACGTCCGCTGGAGGAGCGTTGGCCGATTTTGGAACAGGCGTGGAAGCGTGCCCGTTTTACCGGCTATGGGATGATGATCCGTCGCACCCTCAAAGAATTCTACGGCGAGGATGAGGTCACACTCGCTGCGCTGCGACGGATGCAGGACGGGCTCCTCCCCTACGAGGACGAGGCTTTCTTCGACAGCGTTCTCGAAAAGGCCCACATCGCTGCGCGCATCCTGGATGTGTGGCCCGATGCGCGGAAGGTGCTCGACGGCACACTCAAGCTGACCCCGCGTGGGCGGCTGGCAATCTCGCTGCCCGGCTATCACGCGGTGCGCAGTTACGAAGAGGTGCAGGCTGTCGGGCGCGTGGTGGGGCGGACGATCACTTCGCTGGATGAATACCTCGACGTCTGCCGCGTCATCTTCGAAGGGCATAAAGCCTACGGCGCGGTGGCGTTCAAGGATCAGAGCGCCTACACCCGCACGCTGGACTACGGCAATCCGACGCGCGCCGAGGCGGAAGCAGTCTTTAACGGGTTTATGGAAGACCCGCGCCGCAGCGCCGCCTATCCCGACGGCGTCAAACCCTTGGATGATTATCTCTTTCACGCTTTCATGCGCATGGCGCGCGACCTGGACTTGCCGGTGCAAATTCACACCGGGCACATGGCCGGCATCCGCAACGACATTGTCAAAACCAACGCTATAGGTCTGACCAAACTCATCGAACTGCACCGCGAGGTACGTTTTGACCTCTTCCACGCGAACTGGCCCTATAGCGGTGAGTGGCTCTACCTCGGCAAGAACTATCCCAACGTGACGCTCGATTTCTGCTGGGCCAACATCATCGATCCCGTCTATTGCCAAAACTTGTTCAAGCAAGCGCTCGCCAGCGTGCCGCACGGCAAAATCCACGGTTACGGCTCCGATGTAGGCGGCGATAGCGTGGATCAGGCCTGGGCGCATGCGCAGATTGCCCGCGATAACATCGCCATGGCCCTGGCGGATCTGGTGGAAATCGACTACCTGAGCCTGGACGAAGCCCAAGAAGTCGCTTACGCCTGGCTGTTCGGCAACGCCAATGCTTTCTTCAGGTTGGGGCTATGAACCGTTCGGAGCGTGCCCCTCTTGTGATCCCGGCAGAGTTGAACGACTCGCACGACCTGCGCCTCTCGGCCTGGGGACCGTATACCAAGCGCTACATGGGCATCTCGCACATCCCGGATGTGCGGACCGGGCTGCGCTTCGATGTGAGCGTCTTCCCCGGCCTGTATCGGCGCGGCATCCAACCGCCCAACGTACTGTGGGAATCCGGTTATCATCCCTGGGAGGCTGCGCCCGATCTCGCGTATTTCCGCCACCGCTTCGAGGTCATATGGAAGGATCAGGTCTACGCCGACGTGGATTTCTGCCGCCTCGATGAAACGGCGGTGTTAGTGCGCACGGCGTGCGTCAATCGCACCGCCACGGCGCAGAATCTCGTCTGGCATTGGATGGCCTCCCTGCATTTTCCACCGTTGCGCACGTACTCCAGCGTTCCGCTGCAAATGAGTCGGGTGATCGTGCCGGAGGGCGGCGTGTGGACGGAGGCCCTGGATTACGCCGACCTGACGCTGGGCTTTGAGCCGCATCGCGCCAACCTCGTCTACGATGGTCTGCGGCGTGGCGAGATGCGTGCGCATGGCTTCACCGGCGGTTTGGGCCTGGGAGAAGGCTTCGGGTTGACGCCGGGCGACAGAGTGACTTACCGCGTCGCGTTGCCCGCCCCTCTGGCGGACGCTGTCCTCGTGTTGCGCTATCGGATGGCGAGCGGCGACCGGCTCCCCCTCGCACTGGCGGGCGACGTGACCGGCGCTGTGACGCTACTCGGCAGTGGCGATTTGACCACCTGCGCGCTCTCGCTCGGGGCGCCGCCTGCCGGTTCTCTCACGTTGACCCTCACGCCGCAGGATCGCGTCGCCTTGGAACTGGACGGCTGCGCCATTGTTCCGCAGACTGCCGTCGCTCAACTGCGTTTTGAACCGGTGATCTGGAATCCGGTGCCGGAGCGTCTCCCCGCTCCCCGCGACAACACGTTGTTGCTGCGCTATGTGCACCTCCCCGTCGTCTATGGGCTGGCGTGGGATGGCGCCGTCTCTTTCAAGGTGCGCGAGTTTTATTGTGACGACCTTGACTCGACGCTGCGCTACAAGGTCCACGAGCACGTGCAGACGACGCTTCGCGGGCCGGGCGAGGGGCACTATACCGATGTCTTCATCCGCCCGGTTTTTCTGGAGGCAGGCGCGGAACGGGTTTCCTACGGTTTGATCTGCATCGGCAGCGTCGAACAGGTGGGAGCGCGGTTGGCGGATTTTGATCCGGCGTCGCCGGGGTGGGATAGCGTCCACACCCAGGCTCGCGCCCATGCCGTCGACCTGGCGCCCAATCCATGTGGCGAAATCTACCGCTTTAGCCAGGAGCGCATGGCTGCGACACTGCTGACCAACATCGTCTACCCGGTGCGCACACGCAGCACCTGGATCCGCCACAACACGCCGGGCCGTTGGTGGGACTGCCTCTACACCTGGGATTCCGGCTTCATCGGTCTGGGGCTGGCGGAACTGGACCTCGACCGGGCGGTGGATAGCCTCAACGCCTACACCACCGCGCCCGGAACGTCGGACGCGGCCTTCATCCACCACGGCAGCCCCGTCCCCACGCAGTTCTATGTCTTCCAGGAATTGTGGAATCGCACGCAGTCCCGCACTCTGCTGACCTATTTCTACCCGCGTTTGCAGCCGTATCACCGCTTTATGGCCGGGCGCTGGGGATCTTCGACGACGCGCACCCTCAAATCCAACCTGATCCGCACGTGGGACTACTTTTATAGCTCCGGCGGGTGGGACGATTATCCGCCACAGGTCTACATCCATCAGCAGAATCTGGAGCCCGTGGTGACGCCGGTCATCAGCACGGCGCAGGTCATCCGCACGGCGAAAATCATGCGTATGGCGGCGCTGGCGCTTGGCGAAGATACCGCCGAATACGACGCGGACATCGCGCAGCTCGCCGCCGCGCTCCAAACCTACGCCTGGGACGAGGACGCCGGCTACTTCAGCTACGTCCTGCACGATGCGGACGGCTATCCGCTGGACATCCTGCGCCACGACTCCGGCGTGAATTTCAACATGGGCATGGATGGCGCGTCACCGTTGGCGGCGGGGATATGTACGCCGGAACAAGAAACCCGTCTGGTGGGGGCGCTGATGTCGCCGGAGCGGATGTGGTGTCGCTATGGGGTGACGACCGTGGATCAGACTGCGCCGTATTACCGCGACGACGGCTACTGGAACGGCGCGGTGTGGATGGCGCACCAGTGGTTCTTCTGGAAGGCGCTGCTCGATATGGGCCGCGCCGACGACGCCTACCGTATCGCGCAGACCGCGCTCGACGTGTGGCAGACGGAGGTGGCCGACTCGTACAACTGCTTCGAGCACTTCATCGCGCGGAGCGGGCGTGGCGCGGGTTGGCATCACTTCGGCGGACTGTCGTCGCCGGTGTTGTGCTGGTACGGCGCGTATCACCGTCCTGGACGGTTGACGGTGGGACTGGATACGTGGATCGAGGCGTTGGCGGTAGCCGCGAACCGGCGCGCGCTCACGGCAACCCTGCGATTATATGGTCCACCGCACCACATGCCGGTCGTCATCGCCACGCTGGACGCGGAGGCGGATTACAGCGTCACCTGGAACGGCGCGTCGCTGGCTCACCATACCCGCCATCCCGGCACACTCGAAATTCATCTGCCGGCGGGCGCAAGGGCGGGAACCTTGTCCATATCTCAGCGGAGTGAACGGATCTGAGGCTCAAAAAGCGCCCGCCGGAGATAGCCGGCGGGCGCTTGGGTGAGCCTCTGGCGCGTGTGACTGGGTTTAGTGGTTTCGCATCACGAGCGGCAGGTAGAGGGTACGCAGCGCGACGGTGGTGATGTCTTCCAGGGAGTCGCTGTACTGGAGGATAGTTTCTACCTTGTAGGCGGTGAGTGTGGTTGTATCGGTCACACCGCCGGTTTCGGTGAAGGGGATGGTCAACGAAATCTGGATGGTGGTGGTCATCCCTGGTTCCAACTGGAATGGCCCCCGATAAGTCGAACCGGGATCGCCGACCAGCAGATCCAACGGCCAATGGCGCGATGAAGTGGCCTCCAGCGCAAAGGTTGCGACCTCTGGATCATAACTCTTCAGGACGTGGCTGTAGACCACCGTCTGGCCTGCTTGGGCAGTCTGGTTGTAACCGTCGGAGAGTTCGACGGGGATGGCGCCGAGTACGCGCATATTGTCGAGCCAGAATGTGGTGTCGTTGCCCATCGTCTGGATAGCAAAATCCTCTTTCGTCAGGTCCTTGTCGAGCCAGTTTGCATCAATGAATGGGATACGTACATGGCTCCATCCGTTGTCTGTTTCCACGGTATACCGGCAGTAGTCCAATGTGTTGCCGCCGCCTGAGAAGAGTAATTGCAGGCCGTGATTGAGGTTCTCCTGTTTGATGTAGAATTCCAGCCCGTAATTATAGGCGGTGTTCAGCGGAGTCCCCCATCCCCCAAACTGTGCCGCTCCCCAGTTTGGACCGGTCAACTCGGCGCGGATTGAGGATGTTCCAGAGTAGATTTCATCGGTGGCATTGAAGGTCAATATGCTACTGTGCCATGTATTGGACCACCAACCCCAACTCCAGTCTGGAGCGTGTGACAGTTCGTCATCAACATAGATATCCCTTGTCCTTGTTGTATCTGGGCGTGGATTGAGGCCGCCGCCGCTTTCTTTAGGCTCGCCACCGTAGAATTCCCGTAGCACAATCTCAGCCGGCTTGTCGAGAGGACTATAGCCGCGGTCACACGGGCCGCCCTGCATGGGATTCGTGTCCCAACTCCACATAAACACACCGGCGAACCACGGCTCCTGGTAAACGGTCTCGAAGAACGCCTGGTATAGATCGGCCTGCTCCTGGAGATCGAGCGCGGGATTGCCCTCGTAGGCCCATGGGGCCATACCGGCGCCATCGATGCTGCGGTAGCCGATCTCGGTGAAGATGATGGGCTTATCCCACTCGTCCGCCAGTTTTTCCAGGAAAGCGCTAGGGGCCGCCCAACCCGCTTTGAAGTCGTCCAGGGTAGCGGTCGTCGTTGTGGCGAGCGCGTAGTAAGCATCAATGCCGATGTAGTCCAGGGCGTCCCAGAACATCACCGTGTTGGTATAGGTATGGTTCGCGGCATAGACCAGTGGCCCTTCGTAGACGCTCTGAATGCCACCTGTGCCGGTGATCAATTCGCGCCAGCGCAGTTCTTCAACCGCTGTGCCATCCAATTCCGTGCCGATGCAGAACTGCTCGACATCGTAATCTGTCGCAATCTGCGCGTAGTGGTTGATGAAGGCCTGATAGCTAGCAAACCACGCGTCCCACTGGGCGGCGGTGGTGAATTCTTCGCCAATCTGACCGCGCCAATGCGTAGAGTCGGCGGACAGGTCGAGATGCGGTTTGAGCATCACTTTCAAACCCAGATCATGCGCCGTTGTGATGGCGTGGATGACACCGACATCGGTGGGGGTCTTATTCGCGTCGGAGTAAATCTCCGTGGAGGTGACTGTATTCTGATACCATGTCGCCAGGACGCTGATCCACCCTGCCCCGGTGTCGGCCAACTTGCTCAGGGATTCATCGGAAGCGGTGGATTCATATTGGTCGAACCACCACGACACATAAGCGATGCCTTCCTGTTTGGGTGCCGGCTCTTGCGCGACTATGTTTTGGGGGCCAGACCAGGCCAGCGCCAGGCCGAAGACGAGGGCGAACAACAAGGTAAGCACCGCAACGTGCGCCAACGACAAAATTTTGGTTTTCATGCTTGATTCCTCCTCCGTGTTGTGGCTAAATGAAATAAATTTTACCGCGCCAGTTATGCTGATGGAATTGCTATAGCTACACCCCTTACTTATAATTTTATGCAACTTTAAAGTTTTGTCTACCTGAGCTCAGCCGAGGCTAAAGCCACGCAGCCCGGCGGGCTGGGCAGCGCAGCCCCCCTGGGGGGGGCTTTGTATGTTGAGCCGTGGGCTTTAGCCCTCGGCCTTCGCAGCCCGGCGGGCTGGCAGCGCAGCCCCCCTGGGGGGGCTTTGTATGTTGAGCCGTGGGCTTTAGCCCTCGGCCTTCGCAGCCCGGCGGGCTGGCAGCGCAGCCCCCCTGGGGGGGGCTTTGTATGTTGAGCCGTGGGCTTTAGCCCTCGGCCTTTGCAACCCGGCGGGCTGGCAGCGCAGCCCCCCTGGGGGGGGGCTTTGTATGTTGAGCCGTGGGCTTTAGCCCTCGGCCTTCGCAACCCGGCGGGCTGGCAGCGCAGCCCCCCTGGGGGGGCTTTGTATGTTGAGCCGTGGGCTTCAGCCCTCGGCCTTCGCAACCCGGCGGGCTGGCAGCGCAGCCCCCCTGGGGGGGCTTTGTATGAGCCGTGGGCTTTAGCCCTCGGCCTTCGCAGCCCGGCGGGCTGGCAGCGCAGCCCCCCTGGGGGGGCTTTGTATGTTGAGCCCTGGGCTTTAGCCCTCGGCCTTCGCAGCCCGGCGGGCTGGCAGCGCAGCCCCCCTGGGGGGGCTTTGTATGTTGAGCCCTGGGCTTCAGCCCTCGGCCTTCGCAGCCCGGCGGGCTGGCAGCGCAGCCCCCCTGGGGGGGCTTTGTATGTTGAGCCGTGGGCTTCAGCCCTCGGCCTCTCCTGCCCTCGGCTGGGAGGTATTGGACGATTGATTGACTTGCGGTAAAATAGATATCCACATTCACTGCCGTATTGCGCTGGTGTGGGTCGAACAATCCAATGAAAAAACTGCCGCATGCCTCAACCGAAGATATTCTCAGCACGCAGAACTTTGTCGTGGCCGCGGTGTGGGCCGAGGCAGAACGGCTGCGTTTGCTGCGTTGTATTCTCCCCTGGATCGGCATGGCGCTGGGGGGTGGAACAGGAGGCGCCTTGATCGCCGCTTTGAGGCATCCCCGGGCGTGGCAGTTGTGGGTGATGGTGGGCGTTATGGTGGTGAGTATGAGCGGATATGTCCTGGCGTTGCATAAAGCGCGACGCGGGCAAGCTGTGGTCGGCAGTTACCTGGTCATCGGCGCTGTCATGATGATCGGGCTGGCGCTGGCGTTGCTCTTTACCGATCTGATCGTCGCTTTTGCTATTCTGGGACTGTTGATTTCTCTTTTGGGGGGCGTCTTGCTCTCTTCAAAGACAGGTTATAATCTTGCGGTCGTCATGCTCATTATGATGGTGGGGCTGTTTGGCTGGACGCTTGTCTCACCTTACCTCTGGGTCCCCTTGGATCTGGGCCGTCAGGCGGAGCAAGGGATTGATCTCATCGTCTTTCTGCTGACGATGTTCCTGGGAACCTATCTGGTAGCGATTAGCCAGGAAGGTACGCGGATGGCCTTTGAGCGTCTGGTCGAACAGTCGAACAAGTTGAAAGTCGCCAACAAAGACCTGGCCCACGAAATCCATGAGCGTAAACAGGCCGAAGCGACACTGGCGCAACTTAACAATACGCTGGAAGTTCTGGTGACCGCACGCACGGCGGAAGTGGTGGCGGAGAAAGAGAAAAGCGACGCGATTTTGCGCAGTGTCGGCGATGCGATTAGCGTGACCGATTTGGATAGGCGCATCCAATATGTGAACGAAGCGTTTGTCGCATTGACGGGCTATGACAGCTCTGAAGTCATTGGGTGTTCCATGGACACATTGTGGGTTCAAGAAACCGGCGAATCCGATCCCCGTTTCCTGCCCTTCACGCGTTCAACCGATACATTCACCTCCCGTGAAATCACCCTGCGACGCAGAGATGGCCGCACTTACGATGCGGCGTTGACGGTCGCTCTGCTGCATAACGCTCAGGGCGAGCGCGCCGGCTACGTCTTCAGTCATCAGGATATCACCAAATTCAAAGCTCTTGACCGGGCGCGCACTCAATTCATCACCAATGTCTCTCACGAATTGCGCACGCCCGTGACAAGCATCAAACTATCCGCGTATTTGCTGCAGGTCGAACGCTCTCCCGAAAAGGCGGCGGTCTATCTACAGGCTTTGGAGCGCCAGTCGGCGCGTCTGGAAAATCTGATTCAAGACACTCTGGAGATGGTCTCGCTGGATAGCGGGCAGGGCGTCACGGCATGGGAGCCACTCCCTTTGTCGACCATCATCGGCGAAGCGGTGACGTGTTATCAACGCCAGGCCGACGCCCGCGCGATCACCCTGCTGGCGAAGCCGGTGCCTGCCGGGTTGCCTGTGGTCAAAGGTGACTCATTCCGCTTGATGCAGGCGTTGAAGGAGGTGCTGGAAAACGCGCTGACATTCACGCCGCCCGGCGGGGCCGTGACCGTCGAGACGGCCCTGACCGCAATGCACGGCCATCCCTGGGTGACGCTCACCGTGCACGATACCGGGCCGGGCATCCCGGCGGAGGAAAAGCCGCGGTTGTTCAGTCGCTTCTTTCGGGGGCAATTGGCCGAGTCGGGACACATCCCGGGCACAGGACTGGGTTTGAGCATCGTTTACGAGATCATGCGCGCCCACGGCGGCGACGTGACCGTCGAGAGCGAAGAAGGCCAGGGCAGTGCCTTCACGCTGTGGCTGCCGGTCGGCTAGTTTGGGCATCCTGGATGATCTCATCGTCACACATCACGATCACATCGGAGGTAACGCTATGACTGAACACGATTCTATTCACATCAAAATTGCCTACATCGGCGGGGGAAGCCGCTATTGGGCCAGGATGGTGATGACCGACCTGGCGCTATGCCCGTCTCTCACGGGCGAGATCGCGTTGTACGACATCGACTACCAGGCCGCGCTGCGGAATGTGGAGCGCGCGAAAGAGATTTACGCTCACCCGGATGCGCGAACCACGTTCGCCGTCCGCGCCTGCGAGACGTCCGCAGAGGCGCTGGCGGATGCCGATTTTGTTTTTCTCTCGATTTTGCCCGGGCCGATGTGGATGTTCGCCAACGACCTTGACATTCCGGCGAAGTACGGCATTCTGCAAACCGTGGGCGATACTACCGGGCCGGGCGGCATCAGCCGTGCGCTGCGCACCGTGCCTACCTATGTCGACTATGCGCACCAGATTATGGAGCTGTGTCCCGATGCGTGGGTCATCAACTACACCAATCCGATGACGTTGTGTACCGCCGCGCTTTATGCTGCCGAACCGGACATCAAAGCGTTTGGTTGCTGTCACGAAGTCTTCGGCACGCAGGAGATGCTCGCCGGGTTGGTCCACGGCTACCTGGATGTGCCGCGCCCGCAGCGCCAGGAGATCAAAACCGACATTGCCGGCGTCAATCATTTCACCTTTGCGACACGGGCGACATGGAGCGGGCTGGATCTCTTCCCGATCCTGGAGGAGCACATGGAGCAGGAAGGCTTCTGGACGGATCGCACGCCGTGGTCTCTCCAGGCGCAGGAACACGGCTTGTGGTTTTCCTCGCAGAAGCTCATTGCCTTTGACTTCCTGCGACGTTTTGGCGTCCTCGGTGCAGCCGGCGACCGTCACCTGGCGGAATTTGTACCATGGTACCTGATTTCGGAAGAGAATCTGCATCGCTACGGCGTCATTTTGACGCCGTCGAGTTACCGGCTGGGAACATGGCAGCCGCCCCAGAATGCGCCCGGCGTTGCCGCTCGAACCGACAGGGAGGAGACGAGGCTGTTGCGTTCTGGCGAAGAGGGCGTCACGCAGATGTTAGCTCTGCTCGGCGTGGAGCCGCTCGACACCAACGTCAATCTGCCGAACGTAGGGCAACTACCCAACCTTCCTCTGGGCGCCGTGGTTGAGACGAATGCGCAGTTCCGCAAGGATAGCCTGGCGCCGGTCGTGCCCAAACCGTTGCCTTTTGGGGTGGAGACGCTTGTGCGCCGTATCATTGACGTGCAGGAATTGACGTTGGAGGCGGCGCTGACGCAAGATAAAGACCTGGCCTTCCAGGCATTGCTCAACGATCCACTGTGCCACATCAGCGTCGATCAGGCATGGGCAATGTTCAACGAATTGCTGGAAGCCAACACGGAGATGCTCCCCGGCTGGGACTAGGCCGAGGCTAAAGCCATCGGCTGAGCCCACGAAGCCTTGCGGCTGGCGGCGCATCCCCCCGGGGAGCTTTGTTGTTGAGCCGTGAGGCTTTAGCCTTCGGCCATTCTTAGCCCGCCGTCGGCTCAGTCTCGGTCGGCTCTTCTGCTTTTTCTGCTTCTGCCGTGGTGCCGTACTTCTCGCGGATGTCGGCGATGAGGGTGCGCACAGCGGTAATGCTCAATGTAGCCACGAACCCCGGCAACGCGGGCAAAAGGATGGGGACCATAAGGCTCAACGCGGTCGCCAGCAGGGTGACGAGCAGCAGGATCAGCGTCGTCAGAGGGCTGACGAAGGTGAGAGACAGGCCGTTGCGCAGGATGGTGAGCAGCTTGGGTGCTTCCAGTTCGATGAGGAAAGCGTGAGCGTAGAATGTGATGCCGCTCCACACCAGCCCAACGAGGATGAAAATGGGCCAGGTCCACGCGATGAGGTTGTCAGGAAGCGGCGAGACCGCCGGCGTGACGTAGAACCAGACGTTGCTCAACAACACAACGTAGCCGGCTATGAGGATGAGCGTGAGCCATAAAGAGCGGAGGCCATATTCTTTGATGGCCTGCCAATACAGACTCCAGTTGATCCCCAATCCACGCACGGCACGATGCGCCACCATCCATATCCCCATCAGCGCAAACGGCAGTGGAATCACGAGGACGGCGGTGACGAGCAAGATCGCGCCGGTCGCAAAGAAGAACAGGATCTCTTCGTAGAAGGCTTTTGCCGCGGGGACGATCAGACGAAGCGCTTGCATGGGACTGTTCCGTGGGGGATTCAGCGTGTACCTTCGATGGCGACTGTTAACTTCACCATGAAGGTGTTGTCGGTGGGACTGATGCGCACGCGCACACCTTGTTGCGTGTCAAAGGCTTGCCTGGCCGTCATGCCGGTCAACACGATTGTTTCTTCTGGAGAATAATCCATCCATTCCTTTGTTACCCAGTTCCACACCGAGATTTCCGCAATGCCTTTGAGCGAGGAGAGAGTGCCGGCTTCGGGGGCAGGCGACAGCGCTACGGTCAGTTTGTCGACATTGGCGATATCCAGATAGGCCGGCAGGACATATTCAAAGGTCGTGTCGGGGGCGTTCCCGTAGGCGATGTGGGTATAGGCATCGACCCAACCATTTGTCGTTTTGTCAGCTATGTTTTCCAGCGTTGCCGTGATGCTGCCTTGAGGCTGCACGGGACAGGGAATGCTGTAGATCAAGCAGCTTTCTTGAATGAGAGTGCCGCCGATGTCGTCGGCGGGGAAGGGCACCGTATCGATCAAACCGGTGAGATAGCACGCTGTCGCCGTGGGTGGGGATGATACATTGGGGAGTGTGGGCCACGTCGGTGTACCGTATGACGAGTAGTAATAGGAATTGGAGACGCCACAAATGGCGGCGGATGACCCGTAAAGCGCCGATGTCGCAGTGACCGGTCGGGAAATGGCGACGGTAGTGGCCGGAGAGATGGCTTGTGTCAACGTGATGTTGTAAGACACATTTTTGCCCATCCACAAGGCCACGTCGTGCAAACTTGCCTCGCTCCATATTTCGCCGGTGAAGTAATATATCCCTTCCTGAAGCGTGATGCTCAGGTCGGATTCAATAGCCGGACTGTCGTACAATCCTTCTGTGCCCCAGGTGATGACGCCCAGCAGATGGTGGGTCTGGATCGTTGCGCCGTCATCGTGGTAGGACACTTCCACGGGGAAAGGCTCGCCTTCGTTGTACCAGTTATCCGTGCGTAAACTGCCGGTCATGGGGCGAGGTGTGCCGGCAGTATTCCAGGTCAGGTTGCGGATGCGCGGGGCGTAGATAGCGGTTCCCTGAACGACCCGCGCCGGCAACGCGGTGTCGGGCACGGCGATGATGGCGATTTCGTGGACAAGAGGGAAAGTGTGGGAAAAAGCACTGCTCAATCCCACGGCCAGGATGATCACAGCGCCGATAATCCACGTGGGAATAAAGACCCAGGCCAAAATCGGCTTGCGCAGTCGCCGTACCAGGATCAAAGTTCCCGGCCCTATGAGGAAAATGTAAACCGGGAAGAGGAGCAGCCATCCCCAGAGTTTAGAGAAAAATGTATACGGAATTTCCAGCATAGTGGACAGGTTGGGGCTGGCGGTAGAGAGTATGCTGCCTGTAAGGGGAGTGGCAATGGCAGGGACCGGATCGGTGCTCCACAGGTTGACAAGCCAGTTCGCACTGCCCGGCTGCATCATATCCCAGCCGACGACGTCCACATACCCTTTGCCGACCGTCCCGCGTGCGGCGACGATGGCGTCTTCGACCATCGCCAGGGGAACGACTTTCGCCTGGGGCAGCAACGTGACGCCGGCGACATCGTTGAGCGTTGCCTCCTTCAGCGGTAAGGCGGCAAAGATGCGTGCATCGCCCGGCGCAGCTATGCGCAGAGGTTCCGCCAGGTTCGACAGCGTTTGTTGCAGTGCCGGGCCGCCCCCTACAATGAGATGACCGCCCGCGCCCACCCAGGCCAGCAACGCTTCCTGTTGTTCCGGTGTCAGACTGGCCGTGTCGATGCCGTTGAGCAGCAGCACATCGATGACATCCCAGGCCATCGGCGTTTCGGGCAAACCGGTGAGGTCGGGCAGCCACATGAGGGTAGTGGCGGCGTCGGAGGGAGCCGTTGCCAGGATTGGGCCGCGCGTGTCGGCGCTGATGACTACACGCTTGCTCTCGCCGGATCCGCTGAGAGAGAGGCGTACTTGTTGCTGCACGCCCGTGGCGTCTTGCAAGGCTACAGTCGGCATGGCGTCCTTGACGAAGAGCGGCACGCGGTATTGTTTGTAGGAGTGCGCGGGCAGTTCCAGCGGACGGCGGTAGGTGACCTGGTTCCGGTCATCGTAGATGATCAATTCACCTTGCCAGTCGGCACCCTCGTTTTTCAGGCTGACACGCGCTTCGGTCCACAAATTCTGCCGGATATACCCTTCCCAGGCGATGGCAATGTCCATTGTCAGCCCCGCGGCGTTCGTTGGTGGGGCGGATTGGCAATTCGTCCTACCCGCCCTGCTCATGAGCAGAACGCCTATCAATCCCAACAACACGAAGCGGATCGTTTTGTTCATTTCATCAGTCCAAGCCACAGGTCCAAAGTCGAAAATCTCTGGACAGGATTTACAGGACGATATTCTGTCTGAATAAGATGTGGGTATTCGCGCATAGGGCAGATTGTAGCAGGAAAGAGAGGTTCGTCAATCTGTTCTTGGCCGGTGGGCCGCGCCGGGAACAGGCGCCCCCGGTCATCGGCGATGATTGCGTCGACACCGATGGAATCCATACCCCATTGCACTAGCTCCGCCTGCCTCGTCATGGACTTAAGTCTTGTCGTCACCAGAAACAGGGTTAGAATATGTGACAGTTGATCTAAATGGCGGGGTAACTGTTCAGCCGCCCGTGCCAGGTGGCGAATGGGGTTTGAGGGATGGTGCATCAGAAGAAATTGTTTCGCCAGGTTGACGAGTACGGCGTGGCACAAATAGTTCCCCGGTTAAGGCTTGCCGGGGATCGTCAAATCCCGGCGTAGCGCGCCAGAGCCGCGGATCTGGCGCGCCGCTCCGAGCTGTGGCTATTTTCAAGGGAATTCGTCATGAAGGGGGCGGTTCACCAGCGGTTGAATGAAAACTTTTTACCCCGAAGAACGCGCAGGACACAAAGAATCTGTGTTTTTCTCGGTGAACTCGGGGTGCTCTGGGGCTATTTTATACGAGGAGACATCTATGGCAATCAAAGAAATTATCTTGCCCATGTTGGGGGAGACGATGAACGAGGGTGTCATCGTCGAATGGATGAAGGCGGTGGGGGAGCCGCTAGAACGCGGCGAGACGCTGTTTTCGGTGGAAACGGACAAGGCGGTGCTCGAAGTGCAAGCGACAGCGGATGGATTCCTGCGCGAAATTCTGGCACCGGCCGGCGAGCGCGTGCCTGTTCTGGCGAAGATCGCTCTGATGACGGATACGCCGGACGAGCCTCTCGAATCGGCAGATGAGCTCATCGGTGCGTCCACGGATGAACGGGGGCGCGACGCCTTGGCTGGGCAGCACATCGACGCCTCTACGCGCCTGTTTGCTTCTCCACGTGCGCGAAAACTGGCCGAGGCGCAGGGCGTCGATCTGGCGGAGATCGTCGGCAGTGGGCCGGACGGGCGGATTGTGGAGAAGGACGTAGCCGCCTACATCGCCGCGGCGCCGAAGGTGACGCCGGTCGCGCGCCGCCTGGCGGAGAGCCTGGGCGTGGATGTACGCACCGTCACCGGCAGTGGAGTGGACGGTAAGGTAACAAGGGCCGATGTGGAGAAAGCGCGTCAAATCGTTGGTGAGTCGGCGGGTCAGGAAATCGGCGCACCGGCGCCGTCTGCCCCGGTCGCGCCCCTGCCCACACCGCCCGTTCCGGCGCTCCCCTCAGTCCCGGCGAAAACGTTGGCGGAGACGCCGATGAGTGGGGTGCGCGCCATCATCGCGCAGCGGATGTATGCGAGTCACCAGACGACGGCGCCGGTCACGCTCAGTGTGGAGGTCGATGCGACGGCGTTCGCGGCGTTGCGGGAAAAGCTCAAGGTGCGCCTGGCGCAGGAACTCGGTTTCAACCTCAGCTACAACGATCTGCTGATGGTCATCGTGGCGAAGGCTCTGCGCAAGTTCCCCGCCGTCAACGCGCGACTGGATGAGGCTGCCGGCGTGATCCGCCAATTGGACGAGGTCAACATCTGCCTGGCGATGGACACCGGGCGCGGTTTGATCGTACCGGTGGTGCGTGATGTGGACCACAAGGGACTGCTGGATATTGCCCGCGCCACGAACGACCTGGTGCAGCGCACACGCGTGGGCAAGGTACTGCCCGACGAACTGGTCGGCGGGACGTTTACCATCACCAATTTGGGGATGTTCGACATCGATGCCTTCACGCCGCTTATCAACTTGCCGGAAGTCGCCATCCTCGGCGTGGGACGCATCCAGGAGAAGCCGGCCGTCTATCACGGTGACATCTGCATCCGCAAGTTGATGTGGCTGAGCCTGACTTTCGATCACCGCCTGGTCGACGGCGGTCCGGCGTCGCGGTTCTTGCAGTACATCAAACAGTTAGTCGAAGACCCGGATTTGCTGTGGGTGTAGCTGACCGAGCCGTGGACGCGACATAGGTGGGCGAGAGCGTCTCGACACATCTGTTCGGAACTGTCGCCATTGCTGGATACTGGAAGCTGGTGGCTCGATTTGCAGCCGAATCAAGCCACCGGGGATGGAGAGGCCGCTCTACAATACCGTCCCATCCAATTTCAATCCCAACACCTCATATTTTTGCCGCCGTGAAATTTTGTCGTTGCGCAATTCTCGATGGGCATAGATGGAGACATCTTTCGCCAGCGCCTGCGGCACGACGATGACGCCGTCGCCATCCGCTACGACAATATCGCCGGGGTGGACGAGCACGCCGCCGACGACCACGGGGATGTCGTAGGCGTCGAATTGCAGGCGGCCTTGCACCATCCCTTGCGAGACGATCCTGGACCAGAAAGGAATCTTTTGCAGGATGATCTCATCGGTGTCGCGGACGCCGCCGTTGCTCACATAGCCTGCCGCGCCCTTGAGGACGCCGTCCAGCGTGTTGTTCGATCCCATCAGCCCGGCGTTGACGCCGCTCTGGTCGATGACGCAGAAATCGCCTTCTTCAATGGCGTCGATCCACGGGTAGGTGCAGACGTTGTTGTAGTACCAGCCTGACCACGTGCTGTATTCATCCGGCGTCATTGTGGGAATGGTGCCTTTGTAGGGCAGATAACGCGCCGTGCGAGCGATGCCCACGGCGCGTGTTCGCCACAGCGGGCGAATTTCAGGGATCATCGAGCCTTGATGGTGCTGCATCATCCAGTCCATGCCATCGCGGACATCTGCCACACGTAGATCGGAAAACAATGCCAGTAGTTCTTTGCGTTCTTCTTTTGAAAGCGCCATGAAAAAAACCTCCTTATGGGTATAGGGTGCAATTTTTGCACGTGGTAATCTACATTGTCATCCCCTTGAAAAATCCGTTGACAGATTCTCCTGGCCGTTGATGGGACCGGCCCCATGGGAACTCCCGTTATTATAGCACGACTTGGGCCGAAATTGCGCTATTCTGAAAAAGAAGTATAGTGCGGCAAATCTTGCGCGCGAGCGTGAGCATAATGAAATGCAGACGAATGATTATCTGACTACTCGACTAACGACTCTTGGAGCAAGCCAATGACAGAGAGCACCTTGATGGGCGTGGACATCGGCACATCCAGTACCAAGACGGTCGTTATCGGCCTGGATGGGGCGTTGTTAGGTATGGCCGCGCGAGAATACCCCGTGGAGACGCCGCGTCAGGGGTGGGCCGAGCAGAACCCGGAGACGTGGGTGAGCGCTGCTTTGGACACGCTGCGGCGCGCTTTGGCGGCGGCGTCCATCTCGGCGCATCAGGTGCAAGCCATTGGACTTTCCGGGCAGATGCATGGGACGGTGTGCCTTGATGCGCACGGGCGTGTCCTGCGTCCGGCAATCATCTGGGCGGACCAGCGCTCGGCGGCGCAGGTAGCCGAGATCGCGGCGCAGATTGGGCGCGAACGGTTGGCCGCATGGACGGCGAATCCACTGGCGACCGGCTTTATGTTGGCGACGTGGCTCTGGCTGCGCGAACACGAGCCTGATGTTGTGGCGGCGACGGCGCACCTGCTGCTCCCTAAAGACTACGTGCGTTACCGTTTCACCGGCGAGATCGGCACCGAACCGAGCGATGCCTCCTCAACGTTGCTTTTCGACACGGCGCATCGTTGTTGGAGCGCGCCGCTGCTGGATGGGCTTGGCCTGGATGGCGGAGTACTCCCGCCGGTGGCGGCATCGGCAGCGGTCGCCGGCGGCCTGTTGCCAGAGATCGCGGCGGCGACAGGCCTACGCCCCGGCACCCCCGTCATCTACGGCGGCAGTGATCAGGCGATGCAGGCCGTGGGTCATGGCGTCGTTGCGCCGGGGGTGGTCTCATCGACGATTGGCACCGGCGGGCAGCTTTTTGCGCCTATCGCGCGGCCGGCCTACGATCCCCAGGCGCGCTTGCACTGCTTCTGCCACGTTCTGCCCGCGATGTGGCACCTCGAATCGGCGATGCTCGCGGCGGGCCTGGCACTCCAATGGCTGCGTGACAAGGTGATGCCGGACCTCTCATATCAGGATTTGGCTGACGCTGCGGCGACCGTCGCGCCCGGCGCAGAGGGATTGTTCTTCCAGCCATATCTGGCGGGTGAGCGCACACCGCACATGGACCCTCACGCACGCGGCAGTTTCGTCGGGCTGACGCTGCGACACGGACGCGAACACATGGCACGGGCGGTCATGGAAGGCGTCGTCTTCGGGATGCGCCAGGGTCTCGAATTGATGCTCGATCTGGGGGTGACGCCGGAGCGCATCATTGCCTCAGGCGGCGCGATACAGCATCCCTTGTGGCGACAATTGCAGGCGGATATGTTCAACCGGCCGTTGTACCAGACACGGACGGTCGAAGCATCGGCGGTGGGGGCGGCACTGCTGGCCGGGGTGGGAACCGGCCTCTACGTGGATGTGGCGGATGCCGTTGCCCAGGCGGTGCACTACGCTGCGGAGGTGGTTACACCTGATCCGGAGAACGTCGCATGTTACGCCGCCCTTGCCGATACATTTGCCGCGCTCTATCCCGCGCTGCGGCCCACCTGTCATGCTTTGTGGTTGTAATTGTGGTGAACTATTCAACCACCCTTGCCAGGTGGCGAATGGGGCTTTGGGGAGGCCTCCTTCTCCCCCACAAACGGGGAAGAAGGAGGCGGAAAAATGAAATCCCCCTTCCCCCAGAGAAGGGGGCAAGGGGGATGGGCTTATAGAAGCACGCCTTTGTCATCCAGCGGATCGCCAGATCCGCGGTCCCTGCGCGCCGTGCCGTACTAGAATGGCCGGGGAGCGATGCCGATCAGATAGCCGAACTTGGCTTTGAACTCGTCCAGTGACAGATTGGTCTGCGCGGCCATTTTACCGAGAAGGATTTCGTTTTCGGCGTCCTCCGGTGTGAGACGGATCATGAACTTGCACGCCGAGCGGAAGACGAAAGAATCGATATTGACCTTGCGGACTTCTGTGCGCCCGGTGGTCGGGTCCATCATTTGTTCAAAGGGGATGGGTACCATTTGCCCTTGCTGGATGGTGATCGTCGCATGACTGCCCTCGTTGAGCAGGAAAGTGACGGCGGCCTCGCCTAGACTGCGTGTGTAGTCGATGTCGTAGGCGATAGGGTCGGCGCAGCGCAATTCGTAGCCCATGTCGATGTTCACAATGCTGGTGTCGACGCCGATGGTTTTGAGCTGTTTGTGCAATGTATCCTTGAGAATGTGCGAGAAATCGACTTCTGACAGACGGATATGGCCGTGCGCGTCGCGCTCGACGTTTTCCAGCCCCTCCATATCACCGGGAAACATCTGTTCCACTACGCCCTCGGCTACCACGGCCACGCCATGGGGTTTATCTTCGGCCTGACGTTTGATCACCGTCGTTGTGAGAATGTCGATGACTTCTTGCAGGCGAATCTCACGGTCTTCCCACTCTTCGGGGATGAGGGTGAGCGTTGCGCCGGAGCTTTTGCCGATGCCCAAGGCCAGATGGCCGGCCTTGCGTCCCATCGCCACGACGAGATACCAACGCTGGCTCGTCAGTGCATCTTCCATCAGATTCATCACCAGCCGCGTTCCCAGTTCCCGCGCCGTTTCAAAGCCAAAAGTGGGGATGCCTTCCGGCAGCGGCAGGTCGTTGTCGATGGTTTTGGGTGCGTGAACCGTCTGGATTCTGACGTTCATGTGCTCGTCCGCGTAGCGCGCGACCCGATAGGCGGAGTAGGCGGTGTCATCGCCACCGATGGCGAGCAAACAGTTGATGCCCGCGTCGATGAGCGTGCGACTGCACATTTCAAGGTCCTTGTCCAATTTCGTCGGGTTGGCGCGCGAGGTGCGCAGAACCGACCCACCGTCACGGTGGATGCGGCTCACATCGGCAATGGTCAGGGGTTTGCCGACGATGCGGCCTTGCATGAGGTACTTGAATCCTTCGTACAGACCGAAGACCTCCATCCCGTTGACGATGGCTTCGATGGTGGCGGAGTGGATCACGCCATTGATCCCCGGCGCCGGTCCCCCGCCGACCAGAATAGCGAGTTTTTTATTTTTTGTCTTCACCATATTCCCCCTCTGAAAATGCCTTAAAAACCCGGTTCTTCAGGATTTCGTGGGGTCAAATAAGAAGCCGGCCACGGATTGCACGGATTGACATACAAAGTATAAAAAATCAGTGCAATCCGTGTCATCCGTGGCAAAAACCAAAGCTGTTTTTCCATCACCACGCAAAGTCCCAGAGAACCCAAACCTTCTGAATACGCCACAGTATAACGCAAGGTTGGAAAATCGTCAACAGAGTTATCGGTTGCCGGTTTTGAATGACCCGTCAGACTAGCGACTGATGACTGAAAACTGACGCTTATCTTCCCATCCAGCCGCCGTCGACGATCAACGTGATGCCGTTGACGTAATCCGAGGCAGCGGAAGCCAGATACACGATTGCGCCCTTGAGGTCTTCCGGCGTACCCCACCGCCCGACAGGGATGCGCGCCAGAATTTGCTCACTGCGGATGGGATCGTGACGCAGTGCCTCGGTGAAATCGGTGTCGATATAGCCGGGGGCGATAGCGTTGACGTTGACGCCCTTGCCGGCCCATTCGTTCGACAGCGCCATCACCAGTTGGCCGATGCCGCCCTTGCTTGCGGCGTAGCTCGGTACGGTGATCCCGCCCTGGAAGGTGAGCAGTGAGGCGGCGAAGATAATCTTGCCATACCCGCGCGCTAACATCTCTTTGCCGAATTCGCGTGTGATGATGAATGGCGCGTTGAGGTTGGTTTCGATGACCTCGTCCCATTTGTCGTCGGGGTAGTCCGCCACCGGCTGGCGGAAGATCGTGCCGGCGTTGTTGACGAGAATATCGATGGGCGGACATTCGTCCTTCACCCGCGCGATGAAGGCGTAGAGCGCCGCGCGGTCGGCGAAGTCGCAGGTGTAGCTTTTGAACGTCCGCCCTAAGGCGACGACATCCTGCTCCACTGCGCTCCCCGGTCGGAGGGTCAGGCTCACGCCGACGATGTCCGCTCCGGCTTCCGCGAGCGCCTGGGCATAGGCGCGCCCAATGCCGCGTCGGCAGCCGGTGACTAAGGCTGTTTTTCCGTCAAGTTTGAATTGTTCAAGGATATTCATATCTTTTCTTTTTGAGTATCTATTCAGGCCAGTCAAGCTGGCACAGCGACTTATTTCCTAGAAAATTCTGCAACCGTTGTTTCCAACGTATGTCTTTGATCTCACAGGACTTACGCAAGCCTGGCTCGAATCAAGCGGCGGAGGATTTGTAGTGACGCTTAGGAGCTAAGAACGGCTGAAGCCGTCACTACAAACGGAAATTTGCGTAAGTCCTACTCATTCATGGTGCAGCTCCTCTCGTGTAACTCTAATGCGTTCAACAAAAATTGATCTCTCACCGCCAATCCAACAAGGTGATTCCCCCATCGTCCACCAACGGGATGACGCTTCCATCTTGTGGGGCGAGCAGGTCAATGTTGTTGAGATAGATGAAGGCGATCTGCTGTCTATCGGGACTCCAACGCCATACCGGCAGCTCGATGCCCGTCTCGCCCGGCGTGTCGAAACAGAAGGCATTGGAACCGTCGCGGTCGATCAGGCAGAGCTTGTGCGGGCTGATGTCGCTCTGGTAGGGGACGAGTGCCCGTCCGAAAAGCAGGGTGTTCCCCGCCGGCGCGTAAACCGGCGTGGCCCACATCCCCGTCTCCGCGGCGAGTTCGGCGCTGTACGCCCCCGTCACTGCGATCTGCCACACGTCGAAGATGGGGCTTTCCTCCGGGTCGTCGATGTTGGGCGATGGCGCATGGACGACCGTGGCGATGAAGTTGCCGTCGGGCGACCATGCGACCGCGGGGTTCCACGCCCAACTGCTGTAGGTGCGGTAGGGAGGGAAGGTGAGCAACGGAACACGTTCGGCCTGGCGGAGGTTCACCACACCCACGCTGTCGGGCTGGGAATAGGCCAGCGCTGCGCCATCGGGCGACCAGGCATAGCGCGTACCCCACCACCCGTATCCCCCGCCTGCCTCGGCGACGAGGATTTTGCGCCGGGTGACGAGCGTGAATTGTGCGGTCAATTGCGCCGTCCACAGATCGTTCTGCCCGCGCCAGCCAGGCGCCGGCTCGATGATCTCCGCCGTTGTCCAGGCGATGGATTTGCCGTCGGGATGCCAGCCGGCCCACAGTACATCGCTGACATTGAGCGGAACCGGATTGGGATCGGCCTCGGCGGTGCGGATGAGCCACAACTCGTTGATGTGTTCCGCGTTGGTGACGGCACGGGTGAAGAGCAGTTTGGACGCATCCGGTGAAAGGCTGAAGACGCGCCCGTCCAGATCGCCCAGCGTGGTGACGCGGCGACGCGCACGATTGCTGCCGCGCAGAATCCATGCATCCTGGTTGTTGAGGTAAGCCAGGGTGCCGGTGATGATGACCGTTTCGACTTGGGGGCGCGTGCCCACGAGGCGGATCTCGTCCTGGGGCGGTTGGGTGACCGCTTCTTGCATCAGCGTGCGCTCGATTTCCACGCCATCCTCAAACGTGAGGCGATAGGCGCGTTCCAAGACGCCGGCCTGCCCTGCCTGTAGCAATCGCACTTCTCCTTCGGGAACGGTCGCGTCGCGCACCACTTGCCGTCCGAAGGGGATGGTTTCGGTGAGGGTCTCGGTCCGTTGTACCACGCGCACGACGGTGATGGTCATCCCCTGACGCAGCGCGGCAGTCTCCGGCGGCGTTACCCGATCCAGTTCGCCTAAGGTGACGCCTTCGGCGGTCAGGAGGTCGCGCACCGTGTCCAGGGCGGTGACGATGATCCGCTGTTCGCCATCGACGACCAACGTCACGCGGTTGGGTTCGAGGGGTGGGGGCGACCCGCACGCCGCCAGCAGCGTCCACAACGCGACCAGCACAACGCGATATAAACGGTGGTATTTCGCTTTTGGGAATGTGAATGGACTCATGCCGTGTTTTATACAACGGCATACGTCAAACGTCAAACACGTCTTATGGGGAGACCGGCCACAGCTCTTCAAGCACAATGATCAGATGGATGAGTTCTCTTTTCCCTGTTTACTGTTCCGTAGTGAGGGCGCCCCATTGGAACGTATGGGCGCCTTCGAGAGGACGGCTCACGTCCCAAAAACCTGTCCCGCCGGTCACGCCCAGGCGGGAGGGGCGATTTTCCGCGTCGAAGTACAGGAAGGCCGAACCGTCAGACACCCACAGAGCGGAACCATCGTTTGGGTTGAGCAACGCGATGGGATGCACGGCCTCGTCGGGTCCCAGGAAGTAAAGGCCCGGCGCCGGGCCGGGGCAGCCATCTCCGCAGCCACGATGGACGAACGCCACCCACCCATCGGGCAGGGCCAGCGGTGACGCAGGATGCAGTGCCCACTCGTCGAGGGCGCAGATCTCGTAAGGCATACTCATCGGTGTATCGCCGAAGGGCGGCTGTATCTGGAAGAGACAGCCGCGCTGTGGCGTGTCGGTGAACAGCCACAGGCTTTGCGCGCCCCAACTCAGCCCGATGGAGCAGTCGGCGACACAGGCGACGTCGCCGATAGGGGTGACTTCTCCTGTCGCTACATTGAGCAACCCCAGGAGCGTCCCTTCCGTCGTCCGGGCTTCCAGGATAAGCCAGTGGCTATTGGGCGACCAGTCTTTGAACTGCCAGGGTGGCGTTGCTGTGGGCGGCAACACCAGCCGTGGTACGGGTTTGTCGATTGCTGTGAGCCACAAGCCCGCGCTATCGGTATAAGCGACGAGATTGCCGTCCGGCGCAAGGTGGACACCGGCACAGCCGGCATCCCCGGTGCCGGTGCAAAAGCCCAACATGCGCTGTGCCTGGCGCAGATCGGTCAATTCGATGGCGAAGACGGTGCCAAAGTGATTGCCATCCGCGGGCGTCTCGGCTGTGGGGCGGATGCCCCACGCCAGGTAGACCAGGTAGCGCGCGTCCGGCGTCACATCGAAGTAGAGGCCCTGCTCATCGCTCAACCGCCCGGCGGTGGGAACGTGCGTATGCTGCCACTGAGCGCGGTCGAACACGTACAGTTTGTCGGCGTCGGTGACGTAGAGGACGAAGCGTTTGTCCTGGGTCACCCGGTAGGCGCGGACTGTCTCGCCTGCGACGGCGACGGGGATGCTTTCCGGCGCGCCGCCTTCGGCGAGCCACATCCAGATTTTTCCATCGCGCAGGAAGTAGAGATCCGTGGGCAGGGCGGGCCAGCCTGGCAGTTCCACAGGCTGTGGTGGCAAGAGCAGACCGGGGGGCAGCGTCGGCGTGGGAGTCGGGGTGAGGGTGGGCGTAGCCGTGGGTGTCGGCGTGGAGGTAGGTGTGGGTGTGGGGGTGGGGAGCACCGGCGTGCGTGTGGGTGTGGGGGTAGGGGCAGGCGTGGGGATGGCACAGCCGGTGACGGCCATGATGATGAACAAAAGCGCCAAGCTAAACAACACGAACTTTTTCATTGTTGATATGTTATCCGCCTGTTAATGTTCGGCTGACAAAATCCTCGGCGGCCTCCCGGGTGGTAATCTCCCCGGCGGCCTGAGCTTCGTGCAGAGTTTCCAGGAGGCGTCCGAGTTGTGGCCCCTGCGGCACACCCAACGCCATCAGGTCATAGCCGTTGAGGAGCGGGGGAGGCGCGATGACCTCGGTGGAGCGCTCGAAGTAGGAGGTGAGCAGGACGTTGGCATGGCACAGCAACGCACGCCAGTGATTTTGAGGCAGACCGTGTCCCCAAACTGCCATAGCATCGGCCAGCGCCAGCAGCACGACGCCCACCCCGGCATCCCCGGTGTCACGATAGAAACGATACGCAGCCCGCCTCGTGAGCGCCGCATTGATATTGGCGAGTCGCATATGTTCTGCCACCAGGGTGACGATGAAGGCATTGGCCTTTCCCGGAAAGCGTAGCGCCTCCAAACGCTCTGCCGTCGCTTGCGCGCCGACTTCCGCGTGGCCGTAGAAGTGGCAGTGTCCTTCCTCATCGACGGTACGGGTGGCGGATTTGCCCACATCGTGGAACAGCGCGCCCCATTTGAGCAGATCGGCGCGCAACATATCCACGTTTACCGGGGTCTCCAGATAGCTCAACAGGGGGGACTGAAATGGGAGCAAGGCGTCGGCCAGCATGGGCCACGTCCAGGGGGGAACGGGCACATAATTTTCGGTGGTCGGAGGACGCGCTTCTCCCTTAATGAGAGCCAGTATCCCTTCTATAGCGGCAATGGTTGCCAGCGTATGGAGGTGAGCATTCGCGTAGTTATGCGGGTATGTTTGTAACACGGTTTGCAGGGCTTGAATTTCCGGCAGGATAGGGTTCAGCAGGTTGAAATTGCTCAAGGTTTGCAGGTTATGCGCTGCCGGAACAGCGTGCAACATTCGCAGAAGTTCGGTGCGGATACGCTCAGGAGTCGCGGTAATGATGGACGACGCCTGGGTACGCATCGCCGCTGCGGTGTGTGTGTCGAAGCGAAAGTGCAGGGCGTTCGCCTGGCGCACCGCGCGCAGCAGACGCACCGGATCATCCTTGAAACTGGATGGTCCGGTCATGCGGATGATGCCCGCGCTGAGGTCGGCTTGCCCCGTGGTTGGATCGATGAGTATCCCATCAAAGGTCAGCGCCATCGCGTTGATGGTGAAATCACGCCGTCGCAGGTCTTCTTCCAGCGTGGCGCCACGCAAGGTGGCGAAATCCAATGTGGTTTGACGGTGCGTATGAGGGTCGGTGACGATAACGCGTCCGGTATCTCGTTCTTCATCCAGGGGGTAGTAGGCGGCCTTTATGACATTGGCGACTTTGCGTGCCATCTCGCGTCCGTTTTCCGCCACGGCGAAATCCCAGTCGTAGAGGTCGCAGCCCAACAGCAAATCACGGACGGGGCCGCCGGCCAGCCATATCCCCTCCGCAGGGAGGATGGTCTTGAGGTGGACCAGTGGCCACTCTGGCAAGGGGATGTACGGTGGATGAGGTGCAACCCATGCCAGGCGCAACCGCTCTTTGGGGCGCGTCGCACGCGCAGCGCAACGTGCCTCTTCGCGCGTCATGCCGACGCCGGCAACGGCAGCGGTTTCTGTCAAGGCGATCCATCGCCCGGCATAGAGACTGAAATCTGTCATGAGTATCCTATAAAAACGTGTGCGGCACGCCCAGGAGCGTACCGCACGCTGATCCTACGTTCGCGCTGGACTAAACGCGGGTGAGATACTGCCCACTCCGGGTGTCGACGCGGATTGTATCACCGACATCAACGAACAGAGGCACCTGGACTTTCAATCCGGTTTCACAGACGACGGTTTTACTGGCACCCGTCGCTGTATCGCCGGCCACGGCGATTTCGGATTCGACAACGTTAAGTTCCACAGAAGCTGGAAGATCGGCATCCAGCACCTCATTCTCCAGAATGGTGAGGCTGACTTCCATGCCCTCTTTCAAAAATCCGGCTCGATCGTCTATGATCTCGGCCGGCACACGAAGCTGATCGTAGGTCTGAGTGTCCATAAAGTAGAAGGATTCGCCATCTTCATACAGATATTGCGCGGTGCGGCGCTCGACGGGTGCTTCTTCAAAGCGGTCTCCCGAAAGGAAGTTACGGGGGATGGTAGTGCCGGTACGTAAGTTACGGAGTTTGGTGCGAATAATGGCGTTGCCCCGACCCGGTTTGTAATGTTGGTACTCCAGAACTAAATACAGTTCCCCATCTAAAATAAAAGTTGTTCCCTTGCGAAGCTCATTTGCATCGATCATACGGCCTCCTCTATACAGACTATCAACCCCGCATTATAACCGCGGTACGATTATCGTCAAGGAAAATGAGATGGGGGGATAGAGTATACTGTTCAGCCTGGCACTAACTATCTGCAAAAACCCACCCCCAAAAATCCCCTTCCCCCCACGTTGGCGCGGGGGGAAAGGGATAGGAGGTAAAAGTTGACCATAAGACCCCATTTGATGCTTAATCTTCAGCCATGGCGCGGAAATCTATGCCGTTTCTTAGTCGATGGCTGAACAATGACGTGATTTTTATAGTATAATTATTCCTAAAGATGGCAAAACCTTGTTGCAAATTGTATTTGTGTGTATAATAACTATGAATACAGAAGAAAGGAGAGTTCAGATGAGTCGCAAATCGATGCTTGTGATTTTGGCAGTTTTTGTGGTGTTCTCGTTGATGGTGGCCGGCTGCAAGAAGTCCGCCACACCTCCCCTGGAAGGTGAAGGCATCCAGGCTGAGGACGAATCTGCCGCTATGATGAAAGAGGCTCAATCGAATCCCACGGTAGGGGCGACCGAAGTGCTGATAACGGCAGAAGCCACGACGTCTCCCCTGGCTGAAGTGCCGCCGACGCCGACTGAGATCGTGCCGGTGGTCACCGAGGCCGTGCCCCCGGTGACGACCGAAGTTATAACGCCCACTGTAGTCGTCGAAGCGACGGTGGCGGCGACGGCGGAACCGGTCACCCTCAGCACGCCGGGCAAGCATGTCGTGCAGGTAGGAGAGAATCTGTTCCGCATCGCGCTGCGCTATGGTACGACGGTAGAGGAGATTGCCAAGGCCAATGGGATTACCAACGCGGCATTGATCTACGTCGGGCAGGTTTTGACCATCCCCGGGGGGACGCCCGGTGAACCGCCGTCGCCAACGGTCGTGCCGCCGAGCGGTGGAGAGACAATCCACATTGTGCAGCCCGGCGAGAACCTGTTCCGCATCGCCTTGAAGTACAACTATAGTCAGTATTACCTCGCCAAGTATAACGGGATCGCCAATCCTTCGTTGATCTATGTTGGTCAGGTCATTCGTATTCCTTAATGAGAGGACTTACGCCAATTTCCGTTTGTAGTGACGGCTTCAGCCGTTCTTAGCTCCTAAGAGACGCCTGAAGGCGTCACTACAAATCCTCCGCCGCTTGATTCGAGCCAGGCTTGCGTAAGTCCTGAATGATTTAGGTGTATTGCAAATAAGTTGAGTAGCGGTAATCAGGCAGTGATCAGGAGAAGTTGAGTCGACGTAGGACGTTCTCACTCCAGTGCATGATGCATGAACGCTCGCCCGCTATTAACCAGAATTTAGATAACGCGGGCGGTGTGTCTTATGTGTCAATACCTTCGCCGGCGTAGATCTAAAGCTGCTTCAAGGAATTGATCTATTAAACAGTAGTAGTTACGCTATTTCTCCACCCAACTCATTTGAAACATACCCAAACGAATTTAGCCGCGTGTTCAACATCTTGTTGACCAGTACAAAAGCACAGAAAATCTCAGCGATCTCTGCGCACTCTGCGGTAAACTCTCTTTCTGTAGCACAAACCGCGCCACTACTATATTAAAGTTGGACAATCAAGATGTATATTCCTGATCTCGAAGCATTTGATTCCCGGAGCTGTCTAAAAGTAAGTGGTGGGCAGGATCGTTAGCCTGAACAACGAACGGGTGCGGCGGGTGCAGGCGCTAGAGCGCAGCACTCGCCGCCGTTATCAAGAGGGCCTGATGGTGGTCGAAGGCTTGCGTCTGGCGCAGGAGGCGCTCGGCGCGGGCCTGCCTGTCCATGAAGCCTTTTATACTGAAGCTTTTGCTGGAAACGTTGCGGGCAAATCCCTGGTTGATGCTTGTACGGCGCAGGCTGTATCTTCCTGGGAAGTGTCGTCGGACGTGATGCAGGCGCTTTCTGATACTGAAACACCCCAGGGCATCCTCTTGGTGATGCCCATCCCCGCTCTTCACTGCGGTGAAGATGCCCCGTTTATTTTGATCCCCGATAGCATCCGTGATCCCGGCAACCTGGGTGCCATGTTGCGCACGGCATGGGCGGCGGGTGTTGCGCAGGTTCTTGTACCGCCGGGCACGGTGGATTACACCAGTCCAAAGGTTGTCCGCGCGGCTATGGGAGCGCACTTCCATCTGTCGCTGCGCCGGACGACGTGGGACGAGATAGGCGCCGCCGTCGCCGGGGCCGACGTGTGGCTGGCGGAGGCCGGGCCGGGAATGCCCTACGACGCTGTGGACTGGCGGGGGCGCGTCGTGCTCATTGTTGGCGGGGAGGCGGAGGGCGCCAGTCCCGCCGGGCGCGCACTGGCTGCCGGTCGGCATGTGGTCATCCCCATGGCGCGGGGGGTGGATTCGCTCAACGCGGCGCTGGCATCCGCCATTGTGCTCTTTGAAGCGGCACGGCAGCGCGGGATAGGCCGACCCAGTGGGGATGGTTGCTTCACGCCTTAATCCTGCTACAATCGAGGCATGAAGCGCTTCCGGTGGGTGTTGATAGGGCTGTTGTGTCTGGCGTGTAACTTCGTTACATCTGCCACACCCCTGCCGCCGACGGTGCCGTCCTCTACCTCTCCAGCTCTGGCGCCACCAACGGCATTATGGACTCTTTCTCCTCAGCCTCCGACGGAACCCCCCTTTCCTACATCCACAGTTGGTCCGCCAGAACCTGGATTGGAGGCGGCTAGTGTGCACCTGTTCCCGTGGCCGTTATATGTGGGGGATTGGGTCAGCGCCAACATCAATCCCCGTCTGCCGGAGGATGTCGCCGGGCCGTTGACCCTCACCTGGACGGTGGATGCCGGTGAGATATTGACCACGTCGGTTGACTATGGGGGATTTGATGACCGCTTACAGGCGCGCTTCTACTGGGCCTGGCAAATCCCGTCGACGACGGAAACCATCCCCTTCACCTTCACGTTGCTGCTGCCGCCCGATTACCCCGACCCTGATTGGACGGACAATACCCTGATTGTATCCGTCACACCTTTGCCGGTCGAGGAAATGCATGAACCGGAGCCGGAGGCTCATTGGACAGCGACAGAATGGCCCGGTTTTCGTCTGCACTATCTCACCGGTTCGGCGGCTGAACGCGATTTATCTTTCATTGAGGCCGCAGCCGCAGAGGCTTATGCAGATGTTACGGCGCAGCTCGGCCCGGCAGGGATGCCGCTGGACATCTATTTTTTGGACCGGGTCATCGGGCAAGGGGGGTATGCTTCCTCGGAATGGGTTGCCATTTCTTACGTTGATCGACAATACGCGCCGGTCAACCTGGGGCTGGTGCTGCGGCATGAGTTGACGCATCGGCTGGATGGGGCACTAGGATGTACTGTGGCGCCGTCCATGGTCCGTGAGGGGCTGGCAGTTTATGTGGCCGGGGGGCATTACGAACGTCGTCCGATTGTCCACACGGCTGCGGTGATTGAGACGTCGGCGTATTATATCCCTTTGATCCGCCTTGCCGATAACTTCTACACGCATCAACACGAGGTCGGGTATATGGAGGCCGCGGCTTTCGTGTCGTATCTCGTGGAGAACTATGGTTGGCCGGGCCTGGCAACGTTTTGTCAGGCTGCCGCGGGGAACGAAACGGCCGGCGGCGATGTGGCATCGCTCGATGCCGGTTTGCAGGCGCTCGGCGAGGACCCGTTGTCGGTCTTCCAGTCGAAGTGGGAGGCGTGGTTGCCTACGCCGTCGGTGACGTCCGCCGATGTGGCGGCGTTGGCGGCGGAATTGCACTTGATGGAGACGCTGCGGGCTTATCAGGCTGCTTATGATGTCGGCGCACACTTTCTGGAGGGGATCTTGTTCGATCCTCAGCAGGGCGCCTCTCGGAACATCACAGCGGATTTTGTGCGCCATCCGCATGAGGTCGAACCCGTGACGCTGGAATTACTGCTGAGGATGGCGCATGAGGCGTTGAACCGCGCTGATGTCGTGTCCGCCGAAAATCTGCTAGCTGCCGTTGACGCAGTGCTCGTCGACGGTTTCCCCGACGCCGGATTGGCCGCCGATGGACGGGCGATCGTCGCGGCAGCGCTGGCGGAGGGATATGAACCTTATCGTCTGGTCGTGCGTGAAGCCGGGCAGTATGAGGTCGATGTTCTCGATGCTGCGGCGTGGCCCGCACAGCGTGTTCTGCGGGCCACATTCACCGGCGGCGCGTGGTCATTGAATTGACTTGAAAAAATATGAGGTGAGGTATGGAGCAGAGCTGCTATGAGATCACATCGACACCTCTGGGACCGGTGTGGGTTTGCGCGACGGAAGGGGGTATCTGCGGTTTGGGATTTGGCGCGTACCCAACAGAGGCTGAAGTGCGCCGCATGGCGCGCTTTGACATCGCACCGCCAGAGTCAGAGAGCAGTGCTATGTTGGAAGCCGCCGTCGCGCAACTGGCGGATTACTTCGAGCGGCGCTTGCAGGTGTTTAACATTCCCCTCGATCTGCGCGGCACACCGTTCCAGCGGGCCGTGTGGGCGGAACTGTTGACCATCCCCTACGGTAAAACGTTGACCTACGGTGAGGTGGCGATAGAAATCGAACACCCGCGGGCGTTCCGGGCGGTGGGTCAGGCGAACGGCGCCAATCCGGTGGCGATCATCGTCCCCTGCCACCGGGTTATAGGGCGGAATGGATGGCTCACCGGCTACGCCGCGGGCGTGGAACGCAAAGCGGCACTGTTGCAGTTGGAGCAGGCCGGATTACAATTGCGGTTTTGATAGCCCCCCTTTTAATGGGGCGCCGTCACCGCGATAAAAAGTGCATCCGCTTCCGGGTCCGACGCCACGGTCCAGCGTGTTCCATCGTCCAACTCATATACGCCTGTGCGCAGCACGTGGTCGACGTGCCTATCCTCGGCGGGCAGTAGAAAGACGTGGCGCTGGATGATGAGATCGCCTGGCTGCCAGGTCTGGGGGGAGACGCCAAGTCCATCGGCGATCCCTTTAACCTCCCCGGTTTCGTCGAGTAAATGTCCCATAATCGAGAACGGGCGGGATGGCGCTGTGTCGGTCACACGCCACCATGTTTCGACATCGAGCCCCTCTTCTTGCGGGTAAGCCGCCGCTCCCACAAAAGTGAGTGCCCCTTCCAGAGCGATAGGAGCCGGGGTGGTCGGTTTTGTGGATAGCTCCGCAGGCGCTGTTTCGGCGCGCGCAATCCAGGCGGTGGACGACGGAATGGCAGGATCGGCGGCGGGCGCGTAAATAGCGAACGCCGGCTCGGTGCGGTACATACGCTGGCGGTAGACAATGTTCAGCGCCGCGAGACGCCGGGCGATAAACGGGTCTGTGGCAGGGGGAGCGGCATAATGCAAGCGCGATTTGAGCGTATCTTGTAGCCATGCGCCGTGAAGGACGTAGCGCCCGGCTGTGGCACTGCCGGGGATGATCCAGCTCTGGGTGCAATCGAAGTCCACGCGCCGAACTCCCGTGACGCCGAATCCGGCGGCGATCGCGGCGTCATCCAGCGGCGCGACCGGTATACGGCACTGGGCGACCCAATGGACGGCGACCTCATCGGCGGTAACGTGGTAGTAGTGGAACGCGTTAGCGATTTGCGCATCGGGCGCACGCCAGCGGAACCAATCATACATTTCAGGATCCACCAGGGGAATGCCGGCGAGCGGCGTCACACTGATGGCATAATCGCCGGGCGGCGGCGCGAAGCGTGAGGGGAAGACGGCAGGCGTGTCGCCGCCCAGGGGTGTTAGCGCTGTGTAGTGGACACCGTAGATGGCCGGATCGTAGAAAACAAAGGCCGAGAGGCGTAGACGCTCAATACCTTCTGTTTCCTGAAAGTGCGCCAGCGCTTTATACCCTTGTCCCCAATCAGTGTTGGAATCGGCCAGATAGCGCCAGCCGTTGTGTGCTCCACCGGCCATCGCGTTGAAAAACGTGAGGGGGTGTGGATAAACGCGCAGTAGCCCGAAGAGTTGCCAGGCGAATAAGAAGGAGTAGGCAGTAAGAAGTAAGGAGTGAGGAGTAAGGAGGGAGGAGTGAGGAGTCGGCAGAGTTTTGAAATTGGGAATTGAAAATTTATGGCTTTGTGCTTCGTATTCCGTACTCCATACTCCTAAATACGCCAGTCCCACATAGAGAAAGGGCAAGAGGGGCAGGAGGTGCCGGTAGCCGATGTTGAGTGGGCTTAAGAGGCTAGAAACGATGTAGAACAAGGGAAACAGGAACATGGTTTGCACGTTCCAACGTTTCAATGTTGTGACATTTCGATGTTCCGCCGCCCAAGACAGCATCGCCCCAAGCGCCAGAAGGAGGGTCGGAAGGGGCGTCTTGAGGGCAAAAGCAGCCGGGAAGTACCACCACCAGCCGCGCATGCTATTTTCACCCCACAAAAACGCCTGGTGACCACCGGCTGTATGTTCGCGTAGACGTAGAATGGGGATCATGTGCGCCGCGGCAGGCAGCGGAATGGAGACGCCGGGAACATCGCCGACCTGGAAGCCGTACACACCCCAGAATGTTAGCCCCGTCAATCCGATGACCAGAAGACCAAGTCGAAGAATAGGTCCGCGATGGGGCGCCTTTGCCTGTCCCAGGCACACCAGACCGGCAATGCCCAATGCCGGGACGAGCAGTGCGGCAGTCAATTTAGTCGTCAATGTCAGGCCAAGCACGACGCCGGTTAGCGCCGCGCGACGCAGCGTTGGACGGCGCAGAAACCTGTGGGCAACAAAAAGCGCCAGCAGAATGAAGGTTGTGGCGCCGAGGTCCGTCCCGGCGATGGCGCCGTGGGCTAACAGGTTGGGGTCGAGCGCAGCGAATACCACCGCCAACAGCGCGCCACGCTCTCCCCATAAATCCCAGGCCCAGCGAACGATGACAGCCAGCAGCAACATGCCCAGCAGTATTCCCATCACCCGCGCCGGGACCAACCAGCGATCGGTCGGTTGGTAAGGGTACAACAACTGCTGCGCCATGTGAATCAACGGTAGGCTTTCCGTTGTCGGTTGCGCAGCCTCACTCCAGGCCGATAGCGTTGTCGGATCAGGCAAATCCCGCAGGGGGAGCAATGGCAGCGCTATCCACAGTTTGATGAGCGGCGGATGCTCTTCCACCAAGCGGTAATCCCCGGTGCGGAGGATCGTGTAGCCGCTGGCGATGTGCAATCCTTCATCAACTGTGATGGAAGTCGCGCTGCCAATGCTGGTCGCCAGTAGAAAGTAGGCGAGAAGTGGGATCAGGACATAAAAGCGACTCTTTCGGGAACTCACGGCCTATCGAAATTTGACGATCACCGGCGTATAAGTCTCTGTAGTGCATCCACTGCTTGTGGGGCGGCGGGACAGCGGCACGAAGATTACGGTGTCGCCAGCTTGTATTCCCCCGATGACAGCTTGGTGGTCGATGATAGGAGTCGTATTCAGCTCCGTGTAGCGGGTGAAAGTGCTCGGATTCGGCGACTTGGCGACGACGGGCAAGTAAGTGCGGTAGGTAAGTGAGATCAGAATCGTGGATGAAATGGGCGCCTGGTAGGGCACGATTTCGTACCGTACCTGAGTGGATGCCGGGGACTGGGTTTTCCATTGGATGGTCAACGAGTCAGTGCTTGTGGTGGTCTGCACAGCGTAGATAAAATCTGACGGTGACCACGTGCTCGGCGCCGGCAGGCGGTTGTTGGGGAATGTGGTTTGCACCAACTCGGCGGCGTCCCAGTACGTGTCATAGTAAGGCTGCTGAGGGCCGCTTGGGGGCTGCGGCGATGCGTAAAGGATGGCGGTCAAACGATCACCGATGGGTTCGGCTTGCACGGTGAGTTTTTCCCACACGAAGAGTTGGGTTTGCTCGGCGGACCAGGCCATGTAGGATGGAAAGGAGAAAAAGCCGCCATCGTCGCCCGGTGTCAATTGCGTTCCTTCGGGGTCAAGCCCGACACGGGCGTGGGGCAGTGCCCCTTCTACCGAGTGGTTGCGCCCGTAGGCGGATAATTCATAAGGAGTGCACTGCGTCAATCCTGTGACCACCTGGTAAATGCCGGCTTGATAGGCCGGCCCCCATTTGAAATACACCTGGGCATGGAGTCCTTCATAATGAACTCGCGCCGTGCGTGTATCATCATATTCTGGCATCACTGAATAATAGTACCATAACCGCTTCCAGTACGGAGCGACGTAGTGGTTGGGATAATACCACGGGTAAGGTTGCATCTCCATATTGCCGTCGATGAGGAGATTGGTGGCCGTATTCTCGACTTGCGGGATCGGCGGCACCGAGGCGGCTGCGGTTGGCCTCGTCCGCGAGGACGTGCCGATACTGGCCGCCAGCGTTAAAACGATGACAAGAGCCACAAAGACATGAACGATGCTTTTCATAGAGATTCTCCTTTCAGATGTTGATATGCAGTTAGGACTGCGTACTGCTGATGAATAAGTTTCCCCAGTGGCTCATCGGGATGGATGCCGCTGACGTCGGTCATCACGGCTTTCAGCCCCTCGGCAGTGATACGCCGTTGCAACTCAACGGCCAGGGGATCGTCCGCATAGTCGTAGCAATAAGCAGCGGCCATGGCGAGACTGAGCGCGTCGGGGATGAGGCCGGCCTTTTCGACCTGGCGCGCTGCTCCTACTAGCCGCTCCTGGGGGCCGAGTTTGCGCAGTGGATCGCGCGCCAGGCGAACGACCGTATCGGCCAGGGCGCGATTGGCGAAGCCCTTGAGCAGTTCGGCGATGAAGTCGTCCAGCTCGGCGGCCTCCATGCGATGTACCGTAAGAAAGCTGCCCCGCACCTCGGCGAAGGCGCGCGTCAACACGTCGTAGATAAACGGGTCTTCGAGCGCTTCTACGCTCAGATCATGCCCGCGCAGGTAGCCTAGATAGCCAAGGATGGCGTGTCCACAGTTATGCAAATACAACTTGCGTTCAATGTAGGCGGTGAAGTTGTCGGCAGGGATCAATCCTACGATCTCCGGCAGGGGGCCGACGAAACGTGGACGGTTCACCGGCAGCTTTTTGTACGCATCCGCCACGATCAGGCTGTAATCTGCGGCCCGCATGGCGGGTGTGGGTTTGGGGATCGTGCGCCCGATAACGACGTCCACGAAACCCACGTGCGCCTCTGCATAGGCATGGTACGCGGAGGGGACGTGTTGCAGCACCATCGCCCGGAACGTCGCAGCGGCGTTCTGCATATTTTCGCCGATCAGCACATTGAGCGGCGATGCTACCTCGCGTTCAGCCCGGCAGACGATGCCTGCCGCGATGATCGGCGCAATGTCGGGCAGTGACCGGACGCCGACGGCGGTGGTGATCAGCGATGTCTCGGCCAATGTCGTCACCAACGTCTCATCCGCCTGCGAGTACAGCGTCCGCGTCACGGGAATGTTAATATCTTGGCTCCAGTCGTTGTCGACCAGACGCAGTGTATAACCACCGCGTGCGTTCAACGCAGCGATCAACGGCTCATCGATCTCTACAAACGTGAGGGCATAGCCAGACTCGCTGAGGAGTTGTCCCAGGAATCCCCGTCCCACACAGCCCGCGCCAAACATAACCACTGACTTCATCGTCGTCACATTATTCTCTTCTGCCCTGGAGTTTGTCCGGAATTTTCAGCAGGTCGTGTGCACGGAGTATGTCTCTGTGCTTTTGTAGTGGTCCGCCCCTCGGCTGTAGCCTACCGCAAACTCAGGCGTGGGCGGGCACGGTCAGAGACCGGCCCGAGCTTCATAATAATTTGTCCTATACCCGACCCTCGGTAGTAAACACAGCGACGATTATAACATAATTGCGAAAATTGTTGACTTGAAGGTGAAGTATGATAGACTGCCCTGGTTATGAGCCGAAGGGTGAAAGTGCCGATTTTTCTGGCAGGCGCGACGCTGCTCTTCTTCTGGCCGGTGTGGGTGGGCGGCTATCGCTTCCCCATCGGCGGCGGCGACCTGTGGGGACAGCTTCATCCTGTCTGGTCCTACGTGGCGTCCTGGCTGCGGCGTGGCGTCATCCCGCTGTGGCATACGGGGATGATGGTGGGGGATCCGATTGTCGCCGAGGGGCAGTACGGACTGTTCAACCCGCTCAACTGGCCGCTGTTTTTACTCAGTCCCGTCCCGGCATGGGCCGTCTCGCTGCGCGGAATGGCGACCCTGTGGCTGGCAGGCGTGGGGATGTACTTCTACCTGCGCCATTCCCCGGTGTGGGGATTACGCGAGACGGCGGCGATTAGTGGCGCGCTTGCCTACATGTTCGCCGATCCCTTTGTGGCGCACCTGGGACACCCGCAGTTCAACGACGCCATGGCCTGGCTGCCGTGGGCGCTCTGGGCCGTGGATCATGCGCTGCGGCGTTCACGGCATATCCCGCTGGCCGGCGGCGCACTGGCCTGTCTGGCGCTTTCGGGACACGGACAGGCAACGCTTTACGGCGCGCTGACCGTGGGGGGGTACGCACTGTGGCAGGTGTTTGCCGCCGGACTATCACACGCACTGCGTCGGGGCGGACGGCTGGTACTGGCCGGCTTGCTCGCTGTGGCGCTGGCGATGCCAGCCATGCTGCCGGGATTCGAGCGGTTGCCCTACACCGAGCGCGCCAACGTTCCTCCCAACCTCGGCGAATACGAATTCCATCTGGGGATGTGGCGCGACTTCATCACGCCGCTCTTCCACGGGCGCAACAGCAAGACGTTTTGGGGGCCATGGGATCGCGTGGAGAGCGGCTATGTCGGCATGGTCGCTCTGGGACTGGCGCTGTTGGGATTGCTGGGCCGTCCGCGTTGGCGCACGGCGTTTTTGTGGATCACCGGCCTGCTTGCCGTCCTGTTGGCGCTGGGGACGCAGGGGCCGCTTTACCCTTTGCTGGCGTCTCTGCCGCTGTTCGACGCGACGTGGAAAACGGGCCGCGCCATCTACGTGCTCTCGTTTGTTCTGGCGCTGGCGGCGGCGGAAGGCGTCGAGAAGTTGCTGGACAAGCCGCGTTTTGCCTGGAGCGCCGCCATGCTGATGGCCGCTATAGGGATCGCGCTGCGTGCACCGGCGTGGGCGGCGCTCGCGCCGAATGTCGCCGCTGTTTCTCGCGCGCTGCTGGGACTTTACCTGGCGGCGGCTGTGCTCGTGTCTGCCGCGTTGCTCGGGCTGGGGCTGCGGCGTTGCCATCTCTGCCGCGCCGCATTGGTCGTGCTCGCCTTGACCGAATTGGTCGTCACCGGTGCGCTGGCCGATGTGGAACCGGCGCCGCATAGCGCAGACGATCCGCACCGCGCGGCACTGGCGTATTTGCGGGCGGACGACGGGTGGTTTCGCGTGGATGTCGATGGCGAAGCGCGGGGCTTGTGGTCGCCGGCAGCGCTGATGGCGGCGGGCTTCGAGGTCCCTCAGGGAACCGGTAATCCGATGGAGATCGTGACGTACAATCAGTATTACTGGGGCATTCCACACAAGGGGATGCCGGCCTATCGTCTGCTGGGGGCAAAGTATATCATCGTCCCCAAGGGCGCGTTGCCTGGCGGGGATGGGATATGGCCCGTGTTTTTCGGTGACGCGCTGGTCGACATCCACCTGAATACAAAGGCGCTTCAGCGCGTCTGGCTGGTTTATCACACAACGCCGGTGGACACCCTCGAAGCGGCCTATGCCCAGGTCTTTGCCGTCGATTTTGCGCCGGACGTGGCCGCGACGGTGCTCAACGGTCCGGCGTTAGAAACACCGGGCAGTGGGCGCATCGAAGTGCTGACTTACGGCCCCAATCGCGCGGCGTTCTACGTCGAAACGAGCGCACCGGCACTGCTGGTGTTGAGCGATTTGCTGTATCCGGGTTGGCAGGCGACGGTCGACGGCAAGCCGACGCCGATTTACTCCACCGACGGGCTGTTCCGTGGGGTGATTGTCCCGGCCGGCGCGCATCGTGTGGAGATGCGTTATTTTCCGTCATCCCTGCGCTGGGGCCTGGGGCTGATGGGCATGGCTCTGGCGGTGCTCGGGTGCATTTTGGCGACGAATTTTCACGCCTCCACCCGAATGGCGACATGATTCCTCAGGATTTCGGGGGGGCGAGAAACCGGCCACGGATTTACACGCCGAGTATGAAAAATCAGTAACTATTTAGCCACTACCGTTACTTCGTCAGGTTTACTAGCCTGAATAGATACAAAAATCAGTGCAATCCGTGTCATCTGTGGCTAAAACAGAAATGACCAGGCGACGAACGACTATCAGACTGCATCTCGACGCGAGCAGATATGGCATTGAATGTTAGACGCGGAAAGCGTACAACGATCTCTCGGCCAGTTTGGGGGATGGCGCTGCTGCTGTTGCCGGCGTTTGCGCTGCGGGTCTGGGAGGTGGGGGTGGCCGATCTCACCTTCGACGAAGTGGCCACGTTTTTCGTGGCGCACCGTTCCATCGGCGCGATGATCCGCTATGTGATGAGCGCCGTCCGTGAGCATCCGCCGGCCTATTATCTGCTGCTGTCTGTGTGGATGCGCCTGGCCGGAACAAGTGAGTTTGCGTTGCGCTATCCCTCTGTTCTGATCGGCGTGTTCACGGTCGTGTGGAGCTTTCGCGTGGGGCGGCGGTTAGGACCACGCGGCGGCTGGTGGAGCGCCGTGCTTTGCGCCGTCATGCCGTTTAGCCTGTGGGTCGGGCGCACAGGGCGCATGTACGGTCTGGTCCTGCTGCTCTCGTTGTTGGTGATGGAAAGCTGGCTGCGCTGGCTGGAGCATCCCGATTGGCGGCACTGGCTTGGCTTTGTCGTCCTGTCGTTGATAGCCGTGATGACTCATTACTACCTCGTGCTCCTGTGGCCGGTGCAGGCGCTCCTGTTGCTGCTGCTGCCGCGCGCCACCCGCGCCATTCGCCAGCCGTGGCTGGCGACGGCGGTGGGTATCGGCGGGATTATGGCGGCTTTTGTCGCCGTTTCGCCGGGCATCCGTGCCATGGCGCTGGACATCATCCGGCGGTTCCCGGCTTCCCCGCTGCGCCTGCGCGAATGGGGCGTCGTCTTTACCGATCTTTACGTATGGGGTTATCGCCCGGAGTTGGTATGGACGGGATGGGTGGGTCTGGGACTTACATCCGTCGGCTGGCTATGGTTTGCCCGTCGTCAACCGTTGACCGGTATGCTCTTTGCGGTTTGGGGTATGGTTCCGCTATGGCTGGCCTCTCTCATCCCTGAAAACCTGGAAACACGCTATCTCACACCGATTTTCCCGGCGTTGATGTTCGGAATCGCTGCCTTGTTGACACGCTTGCGCGGACGCTGGCTGCCCCTGCTTGCGGTTTGTGGATTGTGGGCTTTTGCGGTGTGGCGTGTGCCGATTTTGTATGCCGACCCGGATACGACGTTCTCCACCCGTGTGCAAACCTTGCACACGGCGGCAGAACCCGGAGATGCCCTGGTGATGAACGGCCCGTGGCCCGCCCTGCTTCTGCACTATTATCCGCCGCCCGATTTCATCCAGGTGTATGCCGTGCCGTCTGCTGCGCCGCCCGGCTTTGCGGCGGACATCGACATCCCACGGCTGGAACAGATCGTCCGTGACCATTCGCGGATCTGGGTTTCTTACGGTGTGATCCATTGGGCCGATCCGCAGTATAGTGTGAGCCGGTGGTTGGCGGAGAACACCTACTATGTCTACGAGCGCGCGGGGATGGGGCTGTACCTGTCGCCGGTCGAAGGTATGGTTGAGGTGCGCGCAGACCTTGCTCTCGGTTCACGGGTGACGCTGCGTCGCGCGACGGTAGACCGGCAGGCCGGACCGGTCGGCGCTATGGTGCGGGTGGGGCTGGCGCTGGAGGGACAGCGGCTCGACCGTGACATCGGCCTGACGCTGGGACTGCTGGATGCCGCAGGCAATGTTTGGCAGCAGCGTCAGCTTGGCCTGGGTCCGTTGCATCAATCGTCGTCCGCCGCATTGCCGGATCGGTGGAACGAGCACTGTGGACTTTGGCTGCTGCCCGGGCTGCCCCCCGGCGATTATACGCTGGCGCTTAAGGTGGAGGGGGAAGACATTGTTATGGGTGACGCTGCCGCCGATCATGGCTGGATTCCTCTCACGCCGTTTCACATCGCGCCGGGCGCCACGCAGGCGGAACTGATTGATCTCCTGCCCCACTATGCTGACGTTACGCCTGCCTGGGGCGGAAATCTCACGCTGGTGGGCGTGCAACCTTACAGCGAGAACGCCATGCAGGGCTATCCCACGGGATTTTATCTGTGGTGGCAAGCTGGCGGGGCCGTTTCTGCGACGCAGGTGAAGGTGCGTCTGGTCGGGCCGGAACGCTGGGAAGCGGGGGCTTTCGCCCTCGGACCGGAGTTTTATCCGCCGGGCGTTTGGCAGAAGGGCGATGTCATCCGCCAAAACGTTGTTTTCCAGCTCCCTGACGACCTGGCGGCGGGTCGTTACCGGGTGCAGGTGCAGCCGCAAACGGCTGACGGTGCAGGGGCTTCCGGCGGCGAGTGGGCAGAGCTTTTCACTTTCAACATCGAGGCACGGACGCGCTACTACGTGCCGCCCTTGTCGATCACACGGCGGGACGTGCGCTTTGGGGAAGTGCTGCGGTTACGCGGCTATCGTCTTGAGCGGGAAAGCGCACACCCCGGCGAGAGCATCGCGCTAACCGTCTACTGGCAGGCGCTGGAGAAGCCGGCCAAACTGTACGCCGTCTTTAACCATCTGCGCGCAGCGGACAATGCGACGCTGTGGCACGGCGACTCCTGGCCCCAGGCCGGCTTGTACACCACCGATCACTGGAGACAGAAGGAGGTGGTCGCCGAAGCGTACACCATCGTCATCCCTGAAAACGCCGCGCCGGGGGAATATTCGCTGTACACCGGCGTCTACGATCCACTGACCGGCGACCGGCTTGCGGCGACGACGCCGCGCGGCGAGCGTTTGCTCAACGACGAGTTGGTTTTACTCACGCTTACCGTGCAACCATGATCAAAGGGATGTGTCTGCAACCGGCCTGGTTATGGGGATATGAAACGTTACTCTGTTAGCAAGAGCGCATCCCACGGGATCGCCGTAGGCATCCTGCTGCTCGGCGCAGTTTTACGCCTGGCGGCCTTCGATGAGACCCTGATCAACTCGGATCAGTCGGCAATCCTTGACGCGGCGTTCCAGGTGGCGCGGTTGAAATACTTCCCGATCATTGGAATGAAGTCGTCGGTGGGGGTGATGCAAACAGGCGTCGTGCCGTTGCTGGCGGCTGTGCCGCTGTTCTTCGTCAAGCGCAGCATCGCCGTGCAGTGGTTTTTCTCGGCGTTGGATTGGCTCGCGCTGGCCTGGCTCTATCGTGCCACCCGTGACACGTTGGGACGGCGCACTGCGTCGATCACGGCGCTGCTCTATGCGACGTCGCCCTGGGTCGTGCTGTACGCGCGCACAATCTGGTATCAGACACTCGTGGCGGCCTTGGCGACGACGGCGTTCGCCGCCATCCTGGTCCTGGGGAAACAAAATAAGCCAAAATCCGGCGTATTGATTCTGGCGATGGTCAGTGCGACGTTGATGAGCATGGTTCATCTGGTTGCCGCGCCGTGGGGCGTTGTGCTGTTCGTGCTGTGTGGGGTGATCGGCTGGCGACGGCGCTGGTGGTGGCCGCTGGTGGCGGGCCTCGGGGCGAGCCTGGCGGTGACTTTACCCTATCTGATGCACCTGGTGCGCTCGTCGTTTGACGAAATAGCTTTTTTGTTGCACACTGCGGGGGAAGGCGCGGGGCTAAACACGGCAGCCTTCCGGTTGTCGCGAGAGTTGCTGTCGGGCATGGGGATTATCGCCAATGCGCATGGCGATCTGTGGGATCGCTCCATCATCCCCTGGGACACGGCGCCGGCGTTGCTGTCGGCACTGCTGGGAATGGCGTTGGTCTGGGCTATCGTGCGCGTGATCACCGACCGGCGTGATCGCCCGTGGCTGCTTTTCACGCTGGTGTGGCTATTTGCCGTGCCCACGCTGTTTCTGTTCTCGGATGTCCACTTGCAGCACTTCTACCTGATGACGCTTTTTCCGGCGCCGTTTGTGCTGCTCGGCGCGTGGATCGCCGGCACCACGGGATGCAGTGTGTCCCGCATGCCGCCGTTGCTTGCCAGATTGGGGGGGATCGTGGGGCGGCTTGCCACGGCCCTGCTGGTTTTGATCGCGCTATGGTGGGCCAGTTTGTGGCTGGTTCGCATCCGGCTGGAGGCGCAGGGTCAACTGGAACGCCCCACACGCGGCTGGCTGCTGGATCGCGCTGCGGCGACGGCGGCGCAGTATCTGCGGGATGAGCCGGAAGGTCAGGTCATCGTGCTGGCGCGATTTGGTGGAGAGATGTCGCCATTTGAGTGGTTGCGCGGTTACGCGCAGACTGACGCTGTGCGCGTCGTGGACACCGATCAGGGGATGGTGATTCCTGCCGGACCCACGTGCTATCTGCTTGGGCCGGAGGTGTCGGTGGATGTGCTGTCGCCGGTTGCCTCTGCTGTCACTGAGGTCCCGGGCATGGCGATTCCCGCCAACCCACCCTGGCGCTTCTATTGCAAAGCGGCCTCCGTCGAGAGTTCGCTGCCGCTGGCACAGTGGGAAAACGGTTTGAGTCTGTTAGGGACGTCCATCACGGGGGAATGGCGCGCCGGTGGACATCTCAAGATCGTCCACACATGGGACTATCGCGCTGTTAAACCCGGCCCCTATCATTTTTTCAATCACTTGCTATTGGATGGAACTCTTGTCGCCCAAGTGGACGGCGGCAGTGTGCCGCACTGGTACTGGCATGATGGTGACACCTTGTTGACGTATTTCACGCTCGATCTGCCCGCGGATCTTCCGCCGGGGAACTACGTCTTGCGCGTCGGGATGTATACATGGCCCGACATCGTGCGCGTGTTGATGGTCACGGGCGAGGATGGCTATGTGCTGACCATCCCCCAGGAGTGACGTGCGAAGGGCCACCATCTGTCGTCATGGTTTGCCGCTGCTGCTCATGCTCGTCTATATGGCACTGGGGATGTCCCAGGTGACGCACGCCTCCATTACCTTCGATGAAGGCCCTCACCTGGCAATCGGCTATGCCACCCTGCGCACCGGCGATTTCCGCCTGCAACCGGTCCACATTCACCCGCCGCTGGCGAATGTACTGGCGGCGGCGCCGCTGCTCTTGCAATCTGACTTGCCCGATCCCCGTTCCATCGACGGGTGGGAGATTGCCAGTCTGTCGGCGATCACCGACGGTGTGGTATGGCAATACGCGGAACCGGCGCGCATCGCTACGGCAGGTCGGGTTCCCCTCCTGCTGCTCAGTGTGTTGTTGGGAGCGTTGATCTATCGCTGGGCGCAAGACCTCGGCGGATGGCGTGCCGGCTTGTTGGCGCTGGCGCTCTACACCTTTGATCCCAACTGTATCGCCCATAGCGCGCTCATCACCACGGATATGCCGGTGGTGTTTTTCAGCGTGGCGACGTTGTATGGGGTGAAGGGCGAAGGGCGAAGGGCGAATCAGCACAGCATGGGGCGACTTGTCGCTATGGGGGTTTTGCTGGGGCTGGCGCAACTGACGAAGGTGTCGGCGTTGATGCTCGTGCCGGTGGTGGGGTTGCTGCTGCTGGTTCAAGCCTGGCAGCAGAATCGGCACAACAGCGCAGTGGCGAATGATGCATTGCGAATGACGAATGACGTATCACACGTGGTGTTTCACGTGTTGCGCGCCTGGGTTATGGTCTTCGGCGTTGCGGCGGTCGTGGTCTGGGCCGGCTACGGCTTCCAGGTCGGTTATGTCCCGGGCTTTCCCTTCCCACTGCCGGCGGCGACGCACATACGCATTTTCCAATCTTTGCGCGAGCATTATGAACTGGGACACCCTACTTTTCTGATGGGGCAGGTCAGCAATCGGGGTTGGTGGTGGTATTTTCCGGTCGCATTCGTACTCAAGACCCCGCTGCCGGTGCTGATCCTGGCGGTGGGGACGGCCGTGCGTTTTACGGTGAAGTGTTTTCACGTTTTCACGTTTTCACGTTTTCAAATGGCACGTTGGATAGGACGTTGGCTTCCCGTGTTTTTGTTTCCACTGCTCTATGCTATTTCCAGTTTATTGAGTTCCGTCAACATCGGCTATCGCCATTTGCTGCCGCTGTTGCCGTTTCTTTACGTGGGAATAGGAGTAGGAAGTATGAAATATGGAGTACGGAGTAGGAATCGTCAATCCCGAACCGGCTCTGGCTCTTTATTCCTTACTCCTTACTCCTTACTCCTTACTCCTTATTTTTTACTTCTTGCCTGGCTCGCTATGGGCACGATAGTCCTTGCGCCACACTTTTTGACCTTCTTCAACGAGTTTGCGGGCGGGGCGCGAGGGGGGTATCGCTACCTGGTGGACTCCAATCTTGACTGGGGGCAGAATTTGTGGGATTTGCAGCAGTGGATGACCGGGCACGGTGAGGATCACATCGACTACGCGCATTACAGCCCGGCCCGGTTGGATGTCTACGGCATCGACGCGGATTTCTTGCCGCCCGATCCCCGGGCGGTCGCCTTCGCGCCGTGGAATCCTGCGCCGGGGTTGTACGCTATCGGCGCGACGGTGCTGCAAGGCCCCTATGCGCCCGACATCAACACGTATGCCTGGTTTCGCACGCGCGAGCCGTTGGCGCGTTTGGGCCATGCGTTGTGGCTATACCGCGTATCGCCACGCGAGGCGCCGGCGTGGGCGGCGCTCTGCACAGGCGTTTCGCTGTCGGCAGAGACGGTGGAACAGCGCTTGGGGGTACACACACTGCGCGTCGTTCAGCCGGATTGTGCCCAAGCGTTCATCTATCCAGCAAGCCGGCAAGCCGGGGTGATTATTGCGTCGCCGGGCGCCGAACCGCCGCCCATGTCACAAGTGGATGTCATCTTGCGCTCTCCGACGGGGGAAGCAGGCCCCGTGGTCTATCGGTTGTCAGGGATGCCTCCTGTCCCCGCGAGCAGCGCCGAGGGCATAGATGTCGATGGGCCCCTGGAGTTTCTGGGCTATACGCTTCACGCGAATACCGTTGTGCCTGACAGTGAGATCGTCCTCCAAACGTTTTGGCGTGTTCGTGAGGTGCCGGGGCGTCCGCTTTCGCTGATGGCGCATCTGCTCGGCCCGGAGGGGACCGTTGTGGCAGTGGGGGACGGGATGGGCTTCCCGATTGAGCAATGGCAGCCTGGTGATGGGATCGTGCAGCGGCACGTCCTGGCAGTGCCGGCGGATGCACGGCCCGGCACGTATACCGTCATCACCGGCGCGTACTGGCTGGATACGCTGGAGCGGTGGGGCATGACCGACGCAAGCGGGAGAACTGACGATGCTTTGCTCCTCTACAGGTTTGAGAGGCACGACTGATGCAGCATAAAATCCCTGTGAGTGTGCAGCGTGGCCTGGCCATGATTTTGTTACTGATCTTTTTTGCGCAAGCGGCGTCCGGAATCAATGCATTGTCGTTGACCTACGATGAGCCGATCTACATTGGGGTAGGCTACTCAGATTGGAGGACGGGCGATCCCTTCTGGCACGCCCATATCGGCCATCCTCCCCTTGTAAACCTGCTGACGGCCTGGCCGCTTCTACTGGCGTCAAACCGTCCTGATCCTCGGTCCTTTCCGCAATGGGGAACCTCCGATGTTCTGGGGTTTTCACAGACATTGCTTCCGCAGCTTGGTGGTCTGGACCGCACGGCCATGCTCACCCGTCTGCCTGTGACCTGGATCGCATTGCTGTTGGCAGCGTTGGTTTACCGCTGGGCTTGCAAGCTGTGGCGTAACCATGCTGCCGGTCTTCTCGCGCTATTACTGTTTACATTTGATCCGACCATCCTCGCCCACGGACGGCTCAATTCCACGGATATGGGGCTGGCAGCCTTTGGTTTTCTCGCGGCGTATCTACTGTCGCGGTATCTTCGCGCACCGGATTGGCGGCGGTGTGTCGCTGTAGGTCTGGCGCTCGGTCTGCCGCTCAGTTCCAAGGCTTCCGGTCCTTACTATCTCGGCATTGCCGGTGTATTGCTCTTTGTGTGGGCGTTCATCACCCGGCGTGGCGAGAAAAATTGGTTTCTGCGCATGGCTGCGGTGGGGATGTTCTGGATTGTCCTTGCCCTCAGCGTGCTTTGGGCGGCCTATCTTTTTGAATATGCGCCCCTGCAGTCTGGTGGCACACCGGTCCCGGCTGCGTCACATTGGAAGGGATTGCCGTATATCAACGACTATATGCAAAGTGGTCAGACAACATACTTTCTGGAAAAACTGTACGAGCAAAGTCACCCCTGGGCCTATTTCTTCGTCGGATTTCTGGTGAAGACGCCTGTGCCGAGTTTGCTATTTTTCATGGCGGCGTTTCTGGCGATGATCCGGCAGATTAGGCGAAAAAATGCGGCGCACCTTATGCCGGACATATTGGTATTGCTGATCGTTCCTGCGGGTTACTTCGCAGTCGCCGTCCTTTCGGCGCTTCAAATTGGACAACGCCATCTACTGCCGGTGTACCCTTTCCTTTTCGTGTTGTGCGGTGGATTGGTGCAACCTCGAACATGGATGGAACTTTCACGGCGCGTGCGAATGTTGCAGGTAGGGATAGGGAGCGTGCTGGTGTTGTGGCTGCTGGTGGGGACGTTGCGCATCCATCCTTACGAACTGAGTTATTTCAACGAGTTGATCGGTGGCGCCGATCAGGGTCATCGCATTTTGAGCGATTCGAGCGTGGATTGGGGGCAGGCTCTCAAAGCCGTCAGGGCCTATGTAGAAACGCATCGGATTGCCCATCCCTATCTGGCGGCATTCTCTTCACTCAATCCAGCACTCTACGGTTTAGATTTCGAGCCACTGCCGCCAACTGTGGAGGCTCCTGTCGTTTTGCCCTGTCAATTCAACCCGGCGCCCGGTACCTATCTGATCAGTGCCGTCCCTTTGCATGGTTTATGGTTGTTGGACCCGGATACCTATAGCTGGTTCCGCCAGCGAGAACCCGATGCGATCATCGGACACGCCATTTTTGTGTACAATGTCGTTGCCCCTGACCCGGAGCCGACATGGATCGCGCCATGCGCTTCACCGGCGCCGGTATTATCAGCAGAACAAATCGAAGCCGGTTTTGGCCTTGCCGCTGAGCGTATGTGTACCTTCGATTGTACGCAGAGCTGGCTTTATCCGGCCAGTGGTGATGGATGGTATATTCTTCCCGGCGACGACGCGCCGGTGCCCTGGATACAAGAGCGTCTTTATGCGGCCGATCTTGTGTATGTCCAACGCGACCACTGGATGCACCCGGCTGCACGCATTTACCGACAAGCGGCGCTTAGTCAGGAATTGCCCGTCAGCTCAGCGGGCCACTGGGAGATGGACGGGCCATTGGAATTTTTGGGTTACACCCTTGACACAGGGACGATCAAACGCGGGCAGTCCGTGGAGTTGAGTACGTTTTGGCGCGTTCGTGAGGTGCCCGGTCGTCCGCTTTCGCTGATGGCGCATCTGCTCGGCCCGGAGGGGACCGTTGTGGCGGTGGGGGATGGGATGGGCTTCCCGATTGAGCAATGGCAGCCCGGCGATAGGATCGTGCAGCGGCATGTCCTGGCAGTGCCGGCGGATGCACGCCCCGGCACGTATACCGTCATCACCGGCGCGTACTGGCTGGATACGCTGGAGCGGTGGACGGTGCAGACAGGCGAAACCCATATTGTTGTGGCGCAGCTAAGTCTTGGTGACTAGAGGGGCGCATGCCATGATCGCTGGACAGGGGCAACAGGTGAACGCGCGTTGGCGTTGCGGCGCGGTGTTTATGCTGTGGCTGCTTTTCGCCTTACTCATATCTGGCGCGCGTCAAATCTCTATGACTGCGGATGAGCCGGCGCATATCATCGTCGGCTACAGTCTGCTGGCCGAGGGGACAAAAGCCTTCTGGCTTTTTCCACAGCATGGACATCCTCCCCTGCTTAATGTTCTGGAAGCGGCTTTATTGCGCTGGGCCAAACCCGATATCCCGCTGACCCAACTAGATGGGTGGGCACGGCAGTCAATGACCGATTATTTCCATAGTTTTGTTTCCTATCTCACACCCATTGAACAGATAGAGATGACGGCGCGGCTGCCCATTATTTTGTGTACCATCTTGCTGGGGGCGTTGATTTTCCGCTGGGGATGTGAATGGTGGCATCCGCGAGCCGGGTTGTTGTCGCTCTGTGGGTTGGTTTTTGACCCTTTAATGCTGGCTCATGGACGTTTGGCGACGACTGATGTTGGCTCAGTGATGTTCGGTACGGCCACGCTTTACCTTGTCTGGCGCTGGCAGCGGCGTCCCAGTTGGAAATTGGCGCTGTGGGCAGGTCTGGTGCTGGGGCTGACCTTGTTGGCGAAAGGTTCGGGTATTATTTGGGCTGCGAGTATAGCTATGATCATCTTATTGACGATAATCTGGCGCCGCCGGGAGAATTGTCCGACCACGCTGGTGCTTCATGGTCTTCTTATAGGCGGATTGGGGTTACTGATCCTGTGGGCCGGTTATGGCTTTACCTGGGGAAAAGTCAATGTGGATCTTCCACTGTCGTTGCCTGCGCCTGCCCATTGGAATGGTTTGATCAACCAGGCGCAGAGTGTGGTCGGACGATGGGTTTTCGCTTTTGGAGAACGTACCCATGGAGGCTGGTGGTGGTATTTCCCGGCAGCGTTCTTGATCAAAAATCCCCTCCCGCTCCTGTTCGGGTTGGGATTGGGGAGCATCGTTCTTCTCTGCCGGCGTTTTGACCCTCGCCGACTCCTGACTTTCAGCATTTTCCCGCTCTTGTACACCATCCTGGCATTGACCGGCGGATTGAACATCGGCTACAGGCATCTTTTGCCACTTCATCCTTTCTTCTACCTGATCATCGGGAGCGGCTTCTGGCGTTGGATGCAGGGACCGAGCTGGCGGCGTTGGGTGATATGGGGGTTGGGGGTATGGTATGGGGTGGGCACGCTGCGCCTTTTCCCCTACGAAATTGCATTTTTTAACGAACTTGTTGGCGGCCCGCAAAACGGTCACCATTATTTGATTGATTCCAACATAGACTGGGGACAGGGTTACAAAGCCCTGCGCTCCTATCTGGCAGAACATCCCGGCCCAACGCCACAGATCGCCTACCATTATGCGTTTATTCCTCCCAGTCTTTACGGAATCGAAGCGGTGACTCTCCCCCCCCAGTCGCAATCTCCGCCGAAGGCGCCTTTTCACCCGCCTGCCGGACGTTATGTGCTGAGCGTCACGACCTTACAGGCCGGCTGGACGGCGTCGCCGGACATGTATGCCTGGTTCCGGGAAATCACGCCGACGGCCAACCTGGGATATGCTTTTTTCTTGTATGATATTGATCCGTCCCCACTGCAATGGTTCAGTCAATGTACGACGCCGGCGCTGCCGCTCACCGAAGAAGAGATCGCTGCGGGGGTGGGAAATGCCCCTGTGCGGCGCGTCGATTTCGATTGTATGACCAGTTGGCTCTACCCAGGCGGCGGCGCGACGCCGGGTATTTATGCCGTGCATCGTTACCTTGTGCCGGAAAAGGCCCATGCTTTGCCGACTTTGTTACCTGCGCCGCCGAGAGCAGAAGATGTATTTCTGGCGCGTCGGTTGGGCGAACAACGTCTATCGTTCGACATGCGACGCTTTACCGCCGAATTTCCGGCTTTCTCGCTCTATGAACCTCAACAAGCACCGGTGCCCCCGCAGAATGATGTGGTCTACCTTATGGGCGACGCCGGATTGCCCACTGACACATCCACGGTGCTTGCCTCTCCGATTCCTCTGCAAGGCCCCCTCACTTTTGTCGGCGCCACCTCTTACGCCGATGGTGGTGGCCTTACTGTAGAAACCTGGTGGCGCGTCACGGCAGAGCCGACAGCGCGGCCGTTTTCGCTGATGGCGCATCTCCTCGATGCCCAGGGAACGCCGCTGGGCGTGGCGGATGGATTGGGCATCGCCTCCCAGGCGCTTATGCCCGGCGATCTTTTAGTGCAACGTCATCAATTTACGGTGACATCGGCGACACCGTTATGGCTACGCACCGGTGTCTACTGGGCAGATGATTTGACGCGCTGGTCTACAATCGCCGATCCGACGGCTGACATGCTGCTGATCCGGCTTGCTCCCTAGAAACTGATCGCTCAGGTAGGAGAGACGACTATTGGGAACTAGACTCAAGATCAATTTTCCAGGAGACCTGCGGTGGCGCGTCCGTCTTGCAGTCTGCATTCTGCTAGGAGTCTTGTTCGCTCTGCTGCTGAGCGGCGTTCAGCCTCTTTCCTTCACCGCCGATGAGCCGGCGTACATCGTCGGCGGTTATACGCTGTGGTCTTGTGGGCAAGAATCCCTGGATATTCTGGCGCAGCGTGGTTATACACCTTTGTTGGCCGGCCTGGAGGCGCTTTTGTTTTATGCCGCTGCCCCCAACATCCCTGTGGAGACGCTGACCGCGTGGCCGCCTGACTTCGATCCGTTGGTCAACGCCTTTAAGCCCTATCTGACACCCCTGCCTTATGCCAAATTTATCACCCGCATTCCTACCATCTGGTTGACGATCTTGCTGGCCGCGCTGGTGTTCCGCTGGGGAAAAGACCTTTGGGGTGTACACGCCGGTTTGCTGGTGCTTGTCCTGTTGACGTTTGACCCCACCTTGCTGGCTCATGGGCGACTGGCAACGACCGATGTGGGAGTCACGGCGCTGGGAACGGCGGCCTTGTATCTTGCCTGGCGCTGGCTGCAAGCGCCGACGTGGAGCTTCGCGCTGGGGACAGGCGTGCTGCTGGGGCTGGCGATGCTGGCGAAAGTCTCTGCACCGCTCTGGGCCGCCGTAGCAGGAGTGATGATGTTGATCGGGCTGTTCCGGGCACGCCATCGAAGTGACATGAAGCGCTTGTGGGTTCAGGTAGGGGTAGCCGGCGGCATAGGACTCCTGATTTGGTGGGCCGGTTACGGGTTCACCTGGGGGAAAATGGACGTGCTGCCCTTCGCCGTCCCTGCTCCGGCTTATTGGAAGAGCGCACTTTACCTGGTACAGTACAAATCGGAGTTCTTTGCCCTGGGACGGCGGCAGGTTGATCATTGGTGGTGGTATTTCCCGCTCACATTCGTATTGAAGAATCCCTTGCCGTTGCTGCTGGGCTGCGCGGTTGGGCTGTTGGCATTGCGGCGCAGACTGCAAAGCGACGCGCCATTCCTCATCCTCCTCATGTTCCCCGTGCTCTATACCGTTGTCGCCATAGCCGGCGGAATGGATATCGGTTATCGTCATATGCTCCCTATCCACCCCTTCCTTTACTTGTTGATAGGACGCCTTACGCCTGACCTTTCACGCCTCGCGCATGCCCCCTTACGTTTCACATTGTGCGTTTTACTCCTGTGGTACATCATCGGCACCCTGCGTGTTGTTCCCCATGAACTGGCATACTTCAATGAATGGATCGGCGGCTCGGCGAATGCTTATCGCTATCTCGCGGACTCCAACCTTGATTGGGGGGAATCCACCGAGATGCTTGCCGGCTACGTAGAGACCCACCCGGAGGTTCATGCCGAGCCACCGGCGACGAAATTTCTTCCTGCGCCAGGTCGGTATATCGTCGGAGCATCGTATCTACAGGGCTTGGGGATCGGCGATCCTTACGCTTATGCGTGGTTCAGGCAGCAGAAGCCGGTGGGCATCATCAACGCGAATATCCTCATCTACGACGTGCCCTCCTTCGCTATGACCTGGCTGGCGCAATGCGGTGCGCCGTCAACGCCGTTGGACGAAGATGCCATTGTAACCGGAATCGGCCCTACTTCCTTCCGACGCACCGGCTTTGATTGTACCCAGGCGTGGCTGTATCCCGCTGGCGGGACGACGGCGGGTCTCTACGCGCTGGCTCACAGTTTTATGGCAGAAACGAAACTGTGCCTGCCGTCTTTCTTGCCCTGTCCGACGATTCCAGCAGATCCCTTCATCGCCCGACACGTCGCTGCGGCACGTCTGTCCTTCGACAAGGACCGCCAGGACCAGGTTCCGCCGTTTGTCCTCTACGAGATGTCGGCGACACCTCTCATACCTGACGGGATGGTGTACGTCGTTCCTGTCGAGCGGGTACCTGAGGACTTGTCGGCTGAAACCGCCCTGGCGACGCCTGTTGTTTTGGACGGCCCTTTGAATTATCTGGGGACAGCAACCTATCGTGACGCCGAAAATCTGGAAATAGAAACATGGTGGCAGGTCACCGCGGGCCCGATTACGCGGCCTTTTTCGATCATGGCGCACCTCCTCTCCCCGCAGGGCGATGTCATGGCCGTGGCTGATGGTCTGGGAGTGTGGCCTTCGGTATTGGCAACCGGCGATATTTTTGTGCAGCGGCATGACTTCCCGTTGTCTGACGACGTTGCCGGTGAGACCTGGCTGCGGACAGGTGCATATTGGCTGGACACTTTAGAACGTTGGGCGATCCAGGATGACGGCTCTATGCATGAGGCTGTGCTGTTAGAAAATGTGTTCCAACCCGTAGACTGATGATTGCAAGACTATCTTCACAGGAGGTTTCCATTGCAATTCCCTGTGATTTCCGAAGCCGAACGTATAACCCGCTTGCAGCCGCCCACCGGCAAAGTGCAGATGGTGCTCGACACCGATACTTACAACGAGGTGGACGATCAGTTTGCCATCGTGCAGGCGTTGCTCTCGCCGGAAAAGCTGGAGGTGCTGGCGCTCTATGCCGCGCCGTTCTTCAACGACCGCTCCACCGGCCCCGCCGATGGGATGGAAAAGAGCTACGAGGAGATTTTGCGCTTGCTGGCAAGGCTGGATGTGCCGTCCGCCGGCCTGGTCTTCCGTGGTTCTGAGCACTACCTGCCCGATGGGGATCATCCCGTAGAAAGCGCTGCGGCCTACGACCTCGTCGCCAAAGCACTGGCGCGCCGTGAAAGCGACGATCCACTCTATGTCGTCGCCATCGGCGCGATCACCAACGTGGCCTCCGCCCTTTTATTGGCACCGGAGATCATCCGCCGCATCGTCGTCGTGTGGCTTGGCGGGCATGCTTTCCACTGGCCCGACACGCGCGAATTCAATATGTGGCAAGACCCGCCGGCTTCCCGGGTGATCCTCGATTCCGGCGTTCCGCTGGTGCAGATCCCTGTGATGGGCGTCTGCTCGCATCTGCATACGACGATCCCCGAAATCGAGCGTTACGTCGCCAGGCGGGGCGCCATTGGCGACTACCTGGCGGAGACCGTCAAAAGCTACCATGCCGATCATTTCGCCTGGTCGAAGGTGATCTGGGACATCGCGGCGGTATCGTACTTACTGGACGAATCCTGGACGCCGACGCACCTCGTTCACAGCCCCATCCTCACCGCTCAGGGCACGTGGAGCTTCGACAATGGCCGACATCTTATCCGGAGCGCTTATCACGTGCAGCGTGACCCGATTTTCCGGGATGTGTTCAAGAAATTGGAAATGAGAAATAAGCAAGAAATTAGAAATGAGAAATGAGAAGTGAGGGAGGTTTTCAATGCTAAAAAAAGTCCGTATGGCTATGATCGGCTGTGGTGGAATGGCGCGACATCACCTGCGCAACATTCTGCTGCAAAGTGACACCACAGAAATCGTGGCGCTCTGCGAACCGTCGCCGGCGGCGTTGGCGGCGGCGGCGGAGATCTTCGCGCTCAACGACTTGCCCGTCCCCCCCAATGAACCGGATTTGGCGAGGCTGCTGGCGAAGTATGACCTGGATGCGGCTTTCATCATCACCCCGCACGTCTATCACCACGCCCAGGCCAAAGCCTGCCTGGAAGCCGGGGTGGACGTATTGCTCGAAAAGCCGATGGTGATGAACGCTGCCGAAGCGCGCAGTCTCATTGAGACGCGCGACCGCACCGGGCGTTTGCTCGTGGTGGCCTTCAACGGCAGTCTCTCGCCGGAAATCCGCGAGGCAGTGAAGCTGCTGCGTTCCGGCGAGCTGGGCAAGCTGCTCAGCATCAGTGGGACGATCTGGCAGAACTGGGGACCGGGCACGGCCGGCCAGTGGCGGCAGAATCCGGCGATCTCCGGCGGCGGCTTTATGTTCGACACCGGCGCGCATCTGCTCAACACCGTGGCGGACCTGGCCGGCGAAGAGTTCGCAGACGTGGCGGCATGGACCGATAACTACGGGCGTCCCGTGGAGACGCTGGCTGTCGTCATCGGGCGGCTGGAATCCGGCGCGCTGGTCACGCTGCACGGTTGTGGCGAGACGGTGCGCTCGTGCGCCTCCGACATTCGCGTCTTCTGCACCGACGCGATCCTGCGCACCGGCGCGTGGGGCGCATTCCTCGAAGTACAGCGCCAGGGCGAGGATACATTGACGCCTATAGAATTGCCGCCATCACTGGGTGCGTGGGAGCAATTCCTTGCCGTGCGCAACGGCGATTTCCCCAATCCAAGCCCGCCGGAAGTGGGTCTGCGCATGGCACGCCTCTACGACGCGATCAAAGCCTCGGCGGCGCAGGGTGGGGCGCCGGTCAGATGCATGTAACGCTAAAATCGTGACGGAACACGCGCCGGTTGTTGTGCAGCAACCGGCGCGTGTTGACTCAATACTGTTGTGGGCTGGTTTTTGCAATCTTAACATCTTGTATTACGATCATGAATATACGCATTGGCATAAGATTTGATGATGATTCAGGGAGCTAATGCATTGAAGATCATCGGTTTGATTTGGCTGGATGATGTTGTAGAGAAGTTGTCGACCTGGAGAGCATGTTTATGTGGCTGCTGGTCAAACTTCTGAAGGGCGTTATTTGCAAGTTTTCTTTGTTTACAAACAAGATGGATGAGCTTTGGTTTTGTCTGCCAGGGATATGACTCGTACAGAGAGGCGAAGTTATGAGCGACGATAAGAGTTCGCTTTCACAGGCGCGATCTTATCGAGAGATGGGAGAGTTTTGGGACACCCATGATGTAACCGAGCTTTGAGATGCTACCAAACCGGCGGAATTTGAGGTGGATATTCAATCCGAAGTCAGATATTGCGCTTTGGAGAGTACGCTTGCCCGTAAGGTTAGCCAGATTGCCCGGCGACGTGGCATCTCCGTAGAAACGTTGGTGGATTTGTGGATACAGGAAAAGGTCGTTGAAATTTATCCTGTTGTGGCAGTGGCCGAACATCTCTGACGCACGTTCATAGATACAGATGTGCAGGTGTGCAAACCGTAGGTTTGCACACCTGCGATTTTTTACCCGGCGTTGCTTTTTCTCACAGCGATATAGGCTCGGCTAACCTCGCCGATTTATACAGCGCCAACACGCTCCGCAAGAAATCGCGGCTCATGCTCAACGGGACGCGGGGGGCCACGCCGTCGAGGATGCAGGCTTCCATCGCCTGGACCTCGCACAGGTAGGGATCGACCGCCGGGAAGGTAAGCGTCTCCGGGACACCGTCGCGCGGGATGAAGGTGACGTGCGTATCTTCTCCGTCCGCGCCGGGCTTCCACGGGCTGGGGATGGTGAGAATGCCCGCGTCGCCGATGATCTCCGTCCCCCAGCGAAACGGCATACGGAAGCTGGACGCGATCTGCGCCACCGCTCCGTCCGCGAAGCGCATCTGGCCTAACAGCGTGACCTCAACGCCGGTTTCGCCGACGGCCTGCTGCGCCCAGACTTCGACGGGCGCAGTGCCGAGCATGGCCACGACCATGCTGTTGGGATAGACGCCCACGTCCCACAGCGACCCGCCCGCCAGTTCCGGGTTCAGGCGGATGTTGGTCGATTGTTCCGGCGGCAGGTAGAAGCTGAACCAACTGGTGATGAGCTGCACCTGCCCGACCTTGCCTTCGCGCACCAGCGTTTGCACCGTCCGCGTCTGCGGATGATGCAGGTACATGAACGCCTCGAACACGGTGACGCCGCTTGCTGCCGCTGCCGCCTCGACCTGATCGAATTCGGCGAGCGTGGGCACGAGCGGCTTTTCGCACAGGACGTGCTTCCCGGCCTCGGCGGCCTTCACCGTCCACTCACCGTGCATGGTGTTGGGCAGTGAGATGTAGACGACGTCTACCTGCGGGTCGGCGAGCAGGGCCTCGTAACTGCCGTAGGCGGTGGGGATATCCCACTCCTGCGCGTAAGCCTGCGCCTTGTCCAGAGTGCGGCTGGCGACGGCCACCAGCTCACTGCGCTCCGATTGACGGATCGGCGGGATCAGCGAACGGTTGATCCGCGCCGTCGATAACAGTCCCCAACGAATTTTGTCACCAGACATCGTCATCCTCCTAAAAGTTGCGTTTCAACGTTGAAACGTTAACATGTTCAGCCGTTTGGACTTGCGTATAGACTTGCTCAACGCTTTCGCGTGTGACGATCCCCACGCCTTCGTGCATAGCCGAAGCAGTGCCGGCAGCGACGCCCCAGCGCGCTTGTTCGACGAGGGGCAGGTCGCGTTCCAGCGCGTAGGCCAGGCCCGCCAGCAGTGCATCGCCCGCGCCGGTGACATTCTTCACCGGCACATCAGGTGGGACGGCGAGGACGGCGGCGTCGCGTGTCGCCAGCAGTAGCCCCTGCACGCCGAGCGAGAGTGCGACTTCCGTAACGCCGCATTCCAGGAAGACCTGCGCGGCACGCAGGGCGGCGTCGCGGGTCTCCACAGGCTGCCCGACGAAAGCTGCCGCTTCGTCCGCGTTGGGTTTGACGAGGAATGGGTGCGCGTTCACCCCCAGGTGTAACGCGGCACCGCTCGTGTCCAGCAGCACGCGGATGCCGTGGGGTTGCAATAACCGGATGACCTGCGCGTAGAAGTCAGCCGGGACGCCGGGCGGCAGACTGCCGCAGAGCGCCCAGATGTCGCCGGGCGTGGCGCGCTGCCGGACCTTGTCCAGGCATAGCGCGATTTCGTCTGGCCTCACGGTCGGTCCGGCGGCGTTGACTTTGATGTAGCGCCCACTCTGTGCCTCGGTGATGATGACGTTGGTGCGCGTCTCTCCGGCGATGGTGACGAAGTCGGTGGGGAGACCGAGCGAAGCCAATCCTGCCGCCAGTCGCTGACCTGTCGCACCGCCGATGAAACCGAGCGCCGTGCTTTCCACGCCGAGCGTCAACAACACGCGCGCGACGTTGAAACCCTTTCCGCCCCAGTCGTCGCGCACCGCCGTGGCCCGCGTCACCGTGTCGAAGGCAATGGCCGGCACGGTCAACGTGTGATCCAGGACGGGATTGGGGGTGACGGTGATGATCATCCTATGCCTCTTTTCTCAACGGACCTGCGAGGCCGTTCAACAACTTCCTCACAGATCCATTATGCATAGTGATGGGGGTTATCCGTGCGGGACAATTCACCAGTGCGCATCTTGCGAAATAGCGCGGCAATCATTTCCGGCCCGGTAAGACGCACTGTGTAAAGATCGTGACCGGATACAATGTGGGGTCTTTAATTTCCGTCAGCAAAGCCATTTCCAGTAATGTCTGTTTGAATTGGGTTTCAGCAGCAGTCTGTGCACCATCAACTGTATTCTCACTCATCGTGTACCTCCTGAGGCTCGCGTTGACCAGAGATACCTTTATAGTAGCGTAAAACAGCGAAGATTCAAGGGGTCACGCCTTGACATGTTCGGGTAGCACCGTGAGCGTGTTCAGGGTAGTGATGGTGAAGAACAGGCCATAATTAATCCGGGCAAAACTATTGACAAATTACCAATGCAGTGTTATAATGTTATAAAGAAATACCAAAGTGCCTTTCATAACAAAGAGTCAGGCCGCAATGGTGGATCGAGATTCTCCCATTCCTATCTATTATCAACTCAAACTCCATTTTAAGCAGCAAATGGAAGCCAATATCTTGCGGCCTGGCGACCGCCTGCCCACCGAGATAGAGTTGTGCAGTCAGTACAATGTCAGCCGTGCCCCTGTCCGCCAGGCTCTCACCGAATTAGCCCATGAAGGCTATCTGTACCGCCGCGCCGGACAAGGCACCTTTGTCGCCCACAACACGTCCAAACGTCTGGAACAGCAAACCGAGATCCACGTCCTAACCCACTATGACGTGTTCTGGCTGGGTTCCATGGGAAACGCCGTTCATACCTGGAACATACATCACCCCGATCAGGAAGTTAAATTGAAGGTGACGATGTGTTCCCGTGATGACTTTCACCGCCAGTTACGGCGGATGGTCGCTCAAGGCGAAGCTCCAGACATCGTGCCCATGGACTATGTGTGGGTCCCCGACTATGCCCGTTCCGGTTACATTGCCCCCCTGGATAAGTTGGACAGGCAGTGGGCGCATGAACTGGCCGCGAACCTGGAAGCACCGGTGGCGCTCAACAATACGGTGGACGGCCAACTTTACGGCGTGCCGGTGCAGGCAGATGTGTCAGGGTTGTGGTATCGGAAAGACTGGTTCGAGACTGAAGGCATCGCGCCGCCGGAAACTTGGGATAACTGGTTAGCCATCATAGACCATTTTGCACTACCGGATGTTCAACAGCGATATCACAATCAATATGCCGTCGTTTTCCCGGTCGGCGCCGCCGCCGGTGAAGCGCTCATCAATTTGCTGATCCCGTTCTTTTGGACCGCCGGCGTCCTGACGGCCAATAACGGGGATACGCTCCAGTTGGACGCCCCGCCCATTAAGGAAACGCTGTGTTTTCTACAGCAGATTACGGTGCAGCGACGCCATTGTCTGCCGCCCAACGTGGTCGATTTTTACTGGTGGGATTTCACCGATCGTCTGGCCAGAGGAATCGTCCCCATGACGCTGGGAGGCACCTACGAGTGGCCGCGCATCCAGGACGAGTCCGAGTGGGCGGAGGAAGAAGATGCCATCGCGCACCTGGGATTTGTACCGGCGCCGCGACCAACGACAACCGCCCCCCAAGCGATGTCATTAGGAGGCACGACGTGGGCGATCTTACAACAATCGCCGGAGGGTGAATTGTGTGCTGAGATTCTCAAACAGGTCTCCACACCTGAAGCGCTGAAGGCATACTGCGAAGAGCATCTGCAAATCGCGCCTCATCGCGTCGTCAATGCTAGTCTGAGTAGCAGTGAGCATCCGTGGCTTCAACGGATCATTCCCTTCCTTGAGCTGGCACGCCCGCGCCCATTTCTGAGCAATTATTTACAGGCATCGTTATTTTTGCAGGATATGCTACAGAAAATTCTCTGGGAAGATGCGCCTATAGAGACGACCATCAAGCGCACCCAGCAAGCCTTGGCCCTGTTACTGTGAATATAAGCGGACTTTTGGCGTGGATGATAACGTCTATTGGCTTAATCTGCTGATAGAAGAGGATAGTTTTTACGTGCATCTGGCATGTTTTATACTTTTTTTATACTTTTAAGGAGGTGCAACATACCTATATCTGTTAAGTTGATGAAAAAACCGTTTTCACATTTTACTCAGTAAACTCGAAGGAGGTTTTCAAATGAAGAAGCGACTGTTTCTACTGTTGAGTGTGTTAATGGTGGCGACGTTGTTGGTCACATCTTGCGGCACGCCGACGGCTGCGCCAACAACCTCGGCCCCGGCGGCCACAGCGATTCCCGCAACTCCGGAACCGGCGGCGTCCAAATATAAACAGGCTCCCATGTTGGATAGCATGGACCTGCCCCCGGTGGAGGAACGCCTGCCTCTGGATGTTATGGTCGTTCCAGTGGTCGATTCCATCGGTAAGTACGGCGGCACATGGAATGACGTGACCTGGTACGAAGACGCCGGCAACATCAGGATGGAATTGTACGATCCACCTGTCCGCTGGAAGGCCGACCTCACCGGTTACGAACCGGGACTGTTGATCGAGATGCCCACGTGGAGCGACGACGGCAAGACCATCACCTTCAAATTCCGCCGGGGCATCAAGTGGTCTGACGGCGTGCCTTTCACCACCGCCGACCTGAAGTTCTGGTGGGAAGACCTCGCCCTGAACGAAGACTATAAGTCGGTGTCGGTCCCCTGGTGGGGACGCAACAGCGATGGCACCCCCATCACCATGGAGTTCCCCGATGACTATACCTGGGTACTGCATTTCGACAAAGCACAGTATATCATGCCTTACGTCCTGGCGCAGGGCTTCTGGGAATGGGAACCCCTGATGAAGCCGGCGCATTTCCTCAAGAAGTACCACCCCAACTACGAGGGCAAGAAGGGCGAGGAAGGTTACACTGAACTCGACCTGATGGATCGCTGGTTTAACACCCCCGGTTATCCTTGCCTCATGGCGTGGTGTCTGAAGGAATACAAAGCCGGCGAGTACCGCCTGCTGGAGCGCAACCCCTACTACTGGAAAGTGGACGCCGAAGGCAACCAACTGCCCTACATTGATTACATCCGCGTAGAGCTGGTAGAAGACAGCGAAGTGCGTTTGTTGCAGATTGCCCAGGGACGGTACGACTGCAACTTCCGCTATAACGGCAGCCCGATGGACATCCCCTTCCTGCAAGAGAACGCCGAGGCGGGTGACTTCCGCCTGGTACCCGGCTGGATGAACGGTGCCGGCGCGTGGCCCGGCATCATCGTAAACCAGGACTATCATACGGCCATGGAGTATGATCCGGCGAAAGAGAGTGAAGAGGACAAGGAAATCCGCCAACTGTTGCGGAACCATGACTTCCTCGTCGGCCTCTCCTACGCGATGGATCGCCAGCGCGTCCTGGACGTGGTCTGGGGCGGCATCGGCGAGGCCAAGAACTTTACCATCAGCCCGCAGTCGCCGCACTTCGTCAGTGAAGAAGGCCAAAAGGTCTTCAAGGAGTGGGCCGAAGCCTACGCGGAATACAGCCCCGACAAGGCCAAAGAAGCCTTCGACAAGGCCGGTTTCAAAGATGCGGACGGCGATGGCATCCGCGACCTGCCCAGCGGCAAACCCTTCACACTCATCCTTCAACTGAACGACTGGAGCGATCCAAAAATCAATACGAACTTCGTCGAGGTCTACAAGAAGAATCTTGAGGACGTGGGCGTTAAGGTCCTGATCGACAATGCTATTGGGACACCTGACGGCGGCATCAATCGCGACAACGGTCTGTTTATGCTGGCCACCACCCACGCCTCCGAGCTGGACCTGTGGACCTATCCCGACTGGATCTTCCCGGTACGCGGCGTCGGTGAAGGAACACGCGCCTTCCCGATGGAAGGTCAATACTACAAGACCGGCGGCGAGCAAGGGTGGGCGCCCGAGCCTGGCAGTCCGGCGGCTCTCCTGCAAGAGCTTTACCGCAAGGGTTTGCAAGAACCCAGCGAGGAGAAACGCAACGAGATTGTCTGGGAAGCCGTGCGCATCTACATTGACAAAGGCCCCTTCATCATCGGCGCGACGGGCGATCAGCCGCAGCCGGTGGTCTGCAAGAACTACTTCAAGAACGTCCTGGAGTACGGCGTGCTTGGCCCGTGGGCACCCGGCACCCCCGGCAACACCCATCCTGAGCAGTACTGGATGGACAAGTAATCAGGTTTGCGCTAGCGGGTGGGGAAACCTTCCCCACCCGCTATGTTTTATAAGTGGGAGGAGTGACAATGCTATCGTATATTGCGAGGCGGATACTTTACATGGGGATTATGATCATTCTGGTCTCCTTCGTCGCCTTCCTTATTATTGAACTACCCCCTGGCGATTATCTCACCGTGAAGTTACAGCAGTTGCAGGCGCGCGGCGACCTCAGCGCCCAGCAGCGTATCGCGGATTATCGTGCGCGTTACAAACTCGACCAACCGGTGTTGGTGCGATACTGGAACTGGATTACCCACTTTGTCCAAGGAGACTTCGGCGAATCGTTTGAATTTGAACGGCCGGTCAAGGAAATTATCGGGCAGCGCGCCCTGATGTCGGCGGTGTTGGCGCTTGCCAGCATCGCCATTGTATGGTGTCTGGCGATTCCTATCGGGGTCTACTCGGCTACCCACCAGTATTCCCTGGGCGACCAGATCGTGACCACGCTGAGTTTCCTGGGACTGGGGATGCCGGGGTTTCTGTTAGCGCTACTGGTGTTGTTCTTTGCGATGATGGTGTTGAAAGTGGAAGTCGGCGGGCTTTTCTCACGCGAGTTCACCGATGCGCCGTGGAGCTGGGGCAAGGTCGTGGATCTGCTCAAACACCTGTGGATCCCGGCGTTGATCAGCAGTGTGACCGGCACCGCAAGTCTGGTGCGGATCATGCGCGGCAACCTGCTGGAGACGTTGGGGCAGCCCTTTGTCGAGGCCGCGCGCGCCCGGGGACTGAAAGGCAGTAAAGTGACCTGGAAACACGCCGTGCGCGTGGCCATCAATCCCCTGGTCGTCATCCTGACGACGGAGGCACTGCCGAGCATCGTAGCCGGCGATGCGCTGGTGGCGACGGTGCTCAACTTACCTACGGTAGGGCCGCTCTTTGTGCGTGCGCTTGTCTCCCAGGATATGTATCTGGCCGGGACGGTGCTGGTGTTCATTGTTTTGATGACCATGGTCGGCTCGTTGATCGGCGATCTCGCCCTGGCTGCGCTAGACCCGCGCATCCGGTTGGAATAAGGAGGATGAGTGATGGAAGAGTCGCAAGTTGTCGAGAGCGAGTCAGTCGCCACAGGTAAACAGCAGCAACTCAGTCAGGCGTACTGGAGTCTGGTGTGGTGGAAGTTCAAGAAAAACAAGTTGGCCATTGTCGGCGCGATTATCATCATCCTCTTTTACACTGTCTGTGGCGTGTTCGCCGAGTTTTTCTCTCCCTATCGCCTTGATTACCAATCGGATTACCTGGAAGCGCGCCCCCAACCGTTGGTTTTCAAAAATCCTGCTGGCAACTTCAGCCTGCGCCCGGCTGTTTATGGACTGGACCAGGAGCTTGACCTGGTCCAGCGTACACGGACATGGGTGGTCAATAAAGAGCGGATTTATCCTCTTTCACTCTTTGTCAAAGGGCAGCCTTACAAGCTCCTCGGCTTGATTCCTATGGACATTCATTTCTTCGGTGTGAACACCCGTAAGTACCCCGACGGCACAGTCTTCATCTTTGGCACCGATCGCCTGGGGCGTGACCTCTTCTCGCGCATCTTGTATGGAGGCCGATTATCATTGCTTCTCGGCTTGATCGGCCAGTTCTGCACTTTGATATTGGGCATGGTGCTGGGGGCTATCTCCGGCTACTACGGCGGTATGACCGACATCATCGTACAACGGTTGACCGAGTTCGTCGGCGCTTTCCCCGATATCCCACTCTTCATGGCGCTGGCGGCGGCCATTCCCGTGGATTGGTCGCCCATTCTCGTCTACTTTATGCTGACGCTGATTCTCGTCTTCATCCGCTGGGGCGGATTGGCCCGTCAGGTACGCAGTTTGATTCTCTCCTTACGCGAACGTGAATACGTGTTGGCTGCGCAGAGCGCCGGCGCCAGTGATAAACGCATCATATTCCGCCATTTGCTCCCGGGCACGATGAGCCACGTCATCGTCATCGCCACCCTGATGATCCCCGGTATGATCCTCTCGGAAACAGCTTTGAGTTGGTTGGGGCTGGGATTGCGCCCGCCGCTGACCAGTTGGGGCGTGCTGCTCCAGGAAGTCAGCGCTGTGCGGATCATCCGCTTTGCACCCTGGATGCTGTTCCCGGTGCCATTTATCATCCTGGCCGTGCTGGGATTCAACATGCTTGGGGATGGTCTGCGCGACGCGCTGGACCCCTACGGCGGACGGTAAAAGGAGGATGCCATGGCCGAGCCTTTAGTCGAAATCAAAGATTTACACGTCGAATTCGAAGTCCGCGATGGCATTATCCGCGGTGTCGATGGCTTCACCCTGACCATCAACCGGGGTGAGACATTGGGCGTGATCGGGGAAAGCGGCTGCGGCAAGTCCATCACGGCCAAAGCGGTGATGCAGATGGTGCCCAAGCCCGGCAAAATTACCGGCGGGGAGATTATCTACTACCGCCGGGATAAATACAATCCACACAAGCCCACCGAGGTCGTCAATATCACCAACCTCGATCCTGACGGTGACACAATCCGCACGATCCGAGGAGGCGAGTTTGCGATGATCTTCCAGGAGCCGATGAGTTCCCTGACCCCGGTCTATACCACCGGCACCCACATCGGCGAAGCCCTGAAACTGCACCGGCTGATTCCCAAAACGGTGGGGGAGCAGATGACCCAACAGATGATGCAGTACCGCCCGGTGACCAAACAAGAAGCCCGCGAAATCTCCATCGAAATGCTACAAAAGGTAGGCATTCCCAAGCCTCACGAGCGCGTGGATGCCTATCCCCATCAACTCTCCGGCGGACAACGCCAGCGCGTGATGATTGCCATCGCCCTCTCCTGCCAACCGTTTATGCTGATCGCCGATGAACCCACGACGGCGCTGGATGTGTCCATCGAAGCGCAGATTCTCGACCTGATGCGCGAACTGCAAGACACTATGGAAATGTCGATTATGTTCATCACCCATAACCTGGGCGTGGTGGCGGAGATGGCGAAGGAAATCGTCGTGATGTATATGGGCAAGCAAGTCGAAAAATCTGACACCGTGCGGGTTTTCTACGATCCCAAGCACCCCTACACCCGTGCCCTGCTGCAATCCATCCCCAAAGTGGGCAAACGTACTGGCGAGCGCCTGGCCTCCATTAAAGGCATGGTGCCTGATCCCTTCCACCTGCCGAACGGCTGTGTCTTCCATCCGCGCTGTCCCTCGTTTGTGCCGGGCAAATGTGATGTGCTGACGCCTAACTGGATCGAGATCGAACCCAATCACTGGGTTCGTTGTCTGCTATACGAGGGTGTTTAGGAGGGAGAGTCAATATGGCGGAAAGAATAGCAATCCAAGACGCCGATAATATCATCCTGGATGTGAAAGGGATGAAAAAATACTTCCCCATCCAGAAAGGTATGTTGAAAAAAGTCGTCGGTTACGTCAAGGCCGTCGATGATGTAAGCCTCTATCTCCGCGCGGGCGAGACGCTGGGACTGGTGGGCGAAAGCGGGTGCGGCAAAACGACCGTCAGCCGCACCATCATCCGCCTCTACGAACCCACCGCCGGTACCGCGCACTTCAAGACGGCGTTGTTCTCTGCCGACGGCCAGCCGGAGATGGTCAATATCTTCGACCTGGATAGAGAACAGATGAAGCGCATCCGTCGTGAAGTCTCGATGATCTTCCAGGACCCTATCAACTCGCTGAATCCGCGCATGTCGATTTTCGACATCGTTTCGGAGCCCATGGTGATTCACGGCCTGAAGATCGGTCCAGAAATGGAAGAAGCCGTGATCACGCTGTTGGAGCGGGTAGGTCTGCGTAAGGAACACATCCGCCGCTATCCGCATGAATTCTCCGGCGGACAACGGCAGCGCATCGGCATTGCGCGCGCCCTGTCCCTGAATCCCAAGATTGTCTTCTGTGACGAGCCGGTCTCGGCGCTGGATGTCTCCATCCAGGCGCAGACGTTGAACCTGTTGCAGGATTTGCAGACGGATTTCAACCTTTCCTATGTTTTTGTGGCGCACGACCTGAGCGTGGTGCAACACATCTCCGACCGTGTTGCGGTGATGTACGTCGGCAAGATCGCCGAGACGGCCAGTTCTGATGCGTTGTACAACGAGCCGCTGCATCCCTACACCGAAGCCTTGATGTCCGCCGTGCCCAAGCCCGATCCACGCTACCAGTCCGAGCGCATCATCATGCAGGGCGACGTCGCCGATCCTTCCAATCCACCGCCGGGCTGCTACTTCCACCCGCGCTGTCGCTATGCCGTGGACAAGTGCTCACAAGAGACGCCGGAATTCCGCGAACTCAAACCGGATCACTTTGTGGCGTGTCATCGCGCCGAAGAATTGACGCTCAAGGGGGTATGACATGATTGACGAGGATAAGCTGGCTATACTGCAACGCACGCCCTTGTTTCGGACCTTGAATCGGCGGCAAATCGAGCAGTTAGAGAAGCGATTTGTTGAGCGTACTTACACGGCGGGAGAGAAGATCGTCACTCAGGGTAAAGGCGGCGAGGGTTTCTTCATCATCGTCAGTGGCGAGGTCAATATCATCCACGAACACGCCGATGGGACACAGGTCGTTTTGCATCCGCTGGAAGCCGGGAATTTCTTCGGCGAGATGGCATTACTGACCGAGCGGCTGCGCACCGCCTCGGTGGTGGCTACCGCCCCGACGTGCTGTCTGGTGCTGACGCGCTGGGATTTTCTCAGTCTGCTCCGCGAGGATGCCGATATGGCCGTTGCCGTGCTGCAAGAACTGGCCGAGCGTTTCAGCCGTGTGCTGGATATTATGATGTGAGTAAACTTTTAGTCTGGTGAACGTAGCAACTTTTTCAGTAACTATTCAGCCACCCTTGCCAGGTGGCGAACGGGACTTTGGGGAGGGCACATAATAGGTTACCCCTTCGGCAGGTACTGACCCTCTTATCCCCCAACCTCCTTCTCCCCCGCAAGCGGGGAAGAAGGAGGCAAAAAGGGGGTGTCGCCACACCCCCACCCAAAATCCCCCTTCCTGGGGGGAAGGGGGATGGGCTTATAGAAACACGAATATCTTTAGGACTTACGCAAATTTCCGTTTGTAGTGACGGCTTTGGCCGTTCTTAGCTCCTAAGAGACGCCTGAAGGCGTCACTACAAATCCTCCACCGCTTGATTCGAACCAGGCTTGCGTAAGTCCTGTCTTGTCATACAGAAGCACCTGGCATACCAAAGTCTACGCCAAACCTGGTATGAAATCAGTGGCTTCGCCAGGTTGACCGGCCTGAAGCGATACTTTTTGTTAATCCAGGCCTTAAAGTCCGTCACCCCACAAAACAGTAAGTTTGAATCGAATGGGCCAGACTGGCAGTGACGGCGCAGCCCCCCGCAAACTTGAGGACGAAGGGAACATCCTTCTCCGTGCGGTTGAGGACGACGACGGCGATCTGCCCGTCGGGGTTGAGGAACGCCGTGGTCTCCAGTTCATCGCACGTCGGCGCGGCAATGATGCGTTGTGCGCCGGGACGAATGTAGCGCGAGAAGTGACCGAGGTAGTCATAGGAGCTTTGGTAGAACACTTCGCCGGTGCGGGTATCGGCAATGATGGGCGCGCTGCAATAGTTGCCCACGTGGTTCGGTCCACCGATTTCATCCAGCACCAGGTTCCAATCCACCCAGCCTACTGTCCAACGGTTGAGATCGTTGACCATCGAGCGGGCATAGCGTTCACCCATGACCCATTCGCCTAGACGCGGTCCGCCTCCTTCACATCCCTCGGTGAAAAGAAGGTGCTTGTCGGGGTAAGCATCGTGAACACGCTGGACGTTGTCGAAGCAATCGACGACGTACCAGTGAAAGCCCACTCCCCACACGTAGCGCGCGGCTGTCGGATCATCCAGCGCAACCTTGGCGCGCTCGTAAACCAGATCGCGGTTGTGATCCCAGATGATCAGGTGGACATCCTCCAACCCTTCGCGCGCCAGCGTCGGACCGAGGTAATCGCGCACGAAGTCGCGCTCTTCTTCCGCGGTGTAGATGCACGAGTCCCAGGTCTGGATCGCCAGCGGCTCGTTTTGCACGCTCAATCCCCAGATGGGAATGCCCTCCTTCTGGTACTCACGGATATAGCGGCAGTAGTAACGGGCCCAGGCGTCGCGGTATTCGGGCCGGAGCTTGCCGCCGTGATTCATCTCGCCGTTGGTCTTCATCCACGCGGGCGGACTCCACGGCGACGCGAACAGCTTGAGCGCGCCGCCCGCCGTCTTCATGGCCGCCTTGATCATCGGGATCAAGGCCTGCCGGTCGCGGTCGATGGAGAAGTGCGCGAGCGCCACATCGCCGGCCACTTCGTCGTAGGCGTAGTTGCCTAGCGAGAAGTCGCAACTGTTGATGTGCGTCCGGCATAGGGTGTAGCCATGCCCCGTCTGGGGATCGAAATACGCCCTGAGGATTTCGGCTTGCTTCTCCGGCGGCATTTTATACAGCGTCGTCGCTGCGGCCTCGGTGAACGCACCGCCGAAACCTTCGATGGTCTGGAAGCGCGTCCCTGCATCCACTGTAATGGATGCTATCTCGGGCGCAGACCCGCCGGCTAACGTCAGTGGAGATTGTGCCGCCAAACGCTCTCCCGTCCCTTGCGCCGTGCGGACCCAATGTACTAATGTGTCTGTCATAATCACCTCCCTGAAAAATCTGATAGTCCGGTAGTCTAGTAGTCTTTCGTAAAGTTTCAAGTGCGGGTATAATGCCAACAGTCTAGCCGCGTGGCAACAATGACTATGTGACCAACGACTTTATGACTACCTGACTATAACGGAGAAATTTATGAACTGGATCGTCTCAGAAGCCGAATTTGATCCCGCCAAATTGCGTCATCAGGAGACCGTGTTCACCATCGGCAACGGCTACCTGGGCACGCGCGGCACGTTCGAGGAGGGATATCCCGATGCCCAACCTGCGACGCTCATCCACGGGGTTTTCGACGCTGTGCCCGTCGTCTACACCGAATTAGCCAACTGCCCCGACTGGCTGCCGATCTATATTTTTGTCGAAGGGGAACGCTTCCGGCTCGATCAGGGGACGCTTCTGGCGTATCGGCGCGAACTTGACGTCCGACGCGGTGTGCTCAGCCGTGAGGTGCGCTGGCGCAGTCCTGCCGGTCACACGCTGGACCTGCACTTCGAGCGGTTTGCCAGCCTCGCCGATGAGCACGTCGTCGCTATCCGCTGCACAATCACGGCTATCGAGAAACCGTGCGCGGTCACGGTGCAGGCCGGCATCAACGGTTATCCCGACAACATGGGGCTGTTCCATTGGATATGGCTCGATCAGGGCGTGGAAGCGCCGATGGCGTGGCTGCACACGCAAACGCGCCATTCGGATCTCACGCTGGGAATGGCGATGCGCATGACGGTCAGCGGGGCGTCTCCGGTTGAACCGCTGGACTGCCGCAACTGCCCAACGTTGGCGACGACGTTCCTGGCGCAGCCCGGGCATCCTGTCGTCATCGAAAAGACGGTGACGCTCTTCACCTCGCGCGATGTCGCCGAACCGGTACAGGCGGCACGGGAACGACTCGCCGGTTTACCCGATTACGCCACGTTGCGCGCCGCCCACGAAGCGGCCTGGGCCGCCGTCTGGGAAGACAGCGACGTGCTCATCGAGGGCGATCCCGTCGCGCAACGGGCCGTGCGGCACAGCCTGTTCCAAATCCTTGCCGCCGTCCCGCGCCACGATGACCGGGTGAGCGTCTCGGCCAAAACACTCTCCGGCTTCGGCTATCGCGGGCACGTCTTCTGGGACACCGAGATTTTCCTGCTGCCCTTCCTCACGTACACACAGCCCGCGCTGGCCCGCAATCTGCTCACCTACCGCTATCACACGCTGCCGGGAGCGCGCCGTAAGGCGCGGGCGAACGGCTACGAGGGCGCGATGGTCGCCTGGGAAAGCGCCCAAACCGGCGACGAGGTGACGCCGCGCTGGGTTCCCGGCCCGCAAGGCGAAGAATTGGTGCGGATTTGGTGCGGCGACATCGAGCTGCACATCACCGCCGACGTCGCCTACGCCGTGTGGCACTACTGGCAGGCCACCGGCGACGATGCGTGGATGTGCGACTACGGGGCAGAAATCCTGCTCGACACCGCCGTCTTCTGGGGCAGTCGCGCCGAGTGGAACCCGGTACACTTGCGTTACGAGATCAACGACGTCATCGGCCCGGACGAGAACCACGAGCACGTGAACAACAACGCCTTCACCAATGGGATGGTGCGTTGGCATCTACAAACCGCGCTCGACACACTGGCCTGGCTGCAAGCCACCGCTGCGGAGCATGCCGCCGCCCTGACGGCACGCCTCGACCTGACACCGCCGCGATTGGCGCACTGGCGGGACATCATTGAGCGCCTCGTCATCCGGCACGACCTGCAGACCGGCCTGATCGAGCAATGCGACGGCTTCTTCGCCCTGAAGGACATCGACCTGGCCGATTATGAGCCGCGCACCAAGTCGATGCAGGCCATTCTCGGCATCGAGGGCGCGAACCAGCATCAGGTGCTCAAGCAGGCCGACGTGCTCATGCTGCTGTACCTCTTGCGCGACCGGTACGATGACGCCACATTGCGCGCCAACTGGGACTACTACAACCCGCGCACCGACCACACCTACGGCTCGTCGCTCAGCCCGGCGATCCACGCTGCTCTCGCCTGTATGATAGATGATCCGCAGTCGGCGTACACGCACTTTATGCGCGCCGCGCTGGTGGATTTGGATGATGGGCGTGGCAACGCTGCCGAAGGCGTCCACGCCGCCTCGGCGGGTGGACTGTGGCAGGCGCTGGTCTTCGGCTTTGCAGGTGTCTACTGCACCGACGCCGGTCCGGTGGCGACGCCCCGGCTGCCCACCCACTGGACACGTCTCAAGTTTCGTCTGCACTGGCGCGGGCGCACCTACGACCTGGACCTTCGTCCCCATGCCGACCCGACGACAGCCAGCGGGTAAGAGCAGCTCTTATTCTTCAACCCAATTCAGGATGACTTTCCCCGAATGACCGGAACGCATCACGGCGAAAGCCTCTTCGAACTCGGTGTAATGGAAGTGGTGCGTGATGACCGGGCTGATGTCCAATCCTGTTTGGATCATGGATTGCATCAGATACCACGTCTCATACATTTCCCGCCCGTAAATGCCCTTGATCGTGAGCATGTTGAAGATCACCGTCTCCCAATCGATGGCCAGTTCCGTGGAGGGGATGCCCAGCAAGGCGATTTTTCCGCCGTGGCACATATTCGCCAGCATATCGCGGAACGCCTGCCCGCTGCCCGACATTTCCAGCCCCACGTCGAAGCCTTCCTTCATTCCTAGCTCTTTTTGAACCTGGGCGATGCTTTTTTCGCGGATGTCCAACGCCACCGTGGCGCCCATTTTCTTCGCCAGCGCCAGGCGATAGGGGTTCATGTCGGTGGTGACGACGTAACGCGCACCGGCATGCCTGACAATGGCCGTCGCCATAATGCCGATGGGACCGGCGCCGGTGATCAGCACGTCTTCGCCGAGGACTTTGAAGGCGAGCGCTGTGTGGGTCGCGTTCCCGAAGGGATCGAAGATGCTTAGAATGTCCAGCGGGATGTGCGGGTCTGCATGCCACACATTGGTCACGGGGATACACAGGTATTCGGCAAACGCGCCGGGACGGTTGACGCCCACGCCCTGGGTGTGATTGCACAGATGCCGCCGCCCGGCCAGGCAGTTCCGGCAGCGCCCGCAGACGATGTGTCCCTCCCCGGAAACCACCTCGCCGATTTGTACGTCGTGGACATTACTACCGATGGCCGCGACCGTACCGACATACTCGTGCCCAACGATCATCGGAATCGGAATGGTTTTCTGGGCCCAGGCGTTCCAGTTCCAAATATGTACATCTGTACCACAAATGGCCGTCTTATGCACTTTGATCAAGACATCGTTGATTCCCGGCTCCGGAACCGGAACATCTTCCAGGCACAGCCCCTCTTGGGCGTATCGTTTCACCAAGGCTTTCATCGTGTGAACCTCCTTGTATAAAAGAATCGGTCTTGTATAAGCGAATGGGCCATTTGCCCCACCTACTCTCAAGAGTAGCCAGAAACGCCGGCAAGCATAGTGTAAATCATCACATTTCACGTCAGACTCAGAAACTTTTGTCTGGACGGCTGTTTGCGTGCAAGCGCCGTTCGATTATAATAGTGAGGGTGTTTGATTCGTCAATTGAGGAGGAACCCAAATGGCAGACCCAGAAGGAACAGCAGAGATTCTCAAGAAAGTACCTCTATTCCAAAACTTGAAGAAGCATCAACTCCAAAGCCTGGCGCGAATTTTCATCGATCGGAAGTGCGCCGCCGGGGAAGTCATCGTGCCCCAGGGGCGCGACGGCTATGGCTTCTTCATCGTGGTCTCCGGCCACGCGGAAGCCGTCCGCGAGAAGGCCGACGGCAGCAAGACCGTGGTTAACACCTTTGGGCCGGGCGATTTCTTTGGCGAAGTAGCTCTGCTCGACAGCGGGCCGCGCACGGCGTCGGTCGTCGCCACCGAACCCACCGAATGTCTGATATTGCCGCGCGAGAACTTCCTCGGCGTCCTGCGGCGCGATGGCGACATGGCGGTCGATATTATGGTCGAACTCGCCAAACGCTTCCGCACATCGCTGGATGCTTATCAGTAGCGCAGACCGTTCCAGGTAAAGGCATGACGCCTGAAGTGGTATGAAATGCCCTGAGTGCGGATTCAAAGCCCCCGTGCGGGCCAAGTTTTGCGGCATGTGTGGTACGCGGCTCGCGCTGGTATGTCCAACTTGCGGGATGATCAACCCTCGCGCCTATCGTTTTTGCAGCGAATGCGGTACCCCGTTAACGGTGGAGAGTCCGTCAGTGATCACCGTTGCGCCGGACGAACAGGAGGCCCTCCCCGAGGCACCCCCCGCCGGCGACTTCGTCTCCCTCGAAGGCGAACGCCGCGTGGCAACGATTATCATTGCCGACGTCAAAGGCTCCACCGATTTGATGGAGCAAGTCGGTACGGAGAGATGGGTCAAGCTGATGAACCGCGTTCTCCAAATCTTGGAGACAGAAGTCTATCGCTACGGCGGCAAAGTCGACCAATTCCGCGGGGATGGTTTGGTGGCCTTTTTCGGAACGCCGACGGCCCATGAAGACGACCCGGAGCGCGCTGTCCTGGCAGCGTTGGCGATGCAAGCCGCTTTGCAGCCGTTCGCCGCCGATCTGGAGAAGCGTGAAGGCATCAACCTGGCCCTGCGCATAGGCGTCAACACGGGCGAGGTCATCGTCACCAGCGTGGGCAACGACCGGCAGTACCGCGAAGAGACGGCTATGGGCGAAGCCATTGCCCTCGCTGCGCGGATGGAGGCCGCCGCCGAAGCGGGGACCGTCCTGGTGAGCGACTTCACCTACCGTCTCACCGCCGCCAAGTTCGAATGGCAACCGCTGGGAGAAATCAAAGTCAAGGGCGTGAGCTACCCCATCGCGGTGTATCGTCCTCTCGCTCCCGCCAGCCACGAAAGGCCCGAAGCCTACGAACTCTCCAGCCCCCTCATTGGCCGCGACGCGGAAGTCGAAAGTTTAAAAGCCCGCATCGAAGACCTCAACGATGGCATCGGCAGTATCGTCATGATCACCGGTGAACAGGGCATGGGCAAGACGCTGCTCACCGATGAAGTGCGTCATTACCTGGCGCGGCAGAACGCTCTGCTGGCCGAAGCGCACGATAGGGAAGCTACCGCGACCGCAAGCAGTTTCGCCAAAGTGACCGGTGTGATATGGCTACGCGGGCGCTGTCGCTCGTACACCCAATCACAGCCTTACGCGATGTGGCAGGATATGCTGCGCAACTGGCTCGGGATTCGCCAGAACGAACCCCACGAACAGACCCGCGACCGTCTATGGCAACAAGCCGTGGCCCTGTGGGGGGAGCGGGCAGACGAGTTTTATCCCGACCTGGCTGCTTTGTTGGCTCTGCCCCTCGAAGCTCAGCATGCCGACCGCATCAAGCACCTCGACGCCGACAGCCTGCGTCAGCAGTTTTTTCTGACCATTCGCCAGTGGATTGAGGCTCTGGCGGAGGAAGGTCCGCTGGTGCTCAACTTCAGCGACATGCAGTGGGCCGATGCAACTTCGTTGGACCTGCTCAAATACAGCCTGCCCCTCTGCGATTATACCGGCTTACTGTGGTTGTTTGTCTTCCGACCTGACCGGGCGTCACCGGTTTGGGAATTCCACCATTTCGTCGAAACCGAGTATCCGCATCGCTTGATGACGCTCAATCTGCCACCGCTTACCCCTGAGCAAAGCCGTGAGATGATCCAGGTGTTGATCGGTCCCGATGTCCTCCCCGAAGCCACGCAGGACCTCATCATCCAAAAGGCAGAGGGGAACCCCTATTACATTCAAGAGATGATTCGTGCCTTGATTTTTCAAGGAATCTTGGTTCGTGTGCCGGAGACCGGGCGCTGGCATACTACCCAGGCCGTCACCACCCTCACCCTACCCGATAGCCTGCAAAGCCTGCTACTGGCAAGCATCGACCGGCTCACGCCGGAGGAACAACACATTCTGCAGATTGCGTCTGTCATCGGCACCGTGTTCTGGTCGAAGATTGTGGAAGTGTTAGCCAACAATCCCACCCAGGTGAAAACGCATCTCACAGCGCTGCAACGCGCGCAGTTGATCCGTGAACGCGGGCGCACGTCCGAATTTGGCATCGAGTATGTCTTTAAGTCCTCGCTGATCCGCGACGCCGCCTACGACCGTCTGCTCAGCAGTCAGCGCACCAGCTATCATTTACGCATCGCCGAGTACATCGAAACCCACAGCGGCCAGGAGAATCAGGCACACTCGGCCCCCCAATTTTACGGGGCGTTGGCCTATCACTATCGGTACGCCGGCAAGATCGAGAAAGAACTGGACTACAGTCTCAAAGGTGCCGAGTACGCCAAGAAGATCTATGCCAATGCCGAGGCGGGCAAGCAGTATACCCGCGCTCTGGAAATCCTTGAGATGCTGGAAGCTCAAACGACCGATGAGACCCGGCGCCGCGACATCCGCGCGCAGCGGTTCAAAGCGCTCAATGAACGGCGCGCGGTTTTCTATCTCATGGGGCAATTTGAAGCGATGTGGGCCGACGCCAAAGCCCTGCTTCCTCTGGCCGAACAGTTAGCGGACGATCCAACGTTCACCATCGACGCTTTGCTACAACAGCCGGGCGTGGCCGACTATCAGTGTAAGGAGGAGCTTGAAGCGGGGATTCCGATGGCCCAGAAAGCCCTTGAGTTGGCCCAGCAGTTGGGTGACCGGCGCCGTGAAATGGAAAGCCTCGTCGCTATCGTCAACCACCGCCTGGCTTTGAGCGATCCGTCGTGGCAGTCGTTGGCCGAGCGCGCTCTTGACCTGGCGCGCCAATTGCACGACCTGCATTATGAAGCGCGCTTGCTCATCGGCATGGGCGGCGTCTTCGCCTTCAGCGATGAACCATCCCTCAGCATGGAATATCTGGAAGCCGCCGCTGCCCTTGCCATGCGGCAGGGGCTTGATGACAAAATCATCCAAATGTCGTTGCTCAATCTCTTGGGGTTGGAATTCGAGCGCAGTGGCGACTATTACCGACTGCTGACGGAATACCAACAGGAGCGGCTCAACATCAGCCGCGAGATCGGCCATCGTCCTCACGAAAGCAAGGCGTTGCAAGCCTGCGGGCGGATTCGGGGAATCTACCTGGGCGACTACAAAGGCGGCTTAGCACTGCTGGAGGAATGTCAGCGCATCCTGGTCGGTACCCGCGAAGAAGTGTACCCGCTGTTTCATATTGCCCAGATCCAGAGTGAGCAGCACCGGTACGCTGAAGCCCTCGCCAGCCTCGAACGCATCCATACCATTGGCGAGCCGATCCAGGATCGCGGTCTTGCCAGTCTCAAACTGGTCTGGACCATTCTCTACAATGCCCTCGGCGACGAGGCGCACCTGTCTATGGCGCTCGATCTGGCCCAAGAGGTCCAGGAGCTGGCTATCCGCAGTCCGCTGGTCTCCCGGCAGTACGAGATGGCCGCTCTGTGCAAGGCCGCTGCCGCGCATCTCAAACTGGCGGCGACGGTCACTCCCTCCTCCGCCGAACATTTGAGCCAGGCGTTGCAGGCCTCGCAGAAAGCGTTGGAACTCTATCAAACGTTTGGATTTGTGCAGATCACCGAATGTGTCAGCGAAGAAATCCTCTTTCGTCACAGTCAGGCGCTGGCGGCCAATGAACAAGCGGATGAAGCGACCAAGTATCTACGCCGCGCCTACGACGAAATGGCGCGCAAACACGCGCTCATCCCCACCGACAGTTATTTTCGCCGCGCCTATCTCGAAAATATCCTGCTGCATCAGGAGATTCGCGCCGCTTATGCGGCCCGTGTCGGCTTGCTGTTGACCGAGGCCGGCCCGGTTCCCCAGATGAGCCATAGGTGATGACCCTCTTATCTCCCCACCTCCTTCTCCCCCGCAAGCGGGGAAGAAGGAGGCAAAAAAGGGGGATGGGCTTATAGAAACACGAAATCTCGTCATACAAAAGCACCCGGCATACCAAAATCGTAACTATTCAGCCACCTTTGCCAGGTGGCGAACGGGACTTTGGGGAGGGCACATAATAGGTTACCCCTGCGGCAGGTGCTGACCCTCTCATCCCCCAACCCCCTTCTCCCCCGCAAGCGGGGAAGAAGGGGGCAAAAGGGGGGTGTGGCGACACCCCCACCCAAAATCCCCCTTCCTGGAGGGAAGGGGGGCAGGGGGGATGGGCTGATAGAAACACGCCTATCTTGTCATACAGAAGCACCTGGCCTACCAAAGTCTACGCCAAACCTGGCATAGGGAATAAGTGGCTTCGTCAGGTTTACGAGCCTGAATAGATACCCAAAATCTACGCCAAACCTGGTATAGGGAATAAGTTGCTTCGTCAGGTTTACCAGTCCTGCGCGGTGTAAATACCTGCCCAGTTTATGCTTGCCAGGGATCGTCAGATCCCGCGGCGTAGCGTGCCAGAACCGCAGATCTGGCGATCCGCTCCGGGCATGGCTAACGGGTGCGGCTAAATTCGTTCCCACCGCTGAGCACGCTGAGGACGCAGAGAAATAGCATCAATCTCGGTGAACCCGGCGCTCCGGCGGTAAAAATCCCACGTTGTGGTGTTCAATACTGACGAGTACAAGATTAGCGAGATTAGCGGTTTATTTTTAAGGGAATTCATCATGAAGGGGGCGGTTCACCAGCGGTGGGATGAAAACTCTTCACCGCGAAGGGCACGCAGGACACAAAGAATTTGAGTTTTTCTCTGTGAACTCTGGGTGCTCTGGGGCTATTTCTAAAGGAATTCGTCATTGACTGGCGGTTCACCAGCGGTGGGATGAAAACTCTTCACCGCGAAGGGCACGCAGGACACAAAGAATTTGAGTTTTTTTCTGTGAACTCTGGGTGCTCTGGGGCTATTTTCAGAGGAGTTTTGATGGATCGGCATTGGCTCACCCTTGAATATCCTGAAATTTTGAAACGTCTGGCGCAATACACCGACTTTTCGGGAGGCGCAGCGCTGGCACTCTCTCTGCTGCCGACTTCTGACTGCCGCGAGGCGCGGGAGCGCTTGGCGCTGACCCGCGAGGCGCGGGCAATGTTGGACGTGCGGCCTGAATTTGCTCTGGGCGGCGTGCAGGATATCCGCCCCGGCGTGGAACATGCCCTGCATGGCGTGACCCTGCAACCTGCCGATTTGCTTCAGGTGCGCGATACGCTGGTGAGCGCCGACCGCGTGAGGCGCACCCTGACGGTGTTAGAGACGCAGTTCCCCGCTCTGGCCGACATGGCCTGGCGAATTCACTCCCTTTCCACTCTGGTGGACGCGATTGGGCAGGTTTTGGATGACCGCGGTGAAGTCCGTGACCATGCGTCGCCGGAGCTGGCGCGTATCCGGCGTGATCTGCGGATTGCCCAGGACCGTATTCAAGACCGGCTGCGCCGCATCATCACCTCGGCGGAGGTGGCTCCCTACCTCCAGGAAGCCCTGATCACGCGCCGTGAGGGCCGTTTCGTCATTCCGGTTCAGGCCGATTTCAAAGGGCATGTCCAGGGCATCGTTCACGATCGCTCGTCGAGCGGCGCGACGCTCTTTATGGAGCCAACCGCCATTGTCGAGCTGAACAACGCCCTGCGTGAACTCGCTTTGGCCGAAGAGGAAGAGATTTACCGTTTGCTGCGCGCGTTGACCGAACACGTCGCTCACGACGCCGACGAGATCACCGCGACAGTGAATGCGCTCGCCGAAATCGACCTCACGTTTGCCAAAGCGCGCTATGCTGCGGACATCAACGCGACCGAACCGGAACTGGTGCCGATTACCGATCCACTTCCTGCTCCCCCGGACGGCAATGTTCGCCCGGGCACGGTGGTCTACCTGCCCGGCGCGCGCCATCCTTTGCTCGACCCGGCGACCGTGGTGCCAGTCAACGTCGAACTGGATGACGAGACGCATATCCTGGTCATCACCGGCCCGAATACCGGCGGCAAAACGGTCTCTCTGAAGACTGTGGGCCTGCTTACGCTGATGGCGCAGGCGGGTATGCATTTGCCGACCGAACAGGGCGCGAGACTGTCGTGTTTCGAGACAGTCGTGGCCGATATTGGCGACGAACAATCCATCGAACAGAGCCTTTCGACCTTTTCGTCGCACCTCACCAACATCATCTCGTTCCTGGAACACGTCGATCACCGCGCGCTGGTGCTCCTGGACGAATTGGGCGCCGGCACCGATCCTGCCGAGGGGTCCGCATTGGCGCGCGCACTGCTGGATACCTTCCGCAAACGACGTTGTACGGCGTTTGTGGCGACGCACTACCCCGAACTCAAGCTGTATGCCCACAGCACACCCGGCGTGCGCAACGCCTCGATGGAATTCGACGTGGAGACCCTGGCCCCGACTTACCATCTGATCATCGGCCTGCCCGGGCGGTCGAACGCCTTTGCGATTGCCCGCCGCCTGGGACTGCCGGAGGACATCGTAGAAGAAGCCCGCCGGATGATCTCCGGCGAAGAACTGCGCGCCGACGATATGCTGGAGGATTTGCATCACCTGCGTATCCAGACTGCCCAGGCGCGCGACGAGGCGCGTCTGGCCTCTCAAGAATCCACCACGCTCGCCGGAGATTTGCGCCAGCGTCTGCACAACATCGAGGAGGAACGCCGCGCGATTCTGCGCCAGGCAGAACAAGAGGCGCACGCTGAGGTAACGGCACTGCGTGAAGAGATACGCGCCTTGCGCCAGCGTATCCTGGCGACGCCGTGGCGCGAGGCGCCGCCGGTGTTGGATGCAGTGACCGAAGAACTTGACGAGTGGGAGAGCACTGTGCCGACAGTCGCGCCGTCGTTGGTGGACGTGATGCTCCCCCCGGATGCCGAAACTCCGTCCGGCCCCATCCAGGTGGGCGACACGGTGACGTTAACGGCGCTGGGCGTGCAGGGCACAGTGGTGGCGGTGGAGGGGGCAGAATTTATCGTGCAGGCCGGCCCGCTGCGCACCCGCGTGGGCGCCGACGCTCTTGAAAAGCTCCATCACGCCCCGGCGCCGTCCGCCGCCGAGGTGAAAACTCCGCCGCGTGGGCCATCGCCCGGCATCCAGATCGATCTGCGTGGGCAGACGGTAGAGGAAGCCCTGGAGCGCCTGGACCGTTACCTGGACGACGCGGCCATGGCGGCACTACCCTGGGTGCGGATCATCCACGGCAAAGGCACCGGCAAACTGCGGCGAGAAATTCGCAGTTTCATCTCTTCCCATCCGCTGGTGACTTCCTACGAGTCCGCTGCCGAGAACGAGGGTGGGGACGGGGTAACGGTGGCGCACCTGATGCACGTGGAGTCATGAGGAGCATAGAACAATAGGCTTCAGCCGGGGCTAAAGCCATTGGCTGAACTCACTAAGCTCTGCGGACTGGCCGCTCGGTTCCCCCCGGCTTCATACACAAGGGCTTAGCGCATCCGCTAAGCCCTTGTGGGTGTGGAATGGCTCATGAGACGTCTTATGGTTCGGCTTTTGTGCCCTCGCCGCCGGCAGCGGTATCCACTTTGGCGCTTTTCTCCGTCGCGGGTTTTTCGTCAGATGACTTCTCGTCCGTCTTGCGATTTCCCCCGACGGCGGTCGATGACTTCGAGCGGTTATCGGTGACGTAAAAACCCGATCCCTTGAAGATGATGCCGGCGGGATGAATTAAACGCACCACCGGCCCCTCACATTCGGGGCACACCGTAACCGGCTTGTCGCTAAAGTGCTGGCGACGCTCAAAGCGTAATCCACACTCCTGGCATTGATATTCATACAATGGCATAGCACTTACCTCCACGACGATAACGCTTTTTATTATACGCCTTTTGCACCAGTTGACAAGGGTATAGGGCAGATTGGAAAGTGCTGTGACCGGGCCACCGCAGGACACAGGCGGGCGCGGTCAGAGGCCGGGCCGAGCGTCTCCCCCTAATGCACTATATCCGTTCTCTTGACAAAGCAGCACTTTCCGTTACCATAAGGTGAATCGTGAGACTTTTATTGTCGCTGACTCACTTGAGAAACTATATAGGAGGACGATGCTCGACGGGGGCTGAAGACTGGGTCCTGCGCGGCGGAAACCTTCGAACCCCGCCAGGTCCGGAAGGAAGCAACGGTAAGGAGGACTTTCCGGGTGCCGCAGGGGCGCCTGGTCTCCGGTCCCTTTCGGGCATCGTCTTTTATACAGGACTTACGTAAGCGTGACTCGAATCCAGCGGCGGCGGGTTGGCAATGATGCCTTCGGGCGTCTCTTAGGAGCTAAGAACGGCTGAAGTCGCCACTACAAACGGAAATTTGTGTAAGTCCCGGTTTGATATGGCTATTGGAAGTGGTTGCGTGAAGTGGATAAATAAGCTGGTAGCCTTTCTTCTGGCGATCCTGGCCTGTGTGGCCTTGACGGCCGGATACCGGGCAACGTTGACGCCGGTTACCTTGACCCTTGATGGTGAGAGCCGCGAGGTGCGCACTCACCAACCGACGGTCGCGTTGTTGTTGGCCGACCTGAACCTCAGTTTGCGCCCCGAAGACCGCCTTGTTCCGGCGTTGGATACGGCGCTGCAGGCCGGCATGGAAGTGCGGATTGAGCGGGCGAAACCGGTCATGATCGTGGTTGACGGCCGCGAGCGTCTCCTGTATGCCCATCAGGAGAGCGCCGCCGACCTGTTGGCCCAGGCAGGTGTTGTTCTGGACAGCCACGACAGCGTCCAGATCCGTCCGGCCTCCGTGACGGACCCGCCGGACACACGTTTCCGCATCGTCATCGAGCGGGCGGTGCAGATTGTGTTGGAGGACGGCGGAGTACGCACCGCTTTGTACTCGAATGCGGCTACGGTAGGCGCGGCCCTGTATCAGGCCGGGATTCAACTCTACCGCGCGGATCGTGTCTATCCTGACCTGGCTACACCGCTGCACAATGGGATGCACATCCGCATGGAACGCTCGATCCCCGTGTCGGTCCATGTGGATGGGCATGTGTTGCGCACCCGCACTCACCGCGCTCAGGTGGGCGAGGTTCTGGCCGATCTGGGCGTGACCCTCAACGGGCAGGATTACACCACGCCGGCGTTGGATGCCCCCTTGGGCGACGGGGGAGAAATTCGGATCTATCGCGTGACCGAGAGCGTGGTGGTGGAGCAGAGTCCGATACCTTTCGATGCAGAATGGCAGCCTGATCCCAATTCTGAAATCGACACTCAAAGCCTGCTTCAAGAGGGTGCGCCGGGCGTGCTTGAACGCCGCATCCGCCTGCGTTACGAAGATGGACAGGTGGTCGATCGGTGGGTGGAGGGGGAGAGCGTAGTGTTGGCCCCTACCAACCGGGTGATGGGCTACGGCACGAAAATTGTCATCCGCCAACTGGCGACGGAAAGTGGCCCGGTGGAGTATTGGCGGGTCATCCGCATGCTGGCGACGTCCTACAGCGCCGGGACGGCGGGCGTATCGCCTTCATCGGCCCACTACGGGCGCACGGCGACTGGCATGCAGATGCGCTATGGGATTGTCGCCGTCGATCCCGATGTGATTCCACTACGGACGCAGGTATACGTGCCCGGCTACGGCATCGGCTATGCCGGTGATACCGGCGGCGCCATCTACGGGCGGCGTATCGACCTGGGGTATGACGATTCCAATCTGCAACTGTGGTATCGCTGGGTGGATGTGTACCTGCTCACGCCGGTCCCGAGCGTCATCAATTATTTCGGCCCATGACGGATGATCCCCGCGCGCTACTGCGGCATTACGGCCTTGTACCGCGTCAATCTCTAGGACAAAATTTCCTCGTTGAACCGACGGCGCCGGCGCGGATAACGGCGCTGGCCGAACTAACCCCTGCCGACACCGTGATCGAGGTGGGAGCGGGCCTGGGCACACTGACGGCGGCTCTGGCCGCCCGCGCCGGGCATGTCATTGCCGTAGAAACGGACCCGCATTTAGTTGCCATCCTGCATCAGGAGTTGGCGGCGTTTGCCAACGTCACCATCGTCCACGGCGACATTCTTGACCTCGATCCGGCGACCTTGCTGGACGTTCAGCCTGTCCCGGTGATGCCCCTGTGGGGAACGCGCCTGCCCCATTACCACGTCGTCGCCAACCTGCCCTATTACATTACGGGAGCGGTGATGCGTCATCTGCTCGAAGCGACGGTGCGTCCTCTGCGGATGGTGGTGACAGTGCAACGCGAGGTAGCGACGCGCATGGTTGCCGTCCCGGATGCCATGAGCCTGTTGGCGGTGAGTGTGCAGTTCTACGGGCAACCGCGCATCGGGATGCGATTGAAACGGGGGGCGTTTTTTCCTGCGCCGGATGTGGAGTCCGCCGTCGTGCGCCTCGATGTGCATGAGATGCCGCCTGTTCCGGTAACAGACGTGGGCGAATTTTTCCGCGTGGTGCGCGCCGGCTTCGCGCAACGGCGCAAACAGTTGCGCAACACGCTCTCAGCGAATCTGCCTCTTCCGGTCGCGGACGTGGCGGCGGCCTTAGCAGGCGTCGGCGTCGACGCGACACGCCGCGCCGAGACGCTTACGTTGGCGGAGTGGGGACGGGTGACGGAGGCGCTACAAGCGTTGCCCGGTCACCATACCTGGCGTTCTACTTCCCTTGCTGGGATGTGATGTAGCCTACCAGCGCTTCTTCCGCGCGTTCTAAGCGCTTGAGCGTCTTTTCTCGTCCCAATGCCTCGATGCTGCCGAAAAGCGGCGGGGAGACTTCCTTGCCGGTGACGACGTTGCGCACGATGCTGAACAACTGCCCGGCCTTCAGTCCCAGTTCAGCGGCGAGCTGGCGCAGCGGCATTTCCAGCGCGGTGGCCTCGAAATGGGGCGCTTCTGCCAGTAGAGCCTGCACGCGGCGTATCGCCTCCAGGCTTTGCTCCGCCGTCATCTGGTTGCCGATCAGTTTCTCCACGGGCGGGGTGGCGATGTCGGTGAAGATAAAGTCGGTCAATTCGACCACATCGCGCAGGGTCTTCAGGCGTTCCTGGACGAGCGGCACCAGCAATTTGAGGGTGGGGAGAAGCTCCACCGGCACGTCTGGCGGGATCATTCCCGCGTCCGCCCAGAAGGGGATCAGCCGCTCCAGCAGTTCCTCGCGGGAGAGGGCACGGATGTAGGCGCCGTTCATCCAGTTGAGCTTATCGTAAGAGAAGACGGCGGGCGCCAGGTTGATGCGCGTGATGTCGAAGCGCGCGATCAACTCCTCGCGGGTGAAGATTTCCTGTTCTTCGCCGGCACCGGGCGACCAACCGAGCAGTGCCAGAAAGTTGAAGACTGCTTCCGGGAGATAGCCCTGTCGTCGAAATTCGTCGATGGAGACGGCGCCGTGACGTTTGCCGAGTTTCTTGCCGTCCATGCCGAGCACTAACGGGACGTGCGCATAGATGGGCGGCTCCCAGCCAAAAGCTGCGTACAGCAGCAGGCGTTTAGGCTCGCTGGAGATCCAATCGTCGCCGCGCATCACGTGGGTGATGCCCATCATGTGATCATCGACCACGACGGCGAGATGGTAAGTGGGATACCCGTCGCTTTTCAGCAAAACCTGATCGTCGATCAGGCGGTTTTCAAAGGTGATGTCACCTCTGAGGATGTCGTGCATCACGGTGACGCCGTCGCGTGGCACTTTGAGCCGGATGACGTGGGGTTTGTCGGGTGCTACTTCTCCAATCGGCCGGTTGCGGCAATATCCGTCGTACATCGGCGTTTCCCCGCGCGCGCGCTGAACCTCGCGGACCTGTTCGAGCCGCTCCGGGGTGCAGTCGCAGCGGTAGGCTTTCCCCATTGCTACCAGTTCTTCGGCTTTCTCTCGATAGATCGCCGTTCGTGCGGATTGAACGTAAGGCCCGTAGTCTCCGCTGACTTCCGGTCCCTCATCCCAGTCCATCCCCAACCAGCGCAGGCCATCGGTGATCACGCGGATGGCGTCTTCGACGTAGCGCGTGCGGTCGGTGTCTTCGATGCGCAGGATAAACTGCCCGTGCTGATGGCGGGCGAATAGCCAGTTGAAGACCACCGTGCGGATATTGCCGATGTGGGGATGTCCTGTCGGACTGGGTGCAAAACGGACGCGAACTGTCATGATGATCTCCTTGTGTTTTAATACTCCAGGCGTTTCTGGCGCATGGCAACGCTTTCCGCCAGCCCCAGCCCTACAAAGGTGATGACCAGGGCACTGCCGCCACTGCTGATAAAGGGCAGTGGCAGACCGGCGACGGGGATGACGCTGAGATTCATCCCCACGTTGATGAGCAGTTGGTAGAAGATGTAGGTGATGACGCCCGTGACCATGAGTTGGCCGGTGGCATCGGCGGCGTTGGCGGCGATGCGCAGTAAGCGCCACAGGAGCAACCCAAAGATGAGCAAAATCAACACCGCGCCGACGAACCCCAATTCCTCGCACACGACGGAGAAGATGAAGTCGGTGTGCCGGACACGCAAGAAGTGTAACTGGCTTTGCGTTCCGGTGGCAAAGCCTTTGCCCATCAAGCCCCCCGATCCAATGCTGATCAAGGCTTGTTTAATGTTGAAATACGCCGCAGGATCGGCGGTGGGATCGAAGAAGTTGAAGATGCGTTGACGCATATAGTCATCCATATTGGTCCACAAGATAGGCGCGGCGATCAATCCCACAATGCCGATGCCCTGTAAGTAACGGAGTGGAACGCCGGAAGCAAAGATCATCACGACCCACGTAGCGATGTAGAGGGTGGCCGTGCTCAAGTTGGGTTGTTTGAACACGAGAACCGCGGCCAGGGCAGTCATCATGAACGACACCACCAGTTCCTGGATGCCGGGCGGGCTAGGCGCATGGCGTGCCAGCAAACTGGCCTGGCTGACGATCAACAAAACTAAGGCCGGAAAGGCCGGTTGGATCGAGACACCGCCGATGTAGATAAAACGACGCACGTCCCCGATTTCACTGCGCCCGAAAAGCAGTGTGAAGACGAGGAGACCTATGGTTAAAATGTAGAGCGGCCATTGCAGGCTTTCCAGCCAACGATAGTTGATGAAAGCCACGAGAAACATCACCACGACGCCGATGGCGACATAGACGGCCTGTTTGCGCCAGGTATCGGCCAGGTCTGTGGCCCCCCGTGTGGCGCTGTAGATCATCAGCAACCCGATGACGGCGAGGAGAACGGCGATGAGCAGCAGTCCCCAATCAAAATGTTCCCAGGGCGACGTGCGCATAATCTTATGACTGTCTTTTCCGCGAGGTGGTGAGAGGAATGTCGGCGACCAGGCGCGTCTCGCGGTCATCTTCGGTGAAGTTGACCTCCACCTTGGTGGGATCGATTTCCAGGTGCTTGGAGATGACGGCGATGATTTCGTCTTTCAACAGCGCCAACATGCCCGGCGAAATGTTAGCCCGATCGTGCGCGAGAACCAGCCGCAGGCGCTGCGCGGCAATGTCTTTGCCTGAGTTCTTGCGGCGTTTGAAAAGGTTGAATAAGTTCATGGCGCCTCCTCTCAACGAGATCCAAAAAGACGTCTGAAAAAGGATTGAGACTTCAAGGGTGCAAAGGGAATATCCTCCCCTTGCAGGCGTCGCGCGATGTCCAGGAAGGCCTGGCCGGCGGAAGACCCGTTATTGAGAACAACGGGTTGCCCGCGATTTCCGGCGGCCAAAATCTCAGGGTCTTCAGGGATCAGGCCGATGAGATCGACGGAGAGCATATCCACCACATCTTCCGGCGCGAGCATCTCTTTGCGTTGCACCAATTCGGGCTTGATGCGGTTGATGATCAGACGTGTCGGCGAGCCGCCTTCGGCTTCCAACAGGCCAATGACGCGGTCGGCGTCGCGCACCGAGGCAATCTCCGGGTTGGTCACCACCAGCACCATTTCGGCCGGTGCCGAGGCACAGCGGAAGCCATGTTCGATCCCGGCAGGCGAATCGATGAGGACGTAATCCACCATCTGCGCGGCTTCGTTGGCGACGTTGATCATTTGCTCAATGGTGACGGCGTCTTTGGCGCGGGTCTGGGCGGCCGGCAGCATAAACAACTCCGGGAAGCGTTTGTCGCGCACCAACGCCTGGCGGAAACGGCAGCGCCCTTCGACGTAGTTGACGATGTCGTACACGATGCGGTTTTCCAGACCCAACATCACGTCGAGGTTGCGCAATCCGATGTCGGCATCGATGCAAATGACCCGCACCCCCAGCATAGCCAGTCCCAACCCGATATTGGCGGTGGCGGTGGTTTTGCCGACGCCGCCTTTCCCCGATGAGATGGTGATGATTTTCCCGGCCATTTTACCCCCTTGTTGCCCAGGGTTCTACAACGATATTGTTCTCAATGACTCTAGCGATCTCCGGCAGTGGCTTACGCCGTCGACTCTCGGGCGGACGACCGATGTGCCCGGCAATGCGAAGCTGAGCCGGGGCTAATTCCAGGGCGCAGATGATGGCTTGTTCATCGCCGAGGGCGCCGGCATGGGCCAGCCCGCGCATCTTTCCCCACACGATGATGTGCCCCCCGGCAATCACTTCCGCCCCGGGATTTACATCACCGATCAGGACGATATGGCCGGGGTATTTCAGGCTTTGGCCGGAGCGCAGGGTGCGCTGTACAACCAGCGCATTGGCTTCCGCCACAGCAGAGGGCGAGGCTTCTTTAGACGCTGCCTCTCCCGGCAGGCGGGTGCGTAAGCCATAAGCGCGGGTCGTGTGGACGGTTGCTTCGTTCTCGCTTAAGACAGCCCACAACTCTATATCGTATCGATCCAGAACGGCGCGCAAGGCGAGCAGGTTTTCTTTCGTCAGTTCCCGGCTGCCCATGTCCAGGATGATGCGACTGCCGCGAAAGAAGGTTTCCGCGTCGCGCAGAGCGTTTTCCAGTGCCTGGAGCACCTCCTCCCAGGACTCTGACAAAGGGCATAGCAAAATGCCTTGTTGGGTTCCCTTGAGTGTGAGCGCCATTTCTTCCATAACATAGGCATTATAACATAAATCGATGTCGCGTAAAATTACAGAAGTGTGGCAAAAGAGAGGACAAAACCTGGCGCAGGTTTTTTTAACGTTCGCCAGGCCGGTTGGACGCATCGGCCAGAGACACTACCGATTCTGGTGTTTTGCTGTATAACTAGAGGTTGTGCACGAGTTGGCAACTTGCGTACTGCAATGGGCGAGTTGCCAGTTCACCCTACAGACTTATTTTCAGGAGCAAACGATGCGCGTGGTGCTGCGGCTGTTGATTGTGGTGGCGATTCCGCTGCTACTGGTGATGGGGGCGGTCCGCTTGTTGACCCTACCGTGGTATCCGGCATGGGAATATGCCCGTCCCGGCTTCCCTGCCGACCCGTTGGCGATGCCGCCGGACGAGCGTCTGCGTCTGGCGCGCGCGAGCATCGCCTTCCTCAACATGCCGCGCGGCACAGCGAGCCTGGACGAGCTGCGTTTTGCGGATGGGACGGTGGCCTTTAACGCGCGCGAGATCGGCCACATGAATGACGTCAAGCTGGTCTACGACCGTTTGACGGCGGCGGCGTTGATCGCGTTTGTCATCGCCGTGGTTGCCGCGTATGTGCTGATCCGGCAAGGCCGTCTGGCGCAGGTTTGGGGTGCGCTCTCAGACGGCAGTCTGTTCACGCTGTGTGTGCTGGTGCTCCTGGGCGTGTGGATGGCGGTGGGGTTTGATGCGTTTTTCACGGCTTTCCACGGCGTTTTCTTTGCGGCGGATACCTGGCTCTTCGACTATTCCGATACGCTGATTCGTCTCTTCCCCTTGCAGTTCTGGGCCGATGCCGGCCTGTTGATCGCTGCCGGCGTTGGCTGTATCGCCTTTGTTCTGGCTCTTTTGGGCCGCGCCATGCAAAAACGCAGTGAGCGTAAGCTCGCGGCCAATGGTAACCGTTGAGTTCTGTGAGTCCTGGGTGCGGGGAGAAGATTTCCCCTCCCCCTGCCCCCTCCCCAGCGAAAACGCTAGGGAGAGGGAGAAAATAAGAGATTTTTGCCGGCGGGCGCAGCCCGCCGGCAAAAACCCACAAAAAAATCCCCTTTCCCCCGCGCCAACGCGGGAAGAAAGGGATAGGGGGTAAGCTATTAAAAAATTGCTACGTTCACAAGACTCTTCGACTATGGAGGAGGATTACGATGATCGGTCACATACCAGCGTGGGTCCAAGATGCAGTTTTCTATCAGATTTTTCCGGATCGATTTGCCCGCAGCGAAAAGCTGACCAAACCGGCGAATCTTGAATCGTGGGAGTCGCCGCCGACCGTTCGCGGTTTCAAGGGCGGCGATTTGCCGGGCATTGTCGCGCACCTGGATTACCTCGAGGATCTGGGCATCAACGCCATCTACTTTAATCCGATTTTTCAATCTGCGGCGAATCATCGTTACCATACTCACGATTATTACACCGTGGACCCAATCCTGGGCGGCAATCAAGCCTTTGCCCAATTCCTGGAGCAGGCCCATCGGCGCGGCATCCGCGTGGTGCTGGACGGCGTCTTCAATCACGCCAGCCGTGGATTTTTGCAGTTCAACCATATCATGGAAAATGGGCCGCAGTCCCCTTATATTGATTGGTTCAGCATCAAAAAATTTCCCTTGAACGCCTTCGATGATAAGCGCAAACCCAACTATGTCTGTTGGTGGAACAACCGTGAACTGCCGAAACTCAACACCGACCATTCTCAAGTGCGCGATTTCATCTACGATGTAGCTGAGTATTGGCTGCGTCAGGGCATCGACGGCTGGCGATTGGACGTTCCGCTGGAAATCAAAACCCCCGGCTTTTGGGAGGAGTTCCGCCGCCGCGTGAAGGCCGTCAACCCTGAAGCCTACATCCTCGCCGAAATCTGGGACGAAGCCAGACCCTGGCTGCAAGGCGACCATTTCGACGCGGTGATGAACTACGGCTTCAACCGCGCATGTTATGGCTTCTTCGGTCAGGAGATGCTGGACATGTCGCAGCGCCCTGGCGGATTCAAACTCAAACGGCTGGATGCTCCCCACTTCGCGCGGCAGGTGGATCGGCTGTTGAACCTGTATAGCTGGCCCGTGATCCTGGCGCAGTACAATCTGCTCAGCAGTCACGACGAACCGCGCTTTTTGACGCTGGTAGGAGGGGATAAGCGCCGCCTACGCCTGGCGACGTTGTTCCAGATGACGTTCCCCGGCGCGCCAAGCATCTATTACGGCGACGAAATTGGCATGGAAGGGGGCGCCGACCCCGACTGTCGTCGTGCCTTTCCGTGGGATGTACAGCGATGGGATCAGGCCCTGCGCGAGGATTTCAAACGCTTTATTGCGTTGCGCCAAGCGCATCCTGCCCTGCGCGGCGGCGACTTCGTCACACTCTACGCCAAAGACCGCACCTATGCGTTCGCCCGCACTCATGCGGAAGAGGGAGTCGTCGTTGTTTTGAACGCCGACATAACGCCCGTGACTATCCCCATCCATCTGGAATCCATGGCGCCGCCGGACGCCGTCCTGACCGAGGTATGGACCGAGACGCAACATCCCTTGACCAAGGGTGCTTTGACGCTCTCGGTTGACCCGCTGGACGCCCGTGTTTTGCTTTACCGACCGACCGCTTAAATGCCCGGCGACATCACATCAGGTGACAACCCACCAGAGGCGCATCCGCCTCTGGTGGGTTGAGAGTGCCTCTCTATCGTCCACCATCCAAATACATACAAAATTCTTATCTTGCTCTTATGATTTTCCAATGATTAACGGTTATACTCAGAGTCGGAATAACTCGAATTCTGGTTCTGGAGGTGGAAAATGGGTAAAATAGTAGGTATTGATCTGGGAACGACGAACTCTGCAGTCGCGGTGATGGAAGCTGGACAAGTGACGGTCATTCCAACGGCGGAAGGGGGGCGTTTGTGTCCGTCTGTCGTTGCTTTTACGAAGAATAATGAGCGTCTGGTCGGCGTGCCGGCAAAACGTCAAGCCGTGGTCAACTCGGAGAACACGGTCTACTCGGTCAAACGGCTGATGGGGCGTCGCGCCGATGAGAAAGAAGTGCAAATTACGCGCGAGATGGTGCCCTACACCATTGTCGCCGGACCGCAGAACGACGCGCGGGTGCAAATCCCGGTGATGAACAAGGATTACACACCGCAGGAAATTTCGGCCATGATCTTGCAGAAGTTGAAGCAGGACGCCGAGGCTTATCTGGGTGAACCGGTCACACAGGCTGTCATCACCGTGCCGGCGTACTTCAACGATAGCCAACGTCAAGCCACCAAAGATGCCGGTCAAATCGCCGGCCTTGAGGTGAAGCGCATCATCAACGAACCGACGGCGGCCGCGTTGGCCTATGGCCTGGACAAGAAAGTGGATGAAACCATCCTGGTCTTCGACCTGGGCGGTGGAACGTTTGATGTCTCGATCCTGGAAGTGGGCGAAGGACTCATTGAGGTGAAATCCACCAACGGCGATACGCACCTGGGCGGCGACGACTGGGACGAGCGCGTGGTCCGCTGGTTGTTAGGCGAGTTCAAGAAACAACAGGGTATCGATTTGTCGCACGACCGCCAGGCGATGCAACGCTTGCGCGAAGCTGCCGAAAAGGCCAAGATCGAGCTTTCCACCATGATGGAAACCGAGATCAACCTCCCCTATATCACTGCGGATGCCAGCGGTCCAAAACACCTGCAAATGCGTCTGACCCGGGCGACGTTCGAGCAGATCACCCGCGACTTGCTGGAGCGCTGTCGCGTGCCTTTTGAGCGCGCCCTGGCCGATGCCAAGTTGGCGGCCAAGGACCTCAACGAAGTGGTGCTGGTCGGCGGCGCAACGCGCATGCCCATGGTGCAAGACCTGGTGCGCCAATTGACCAATGGCAAGGAACCGCACAAGGGGGTCAACCCTGATGAGGTCGTCGCGGTGGGTGCGGCCATCCAGGGTGGTGTTTTGGGCGGCGATGTGACCGATATTTTGCTGCTCGATGTGACGCCGCTCTCGCTGGGCGTGGAGACGTTGGGAGGCCGCATGACGGTCATGATCCCTCGCAACACCACGGTGCCTGTCCGCAAGAGTGAGATTTACACGACCGCTGAAGATGGTCAAACGGCGGTGGACATCAAAGTTTACCAGGGCGAGCGTCCGATGGCGGGCAACAACATGCTGCTTGGACAATTCCGGCTCGACGGCATTCCGCCCGCGCCGCGCGGCATCCCGCAGATCGAAGTCACCTTCGATATCGACGCGAACGGCATCCTGAACGTCAACGCGAAGGACAAGGCTACCGGACGCGAGCAGCGCATCACCATTACGGCGAGCACCAACCTGAACCCGAAAGAAGTGGAGCGCCTGGTTGAAGAGGCCAAGCTGCATGCCGAGGAAGATAAGAAACACCAGGAATTAATCGATACCCGCAACCAGGCTGACGGTATGTGCTATCAGATTGAAAAAACCTTGAGCGATTTGGGCGAGAAAGTACCCGGTGATCTCCGTGGGCAACTCGAAGGGTTGGTTAATGACCTGCGGCAGGTGAAAGACTCCAGTGAAGATGTAGCACTCATCCGCCGCAAGATGGATGAGTTACAGAAAGCCGCGATGAAACTGGGCGAGCAGGCTTACGGCGGGCCTCAAGCCCCCGGAACGCCCGGCCCGAATGTCGGCCCTGGCTACGGTCACGGCCCGCAGGGTGGCCCCGAAGGCCCGGAAGGGCCAGAAGGCCCGGATGTGGTGGATGGTGAATTCCGCGAAGTGTAGAGCCTGCAGAGAGCTTGAGAACAAAGGATAGTTCTTTGTCGCTATGGAGGGGGTGGCCATCAGTCACCCCCTTCTGTATAACCTGACTGACAGGGAGGGTATAATGGTAGATGGAGCAAAAAAACACCAGCGTATTCCGGTGTACCGGCCCGCAGGAATCGATGACGATCCTGAGGAGAGCGTCGTGCATGCAGTTGAACAGCCGGAGGAACCGGCGGCCCCTGTCGCCGCTATGACGCCGGCGGAAGAAACCGTGGATTGGCGCGACATGGCCCTACGCCTGCGGGCGGATATGGACAACTTTCGTCGGCGTCAACAGCGTATGGCCGAAGAGCAGATTGTCGCCGAGAAAAAGCGCCTGCTGTTGAGCTTTCTAGAGGTACTGGACAACCTCGACAGGATTATTCGCCATCTTGACCCGGCCGATCCTTATCATCAGAGCATTCGAGCCACGTATGACGATATGCTGAAACTGCTGCGCCTGGAGGGGGTCGAACCGATTCCGACCGTGAATGTTCCTTTCGATCCGCTGCTCCATGATGCCGTGGGGGTGGTATCTGCACGGGATGGGCAGAAGGAAGATATGGTGATCGTCGCCGAGGAACGGAAAGGCTATCGTCTCGGCGATCAAGTTTTACGTCCGGCGCGGGTGATGGTAGCGAAACGCTAGGGTCACGGAGGCAGGCCAATGGAATACAAGGATTATTACGGCGTTTTGGGCGTTCCCAAAGGGGCGAGCGAAAAAGACATCAAAAACGCCTATCGCAAACTGGCCCGCAAATATCATCCCGATATGAATCCCGGTGACAAATCCGCCGAGGAGAAGTTCAAGGAGCTGAACGAGGCCTATGAAGTGCTCTCTGACCCGGAGAAACGCAAGCTGTACGATCAGTTCGGCAGTGAGTGGAACACGTGGCAGCAACGCGGTGGTCAGGCAGACGATTTCTGGAAGCAGTGGGCCGGTGGTCAAACCGGAGGATACCGACGGGCGACTCCTGAAGATTTCAGTGGCCTTTTCGGGCAAGACAGCCCGTTCTCCGATTTCTTCCAGCAGCTCTTCGGTGGGGGCGGCGGGGCTTACAGCGATATTTTCGGCGGGGGCACGACAAGCCGGCGTGTGCGTCCTCAGCGGGGGCAAGATTATGAGCAGCCCATAGAGATCACGCTTGAGGAAGCTTACCGGGGCACGTCGCGCATCTTGCAGATCGGCAACCAGCGTATCGAGGTCAACATCCCCGCCGGAGCGGATAACGGCACCCGTGTGCGGGTGGCCGGGAAGGGCGCGCCCGGGCCGGCCGGTGGTCAACCCGGCGATCTCTATCTGAATATCGCAGTGCTGCCCGATTCCCGGTTTCAACGCCATGGAGCAGACATCGAAACCGTCGTCCCCGTTGATCTTTATACGGCGGTGTTGGGCGGTGAAGTCGCGGTGCCGACCCCCGGCGGGCATTCCAGGATGCTGCGCATCCCCGCGGAGACGCAGAACGGCACCAAGTTCCGTCTGCGGGGGCAGGGCATGCCTGTCCTTAACCACCCTAAGGAGCGCGGCGATCTCTATGCCGTCGTGGAGGTCAAATTGCCGGTGTCGCTGACCAAGCAGGAGCGTGAGCTTTTCGAGTCACTGCGTCGCTTGCGGGCCCCCGCATAGCGGCGCTCGAAGGTTACATTGGACTTTTGTAGTCTATCTTATATTAGGGAGGAAATGTAGATCATGTTCAAACGCATACTCTTCGCGCATAATGCCACACCGGCAGCCGAGCGCGCCCTTTTATATCTGGAACATCTCGCGCGGTTAGAAAACGCGGAAGTTATCGTCCTGCACGTCTATCAACTGCCGGAGCGTTATATGGCAACACAGGGCTATGCGCTTCTGGTGGAACAGTTGGAATTGGTCGCGCAGGAGGTTGTCAACGACACGGTTGAATATCTTCAGAAAGCGGGAATTTCTGCGGTGGGTATTATCCATGCCGGCGTCCCCGCCAGGGCGATCCTGGAAACGGCGCAGGAGGAGAAGGTTTCGCTTATTGTTTTGGGAACGCGCGGCCCATCCAGCATGACCGATATTCTGTTGGGCGATGTGAGCACCGAAGTATTGCGCCATGCGAATTGCCCTGTTTTCCTTGTCCCGTAGACTCATGAGATTGAGGAATTTGAGGTTCTTCGGGGAGGGTGCATAATAGGTTGCCCTTATTATGAACCGGTAGTTCACCGGTGGTTGGATGAAAATAACTAGCCGACTACTGGACTCAAGACCATCGGACTATTTTTCAAAGGAATTTCACATTAACTGGCGTTCACCAGCGGTGGAATGAAACTTTTCACCACGAGGGACACAAAAAATTTAAGTTTTTCTCTATGTGCTCTGTGGCTATTTTATACGAGGAGAGTCAACTATGAATCGAAAACTGTACGCATTTCTCAGTGCCTTTTTGCTGTTGGCAATGTCGCTAGGTTGCATTGCCTTGCAGACGGTGACGCCGTCGGCCACCACGCCGTCGGCTACTGTGCCGTCTCACCTGACGGTTATTCCGCCAACGGCGGCGCCGATCATCGTGGCGCCGTCGGATAATGCCATAACCCAGTTGGAGACGCAGGTCGAGGCGGTGTACACGGCGGTCGGCGGTTCTGTCGTCAACATTTCTGTGACTTCTATGGGTTATGACTTCTACTTCAACATTGTACCTCAGGAGGGCAGTGGCTCCGGCTTTGTTTATGATGATCAGGGGCACATTATCACGAATTACCACGTGATCGAGGGCGCCGAAAACATCCAGGTCATTTTTGCCGATGGTACGGCCTACAACGGCGAGGTGATCGGCGCCGATTCAACCTATGATCTGGCCGTCATCGCCCTGCCCTCGCAGGCTCTGGAGGAGCGTGTGCTGCGTCCTATCCCTCTCGGCGACTCCGATGCGATTCGGGTCGGCCAGTTCGTCGTGGCGATTGGCAACCCCTTCGGGCTGGATCAAACGGTAACGTTCGGCATCATCAGCAACTTGGGTCGCATTATCGAAAGCCCGGATGGACGTTACATCGGTGAAGCGATTCAAACGGATGCTGCCATCAACCCCGGCAACTCTGGCGGGCCGTTGCTGAATTTGCAGGGGCAGGTAATCGGCGTGAATGCGCAAATTGTCAGCACCAGTCAGGCCAATGCCGGTATCGGCTTTGCCATTCCGGTTAGCGTCGTCAAACGGGTGGTCCCTGAGCTGATCGCCAATGGGTTTTACCGCCACTCGTGGATGGGGGTACGCTTTTTCCCTGTGGCCTTGAGTGAGTCGTTAGCGAAATCCTTTGCGGAACTGGGGGTAGAAATTCCCACGCGTGGCATATTGATTCTGGAAGTGGAGCCTGGTTCGGCAGCGGAAAAGGCTGGCTTGCGCGGCGGCACCCGCACTGTCAATACGCCGTATGGTGAGGTGGCTGTGGGAGGGGATGTGATTGTAGCCATTGATGGCAATGCTATGACCAGCCCGAGCAGTTTGATCGCTTACCTGGAGACGCACACCCGCCCTGGCGATACGATCCAAATTACAGTGCTACGCAACAATGAAGAACAGACGCTGCCGGTGACGCTAGGAGAACGTCCGAAATCCTAGAGGTTGTTCGCGGCCATCCAGCGGGCTAACTGCGCCAACGCGCGGGTCGAAAATTCCACGCCCCGCGCGCGTTTGCCGTGGACGGTCGTATCGAGGGCCGGGAGCAGGCCGAAGTTGGCCTTCATGGGTTGGAATGTCATAGGATCGGCGCGTGTGATGTAGTGCATCAGCGCGCCGATCATCGTTTCAGGTGGGGGGACAAGCAGTGGCCGGCCCGCCATCAGGCGCGCCATGTTCACCCCCGCCAGCCAGCCACCGGCGATATTCGCCGCGTAGCCTTCCAGCCCGGCAATTTGCCCGGCGAAGAAGAGATCGGCGCGCGAGCGACTCTGGAGCGTCGGCTGCAACAGCGACGGCGCGTTGAGGTAAGTATTGCGGTGCATCGATCCATAGCGGACAAAGCGCGCGTTTGCCAGGCCGGGGATCAGGCGTAGGACGCGATCTTGTTCGCCATACTTGAGATGGGTTTGGAAGCCCACCAGATTGTAGAGCGTCGCCGCCGCGTTGTCCTGCCGCAGTTGCACGACCGCGAAGGGAAAACGACCGGTATGCGGATCGCGCAATCCCACCGGGCGCAGTGGCCCATAGGCCAGCGCTTGCTCCCCGCGGGCGGCCAACACTTCGATGGGCAGGCAGGCTTCGAAGAACTGCGGATCGTTGTGCTCGAAGTCGCGCAACGGAATGGATTCGGCGTCGACTAAAGCGGCGACCAAGCGGTGATATTCGTCCTCGTTGAGGGGGCAGTTGATGTAGTCGCCTTCAGCGGATGCGCCGTTGTGGTAGCGTGAGGCGCGGAAGGCAATCGTGAAATCGATAGAGTCCACCGTCACGATGGGCGCGATGGCATCGTAGAAGGAGAGTGCGGCACTGCCCGTGAAGGCACGGATGGACTGCGCGAGCCGCTCCGGGGTGAGCGGGCCGCTGGCGATGATCGTCGGCCCCGCCGGAATGTCAGCGACTTCCTCACGGATGAGGGTGATGTGGGGGTGGGTGGCGATGCTGTGTGTCACTTCCGCGGCGAAGCCTTCACGGTCCACGGCGAGCGCGCTGCCGGCCGGGACACGCTGCCTGTCGGCCACGGCAATGAGCAGCGATCCCAGGCGGCGCAATTCGGCTTTGAGCAGTCCCGACGCCCGATGGGTCAGGTTGGAGCCGAGCGAGTTGGAACAGACCAGCTCGGCCAGTGAGTCGCCGGTGTGGGCCGGCGTCATCAGACGGGGACGCATCTCGTAGAGACGCACGGGGATGTCGCGGTGGGCCAATTGCCAGGCGGCCTCGCTTCCTGCCAGCCCCCCGCCCACGATGGTGACGGCGTCAGTCATGTGAATACCCGGATGTTTGTCTTCTGCCCATGCGGCGCTGCATGGATTCACTCGTGGGGTGGGGTCGCGTCTGGCGGCACAGAATAAATCTCGCCGCTACGTGGCTGTGTGTCCAGCAGGTCGCGCGCTTCGGCTTCCCATTCCAGCGGCACCCGCACTTCGACTTTGCCGATGCCGTTGATGGTCAGCCCGATCACCGGGCCGACCGATTCATAGCTCAACATGACGGGAATACCGGCAGTTTCCAGCGCGCCGCGTATCACCATCGCGCGCAGCATCCCTTGGGCGACATAGACGGTTACCAGGCCGGTAGACTTCTTTTCTTGCACCAAGTTTTACACCTCCTTCATGCTACTATTCATAGTTTGCGTTAAAATAATGTATTTGTCAATCTCTTATATTCCTGGTATAATCTAAACGTTTTAGAGTAAGAACACAGCATTGAAGTGAGAGATGTATGAGCAGTACCGTGCAGAGTGACCAATACTGGGAGCAATTTTCCGTCTTGCCGAGCGATCTGGAGCATTTAGTCAATTTTCTGGTCGAGACGGAACAGCCTCCCATGCTTGACCAGTTAGCACAGGAGCTGATGCGCGCGCGCCATCAGCACATGGTAGCGTTAATGGAGAATACTTTGTCGCAGGGACGCATTTATCGCCCCGGCGAAAGCTATACCGTGGGCGAAAAAATCATCTTCCCGCATCTCGATAACCTCTTAGGAGAGGTCATAGCCGTGCGGGAGGGGCACAATCCCGAATACAAAGCGTTTTCTGTCATCACCGTAAAAATGACGAACGGTTCGGTGCGCGAGTTTGCTGCCACGTTGACCCAGGACCATCCTTTGAACACCGCGACTTATATCCCGGCCCAAAATGTAGACCTCCAGGAAATCTACAATCAGTATGGAAACAAAATCAAAGGGGCGCTGCGTTCGGCGCTGGAGAAAAACCTTCAATTCATCGGTGTGGGTGAACAATGGTTCCTCCGCGATCTGATGCTGGATGTTCCCCCTGGACAGTTGAACATAGCCGAGGCGCTGCTGGACATGGCCGGGGGTGGACCGTTACCCACGGCGAAATTGCTCGATGAAATGGAGATGCCGGGCGAAATCTCGCGCCCCTTACAGCTTTTCTCCCTGGAATATGCCCTCTTGCATGATCGGCGCTTCGATGAGGTGGGACCGGCGGGGTATGCGCTGTGGCATCTACGTCAGATGGAGCCGCCGGGCGTCCTGGAAGTGCCGTTACCGCTGCGCTATATGCCTATTCCCTACAGCCGGTCGCTCTTGGATGACACCATGCTGGCGTTGGAGCGTCAGATTGACGATGAGTGGGCAGACACGGGAGAAGCCGTACCGCCCGTCGAAAATCATGTAACGGTGGCCCTCACCTATCCGCATTGGCGCAGTGGAACGCTGCCGCTGTCGCCGCGCGTGGCGCAGTTATTCCCCACCGCGCGCATAACTGACCGCATCTGCTTCACTTTCATGGATGCGCGGACCGGCGAGACTTTCCCCGGCTGGGTGGTGCGCAGTGGACGCTATGTCCACGGACTGACGGAGTGGTACCAAAAGAACAGCGTCGGCGTCGGTGCCTATATAGACCTTGAGCACGGTGAAGAAGCCGGCACCATCCAGGTGAGTGTGCGTCCCATGCGCTCCAAACGGCGCGAATGGCTGCGGACGGCGACTGTTGACGGCGGACAGCTTCAACTCGAAGTGACACGTGTCCCGGTGGCATGCGAATTCGACGAATTGGCGACCGTCGCGGTGACAAACCCCAACGCCGTGGATAGCCTGGCGCAACAATTACAACGGGCGTCGCTGGAGTCCCTGTTGGAGCAGATCTTCAACGGCCTGGCCGGTCTGAGCTTACAGCGCGCCGTCCATGCGATGACGCTGTACAGTGTCTTGAACTTATTACGACGTGTGCCTCCGGCGCCGATGCTTGCCGTGTTGGCAACATCGCCACGGTATATGGCGCTGGGAGACAATTATTGGGCCTACCGAGGAGAGAGCTAATGTCCACATTGCCGCCGGTGCCTGCTTTAGCGCGCTTTATCAAGCCGACTGTGGATACGCCCTTCCACATTGACTACCGTTGGTGGGAAGAACAGGGACTTGATTTTAATGTCCAACTGTTACAGCACCTATCGCCGGAACTGCGCGAGGCTTACTCTGGACAACGCCTTGGGGAGAAGATCGACCTGATCGATTGGGATACCGGCGAGGTGCAACAGGTGGAGGGGTTACAGTATCTGATCACCACGCGCTGTAGCAAGGAACCCGACTACATCCTGCATGCGCCAACCCTGCTGGAGGCCATTTTTCGGGCCTTTCTGAGCAACGGCAACCGTCCTCTGTCGCCGCGTGCCCTCGCGCCGCTGGTGGGCTATCCCCCTGAGCGCATCCTACGGGTGCTGGCCGGCACTACGGTATGGAAAGGCTTGCGTCCGGTGATCGATTAGCCGGGCTTGCGCCAACGACGGCAAAAATGTAGCGCCTTTGTTCGGTGGGTCGAGACCCCCCAGGATTTTGAGCGCGCTGGTAAGGGCGTTGCTCCTGTCTGGCGCAGCGCGTGAGGGGTACTGATGGTCATGCTATTGGCCCCGGTAGCTCAAGTGGACAGAGCAAGTGCCTTCTAAGCACAAGGTTAGAGGTTCAAGTCCTCTCCGGGGTACCTGAGTCCCTCAGTCTTCGCCCTACAAAACGAGCTTATGGATACAGGAGAAGCGCCTTGAGTTCTGGAGCACAAAAAACACCGCGACGAGCCGTTTTCCTTTCCACTCCTGCCCTGTGGGCCCATGGACACGGCGTGCAGCATCCCCTTAAGCCGGAGCGACTCCAGCGCACTTTCGAGCTACTGCAAGAGTACGGCGCCTTCGACGCGCCCAACGTACAGGTGATCGCACCGCCGCCGGCGACTGCTGAGGAACTGGCTCTGGTGCATACCCCTGACTATATCGAGGCTGTGCGCGTGTTGAGTGGCGGCGGGACGTGGACGGACACCCGCGAGTACATCTCTGCGCAGCGCTACGGCTTCGGCTCCGGCGACAATCCCATCTTCGACGCCATGTACGAGACAGAGAGCTTGAAGGCCGGCAGTTCCCTCACCGGGGCGAGGCTTTTGATCGAGGGGAAATGTGATGTGGCCTTCAGCTACGGCGGCGGCTTGCACCACGCCATGGCGTCTATGGCCTCCGGCTTCTGCGTGTTCAACGATCCCGCGGTTGCCATCCAGTGGATGGTGGATCAGGGGTTGCGCGTCGCTTACGTGGACGTGGATGTACATCACGGCGATGGGGTGGAGGCGGCGTTCTACCATACCGACCGCGTGTTGACGATTTCACTGCACCAGGACGGGCGGACGCTGTTCCCGGGCACCGGGTTTGTCCATGATATCGGCACCGGCGATGGTGAAGGATACGCCGTCAACGTGCCACTGCCGCCTTATACGGATGACACGGCTTATCTGTGGGCATTTCACGAAGTTGTGCCGCCGCTGCTGGAACGTTTTGGGGCGGACGTGGTGGTATCCCAATTCGGCGTGGACACGCATTACCAGGATCCCCTGGCGCATTTGGCCCTCACGACGGCCGGCCATACGGCGCTCTTTGAAGCCTTCGCTGCTCTTGCCCCGCGCTGGCTGGCCCTGGGCGGCGGCGGCTACAACATCGATGTCGTGCCGCGTTCGTGGACACTGGCGTTCGGCGTGATGGCGGGGCAGACGTTCCCCGACGAACTGCCGCCGCATTATCGCGCCCGCTACGGGGGGCAATGGCTACGGGATCACGCCGGGCCTGAACTGGACGACCTCACCCGACAGCGGGTACGACGCCAGGTAGAAGACGTCGTCGCCGAGGTCAGGCGGGTTCATCACCTCGACTGAAAGAAACGAGCTCTGATGACAGCACAAGGCGATAATCTCACCGCCTCCGCGCAGAGCCACATCACCCAGGTCGGTGCGGCGCTGGATGCCGCCTGGGCCCGCGCCACAGCGTCCGGCGAGGCGCGTGTACTGGATCTCGCCGCCGACCGCTACATCATCTTTTCCGATCAACACCGCGGCATACGCAACGGCGCGGATGATTTTCAACGCTGCGAGCGCGTCTACAATGCTGCGCTGGCGTACTATTTTCACCGGGGATATACCCTCGTCGTTCTCGGTGATGTGGAGGAGTTGTGGGAAGAACGGCCCGCCGCCGTCCTGCGAGCCTATCCGCGCACCCTGGACCTGGAAGCACAGTTCCATCGTGGCGGACGTTATGTGCGCCTCTGGGGCAACCACGACGATGAATGGCAGTATGCGGATAGCGTGCGCCGCCATCTGCAGCCCGTGTATGGCGATCCGCCGTTGTGCATCGACGAGAGCCTGCGCCTCATCGTAACGGAGGGAACAGCAGAACTGGGGACCCTGTTTTTGCTCCACGGCCATCAAGGAGACGCCGTGAGCGGCCGCTGGTCCGGGGGCGCACGCTTCTTTGTCCGCTATTTCTGGCGGACGTTTCAACGCCTCACCGGCATCTCCTTGAACACCCCGGCGACGAGTGGGGATTTGCGCCACAAGTACAATCAGGCCATGGATGCCTGGGCCGTGCAACAGTCCAGACTCGTCTTGATTGCCGGGCACACCCATGCTCCTGTGTTCAAGTTCCAAACCCAGGAGGCTTGCCTCACCGCCGCCATCGAGCGCCTGGAAAGCGCCGTCCCTCAGAGTGATGCGGCCCTGGAAGCCGTAAGCCTGTGGCGCGCGCAGCGCGAATGGGCCGCTGCGCCAGACCAACCGCTTCCTCGACTGGAATCCACGCCTCCTCTGACGAAGCCGTGCTACTTCAACACTGGCTGTTGCTGTTTTTCCACCGGCGACATCACGGGCATCGAGATCGCCCAGGGCCAAATTCGCCTCGTCCGTTGGCCCGATGAGACGCACCAACCCGGACCGTCCATCCTGGCAAGGGCGGCCCTCCGCGAGGTGCTGGCCGAATGTCAGGGATAGCAGAATGACGTCGTAGCGGCTTGTAGTAGCGGTGGCTCGTAATAGCGGCTCGTAGTAGCGGCTTCAGCCGCTCTTAGCTATAGGGCCAATGTAGCGGCTCGTAGTGGTGGCTTGTAGTAGCGGCTCGTAGTAGCGGCTAGTAGTAGCGGCTTCAGCCGCTCTTAGCTATAGGGCCAATGTAGCGGCTCGTAGTGGTGGCTCGTAGTGGTGGCTCGTAGTAGCGGCTCGTAGTAGCGGCTTCAGCCGCTCTTAGCTATAGGGCCCAATGTGGTGGCTCGTAGCGGTGGCTCGTAGTAGCGGCTCGTAGTAGCGGCTTCAGCCGCTCTTAGCTATAGGGCCAATGTAGCGGCTTCAGCCGCTCTTAGCTATAGGGCCAATTCGCCAGGACTATTGGACTCATGACTACCAGATTCAGCAGATCTCATTTTACTTGGTCTGGATCGTCAGATCCAGACCGGAACGGGGATAGGCCGATCCCCGCGAGGCCATTTGTGATCTACTGAGACTATTTTCAGGAGGTGAATGATGATCCCAAAAGCAACTTTTGGTCGGACCGGACATGAAAGCACCCGCACCTTGTTCGGGGCAGCCGCGTTGGGCGATGTTACCCAGGCGGAGGCAGATTGGACCCTGGATATCTTGTTGGAATATGGCGTCAATCACATTGACACGGCGGCGTCCTATGGCGACGCGGAACTGCGCATCGGCCCCTGGATGGCGGCCCATCGCCAGGACTTCTTCCTGGCGACGAAAACCGGCCAACGTACCTACCAGGGGGCGTGGGACGAACTGCGGCGCTCGTTGGACCGGCTACGTGTCGCTTCGGTCGATCTCTTGCAGCTTCACGCGCTGGTGGACCCGGCGGAGTGGGAAGTAGCGATGGGGCCGGGCGGCGCTCTGGAAGCCTGCATCGAGGCGCGCGCTCAGGGGCTGGTGCGCTTCATTGGCGTGACCGGCCATGGTCTCACCGCTCCTGCCATGCATCGGCGCAGCCTGGAACGCTTTGACTTTGACACAGTTCTGCTGCCCTACAACTACCCGTTGATCCAGAACCCTCAATACGCGGCGGACTTCGAAGCGTTGACGGCCGTGTGCCGCGAACGCAACGTGGCCGTGCAGACCATCAAATCGTTGTGCCGACGCCCCTGGGGGGACCGTCCGCACACGCGGGCGACCTGGTATGAGCCGCTGGAAGATCAGGAGGCCATCGACAAGGCCGTGCACTGGGTACTCGGCCGTCCTGAAGTCTTCCTGAACACCACGGGCGACATCCACGTACTCCCGAAACTACTGGATGCTGCCGCTCGCTTCACCCAACGTCCCACCGACGCCGCGATGGCGGCACTGGTCGTCGCGCAGGAGATGACGCCGCTGTTTGTGTGAGTGACCCTTTTCTCATGCCGGAGAAACCGTAGGGTGAATTGCCAATTCGCCCATGGAAGCGGGAAAACTGCACTTCACTACAAAATTAAGGAGATGAGATATCCATGCTGAAGCCCAAACCGACCCAAGGCGATACCACGTGGTTCGTCCACGACCGTTTCGGAATGTTCATCCACTGGGGGCTGTACGCGCTCCCCTCGCGCCACGAGTGGGTGCAGTCCCAGGAGCAGATCGCTCCAGAGGACTACCGCCGCTACTTCGAGCGCTTTAACCCGACGCAGTACGATCCTCGTGCGTGGGCACGAGCCGCCCGCGAGGCGGGGATGAAGTACGTCGTCCTCACCGCCAAGCACCACGAGGGCTTCTGCCTGTGGGACTCGGCCTACACCGATTACAAAGTCACCAACACCCCTTATGGCAAAGACCTGATCAAGCCGTTCGTGGAGGCGTTCCGCGCCGAGGGACTGCGCGTGGGCTTCTACTACTCGCTCCTCGACTGGCATCACCCGGATTTTCTGATCGACATTTTCCATCCCCTGCGCAACCATCCCGATGTCGCTCAGTTGAACGAAGGACGTGACATGAAGCGCTACGCCGAGTATATGCGTCATCAAGTGCGCGAGTTGATCACGCAGTTCGATCCCGACATCCTGTGGTGCGACTTCTCCTATCCGCAGAGTGACTACCACGGTCTGCCGGGCAAGGGGCGCGACGATTGGGAGAGCGAGAAGCTCTACACGCTGATCCGCGAACTGAAGCCTACCATCATCCTCAACAACCGCATGGATTTGCCCGTGGCGGCGGACATCTACACGCCGGAGCAGGTACAGCCGCTGGAATGGGTCAAGGTGGACGGTGAACCGGTGGTGTGGGAGGCTTGTCACACCTTCAGCGGGAGCTGGGGGTATCACCGGGACGAACTGAGCTGGAAGGATGAAGGGCAACTGATTCGTCTGCTGATCAACACCGTCGCCTGCGGCGGCAATCTACTGATGAATGTCGGGCCGACCTCGCTGGGGACGTTCGACCCGCGCGCTTTGAAGGCGCTGGCGGTCTACCGCGATTGGATGGCGTCGCACAGTGAGGCGATCTACGGCTGCACGCAGAGCGAATATACCGCGCCCCAGGATTGCCGTCTGACGCAGAACGGCAACAAGCTCTACATCCACGTCTACGTCTGGCCGTTCAAACACCTGGCCGTCCCCGGCCTGGCGGGTAAGGTGAGCTATGCCCGCTTCCTTCACGATGGCAGTGAAGTCGCCTTGAAGCCCACCGAGTGGTCGGCGAGCCAGTTGCAGATGGGCAATGACGTTCTCATGCTGGAACTCCCTGTTAAGCAGCCGGATGCAGTCGTGCCGGTGATCGAGTTGACCCTGCTATGAAAACGCGCGATTACACGTCACTTCTGGGCCAACTGAAAACGGCTTACACCGCACGCGCCCCTCAATCGGCCGCGCTGAATGCACGGGCGCTGGATGTGATGGTCGACGGCGGCAGTCATGCCTTGCGTTTGCTCCAACCTTTTCCCCCACGCATCACCGCCGCCCACGGCGCATGGCTGACCGACGAGGACGGTCACGCCATCCTGGATTTCTGGCAGGGACACCTGGCTAACATCCTCGGCCACAACCCCACGGTCATCACCTCGGTGTTAGCGTCGACTTTTGCTACCGACCTGGGATTGCAAACCGGCTTCACCGACCGGCTTCAAGTGGAGACCGCCGAAATCCTCTGCGAGCGCACCGGGGCGGAACGGGTGCGCTTCACCACGAGTGGCACCCTGGCGACGATGTACGCCATCCTCCTGGCGCGCGCTTTCACCGGACGCGACGGGGTGTTGAAAGTGGGCGGCGGCTGGCATGGCGGGCAGCCCTGGGCGCTCAAAGGCGTCAACTTTCATCATGAACAAGGCTTCCAGCACGTCGAGACGCTGGGATTGTCGTCTGCCATGGGCGAAGAGGTAGCCGTGACGCGCTTCAACGATCCGGAGATGTTGAGCAATTATTTCCGCCAATCTGGCGACCGTCTGGCCTGTTTCATCGTCGAGCCGTTCATGGGGTCGGGCGGCTACATGCCGGCGACGCGCGAATACCTGCACACGGCCCGCGAACTGACCGCGCGCTATGGTGCAGTGTTGATCTTCGACGAGGTGATCGCCGGTTTCCGCTTCCGCGCCGGTGACACCGGTGCGCTCTACGGCATCCAACCCGATCTGGCGACCTTCGGCAAGATCATCGGCGGGGGGATGCCGGTGGCGGCGGTCACAGGGCGCGCCGACATCATGAATCTGGCGGGGCGGGCCGGCGGCAGTCGGGTGAAGTTCTCCGGCGGCACCTACTCCGCCCATCCGGCGTCGATGCTGGCCGCCAAGACAATGCTGCACTATCTGGTGGAACACGAAGCGGAGGTCTACCCGCGCCTGGCGGTGTTGGGGAACCGGATCCGGCATATCCTCGAAGAGGCGTTCATGCAGGAGGGATTCTACACGCGCTGTACGGGGTGGGGGAACGACGCCCTGCCCGGCAGTTCGATCTTCATGGTGAACTTCCCCTATCAAGAGGAACATCCTCTCGACGCGCCGGATGATGTTTTCGATCCGGCGGTATGTGACGTGGTATTGAGCGGGGAGGTGTTGCCCCTGGCGCTGCTGTTGGAGGACGTCTATACGATGCACGGACACGGCGTAGCCTCCACCGCCCATACGGAAGCGGACCTGGCTTTCCTTGAAGCGGCCTGCCACAACGTCGCCCGGCATTGGCGGCAGGTTTTGTAGCCATTTGACGGGTCGTCGGACCCTATTGGCTCGAACTCGATTGAACTGATGACTATCAGGAGGTCGTCATGCGACTGGGTGCACCTGTTTTTGTCGCTGACATGACGCCCGATCATTGGATCGCGGCGTTGAAGGATGAGCATTACGGCGCGGCGTATGCCCCCGTTGCGGCGGATGCGGACGCGGCGACGATCCGCGCCTACGTCAAGGCGGCGGAGAAAGCGGACATTGTCATCGCCGAGGTGGGAGCGTGGAGCAATCCGTTGAGCGCGGACGAAGCTACCCGCGCGGCGGCGTTGGAGAACTGCAAGACGCAGTTGGCGCTGGCCGACGAAATCGGGGCGCGCTGCTGCGTGAACATCTCCGGATCGCGCGGTGAACCGTGGGATGGCCCGCATCCGGCCAATCTCACCGCAGAGACCTTCGACTTGATCGTGGATAGGGTGCGTGAAATTCTCGACGCGGTAAAGCCGCGCCGCACGTTTTACGTGCTTGAACCGATGCCGTGGATGTATCCCGACAGCGCCGACAGCTACCTGCGTCTGATCGCGGCAATTGACCATCTGCATTTTGGCGTTCACATCGATATGGTCAACGTCATCAACAGCCCGCAGCGTTACTTCGATAACGGCGCCCTCATCCACGAGTGGTTTACCAAACTCGGCCCGTTCATCAAAAGCTGCCACGCGAAGGACACACGCCTCTCCACCCGGCTGACTACCCATCTCGACGAAGTCCGTCCTGGCCTGGGATGCCTGGACTATCGCACGCTGCTGCGCGAGCTGAACAAACTCGACCCGGACACGCCGCTGATGATCGAACATCTGCAAGCTGAAGAGGATTATCGCCTGTCCGCCGGGTACCTTCGCGCGGTGGCGGCTGAGGTTGGACTGACGTTCCGCTAGAGCGGGGGGGGCGGCGGCTCTTTTTCTCAGAACTTACGCTAATGTCCGTTTATAGTGGCGATTTCCGCCGCGCTGAGCCGATGCTAAAAATCGATGCCCTATCTATTTGCCACTGCCCGTCATAGCGATGCCGATTATGCCGCCGGGCGGGTGTTTTATAGCCTGCCCGGCCATCCTGCATTCCCGGTGCGCCTGGCGAGTGAGATATTCCAACGTTGCCTGGCCCTGCGCGAGGCGGAGGGACTGACCGCTCCCTGCGTGCTCTACGATCCGTGTTGCGGCGGCGCCTATCACCTGGCGACGCTGGCCTATCTCCACGGTGAACGCATCGCGTCCATCGCGGCCTCGGACATCGACGCGGACGCGCTGGCGCTGGCGCAGCGTAACCTTGAACTGCTGACACTGCCCGGCCTGGAGCGGCGGATTGCCGGACTCGAGGCGCTGTGGACCGCTTATGGCAAGACCTCGCACGCGGAGGCGCTGGCAAGTGCCGGACGCCTGCGCGAGCGACTGGTGGCGCTGACTGAACACCATTGTGTCGCGGTCACCCTTTTTCAGGCCGATGCGCTGGATGAGACAGACATCTCCGGCGTGTTGGACGAGGGTTCGGTGGACATCGTCCTCACGGACGTGCCGTACAACCGCCTCTCGGCGTGGCAGGGAGAGCCTGCGTTCGATCCACTGGGGCAGATGCTGGAGGCGCTGCGCCCGGTATTAGCGCCCGGCGCCGTCGTCGCCATCGCCTCCGATAAGGGACAGACGCCCGCACACGCCGCCTACCGGCGTGCAGACCGCTTCCAAATCGGCAGGCGGCGTATCGTGTTGTTGCGGCCGGTTCTGTCGACGGATTGAACGAATTTCAAATGACGCATGACCCAAAGGAGCCTTACTATGAAAATCGGTGTTTGTGCCGACCCCAGTGTTGCGCCCGTGCTGGCTGTGGCGGGCTTTGACTTCCTGGAACTCCACGTTCAGAATCACTTGAAGACCACCGTAGAAGACGAAGCGGCCTTCCTGCCGGAACTGGCGCGGATTCGAGCAGCGTCCCTGCCGTGCGTAGCGGCGAATAACTTCGTCCCCGGCAATCTCAAAATCACCGGCCCCGACGTCAACCGCAACGATCTGGCGGCCTATGCCGCGGTGACCTTCGCGCGCGCGGCGCAGGTGGGGATCGACACGATTGTCTTCGGTTCCGGCGGCGCGCGGCGCATCCCCGACGATTTCGAGCGCGACGTCGCCTGGCAGCAACTCGTCGAGTTCGGCAAGCTGATCGGCCCCCTGGCGCAGCAGTACGGCCTTGTGGTGGTCGTCGAACCGCTGAACCAGCGCGAGTGCAACGTCCTCACCAGCGTGGCGGAATCCGGACGCTACGTGGAAGACGTGGATCATCCCAACGTGCGCTTGTTGGTCGATGCCTACCACTGGCTCCAAGACGACAACGATGGTGACGCGATAGTGACCTATGGCCCACTCCTGCGCCATGTCCACATCGCCACCGCGGCGACGCGGCGCGCCCCCGGCGTGGAAGACTGCGACTTTACCGATTTCTTCCGCGCCCTCAAAGCCAGTGGATACGATGGACGTATCTCTATCGAGTCGGGGTGGGGGGATATGGCAGTGGAAGCGCCGCTGGCCTTGGCGACACTGCAACGTCTGCTGCACGAGGCCGGCTGGTAGATAGACGAGGCGCACACGACGCCGGCTTCCTGCCGTCGGCGGGGGCGCTTCAGCATGGACTCGATAGTGACGGCGCGCCGGGGATCGCTATGCGGAATCGACGGGGTGCAGGTTTGACAATCCTTCCGCTTATGGTATGATCTGGCACGTGAACGGGGCGTAGCCCAGCTTGGCTAGGGCGCTACAATGGGGTTGTAGAGGCCGACGGTTCAAATCCGTCCGCCCCGACTGACTATCGAGAAATGGCCGGCTTGGGCATCAAGTCGGCCATTTTTTATATCCTCATTTGTTAAATGGCCCATTCGGAATAGACTGGCACTATGCGGCATAAAAAGTTCCTCCAATAGGGTAACGACTATCAGACTATTTTCTAAGGGAGGTTTGCTATGGATATCTACCGTGTAAAACCGGGAGCGCACGTTGATTTGAGACAGTATGACCCCGCTGACAAATCTGCTTTTGAGGGCGATAAATCGGCCGGGGAGAAGGCGGTGGAGAAACTCAACCGACGTCTGGAGATACTGCAAGAGTTACTCTTCGCTGAGGGTAAACACAAGGTACTCATCGTGCTGCAAGCGATGGACACCGGCGGCAAGGATGGGGTGATCCGCCATGTCTTCGACGGCGTCAACCCGCAGGGGGTGAAAGTAGCGAGCTTCAAGACGCCCACGCCGGAAGAGTTGACGCACGATTACCTGTGGCGTATCCATAAGCACACGCCGGGCCGGGGCGAGATGGTGATCTTCAACCGCAGTCATTACGAGGACGTGCTGGTGGTGCGCGTCCACAACCTTGTCCCCCCGGAGGTGTGGCGACGTCGCTATGCGCACATCAACGACTTCGAGCGGATGTTGACCGAAGAGGGCACGACGATTCTCAAGTTTTTTCTCCACATCAGCAAAGACGAGCAGAAAGCGCGTTTGCAGGCGCGCCTGGATGAACCGGAGAAGCGCTGGAAGTTCAACGTGGGCGATCTTGGCGAGCGGGCGTTGTGGGACGACTACATGGGCGCCTACGAAACGGTGCTCAGCGAGACCAGCTCCGCCTGGGCGCCGTGGTACATCGTTCCCTCCAACCGCAAATGGTATCGCGACCTCGTCATCAGTGAAGTGCTCGTGAAGACCCTGGAAGACTTCGCCATGCGTTACCCGCAGCCTGGGGAGAACCTTGACGAGGTAGTCATCGAGTAACGTTTGCCCTTCAAGAGGGGACGGCGAACTTCTGCGCCTGAAACTGCATGTAACGCTATAATAGAGGAATTCCACATGAACTGGCGTTCACCGGCGGCGGAATGAAAACTTTTTACCACGAAGGACGCAAAGAATTTGTGTTTTTCTCTGTGTGCTCTGAGGCTATTTTCAGAGGAGTGACCGCGTGTCTGTTTTGGCCGTAGGGATGTCTCGACCGTGCGCAGGCCAGGCGATCGGGGCGGCCATCGTGCGCGCTGTGGCGCGCTGGGTCTTCGCCATCACGGGCGACCGTCGCGCGGCAGAAGTCGGCGGTGTCTCCACGGCGGAACTGATCACCCGCTTCCAGCGGGGGCAGCCGCGCACCTTCGAAGCGCTTTACGACCGTTACAAGGATTACGTCTACCGCGTGGCCTTTTTCGTCACCCGCAACCGCGAGGAAGCGGAAGATGCGGTGCAGGAGACTTTTCTCGATGTGCTCAAGGCGCTCCTCGATTACGACGTCAACGGTCCGGCGCGCTTTGAGACCTGGCTCTACCGGGTGACGCTCAACCGCACGCGAATGCGGATGCGTCGCCAGTCATTGCCTTCTGCAGAATGGGATGATGTGGAAGAACAGCTTGAGCGTCTGCCGTCACCCTCGTCCGAGCGCCCGGAGACGGTTTACCTGGACGGTGAACGGGCGAGTACGCTGTGGCATGCTGTGGACCAGTTGCCGGAGGAGCAGCGCGCCGTTGTGATGCTGCGTTATCAACAGGGCCTGGCCTACAACGAGATCGCCGCAGTGCTGGGCATTCGGGAGGGCACGGTGAAGTCGCGGTTGTACAATGCCCATCGCAAGTTGCAACAGTTGTTGTCGGTTGGATAGTGATGAGGTTTGGCAGTGAATGAGGATCATGTCGACCACGAGTTAGTCGCCTATCTTGACGGCGAGCTAGACACGGCGGACCGCGCGCGGGTGGAAGCGCATCTGGCGCACTGCCCGGCGTGTGCCGCGGCCCTGGAGGAACTGCGGGCCCTATCCCGCGACCTGGACGCGACCTTCGACGCTGCGATGTCGCCCGTCCGCCTCTCCTATGACGCCGACAGTCGCATCCGCAGTGTACTGCGCGACCGCCTGGAGCGTCCACACTGGTGGTGGGCGCTCTGGCAGAAGCGGGGCCTCATGGCGCAGGCCGCGATGGCCCTGCTTCTGGTGCTCTTTTCGTTCCGCACCTATTATGTTTTCAGGCTTCCCGCGCCGCCGCCGCCCCAGGAGACGCTGGTGCTGGGTCAAAATCGCTTTGCGCCGGGGACGGAGGCTGCATTGCGCGTGATTGTGCGTTCGGCAGAAGCGACGTTGGGCGCTGTGCCTGTCGCCGGAGCGGAGGTCGCTGTGCGTCTGGCCTCCCGCCTCGTCTATGAGGGCGTCACCGACGCGAGCGGCAGTGCGGAGGTAGCCTTCACCGTGCCGGATGATCTGTCGGGGGCGGCGGATCTCGTCGTGGAGACGCGCTCCGCCGGCGGGGAAGATCGCATCGTGCGCCCGATCACCATCGAACGGGCGTACAAGATTTACCTTGCGGGCGACAAAGCCGCCTACCGCCCCGGTCAAAGACTCCACGCTCGCGCGCTGGTGTTGGATGCGGTGGATTTCAAGCCGGTGACGGGTCAGGAGGTCGCCTTGACATTGGCCGATGCGCAGGGCCGGCAGATGGCGTACACTGTGGCGACGCTCTCCGCGTTCGGCGTGGCAGCGTGGGATGTCGATTTGCCCATGACGGCTTCGCCGGGAACCTACACCCTGCGCGCTTCTCTGGGCGACACCGTCTCCGAACGCGCCATCACCGTGGATACTTACGCTCTCCCGGCGTTTCGTGTGACCGTGGCGACGGCGCAGACCTTCTACACGCCGGGCGATTGGGTTCAAGGGACGGTGGATGCCGCTTATTTCTTCGGCAAGCCTGTCGCCGGCGCGCGAGTGAAGGTGCGTGGGCAGCCCGACATAGAAGTGAGCGGTGAGACCGATGCCCGTGGTCATTTCGACTTCGGTTTCGCCTTGCCTGCCGCTTCCACCGGTGAGGCGATGGCCTTATTCGAGGTAAGCGTTGAAGTGGTAGATACGGCCGGGCAGGTCGTGGGAGTGCGGCATCCACTGCCGGTTGCGCCGCAGTCCATCCTCATCAAGGCCGTGCCGGAGAGCGGCGCCCTCAAACCCGGTGTCGAAAACACCATCTTTGTGCTGACCGCCTATCCTGACGGTAGCCCGGCGGAGACCACATTGACCGTCACCATCCAGGGACGCCCGTATAGCGCGGTCACGGCCTACGGCCTGGCTGCGTTGCGTTATACGCCAACAGCAGAAACGGCTACTGTGGATATTGTGGCGCGCGATGCAGTGGGCGCGGAAGGGCATGACGTTATCCTCTTGCAGACCGACCATGGGCCGGGGACGTTGCTCCTGCACGCCGAGCGTGCTGCTTACACCGTGGGCGACACCCTGCGGCTCGAAGCATGGCTCACCGGCGACGCGCCAACCGTCTACCTCGATGTGATCCACGCCCGGCAGATGGCGGCGGCGCTTTCCGCGCCGGTCGTCGCCGGGCGGGCGACTTTTGCGTTAGACCTGGATAACTCCCTCGTCGGCGCACTCGAACTGCGGGCGTACACCGTCGCCCCGGACGGCAGTCTGGTGACGGATAGCCGTCTCGTCGTCGTGGATGCGCCGGGCCGGCTGGCCGTCGATGTCGACGCCGATCGCGAGACATACTATCCGGGGGAAACGGCGCATGTGCACCTGCAAACGAGCCGCCAGACGAACGGGCACACAGAGCCGGTCGAGGCGGCGTTGGGGATTGCGGTCGTCGACACGTCGGTTTATGCGTTGGACACGCTCCCGCCGGGTTTCGCCCGCGCCTATTTCTTGTTGGACCCGACGATGTGGGAGCGACGCGATGCGGCCAGGCTGGACGCGCCGGCCTTGTTGGAAGCTACTGCCGACGTCCGTGCGGCGCAGGACGTGGCGGCGCAGGCGGCATGGGCAGGCGCACCGGCCGTTGATTTCTCGCTGAGCGCTACGTCCACGGCAACGTCGGTGGATGGAGCCACGCGCGGCAGGCGGGCGCTCGCCGGGCAATTAACATGGGTGTTGGCGCTGCTGCCGCTGGCGGTGAGCGTCATCGTTGTGCGCGGGCTGGCGCCGGCGGGCGTTTTGCGACGCGCCCTGCGCCGTCTGGGGTGGGGGTTGTTGGGCGCGGTCTTCCTCGCGCCGCTGGCAGTGGCGGGTGCTGTGTTGGCGTCGTTCCTGTCTGGGGTGGCGACGGCGGTGACCGTCGGGCTGGTGAGTCTCATCCTCGTGCTGGTGGGCGTTGCGCTGATTCACGGCTGGCGGGGAGGCGATGTCCGCATGCAGGTCATCGCCGGCTTACTGCTGGTCTATCTGCTACTCGGCGGCCTGCTGGTGCTGTTGGCGGCGCAGGGTCACGGTCCTACCGGCGGGTGGCTTGTTCTCCTGGTGGCCACTTTCTTGTGGTTGAGCGGCGCCTTGGCGCTGTTGGGACAGGGATGGGTTGTCGCCGGGCGGCGTGCGGTGGGGTGGGTGACGACAGCGCTGGCAATCTTGCTGATTTTTCTGGTATTGATGCTGCCTGCGGTGCCTGCGCTCACCTCAGATCTGACGCGCGCGTTGGGCAATCCCCTGGTCTATGCCGGGCCGTTGGCATGGATGATAGGCTGTACCATGCCTACACCTGAAGTCATAGTGGAAACGGTCGAGGTTGAGAAGACGACTGAGAAGACGGTCGAGGGTGCTATGCCGGTCGAGACGTCCCCCACGCCTTCTCCCATGCCGACGACAGGAGCGCAGGTCACCCCCTTGCCGGTTCTGGCGGAACCCTATCCCCTGCGGCACATCTTTCCGGAGACGCTCTATTGGGCGCCTGAGGCTTTGACCGACGCCGATGGCACGCTGACGTTCGATCTGCCGCTGGCGGACACCATCACGACGTGGCGGTTGACGGCGCTGGCCTCTACGCGCGCCGGCGACCTGGGTGCAGCCACCTACGATCTGGTGGTTTTCCGCGATTTCTTCGTCGAATTAGCCGTACCGGATGTCATCCAGGTAGGTAAACCGCTGACGATCACGGCGACGATTTACAACTATCTGCCGGAAGCGCAAAACGTGACCGTGTCGGCAGAGCCGGGCGCTGGGTACACCGTGCTGTCGGCGGCGGATACGCGGGTCGTACCGCCGGACGCTGTGGCGAGTGCGCCGATCGTCGTCCGTCCCGAGGAGCGCGGCGTGTTCACCTTGCGGGTGAAGGCGGAGGGCGTACAGATGAGCGATGCCCTGGCGGTGGAGGTGACGGTCCCCTAACCTCGACGGCTTGAACGCTCGGAGTGAACTTTTTCCTCCTGAGTGGCATGGAACTGAATAAGTGAGGGTCATCCTCGAAACAGTCCCATTCAGCAGGAGGAAAATTATGAAACGCAATATCTTGTTCTTGATGATCGTGTTCTCGATGGTGTTGTTTTCTGCTTGTGCCACTCCCACTCCCCAAGTGCTGGTTGAGACGGTTGAGGTCGAGAAGGCAGTTGAGGCGGCGAAGCCCGTTGAAATCGCTGCCACGCCGGCGCCAAGGCCGACGCCGTTGCCGGATGTCGCGGCGGCGGATGTGTTGCCTATGGCGGCAACCTCTCGTCCTGACCGTTTGATCGTCAAAAATGCCGATTTGCAGTTGACGGTGGAAGACACCGACATCGCCATCGACCGTTTGACCCAGGTGGTCGGTGACGTCGGCGGGTACATCATCAGCTCGCGGGTGTGGTATCAGGCCTGGTTGGATGTCAATTACAAGTATGCCAGTATGACACTTGGCGTGCCGGTGGATCAGTTTGAGGCCGCGATGCGGCGACTGCGCGCTCTCGCGCTCACGGTGGACGATGAGCGCGCCGGTGGGCAGGATGTCACCGACGAGTACGTGGATTTGCAGTCCCGCCTGCGCAATCTCGAAACGACGCGGGATCGCATCCGCACTTTTCTGGAGCAGGCGCAGACTGTCGAAGAGGCGCTGCGGGTCAATGAGGAACTCAAGGCCGTCGAGGCCGAAATTGAGACCGTCCAGGGGCGGATGAATTACCTATTCGATCGGGCGTCGTATTCGACGATCAGCGTGCAACTCTCGCCGAAGCTGCCTGCTCCGCCGCCCGAACCGACCCCCACGCCAACGCCTCTTCCTGAACCCTGGGACGCGGGCCGTGTCGCCGCGGATGCAAGTGCCACCCTGGCGTCGATCTTGCGTGCCCTGGCGGAGCTGGCGATCTGGTTGGGCATTGTCGTCCTGCCGATTGTGCTCCCCCCGGTTGCGTTGATCGTCTTCATCCGCTATTGGCTTAAACACAAAAAGGCTTAGGCGTCGGCGGGGTTCCGACGTGATGGTACATCACCACCGACTTTCGCGGCCGCGAAGGTCGGTGTTTTTTTCTCCACCGATTGGAAACACTTTTCACCCGCAAACGAAAGGCTCGATGCCTCCGATTGGGTATATAACCCAAGTTTCCACCTTGTGACAAGGTGGAAAACCATGGATTCCGCGGTATAGTCACGGCTGAACAATCCAAAACTAAGTCGGAGGGAATCCATGGGTACGCCAATTTATAACCGTTTTCTGCATTTCAATACCTTCGCCAATTTGGAGTGACCTGAATTTTACCTCCACCTCTAGTGTTAAATGCGTAAATTTTATCCCTCTGGCTCATCCGTGTCATCTGTGTCATCTGTGGTTTATGTATTAACCACGGATTCCACGGATGACACAGATTTTATCCCTCTGGCTCATCCGTGTCATCTGTGCAATCTGTGGTTTATGTATTAACCACGGATTCCACGGATGACACAGATTTTATCCCTCTGGCTCATCCGTGTCATCTGTGCAATCTGTGGTTTATGTATTAACCACGGATTCCACGGATGACACAGATTTTATCCCTCTGGCTCATCCGTGTCATCTGTGCAATCTGTGGTTTATGTATTAACCACGGATTCCACGGATGACACAGATTTTATCCCTCTGGCTCATCCGTGTCATCTGTGCAATCTGTGGCTTAGGGATTCGCTCAAAGCCAGATGACGCCCGAAATGCCCATCCCAGGTGACGGCTCGCTAAAATTACGTTCCTACTAGGAACCTTTCGCATTGCTACTAGGAACCCTTCACGTTGCTACTAGGAATGTATCTCATTCCTACTAGGAACCTGAGCGATTCCTACTAGGAACCTGAGCGATTCCTACTAGGAACCCTTCACGTTGCTACTAGGAATGTATCTCATTCCTACTAGGAACCTGAGCGATTCCTACTACGAATACAGTTTGCGTTTCCAAATCGAATTCAACTTTCGCGATGCCAAGCAGTACTGGGGTTTGGATGACTTTATGAATGTGAAGCCGACCCCGGTCACCAATGCCGCGAACCTGGCCTTGTTTATGGTGA
>Ga0208940_1000075_pt1 | contig 125801 bp, 100 predicted proteins | sample AD_JPNNA6_MetaG_FD_184445 | JGI IMG/M metagenome (GOLD analysis project Ga0208940, IMG submission 184445) | Active sludge microbial communities of municipal wastewater-treating anaerobic digesters from Japan - AD_JPNNA6_MetaG (SPAdes) (version 2) | ecosystem: Engineered > Bioreactor >... | reverse complement strand
TTGGTTCTCTTCAGAAGCTTGCTGATGAAGTCCATATGTGGGAGAAAGAGAGAAATGCAATTGGAGCAACTGTTAGATGGCAGTTCAATAAAGATAATGCCAGATCTAAACTTCATAGACATTACAATAATTTAAAAATTAATGTTACGGAGCACTAGTTTGATTTCCTGACGGGAACTCCAGAGGCGGCGTTAATAGGAATCCTCCTGCACAAATTTTTATAAAAATTAAGATACGCCATAGACCCGCCAACCGAAAAGGTTAAGTAAAATTGATTTGTGTTAAATCAAATAAAATAGTTTACAAATCCAATGCGTTCAATCAAAATCTGGAGAAGAAGGCGAACTGGCGGTTCAGCACCGACCCCCTATCTCCCACTTAAAAGCTGGAATGGTCAGCAGAGGAGGGCATAAAAATGGCATATGAGAAGACTTCCCTGAAGATGAAAGAGATGAATGAGGCGTTGTCCAATTACGAGGTTCAGAGCCTGGATGGGGTCATCCTGGAGGGGGATATAGAGATCGAGATAGACCGCTTAAGCGGCGAGGAGCCGCTGCTGGCGCAGTCGCAGGTCAAGGAGTTCGCTAACCTTGCCCTGCAGCTGTTCGATGTCTCCAGGGCTATGGGTTATCCGGTCAATTCCATGATTCAGAGGGCAAAAAATGGATGAAGACCGGATGGGCACATGGGGTGCTCACAGACGGCCCCGTTACCGTTCAATCATATGCAAATTGGACGGATCTCGTTTTGCATTATTCGAAAGGAGGTGACAATCGATTCCATGTTTCACATAGTACTCTGGTGGATATACAGAATGCCTGGGGATAGGACCACCGGAGACAACCTGAACCGTATGCTTCAGCCGGGCATGATCGAAGCATAAAAAGTATCGCCGTCATCGGCTGTGACCAGAAAAGCGATCGCAATATGTGATCCAGGCGGAAATGGACGATCATATATGAAAACCTGTAAAGATGAAATCTCGAAAAGCAATCTGAACCGTTGCCGATCATGGTAAATGATCCAAAAGAGTTTATTTCCGAATCTGTCCGGTATTCTGTATCTGTCCATGATTTTTGGGAAAGCTCTGTTATTGGATGCAAAGGTTCGAACCTGCAATGAGGAACAATTATGGTTAACGTCCTTAAAAGCAAACGGGAGAGTTCTAGATTTCAAATCTTGGTCGAGATAGCAGCCCATCAGCCCAATCTGCGCCAGAAGGAGGTGGCAGATAGCCTTGAATTGACCCCGCAGGCCATATCGGAATACATCAAGGAACTGGTGGAGGAAGGCCTGGTTACTACAGACGGCCGCATGCGATACAGAATTACCAAGGAGGGAGTTGAGTGGTTGCTTGAGAGCGCTGCTGAGATGAAACAATACGCCAGGGCGGTTATGGAGGATATCATAAGCCATGTCCCTGTCTGGAGCACCTTGGCGGAAATCGACCTCGTCAAGGGCGAAAAAGTATCTCTGGAAATGAGGGGCGGCCTGCTCTATGCCGGAAAAAAAGATTGTATAGACGCCACCGGCAATGTCATCTCCGACGCGCATGCAGGCGAGGATGTAGGAGTGTCTGACTTAAAAGGCCTGATAAGCCTCGATGTGGGGCGGATCATCCTGTGCAAGATGCCGCGAATCCAGAGCGGCGGGTCCAGAAAGGTCGATATCGAACTGCTGAAAGACAAGATCAAAGGCGATGTGATGGTCGGCGCTCTGGGAGTCGAGGCCCTTGCAGCCCTAACAAAGGCTGGCAGGGAACCGGATGTGATCTTTGGTGCCAGGGAAGCTGCAGTTGAGGCTGCCTACCACGGGATCAGCTCAGTAATAGTCAGCGTAGACGAAGGGATTCCCCGAATCCTCGAACGCCTGGAGTCTGAAGGATTGAAGTACGAACTGCTTGACCTGACGCAAACGCAAAGATAAAAGGGTGAGCCCGGCCATATAAGCTATATCCCCCTCATAAATGATGCCATCCAAATTTGCGTTCCCATAAGATCCCTGAGGGTATAGTCTATAGGCCTGCCCAGGAATGACTGCGAGTATTTGCCGAGGCTAATATTGCCAGAGGCGGCGAAAAAAATTGAGCTGATCTATTCATTTGCTCTCTCCACCCGAGGATAAACAAACACACCATGCTTGTCCAAATCGAAATCCAGCCTCTGGAATCTGGTCAAGTACTCCTGATGAATGACCTGTGGATCCAGATCCTCGAACAAATCAGGGTAGAACCACTTGGCTAGATAAGAAACGCCAACGAAGAACGACGGCTTGGAACTGATGCTATCTGACCACACGAGGACCCGATCATTTTTCACGGCACCGATCATCTTCCATCCGCCACGGTTCATTAAGGACGTCCTGAGCGCCTCTATCTCTTCAGTGGTGTCCTTCTCATATCCTGCGTATTTGTTGCCGTGATTTACCGATTTCACTATGACATCCGGATCTTCAGCTATCACCCATTCAGGATCAACGACCGGATAGGACCCCACCAGATCTACTGCCACATTAATCCCTCCGGCCATCTCACATAGTTTGCTGGCACCCGAACCATTGCCTGATGCCGTGAAATCTTTGTTTTGCTCAAGATAAACCCTGACCCGGTCCTCCTTCGGCACCTCACTGACTCGCTGTTGAATCGTCTCAAGATAACTCTCATAAAAATCAATGAACTCGTAGGCTTCCTCTGTTCTTCCCAGAAGATAACCGAGCATTGCTATCTCCTGTGACATTCTTCCGGGCTGGTAGAATCCCAGTCCGACTACCGTCAAACGCGAGTCGAGCTTCTCTGCATACTCTGACGCATATGTTTGTTGGCCTATGACAAGATCAGGCTTAAGCTCCAGGATCTTCTCGTAATCAGGGCTGGATCCGGACTTAACAACCGGCAATTTGCTCAAATCCTGGAAAAAGATGTTTTTGTCTGCCACATTTTTTTCCACCCCGATGATTCTATCTTCTGCTCCAAGTATTTTTATAACTTCAGCAGAAGTATGACTGAGAGATACTATAGATTCAATCGGGCGCTCTACAGTAACCGTTCTATCGGCCGAATCAATGATTATGAGTCCCTCTTCTTCACCTGCCATTATTTGCTCAATTTGTAGAATGTCATTCTCATCGACCTTGCCGTCGCAATTGGCATCGCTCAGATTGGTGGCCGCATTTGTTCCTTTGATTATCCCCTCCACATATGTGATGTCATTCTCGTCTATCGTCTCGTCCATATTCGCATTGCCGAATATCTCCAGGGTGTAGTCAGACGCGCTCGCAGACCCAAATGCCAGCAACATGCACAACATCGCCCATGCATAAACTGTCCTGTGCACTTTCACCACCTTTCAACCAGCGATCTGCCATGCCGCACATCGCCTCTGAATCGATGCCTCGTCATGAAAGGACTCGCGGGTGTTATCAAATTTACTTGTTATAGTACAATATTACTTGTCTTAATGATAACAATACAAAAACCTGTCGGCAAAATAGGTATGTTAATTGAATTTTTATATAGAAATATTTATCGATATATATCCGAGCGATTCCCTAAATGATCCACCTGCTGGTCGAGACCCTGGATCTCGTCCTTCCCGTCTTGGGGGTGATCTTCTTAGGGCTGTTCCTGGGCGGCTTCATGATGGAAATGGGAATCGTAACTCACATATCCCCGCTTTGCAGGACCCTTAGTAGAGTTTGCCCATTTGCCCGACGCCAATGCATCTGCCTATTTAGTATCACTGGGCTCTGTGATGTATGAGATTTGAACATTAATGTGGAGCTGTGAGATACGGGAAGTCACAGTAGGCCAGTTCCTCGAAAATTTGTCGCACAGATCTCGACCACAGCACTGCTCATCAAACCCAAGGCTTATATACAACTTTGCTTGTTTTAAAACAATAAAATTTGAATAAATGGGCGGTAGAATTTATGAAAGAAAAAACACCCGGATTGTTGATTTATCTTTTCATGATCATAGCAGTGGGCTGTGGAGAGCCAATAACCATAATCGATTTCACAGGGCACGAAGTCGATATATCTGCTCCTGTAAACACCACTATATCTCTTGCTGGCGCTGGATCTGAGATCATCTGGGCTTTGGATGGCGGCAAAAGCATGATAGGTCGCAGTGAGTATTCTGATTTTCCCCCCATTATCGAAAATGTACCAATTGTTGGCAAGTCCTCCAATTCACCGGATTTGGAGAAGATCTTAGAGCTTAAACCGGATCTAGTAATCGCTGATGGTATGCTCTCAGAGGAGGACCGAAAGGTGCTCGAAGAGGATGGAGTTGCCGTTATTGTGGAAAGGTTCACAGATCCATACAGAACGCTCTTGTTCATAGAGAACCTGGGTAAGGCTCTCGGAAAGCAAGAGCGCGCTGATGAGCTGTTCAGCCTTCTCAAGGGTTATCAAGATCTCATAAAAGAACGCACATCCGGCTTAACTCCGGAGGATAAGCCTACCGTATTCTTAGAGTGGTTGGCAAGACCATATCATTCAGCATCTAACGGCACATCCTATCATAACCAGGTTACCTTTGCCGGTGGCGTCAACATCGCTGCGGATGAGACTGTGAATTATCCGGATGTCAGTCCTGAATGGGTAATGGAAAAGAACCCAGATATCCTCTTGCACATCTTAGGAAGCACAGCAAATTATTCTGAAGAAGAACTGAGGGTTAGGAGGGATGAGATAATGTCCCGACCTGAGCTGCAGAATTTACGGTCAGTTAAGGAGGGACGGGTCTATGTTCTTAGCGGCACTGTGATTACAGGGGTTCGCTCTGCAATCGGTGAGCTTTATCTGGCAAAGTGGTTCTATCCTGAGCTGTTCGAGGACATAAATCCGGGCTCTGAGCACGAACGACTGATAGAGAAGTTCTACAATATTGAGCTAGAGGACGCTTATGGCTATCCCTATCCCTCAACTCCACAAGACGTACTGCTGAATTAAAGATGGAATGAGGGATCATATGAGAAAGAAATCTCGGTTTTTGGGAATGGCCAGCTTGTGCATCATGCTGGTTTTGGCGACTGCATCGTTAACTGCGTTTGCCTCAGATCTGCATGTTATTGGAGATCGTAATGGAGATCATGCAGTCTCCGATGACGAGCTGGCCAGGGAATACCAGGACCATAAAAACGGCACGATCAATTCTGATGAGATCCTGCAGATCGAGCTTATGCACGATAGGTACCCGATTGAAGTTACCGATTCTGCGGGAAACATCGTTACGATCCACAAACCTCTGAAGAGGATCGTGGTCCTGAACGGTCTGGTCACAGAGATTATGCAGATCTTAAACGCGACAGACGTGATTATTGGCATGACCATGGACCTCGAAAAGGAGCCTTTGATATCTCCGGCGCTGAAAAGCTTGCCAACCACGGGCAAGGTTGTTGAGCCCGACCTGGAGGCAATTTTACGGCTCAACCCTGATGCCGTCATCCACTATGCATCCACGATGTGGCATACCGATGAGATTCAGAGAAAACTTCAAAAAGTTGACCCAGGCCTCATAGTGATCCGGCTGGATATGTTCCATCCTGAGTCTCATTTAGTTGAAGTGGAAAATCTGGCCAAAATCCTTGACAAGGAGGCAGAGGCAAGAGACTATATAGACTTCTACAAAGAAGTGATGGGGGAAATACAGCGGGCGACTGGCGATCTTTCTGAAGAGGATAAGCCTCGTGTCTACTTCGAAGAGCGTAGCGATTTTCAAACCGGTTCCAGTGAATCCTACTTCTCCCAGGACACGGCTATCGCCGGAGGACGAAACGTCTTCGCAGAATCAGCGACCCTCTATCCCGTAGTAGACCAGGAAAGCGTAATGATGGAGAATCCCGATGTCATCATCAGGACATATTCAAATAGCAGCTCTGGCGGCTATGCAAACGATGACACTTCGATGATGGAGGAGCTGCGAGAATCGATTATCAACCGCCATGGGAGCAAAAATATTACCGCAGTAAAGAATAACAGGGTCTACATCCTTAATGCTAACCTGATCGGCGGAGCCAGGCACATCATCGGCATCTCCTATCTTGCCAAGATCCTCCACCCGGATCTTCTAGCGGATTTTGATCCCGAAGAGGTTCACCAGAGATACCTCGATTTCGTGGGCTTCGACTACGACTTGAAAGAGCACAGGGCGTTCGTTGTTCCTAAAATCTGACCGATCTTTGCTTTATTTCGAAAGATAACCGAGACAAAATGGCGATGTCAATATGAAGAAGATCGAGATTGCATATATCAGCACAACGGGACTTGACGTATTTCCTATTATATCGGCGCCAAAGGAGTTAAAGACAAAAAAAGGTGATGTGGCAGAGGTCATTCTCCGATACAAAGATGATCTGTCCGATCCAAAGACCATGGACGATTTCATGAGCTTCGCAGTCGGGTCTGATCTGGCAATACAAAGCCCTCACGGCGGCAAGGCGATCCTTGGCAGTTTCGATGAGATTGCCCTTAGACTAAAAGGCGCAAATGTTCCGCTATACGCCCAGGATACGTCCAAACTGTATCCTGCCACCGCTGAGGTTCTGGAGGACTGGATGTACGAGGAGCTGGCGAGCAAGTACGCCCTGGACGAAAAGATGCAGGAATGGCTGGCGGATATGAATCCTCACGCTCTCCTGAATATATCTGAGCGTCTCCTGAAAGGCAATAGACCGGAATATGTGGGATGCAACAGACGAGATGAAGAGAGGCTAAGAGACGTCTATCTGGAGTTCGAGGGGATGATCGAGGATGACAGCACATAGGATCGACGAGGGAGTCAATCACGAAAAGGATTTGGAGGATAGGGAAATAAGCAGAGCAGCACCATCTCCACCCGACCGAATTGTCTCCCTGACTCCCATAGCATCAGAGCTTATCTGCATCTTCGGCTGCATCGACAGAATCGTGGGACGGGATGATCATTCCAGGTTTCCTCCCGGCCTGGATGAGAAGCCGGCTGTTGGGAGCACCATTAGAAAGACGATCAGCGCAAAGCAGGTGCTGGATCTGGATCCCGACATGGTGGTCATGGGCAGGCGCATCCCACAAGAGGAATTTGAAAAAATAGAGTCTGCAGGCATCCCTGTAGTCGTCATTGGGACGGGCTGCAAGCTTGATACTCTTATAACTAATATCCAGACCTTGGGCAAGAGAATGGCTGCTGAGAAAAAGGCGGGAGAGCTTGCAGAGTTTTTGGAAAAATATGCGAACCTTATCAGGGATAGGACTGGGGACCTGAATATAGAGGGCAAGCCCCGTGTTTATAACGAGTGCGCCTTCAGAAAATATATGACCAAAGCCTGCACTGCTGCGGATGAGGTCATCTCTATCGCCGGGGGGACAAATATCGCCCCCACCGAGGATCTGGGCAGGCTGGAGGTGAGTGAAGAATGGGTGATAAGGAGTAATCCGGACGTGATCATCTCTCAGGTTTCTTCCGCATCTCCAGCAACTGAGGAGACGTTGATCACAAGGAGGGAGGAGATTTTGGGACGGCCGGAGCTGAAAGGAACCAGTGCGATTAAAAATAGACGGATCTACATAAGTCATCTCTCTATCAGAAGAGGGCCTAGAATGGTTGGATATCTCCTCTATCTGGCAAAATGGTTCCATCCCGAACTGTTTCAGGATATCGATCCGGCAGCAGTGGAAAAAGAGATGCTGGAGAAGTTTTACGGACTTGATCTGGATGGGCTATGGGCCTATCCTGAGGTATGAAACTTCGCATTAGGGAGACAAAAAAATGAACGGCAAAACTTTGGGAGGCACTCTCCTGGTTCTCATCTTCTTTTGCCTCTTGGGGGCCTGAGAGGGAGAGGAGATTGGGGATAACGTTAGCATAGTGGACGGAAACTTGGAAAGCTGGTAAACATATCGCTTCTGGTGAAAAGCATAGTGTCAATTACATCACGTGCATCCGAGATCATTTATGCATTGGGCTCTGGCGATAAGATAGTTGGGCGTGACTCATAATCGTTCTTTTTCGCCAGCTCTTGCGGATGTGCAGGTGGTGGCAGAAAGCTCCTATGCGCCAAAGGTTGAGAAGCCTGAACTGATCGAAGTCCACTCACAAGTTCTCCAGAAATGCCCAGGAACGGATTTGAACTGGCGTTTAAAGCGTTCTTCCGAAGGGTCAAATCGGGCGAGAAATGCGGCTATCCCCGGTTCCGAGGACGCGGGTGGTATGATTCGTTCACCTATCCTCAGTCGGGATTCAAGCTGCGCATAGGTGATCATCGAGTCATTTACTCGAAAACCGGAGATGGCGTGCTCATTTTGAGAATAGGGCCTCGAAGCAAAGTTTACGATAGATGATAACTCGCAGCTCTTGCACCGGTCATCAGCGGTTCAGATCTCAAGCAGCGTCCGCCAGGGACGACAGAAGCGATAGACCAACCTGCAGCAGGATAACGCTATCCTCGGCACGCTCGTGCAGGAGCGGTGGCCAGTGGCAGCATCTTGCCTTCTTTAGCCCATCGTCGCTGTCTCCTCGTCCCTACGCCCAGCTCCTTCGCATATCTCGCTCTTCGGATCGCTCCATTTCTCGCTGAAGCCCAGGGCGAATGCCTGAAATACAAACTCCAGGAATGCATCTTTGTCAAGAGACACCTTCAAGGCAGAGAGTATCTGCATGTAAGCATAACTGCGGCTGGTCTTTCCAGAAACGGCGGCAGAGACCTGCGCACCGTAGAGGCTCAAGACCTCATGGATGCAGCTCTCTGGGAGCACGCCCCAAAGAAATTTATCCCGTAAATGGACCAGTGCTGCCACAGCTGCAACCGTGATTGGATCGTTGACTATATTTGAGAAATTTTGCTCGAATAGATTGGCATTATCCCTGGACAGGAACTCTCCAATTCCCTGACACAGCTCCTGCTGGCGGATTTCCAAACGCTCCAGATAGGCTAAAGAAGAGCACCGACTGGCTGGGGTAAGGCCGTTTTGCATCGCAAGGGCTCTCAGGACTGCGTCATGCATTGTTCGCCCGATTAGCTCTCCCAGCTTCGAATGCTTGCCGGCATAAGATAATACATTGCCCCCAAGTTCTGAGGCCACAGCAATCTGGTCGGTTCCCGTTCCAGTCGCAAGGCCATCCGAATAGCGGGAAGGGACCTCCAGCTCCTGAAGGGCAGCAGTCTTGGCCTCTGTTGCGGTGATGACTGCGGTGACCATGGCGCCCGGCGTCAGCTCTCGATTGATAAATATCATGGCGTTTATGGTGCCAGGTCGCATGTTGCATCCCCGGTCTTTTTGTCCTTTTGCGCTATCATCCTGCGGCTCATAATAGGATGCGGGATCCCCTGCCCTGCCTGCATTTCCTTCAACGCCGCCGGTACATATGGTCACGACCTCGAGATCGCAAAACCGCTCATGGCAGATGGCGGCGTTGTTCATGTTGGCTGCAGTTCCAAGAGTTGCACACTTCTGAAAAGGGAGATTGTGACGGTCCGCGACTTCTCTCCTGTAATCCTCGGGACTTTCCATCGCCAGCCGGCACATCCTGGCATTCATGTGACATCCAGCTGGCTCACAGGACTGGTGGTTGTAGAGATACATCAGGTCGTCATGCATCCCGCCGGCGGAGCTTCGACAGGTGGAAAGGACCCTATGTGGAGTCATCAGCTTGGCATAAACCATCTTCTCCTCTCGATATAGTTCGATTCCGCCATAGAACTCTGCAAGTTTCAATTTTCTGGCCTCCTTTGTGAAGCATTTCAGGACTTTTCAGAGTTTGATAAATCCAGAAGTGTGCCGTAGTCTATGTTCTCCATGAACCTCTTCTCTCTGGTGTCTTTGGTTTTTAGCCTTGCGATATTGATGGCATCACCAATCGCTGGAGACGTGAGATGGGTGATCCTTTCCTGATAGCGTGAGTAGCTGAGAAGCAGGCTTTTTCCAATGGCATGAAGCTCGCCGAAGTCTCCCCATTGATTGGCAACTGCCAGGTGCATCTGCTCACTTAGCCTTGCCTCCCAGATGAACCTGGATTTGGCATCGTCCCAGAGCGCAGGAACACAGAGCATGTCAGCGCCAAGCTTAGACAGAGAGTCTGCAGCCTCCGGAAACATGAGGTCGTATCCGACGAGCATTCCGATCCTGGCGAACGGAAGGTCAATGGCTTCGAAACCTCCGTCGCCGGCAGAGGCCCATTTCCTATCACGAGAGGAGAGATGAACCGCCCGATACCTGCTCATGACCCCCTCGGGACCAATCAGTACAGAGCTGTTGTAAAAACCCACTTCATCCCTCTCAGCCATGCCGAGAACTATGAAGAGATCTTTTTCCCGCGCTTTTTCGGCAAAAAGGTCGGTGGTCTTGCCCGGTATCTCCTCAGAGCAGATCTTTGCATACTTTGAACTGAAAATTGCCCCAGAGGTGGAGAGCTCCGGCAAAACGACGATGTTGATCGCCGGTCCATCCTCCTTGGCAGCCTTGGCCAGGGCGTCATCTATGAGCTGAAGCGCCAATTTCACATTGGCCTTCGCGTTCATGGGCTCAGAGCTGAACTGCAGGGTTGCGGCCGTAAAATCGGCAGCCTGAGGCAAACCAAGCAGGAACTCAACGCTGACGTGAGAGTACGGGTCCAAAGCTACATTTCCATAGCATTGAGGCCTTCTCTCGCTCAAGATATTCTGCGTCCCGACGCCGTCCAGATGCAGAGCGCCGTAGATGATTGTATCCTCAGGAGAGCTGATCTTTGCTGCCGCCTCTCCCTGAGGATTCACGACGAACGATTTGGCAAGGTTGCAGTCCATGACCTTGTCCATCCCTGTCCTGTTGCAGGCCAGGATATACATGCCGTTTTCCAGGGCTCTGGCCCGCCAGAATTTTTCCGGATTGTGGTGCATGGGTGGCCAGTTGGCAGGAACCAGCAGGATCTTCGCTCCCTGAAGAGCGGCAATCCTCGCCGGCCTGTAGAAATACGAGTCGGCGCAGATCACCATACCCAGAGCGCCAAACTCGGTCTGGACCACGGGAACCGGGAGGTTGCCCTTGGCAGCCCATAGATTCTCCCTGAAGGCCGGAGAGAGCTTGCGGTATATGGCCACGACACATCCCTTCGGCCCCATCAGGACAGCGGAGTTATAGAATATGCCCGTTTTTAAATCGCGCTCAGGCATGCCGATGCATATATAGCAGCCGTACTCCTTCGAAATCCTGCCAAACGCCTCAGTCGTCGGTCCGGGAACGCTCTCTGCAAGAGGAGCAATCTCCCGCCTGCTTAGAAATGCGTAGCCAGTAGTGGCAAGCTCCGTATTCACGATGATACGGGAACCCTTTTGAGCCGCTTCTTCATTCAGGGCCAATAATTTGGTGATATTTTTATCCTTGTCATTCCAGGAAATTGATGCATGAATAAGTGCAACCCTCAGATCTCCACGGGACATTTTATTACTGATTTCTTTATAATTTGAACTCATTTGATTCATGCTCGCCAAATGATCGATGGGCTCTCGAAAGCTTTATTAAATCAACTAAACTAGCTTTAACTTAAAAAATGTTTCGTTGTGCAAAAGGGCTTGTCCGATCAAGAATTAACGGGATGGATTATTACGAAGAAGGTCAAGATTGCATACGTCACCACACAGGAAGCAAGCGACGTCTTCCCTCTCATATCCGCACTAAGAGAGCTGATCCGCCAAAAAGGTGAGATTGCAGAGGTGGCAGTCAGATCCGGCGAGGACCTCAAGGACGCCGCCCAAAGGGAGCGGTTCGTGCTGTCTGCCAGGTGCTGCCACCTGGTCATCTTCAATCTGCACGGAGGAAAGAAGAGCCTCCCATGCTTTGACGAGCTGATTAAAAGGCTGAAGGAGAGCAGAGCATCCATCCATGCACAGTCTGCCTCAAATGAGCCAGAGATCGATCTTGTGAAGCTGTCGACCGTTGACGGCGAGGTCTACAAAAAGGTATCTCAGTATCTCGACTTTGGCGGGCGTGAGAACTTCTACAACCTCCTCTTATACCTGGCCAATCAGCTCGTTGGAGCGGATTATGAATTCTGTGAGCCCGAGAAGCCCATCTGGGAGGGCATCTATCATCCGGACTTCGATTGCGTCCCAACGCTTGAGGAGTACCTGAAAAGAAAATACGTGGCAGGTAGGCCGACGGTTGGCCTGTGGTTCTATCAGAGCCTGTGGCGTGCGGGAAACACGGTCTTCATCGACAGGCTTATTGAGGAGATCGAGGGGCAGGGCGCAAATGTCATTCCAGTCTTCCTTCACGCCCTAAAAGACGTCGAGCGGGGGACGAAGGGAGCAGAGTGGGTGGTCGATAATTTCTTCATGAAGGACGGACGGCCACTTATAGACGTCCTGATCAGCACCCTCATGTTCTCGCTATCCATCAAGCCCTGGGAAGGATCGGATAAGGACGAGGAGGAAGAGGTCGCCAGATCCGAGCAGTGGTTCTTAAAGAGGCTGAATGTCCCTGTCCTAAAAGCCATCGTGACATACAACTCTCCTGCAGAATGGAATATGTCCCTGCAGGGCTGCAGCCCACTGGACATCTCCATGGGAATTGCCATGCCGGAGTTCGACGGTATGCTGATTACGGTTCCAGTGGCGGCCAGGCAGAGAACGGATACAGATCCTCTGACCGGAGCAAGCATGATCAGATTTGAGCCGCTGGCCGAGCGCATCGCCAAGATCGTGCGGCTGAGCCTCAACTGGGCGGCTCTCCGCCATATCCCCAACTCCCAAAAGAAGGTGGCAATCATCTTCCACAACTACCCACCCAGGGACGACCGCATCGGCACTGCCTTCGGGCTGGACTCACCGGTTTCCGTCCTGAACATAATGAAGGCCATGGAAGATGCTGGATATGTGATTGAGAAGATGCCTGAGAGCGGCCAGGCCCTGATCGAGGATGTAAGGAGCCGCCTGACACTCGATCGGCGATCCAGGAGCCCGGAGGAGATGGGAAAGAGGGCGATTGACTGCGTCTCTGATGATGACTACCTGCGATGGTTTGGGCAGCTCCCAGACGATGTGCAGGAGAAGATGACCGCCGCCTGGGGAAAGCCCCCGGGAGAGCTTTTCGTTCATAAGAATAGCCTGGCAATTCCTGGCATCATAAACGGCAACATCTTCATCGGCCTTCAGCCGCCGCGCGGATTTCTGGAGGACCCTGCCGCCATCTACCACAGCCCGGACCATCCCATTCCGCACCATTACTACGCCTACTACCGCTGGATTCGTGACGTCTTCCAAGCTGACGCAGTCATGCACATCGGAAAGCACGGCTCGCTGGAATGGCTTCCGGGAAAGTCGGTTGGCCTCTCCGGCTCATGCTTCCCCGACATAGCAATATCCGACCTTCCCAACATCTATCCCTACATCATAAACAATCCAGGGGAGGGAACTCAGGCCAAGAGGAGGAGCTACTGCTGCATAATCGACCATCTGGTTTCTGTGATGCACAATGCCGATTCCTACGACGAGCTAGCAGCGCTCGAGGTGATGCTGCAAGACTACTATCATGCAGCCCAGGGAGATCCGTCGAAGCTGCCGACACAGAAGAAGATGATCTGGGGAAAGGTCTGTGAGGCCAAGCTGGAATACGACCTTGAGACGGACGAAGTGGCAGCGTTCTCTGATTTTGATGGATTTCTTGAGAGGCTGCACGAATATCTGCACGAGATAGCGGACACCCAGATCAGGGACGGGCTCCATATCTTGGGCGAGCCGCCCGATGGCTTGCGCCTGGACGAGTTCTTGGTCTCCCTCACGAGGCTTGCAAACGGCTCCGTGCCGTCCCTCAGGCAGTCACTGGCAGAGGCCATGGGCTACGATTATGAGTATCTGCTGGCCAACCGCGGCAAGATCGTGGCAGGATCGCAGACCTGCGGTAAGGTGATTGAGGACCTGAATGCCCTCTCCCTTCGTTTGGTGGCAGGGCTTCATGAGCAGGGCTTTGGTAGGGAAAAGATCCAGTCCCTCGAAGAGGAGATCCTCGGAAAGAGGAGCCAAAATGTTGAAAAGGTGCTGGATTACATAGCCGCCACACTTACGCCCAGCATCAATGCCACAGTCGACGAGCTGTCCAGTGTCCTTTGTGCCTGCGATGGGGGTTTTGTCTCTCCCGGGCCCTCCGGAGCTCCCACTCGAGGAATGGCAGACATACTGCCCACTGGAAGGAACTTCTATTCGATCGATCCCCAGGCGATACCCTCCCAGGCAGCCTGGAAGGTGGGCGTCGCCCAGGCGGACGCCCTGCTTGAGCGCTATCTGGAGGACGAGGGACGCTATCCTGAGTCTCTTGGAATGGTCATCTGGGGCAGTCCCACCATGCGGACCAAGGGGGACGACATTGCCGAGGTCCTCTGCCTCATGGGCGTTCGGCCGGTCTGGGAGGAGAGGAGCGGCAGAGTAACAGGTATTGAGCTCATTCCCATGGAGGAGCTACAGCGTCCTCGGATAGACGTTATGCTGCGCATCAGCGGATTCTTCCGGGACGCCTTTCCCAATATCGTCCATCTCGTGGATAGTGCAGTGGAGTTGGTGGCGCAGCAAAACGAGCTGCCTGAGCAGAATTTCCTGGCAAAGCACGTATCTGCAGACATTTCTGAGAAGATAGCAACGGGAATCGAGATGGAGCAGGCCAGGGCCGAAGCATGCTACCGCATATTCGGCTGCCGCCCAGGAGCCTACGGCGCAGGCGTCTCCGATGCCATCGACTCCAAGAACTGGAAGGATGAGAAAGACCTGGCAGAGATCTACGTCAAGTGGGGCGGATATGCCTACGGCCGCAAGAACTTCGGAGCAACTGTTCCAGACGAGTTTCGAAGGCGCCTGTGCCGTCTCGACCTGACCGTCAAGAACGAGGACACCCGCGAGTACGACATGCTGGACGGCGACGATTTCTACTCGTATCACGGCGGCATGATCGCAGCCGTCAAGGCCCTGAAAGGAGAGCTTCCCCGTTCCTACTGCGGCGACAGCTCAGATCCCGACCGGGTGAAGACCAGAAGCACGGTCGAGGAGACGAAGCACATCTTCCGCGCCCGCATCCTCAATCCCAAGTGGATAAAGAGCATGCAGCGTCACGGCTACAAGGGAGCGGGCGACATCTCGAGGATGGTCGATATCGCTTTTGGCTGGGACGCCACCGCCGAGGTTCTTGAGGACTGGATGTACGAGGAGCTGGCGAGCAAGTACGCCCTTGACAAGGAGATGCAGGAGTGGCTGAAGGACGTAAACCCTCACGCACTGCAAAACATCGCCGAGCGGCTGCTTGAGGCAGCGGAACGGGGGATGTGGCAGGCGTCAGACGAGATGAAAGAGGAGCTTCGGGACGTCTATCTTGAGATCGAAGGGTGGATTGAGGATGTGGGCGAGAAGGATGGCAGAAGATCAAGAGAATAGTTGGGGAGCTGAAAGCGGCCTGATCGAATGCCCGAAGAGATGGCCCTTCTGGCCCTATCAGTAACAGACGACTGCAACCTGCGCTGCCGCTACTGCTACGCCTGTGGCGGTGAGAAGAAGACGGCCATGCGCTGGGAAGTGGCAGAGCGAGCCATCGATGTGATGGCAGAATGCTTCCCGAGATTCAAGATCCAGTTCACCGGCGGCGAGCCGCTGCTAGAAATCGACCTCATCGAAGAGGCCGTCGACTACCTGGACCAGATCGGACTTCGATCGCCCTGCCAGGTCCAGAGCAACGCGACTCTAATCGATCCTGATGTCGCTGGCAAGCTGAGCTGCCTCAGGATCGGAGTGGGTGTCAGCCTGGACGGCCCTCCGCCAGTAAATGACGCCCTTCGGCCTTTTCCAGATGGCAGGGGCTCGGCTGCTTCGGCCCTCTGTGGGATTGCGGCACTCCGAGACGAAGGAATCCGTGTGGGTGCAACCTGCGTTCTTTCCAGGGAAAATGCCTTTGCTCTTGCCGGTTTGGTTGACCTGCTGAGCTACATGGGAAACGTTGAAGGAATAGCCATCGACGTCCTGAGACCGGTTGGCAGAGCCGCCCAGCCCATGCAGCCTGACCCATATGCCGCTGCCAAATGCATCGATGAGGCGGTATCGCGTGCCGATCGTCTGGCTGAGATGGGCGGGCCAAGGGTGAAATTTCGCGAGCTTGAGCGGATGCTGCACACCGTGAAGTGCAGCCGAGCCAGGCGCCATCACTGCTACTTCGATTCGTGCCGATCGCTTGTCGTGCTTGCTGACGGCAGATCATATGTCTGCCCATCCCTTCTGGGTCCGGAGATGATCATGGGACGAATTGACGACCCAAGCTTCAAGGATGGGCTGCCGGACCGGATGGCCCATGCCCGCCGCCTCGTGCCTGGCAGGCAGGAATGCGAATCATGCCCCGATCGATGGCTATGCGGAGGGCCGTGCCTGGCACACCAGGCAATTGGATCTGATCCCTCTGTGGAATGCGCCGTAAAAAAGGCATTCATCAGACATGCGAGAAGAGATTTAGAGATAGATCATGCAGACCTTCAAGAGATGTCAGGAGACAATTGAGCAAGCCTGGCAAGCCTTAAATAAAAAAATATATATAAAAAATAAGTAAAGATTTCCAAAAATTATGCCGAGATACCCGGATGCGGATAAACCAAAACCCGATCCTCCTGGGCATCCAGTCCGAGCCGCAACATGTACTCCTGAGAGATCTCATCCGGATCCAGATCTATCTCGGGATGAAAGATCTTGGCCAGATAAGCTGCACCTACAACATTATCGAATCCTGAAAGCATAGAATTCCAGATGATATACACCCGATCGCTCTTTACCGCGCTCACGGTATCAGCTCCTGGTCGGCTAAAGATCTCGTTTCGGGTCTTCTCAAGACCGGTTGCGTCTTGGCTGGGACGTCTTGACCACCCCAGAGTATCCACAGAGCCGGTTTTTAAAATGACCTCGGGATTTCGATCGATTACCCATTCCCAGGCTACCTTCAAGAAGGTCTTTGGCTCCCGGCAAACATCATATCCGTTTGCCATCTTGATCAGCTTGTTCGTGCTGGAAGTGACACCGTATGTGGATAGATCCCCCAAGCCCCTCGACGTGCCCATCTCGATATAGACCCTGGGCGCAGGCCTGCCAGCTACAGCCTCCTCGATCTGAGCGATCTTCTGATTGTACCAGGCCATGTTCTCCACGACCTGGTTCTCCTTCTCCAGAACAATCCCGAGCCGCTCTAGATCCGATGTGACATTCTCCATCTTATGGGTGTCCAATCCGATCACGGTGATATCCGAAAAGCCCTCTAATGCGGGGGCAATCTCGCTCACCGGGTCCATTCCGGTGACCGTACATAAAACGATCGTATTTGCAGCGGCCCCATCACCATCCTTGGCCAGCTCACCGATCATCTCGTAATCGAATTCGTGCCATTTGCCCACTGATTGTCTCTCCTTCACCCCGGGAAGATAGCCGCTTCTGGATATCACATCAGATCCTACTGCGAGTATCTTGTCCTGCGCCCCCAGAAGGTATATCATCTTGGCCCCGCACGAATCCAAAGGAACGATCTTCTCAACAGGCATCTGGATAGTAACCTGCCTGCCAGCATCGTCCACAATTGTCCTGGGATAGCCAGATGAGCTGGCCGCTATCGCAATCCCACAGATGGCCAAGATCACGAAAGTCGCCATCAAGAGCCTGCCAATACCGATTGAATGGAACGGTTTCATATCCACAGGATCACCCGCCTGCTTTGATCAAGATAATTTTAGTTAACTAAAACTTATTGGACTTAAGCCTTTCTAAACATCCCAAGAGGACCTCACGTGAAAAACAGAGAGGAGCGTCCTGCCATGGGACAAAGGCGGGCAACGGATATCAACGAAGGTCATGGGCTCAAGGACGATTCAGATCCCATCATAAAGCATCTCAAAATAGGTATTTTGAGCATAGACTGGACTTTTGGACACCTGAAAACCTCGAATGAAGATCGAACTCCAGGCTGGAGTCAAATGGCGGCGGCGCACCCTGCAGCAGAGTTGCGGTGTATTCAAAATAATAAATGGACTGGCGATTTCACCCATCGTTATGAACCGTGGTGGCCCTTTTGCGCCGAAAAGGTAGCGATATCTCAAGACAAAATCATCGAAGAGTGCGTGTCTTTCAGAAGTTAGGACAATAATGGAGTGTCACAGCTCGATCTCCATCATATCGTAGGCCAGAGGCCATTGCTGCACCGCCTGATCATGCGGCGGATACAGGTGGCTTAAATGGGTCAGGTAGGTCTTTCGCACGTTTAAGCGCCGGGCCAGGGCCATGGCCTGCTCTGCATTCATGTGCTTGTTCAGGTTGTATCCGGGTGGCATTATGGCGTCGGCCAGGAAGAGATCGACTCCTGCCATCAGCTCCATGCTCCGCGCGCAAAGCGCGTCAGTGGTATCGCTGGTGATCACCGCCCGCTTTCCCCCAGCCTCCACCAGAACCCCCATGGTCTCCACCGGCGGGTGGTCAACCGGAAATAGGGTGAAATCCATGCCGGCAAGCTCGAAAGGGACGCCGGCCAAGACGTCGTGCCTCTCGGGCCGCAGGAAGTAGAGGTAGTTCATGATGTAATCCATGGTGCCCTTCGTGCCATAGACAGGCACGCGGTTCTGAACCCGGTGAAAGTCCCCAAAGCCGGCGTAATGGTCGTAGTGAGCGTGGGTCCAGATCACCGCGTCCACCTTGGAGAGGTCCCTCTTTAAAAGCTGCCAGCGCAGATCCGGGCTCGTGTCCACAAGGACCCTTCCATCGTCAGACTCCAGCAGCACGGAGAAGCGCATCCTGCGGCTGAGGCCTCCGCCCAGGGCATCCAGACAGGTGGGGCATTTGCAGCCGATCTTTGGGGTGCCGATGGCGTCCCCGGTCCCAAGCATTGTGATCAGCAACTTTCCCATCAACTCCCATCCTACGAAGGAACCGCCCGGCGATGCTCGGAGATGCGTCGCTCGAACTCCTCGACAGCCCGCAGAAGATCGCCCTGATCAAGAGATGTGCGATCCTGCAGCAGGGCATTCAAGACGGCTTCCCTCACCACCAGACGCAGATCGGAACCGGAGTACCCTTCTGTCAGGGCTGCCAGCTCGTCTGTGTCCACGCGGGTATCGATCTTGCTTAAGACCTTGTCCAAGATGCGGCGACGCATATCCTTGTCCGGCAGCGGGAAGCTCAGCACCTTGTCAAACCGCCTCCATGCGGCATAATCGAGCAGCTGGGGGTGATTGGTGGCGGCGATCAGCAGCACGCCGTCCTGCACCAGGCTCACCTCGTCGATGGCCTTGAGAAGGGTATTGACCGCCCTCTTTATGGCCCCGTGCTCGTCCGATGTCCTGGTCTTGGCAACGAAGTCGAACTCGTCGACGAACAGTATGCAAGGCGATAGGCGCTTGGCCAGGTCGAAGACCTTGTCTATGTTCTTGGAGGTCTCCCCCAGGTACTGGCTGGTTATCATGGAGAGCCTGACCTCCACCAGAGGCAGGCCTAGCCAATGCGATATAGCCCGGGCAGTTGAGGTCTTACCGGTGCCCGGACCGCCAACGAACAGCAGCTTTCCGATCTCGCGCAGCCCGACCTCCCTCAGATAATCCCGGTGCTGGATGGCCTTCTCAGCCTTGGCTATCTCCGATTTCTGCTCCTCGGTCAGCACCAGGTCCTCAATTCGGTCCCTGATATCCTCAGGAGAGCGGATCTGTACCAGCTTGAGAACCTCGTCGGAGTCCTTGACCTCGGCTGTCAGCTCCGAAATCTTGGCATCGATCCATTCCCGGTCGGCGAAACGCGGCCTGTTGGCCTTCTTGGACTCCGAATAGTCCACTCCAAGAGAGTCGTAGTTCTGGTAGAAGTGGGAGAGAGTGGGATTTGACTTGATCAGGTCGAGGCTCTTTTGGTTGGCGAACCATTTGGCCCCAAGATCGAAGACAGTAAGGCGGAGCTGGGACCCAAACTCCTCAAGATAGACGAACGGCAGGCCTTTGATGACGCCGCGCACATCCTCCAGCCCGTATATCTTTTCAACATCGGCGATGGTCACATAGATGGGGCGCTTAACTCCCCTGGCCGCCGGATCGAAGTAATGCTTGCGTATCTTGGGGGGCAAGTCGTCCTCGTTGAGGCTCTCGTTGCGGTTGTATATCTCCGCCGTCAGGAGCAGCTCAGCCACCTCTGTAGAACCAGATTTTTCCGAACCCATCATCAATGCTCCGTGGAACTGGAAGGAAAAGATGACTCAACTGGAGAGATAAATCTTTCCCATATCCACAACTGGTGCTGTTTCATCCAAAAAGGCATATGCGACTGACGTGGAGATGAGACTATCCCAAGGAACATTCAATTGCGACCGCGAAAATCCCGGAGGGGGTCGGAGGTGTGGATCGTCTCACTCCCTGGCCCAGACGATCATGGAACCCTGGAACGGTGGCGGCTGGTCGTTAGATTTATCAATCATTAGAGATTAACAACCCCGAATCCGGCCTAAAGGCCGACATGGTGATTGACATGAATGCGTGGGATCGCTTTATTTGAGGAGATCCGATTTCTAGACACCACCCTGCGCGACGGAGAGCAGACCCCCGGAGTATCTCTGACACCGGAGGACAAGCTGACCATCGCCCAGAACCTGGATGCGCTTGGGGTCGCTGTGATCGAGGCCGGCTCGGCCATCGCCTCGGAAGGGGAGCGCCGCTCTCTGCGGGCGATCGCCTCCGCCGGGCTGCAGGCAGAGATCTGTTCTTTTGCACGGGCCAATCTACCTGACCTGGACGCCGCAATCGACTGCGGTGTGGACAGTGTCCATCTGGTGGTACCGGTCTCCGACCTGCACATCGAGAGAAAGCTGAAGTCGAACCGCGAAGCTGTTCTGCAGCGGGCTTTGGAGGTTACCGAGTACGCCAAGTCCCACGGACTGGTCGTGGAGCTCTCAGGCGAGGACGCCAGCCGCGCCGATCTGGACTTCCTATGCCGCCTCTACTCGTCCGGAATTGAGGCTGGCGCGGATCGGCTCTGCTTCTGCGACACGGTTGGGCTTATGGTGCCCGAGAGGACATTTGAGGTATTCCGCAGGCTCTCTGCCCTCGGCGCCCCGGTGAGCATCCACTGCCACAACGACTTCGGCATGGCCACCTCCAACACGGTGGCTGCTCTTCGGGGTGGCGCAGCCCAAGCTCACGTGACCATAAACGGAATCGGAGAGCGGGCCGGCAACACGAGCCTTGAGGAGGTTACGATGATCCTGGAAAACCTCTACGGCATAAGCACCGGGATTCGGTGCGATATGCTTTACCAGGTATCCCGGATGGTGTCGCGGCTGACTGGGATTCAGGTTGCCCCGAACAAGGCCATTGTGGGCGAAAACGCCTTCACCCATGAGGCAGGCATCCATGTGGACGCCCTTCTCAAGGACAGCTCCACATACGAGGCGATGCAGCCGGAGCAGGTTGGCAGGGAGCGGCGAATAGTGCTCGGCAAGAAGTCCGGCAAGGCGGCGGTTGAGAGGGCGCTGCGGGAGTTCGGCCTATCGGTGAACCACGACCAGCTCTGCGAGATCGTAACAAGGGTCAAAGAGCTTGGTGATAAAGGAAAACGTGTAACCGATGCCGACTTGCAGGCCATAAGCGATATAGTGCTGGCAAGAGAGCACGAGCCGATGGTGCGCCTGCAGGAGGTCACGGTGATCTCAGGCAACAGGGTGACTCCGACGGCCAGCGTGAAGATAATTCTAAATGGCAAGGAGACCCTGGAGGCGGCGGCCGGGGTGGGTCCGGTGGATGCAGCCATCAACGCCATACGCAGATCTATGGTGGGGGTGGCCGACGTCCGACTTGAGGAGTACCACGTAGATGCCATAACAGGCGGCACAAACGCACTGGTAGAGGTATGGGTAACGATGGCAAAGGATGACCGAAAGATAACCGCCAGCGGGGCGGGGGCAGACATCATCATGGCCTCGGTCGAGGCCGTGCTGGAAGGCATAAACCGGCTTATGTGGCTGGAGGAGAGAAAAGATGGCTAAGATGACAGGAGCTCAGGCAATACTCGAGAGCTTGAAGAGAGAAGGGGTAGACGTAATATTCGGCCTTCCCGGCGGAGTACTGCTGCCCCTATACGATGCCATTTACAGCTCAGAAGTTCGCCACATACTCGTAAGGCACGAGCAGGCCGCTGCCCATGCAGCAGACGGTTATGCCCGGGCCACCGGCAAGGTCGGGGTCTGTCTGGCTACATCCGGACCCGGCGCCACAAACCTGGTCACCGGGATTGCCAACGCCTACATGGATTCGGTGCCGATGGTGGCAATGACCGGCCAGGTCAACACCAACCTGATCGGACGCGACGCCTTTCAGGAGGCGGATATAACCGGGATAACCCTTCCCATCACCAAGCACAATTACCTGGTCAGAAAGGCCTCTGAGCTGCCGCGGGTATTTCGGGAGGCATTTCACATCGCACGCACCGGGCGGCCTGGACCGGTCTTGATAGACCTGCCAAGGGACGTTACGGTCGAGGAGCTGGAGTACAGCTACCCCGAGCTGCACCTGCCAGGGTACAACCCGTCCACCAAGGTCCACCAGCTGCAGATCAAGAGGGCGGCCGAGGCCCTGATGTCGGCTGAGAGGCCGGTCATATATGCAGGCGGCGGAGTGCGCTACGCCAATGCCCATCAGGAGCTCTTCGAGCTCGCCTTGAAGCTCAACGCGCCGGTGACCACCACCCTGATGGGTGTTGGGGTCTTTCCGGAAGACCACCCGCTCTCCTTGGGCATGCTAGGGATGCACGGGACCAAGTACGCCAACTACTCTATACAGGGGGCTGACCTGATACTGGCTGTCGGCGCCCGCTTCGACGACAGGGTCACCGGCAAGATCGCAAGCTTTGCCCCCCGGGCAAAGATCATTCACATAGACGTGGACCCTGCCGAGATCGGAAAGAACGTCCGGGTCGACATCCCGGTGGTCGGAGATGCGAGAAACGCGCTTGCCGAACTGAACAAATTCGTTACCCAAAAACCGTGGTCTGCCTGGAACGAACGGGTCTCCACATGGAAGTGCGACTACCCGCTGTGCTACCAGAAGGACGAATCGGTGATCAAGCCCCAGCTCGTGGTCGAGAAGCTGTGCGAGGTCTGTCCCGATGCCATAATCGTCACAGAGGTTGGACAGAACCAGATGTGGGCAGCTCAGTTCTTCACCCACAAGGACCCGTCCCGCTTCATATCCTCAGGCGGACTTGGCACCATGGGATACGGATTTCCGGCAGCCATCGGCGCCAAGGTCGGCAGACCGGACTGCCAGGTCATAGACGTGGCCGGCGACGGCAGCTTCCAGATGAACATCCAGGAGCTGGCCACTGCGGTGATAAACGACATACCGGTAAAGGTTGCCGTGCTGAACAACGGTGTCCTCGGCATGGTCAGGCAATGGCAGACCCTCTTCTTCGGGGAGAGGTACTCCCATACGACGCTTGGCCAGGTGCCGGACTTCGTCAAGGTTGCAGAGGCTTACGGAGCGCTCGGGCTGCGGGCAACCAAGCCCTCGGAGGTTGAGGACGTGATAAGGGAAGGCCTGGCATCGGACAAGCCCACGGTCATGGACTTCATCGTGGCCAAGGACGAGAAGGTCTCGCCCATGGTGCCTGCCGGGGCTTCCTTAAGCGAGATCCTGGAGCTGGAATCATGAAGCACACCATCGCTGTCATCGTGGAGAACAAGCCAGGCGTGCTGACCCGCATATCCGGGCTGTTCAGCCGCCGGGGCTTCAACATCGACAGCCTCTCGGTTGGGGCGACTGACAACCCCGATTACTCCAGGATGACCATTACGGTCAACTGCGACGAGGAGACGCTCGAGCAGGTGATCAAGCAGCTCAGCAAGCTGATCAACGTCATTCGGGTCAGCCAGCTGGAGCCGAAGGAGTCGGTTGAGAGGGAGCTGGCAATAATAAAGGTCAGCGCCAACCGGGAGAACAGGCCGGAGATCATGCAGCTTGTCTCCATATTCCGCGCAAAGATAATCGACGTATCCCCTCGCTCGGTGATCATAGAGGTCACCGGAGACGAGGAGAAGGTGGACGCCATAGAGAGGCTGCTGCGCCAGTTCGGGATAAAGGAGCTGGCCCGCACCGGCAAGGTATCCATGGTGCGCGGAACAAAGGTGGTCCAGCCTTAAGAGTGGGCCGGCGGAAAAAATAGCCCCTGCGCCTCCGCCGAGCATCATTTTTATAAATTGAAGGTATAACAGAGGACCGGATTTAATCCAAGTGCTGTAGCGGTCTTTACGGAAAGGGAATGAAATGGCAACCATATACAGGGAAAAGGAAGCGGATCTGAGGGTACTGAAGGATAAGACTATCGCCATAATCGGCTACGGAAACCAGGGCCATGCCCAGGGAGCCAACCTGAAGGACTCCGGGCTGGACGTTGTCGCAGCCGACCTGAAGGACTCGCCGGCCTGGAAGAGGGCTGAGCAGGACGGGCTGCGGGTGATGACCGTGGCCGACGCCGCCAAGGAAGCCGATTATATACAGATACTGCTGCCGGACGAGCTGCAGCCGAGGATATACCGGGAGCAGATAGCCCCCTATCTGGAGGAGGGCAAAGTCCTGGGCTTCTCCCACGGATTCAACATACACTTCCACCAGATAATACCACCCGAATACGTCGATGTGGTCATGGTGGCACCCAAGGGTCCAGGCGACCTGGTGCGCCGGCAGTATATGGAAGGAAGAGGTGTGCCCTGTCTGGTAGCGGTCAAGCAGGACCATTCCAAGAGCGCCCTCAAGTCCGCCCTGGCCTACGCCAAGGGCATAGGAGGCACCCGGGCAGGCGTTCTTGAGACCACGTTTGCTGAGGAGACCGAGACCGATCTGTTCGGCGAGCAGGTCGATCTGTGCGGAGGTGTAACTGCCATGGTCAAGGCCACCTTCGAGGTCCTGGTGCAGGCTGGCTACCAGCCCGAGATCGCGTACTTCGAGGCCTGCCACGAGCTGAAGCTGATCGTCGATCTGATCCACGAGGGCGGCTTCATGCGGATGTGGAACAACGTCTCCAATACAGCCGAGTACGGAGGCCTGACCAGGGGCGACCGGATCATCAACGAGGAGTCCAAGGAGGCGATGTGGGAGATCCTCGACGATATCCAGAGCGGCCGATTCGCCAGGGAATGGATACTTGAGAGCCAGGCAGGCCTGCCGGTCAAGAAGGCACTTGAAGAGCAGGAGGCGAACCATCTGATAGAGCAGGTTGGCGCTGACCTGCGGTCGATGATGCCCTGGTTGTCCAAGAAGTAAACGCTTGACAGGATTTTGGAGAGGGACCGAGATTCGGCCCGGTCCCCAGCAATTTTTCCCCGACCGACCATTTTTCGTATCCTCATTGGAAACGGCTGCCCAAATCTCCAGGTTGTGGCCTTTTTAATGGGAGAATCTGAGAGGCTGACATCACTAGGGCATCGGCCTGGTCTCTCTCACCGTCATCAGCGAGAGGGCAGCAGCCACGGCCAAAAGAGAACCGAAGACGAAGGCCGCTTCCGCCCCGGCCCAGGCCCAGAGCGCACCGGCGAAGAGACCGGAGGCCATGGCTGCGACGCCGACAGCGCCGTAATAGATTCCCAGGCAGGTGCTCCTCATGCCAAAATGGCTCAGATCGGAGACGAAGGCCCTCTCCGATGCGTCCACAAGGGCGAATACAAGGCCGTAAAGCGCGAAGAGGACGATCAGTCCTGGCAGGGATGTGACATAGGCAAAGCCCAGGGAGGTCAGGGCGAAGAGAGAATAGCCCAGGGCCAAAACCCTCTTTCTACCCACCCGGTCAGACCATATGCCAACAGGCATTGCAAGGATGGCATAGACGAGGTTGAACAGTACGTAGAGCAGAAGCGTCAAAGCCACCGCATCTCTTCCGGTGGATATCGACTGGGCCCGCAGGATGAAGAACATATAGCTTATGTTTCCAAGGGCGAAGAGCGAGGCTGTGGCAACGAACCTGCGGAGCTCGGGCGACAGGCTGGATATGTCGAGGTTCAGCTGGCAGCCGGGCGACGAAAACGTCTCATGAACCCTGTGAAACGGAAGCAAGGCCAAGGCTGCCAGCACTCCAGCGACCAGGAGGATTGAGCCCATGTCCAGCCCTCCCTGCCAGAGGAGATAGGCCAGGATCGAGCCGATCACGGCGCCTGTCGAGTCCATTGCCCGGTGCAGCCCAAACCCCCGTCCTCTATTGGCCAGGTCGGCGGACTCGGAGATCATGGCATCCCGGGGAGCGGAACGGATGCCCTTGCCGCAACGCTCCATGGTCTTTAAAACGAAGACCTGCTGCCATGTGGCGGAGAAGGCCAGGAGGAGCTTGGCAAGGGCTGAGAGGCCGTACCCTCCGACCACGAGCGGCTTTCGTCTGCCCAGTCGGTCGGACAGGTAGCCAGAGAATACCTTGAGGATGCTCGGAAGGCCCTCGCCAATACCGCCGATAAGTCCGACCGCAATCGATCCGCCACCAAGGGATGTTATCAACAGGGGCAGGATAGGCTGGATGATCTCGCTGCTTATGTCGTTCAGAAGGCTGACGAAGCCCAGCATCACCACGTTTCTGCCGGTCTTTGGGTCTGGCATGGACTGATCGAAAGATGCCTTAGTCCTCAACCTTATAATGACCTGTCGTTCGGATGTGCCCACCTGATATACGGACCTGGCGAGGACTGGCATGTGTTTCCGCTGCATGTTAGGTTTTGCATTCAGATCCTAACTTTTTTTGGAGTACCGATTTATCGACCTAACAACATCATGAACTCATGTCCCAGTCCCTTGAAGTAGGAAGGTACTGGATAAATACAAGAGATAACGGCAACCCCGACAATCGATCAGAATGAAGGAGGAGTATAACGGCATTATGTCAAGATCAAGGAGATTGGATGAGCTGAGAGCCGGCCAGAGAGGGAGGATAAAGTCCGTATCGCCCTGCGGCTCGCTGGGGCAGAGACTGATGGCCATGGGACTTGTCGAGGGCGAAGAGCTGGAGATGATACGGCTTGCCCCCTCCGGAGATCCCATAGAGGTCCTCCTAAGGGGCTGCAGGCTAGCCCTGAGGCGCAGCGAGGCCAGAATGGTGAACCTGGAGGCGGAGGGAGAATGAACAGCAGCGGATCGGTGAGAGGCGCAGGAACACCGCTGGCTCTGCTTCCACAGGGAAGCGAAGGGATCGTAAAGCATGTCGCGGCCGATGCCGTCGCCTCAGGAAGGCTGGCTGATATCGGCCTGGTGCCTGCTGCCAGGGTCAGGATCCTGATATCCCGTCCTCCCGGCGACCTGCTTGTCATGGTGAAGCAGACCAGGATAGCCCTGGACAGGGAGATCGCCATGAAGATAATCGTAAAAGAAGATGACGCCAGATGATCAGAGCTGCGCTCATCGGAAATCCCAATGTGGGAAAGACGGAGATCTTCAACCGCCTGACAGGGCTATCTCAGCGCGTCGGCAATTTCCCCGGAGTTACTGTCGAGAAGAAGGCCGGGCGTTTCTATCACCGGGGAGAGGTTGTGGAGGTCGTGGACCTGCCTGGCATATACAGCCTCACCTGCAATGCCAGGGACGAGCTTGTGGCCAGGCAGTACTTGGTCGAGGAGAGGCCGCAGGTGGTGGTGGACGTCGTGGACGGCACCAGTCTTGAGAGGAACCTGTACCTCACATCACTGCTGCAGGAGATGGAGGCGAACCTGGTTCTCGCTGTCAACCGGTGGGATATGGTGAAGGCCAGGAATATGCACATAGATCTGGAGGGGCTCTCCGAATTGATGGGCTGCCCGGCGGTCTTTACGGTGGCGACCACGGGATACGGCCTGCAGACGCTCAAGGAGGCGATCATCCAAGCCGCCAAAAAGAGAGACAGAAAGCCGATCATGCCGACCTACGCCGACCGGGAGGAGGGCCTGATAAAGGAATTAGAGGGCATAATATCGCAGGATCGAAGCCTGCCAAAGAGGTATCCAAAAAGATGGCTGGCCATAATGCTGATTGAGAAGGACCGGCTGGTTTGGGAGCTTGTGGCCGGATCGCTATCTTCGGATCAGGTATCGAGGATTGAGGAGGTGATTTTGCGGTGAGTAGCTCTGAGATGGATATCAGCGCAATCCTGGCCAAGAGCAGATACGACAGGATAAAGGACATAGTGGATCAGACGGTCACAAGCGACAAAGGGGCGGTGAAAACCTATACCGAGATGCTCGACCGGGCATTTTTGCACCGATATCTGGGAATCCCGATATTCCTGACCTTTCTGTGGGTCATGTTCCAGTTCGCTTTCACCGTATCCGAGCCCTTTGCCGTGATGATCGAGGAGGCGTTTTCGCTCCTTGGAGGCGTGGCTGAACAGAGGATATCACAGCCGCACCTGGCCTCGTTCATCGCTCAGGGAGTCTTCGGAGGACTGGGAGCGGTCCTGGTCTTCATCCCGCCCATCTTCGGACTGTTCTTGGCCCTCTCAATCCTGGAAGACAGCGGCTATCTGGCCAGGGCAGCGTTCCTGATGGACCGCCTCATGTCCAGGCTGGGGCTCTGCGGCCATTCCTTCATCCCCATGATGATAGGCTTTGGCTGCAACGTCCCTGCCATAATGGCCACCCGCAGTATGAACGACGAAAGGGACCGCATGATCACCATCCTTGTCAGCCCGTTCATCAGCTGCAGCGCAAGGCTGCCGGTATATGTGCTGATAGCCGGAGCGGTCTTTGGCCCGGCCTATGCCGGCACGGCCGTATTCTCAGTCTATGCAATTGGAATAGCCCTGGCCATACTATCGGCACTGGCATTCAGAAAGACACTGTTTCGAGGGGAGACATCTCCATTCCTCCTGGAGCTGCCTGAATACGCCTTGCCAAATGCCAGGAGCGCTCTATTGCATATGTGGGCCAGGGGCAGGGCATTTCTCCACCGTGCGGGGACGCTGATCTTCGGCACGACGGTAATCGTATGGTTCTTATCGGTTAATCCCTGGGAGGCTACCGGCGGCGGCCAGCTGGTCGCAGAGTCCTACCTGGCCCAGCTGGGACATGCCATGCAGCCGCTGGTCAGCCCCCTCGGCTGGGACTGGATGACGGCAGTTGCCCTGCTCTTCGGCCTTTTGGCCAAGGAGGTGGTGGTGGGAACATATGGGGTGCTGCTGGGAACCGGTGAGGCCACGCTCGGAGAATCCCTGGTCAGCCTGGGGATCTTCACGCCGCTTAGCGGCTTTGCCTTCATGTGCTTTGTCCTGATCTATGTGCCCTGCGCAGCAACGCTTGGCGCAATATCCAGGGAGACGAACTCGATCCGATGGCCGGCATTTGTGCTGGTTTTTCAGACCGCCCTGGCTTTCGCCGTCTCCGGCCTAGTTGTTGGGGCTGGCAGGCTTTTGGGATTTGCTTGAGAAACGATATGAGAACCACAAGCAGGAGGATTCGTTATTGACCTATAACAGCGCAAGGACACAGAGGCTGCTGGGCTTATACGCCCTGGCGCTCGGAGCCGCGTACGCCGCTGCAGCCCTGGCTGGATTTGCGGGAGGAGAGCCGATGTCTCCAGCCAATATCCCCGACATGGCGGTCTGCCTGTTGATATCGGCGACGTACCTTAACGGGGCAAAGGAATTGTTTGCGGCAAAGGACGAAGGGCTGTCCTTCGTCCTGGCGGGGCTGCTGATATCCGCAGCAGTTGGCGGGCTTTACCTGCTCATGACTGGAGCCGACCTGATGATGCATGCCCTTGGAGAGGGGTCAGGGGATCTGATGGGAATTCGGATTGAGACCGTGCTGCTCATCCTGGCATTGCCGCTGACTTTGGCAATTTGGAGGGCGACCAAGCAGGTTGTTTGGTGAAAACCGTCGATCTTTTTAACATATAGTTCTATTTGATCGATGATCGGGTCGATTGAAGATGACCATGAAGCTATCCAGGAAGGCCGAGGACTACCTCGAGGCCATATTCAATGTAAGCCAGGACAAGGGCCACGTCAGGATCAGGGACATCTGCAGCGAGCTGCATATCAAACCGCCTACTGTGGTGGAGATGGTCAAGAAGCTGAACACTCAGGGATATCTGATCCACAAGAAGAACGATGGAGTGTATCTAACCGAGAAGGGAGAGGAGATAGGCAGGGTCATGAGCGAGAGGCATAGCACCATCCTCGCCTTTCTGACCATCATCGGGGTGCCTGCCGAGATAGCTGACAAGGATGCCTGCGTCATTGAGCACGAGCTGGATGTACGCACCGTCGGGCAGATCAAGAGCCTGGTCAAGTTCATCGAGTCAGTCCCAGAGCGACCGCAATGGCTGGACGATTTCTCGGCATTCTGCCGGGCACAGGACAAAGCCTCGGCCGGTGGGGCGTCAGCCAGCAGGATCTGACAAGCAGGTCTTTTGGTTTCGGATATCAGGAAACGCTTCCATTTTTCCAGGCCGAACCGGGATTTCAGAGCAGTCTTGGCAGCCTCATGCTCCGCCGCCCTCCTGATTTATTACCCGGGCCCATATCACCTCATGCCTTCCCTCAACCTCCTGGGCTGGGCTGAGCTGCGAGGACAGCCTCAGACGCCGGAAATGCTTCAGCAGCTGCTCTGCGCCGGCCCGGCTGCAGTTCGAGAGCTTGGCGGCGAGTTCTTCATCGAGTGGGAGGGCTGCTCTGCCCGAGACCACTTCGGAATCGTGCCAGCTCCGGGCCCTGCAGGCAAGGTCGTCTGCCATGGCGAGCTGGTTGGCGAGGTGCGCCCGGGGCCGTTCGGGCTGGACGTGGAGGCGGCGATTGGCGAGGCGGTTTTGCTGCGGAGCGGACACGGCGTTGTGGCTCTGTCCGGCGGGGTGGACTCGGCCCTGGTAGCGGCTCTCGCATCCCTGCCCTGCCTGGTCGTTGGGACGCCGGGCTGCCACGATATAACGGCGGCCACAGGGGTGGCCAGGGGCCTGGGCCTTGAGATATTTCGGCGTGAGCTGACGGAAAGAGAGATCGAGCAGGCTCTGCCCCTCGTCCTGGCAGCCATCCCACGAATAACCCCGGTGGACGCCTCGGTTGGCACAGCCATGTATTTCGTGGCCGAGGCGGCTGCGGAGATCGGGCATGAGCGGATACTCTGCGGTCAGGGCGCAGACGAGCTATTCGGCGGATACTCTCGCTACCTCAGCAGCCCGGACCTCGGCAGGGAGCTGGAGCGGGACTTCCTGGACCTGCCGGTCCAGCTGGCGCGTGACCAGGCGATATCTGCCCTGCACCATACCTGGTTCTCCATGCCATACCTCGATCTGAGGGTGGTGGAAGCAGCGATTGCTATTCCGCCACAGGAGAAGGTAAGGGACGGGATCAGGAAGCGGCCTCTGAGGGCAGTGGCGGCTCGCATGCTTCCTGTGCAGGTGGCAGAAGCGGATAAGAAAGCAATGCAGTACGGCTCAGGGGTCTGGAAGGTGCTTCAGAGGCTGGCCCGCAGGAGCGGTTTTTCGTCCTCAGTCTCCGAGTACCTGCATCATGTTGCGGCTGCAAAGCCCTGAAGTGCAGGCAGGTCAGATCTCGGCTGCAAGCGTGCAGAACCTCTCGACTATCCAGCGGTTGCGTACCTCTGGGTGGAAGAGTATGCCGTAGATGGGCTTCTCCGGGTGCCTGAAGGCCTCAGGCAGCTGCTTTCCGGCAAGCTTTAGAAAGCCCGGGGGAAGCGTGGTTCCGAAGTTGTGCAGGTGGTAGCCCGATATTGTGCGCCTCTCTCCCAGAAGCGGGCTTTCCTCCACGATCTCGATCTCTGCCAGGCCGATGGCAGGGCTTGGCACGATCTCGCCTCCGAAAAGCGCAGCCAAAACCTGCATCCCGGCGCATATGCCAAGAACGGGGCGGTCGAAGCGACTCACCCAGTCCAGGGCCTCCAGATGATCCAGGTAGCTGCTGTCCTTCAGGGCGGTTCCGCAGAGGATCGCGCCCTGGCAGTTTGGCCCGGCCCCTGCCAGGGGCCGGGAGTAGTGGCGGATCTCGGGGGTGTGGCCGCACCGGCGGATAGCGTCTGCCAGGGGATCTACGAACTCGAAGCGGGATAAGGACGCATCACGGTAGCAGAGGTCCACAAGAAGTATCATGCCGATCCTCCAGGACGGGCATCGATGTCGCACTGGTAGGCGTGATCGACATTTCTTGTGCCGGGCCTGTCCACGAGAGCGGCCTCCTCGATCAGGTAATGGCCCCGATAGTTATGGTAGGTTGTGGACGCGTGTCTGATCTCCACGCTCTGATAGAAGGTCGGGCCGTCGATGACCAGCGTCTCCAGCTCTCCGCCCTCCCCGGCCGGATTGATGCGATATCGACGCTGCAGCTCCTCAAGGAGGCGGATGCGCTCCTCTGTGATCTCCGCCCCGAGCCAGGATCGGTCTAGTGGATAGGCGAATACGCCGGTTACGATGACCCGAAATCCGGCCGACAGCAGCAGGCGCAGGTAGTCGCCCTGGTGAACCTGCCAGAGCGGATTGAAGCACCACAGGTCCAGATCCCGGCAGATGCGCTGCACTCGTGAGGCCTGATAGACCGACTCGATGGCTCCTGTCACCACCCCGTCCAGCTTCCATCGCCGTGAGGCCTCTTCAAGCGCGTCCCGCAGATCGGCGAGCTCTTCCTCCTCCACGCCCCGTGTAGGCCAGGACAGCAGCGGGAGCCGCATGGCCTGGGCAAGCAGACCGGCTCTGGAGATGTTTGGGGTGTGGAACATGTAGCTGTCCTCGTTGCCGGAGACGAGAGTGATAAGGACAGCCACCTCGTCGGTCTGCATAGCCCGATAGCAGGCGAATACCGAATCCTTGCCGCCAGAGAACAGGACTCCCAGCCTCACGCAGTGTGGGTGGGCGATCCGGCCTCATATAGGTATTCGTGAAGCTTGTTAGAGGTGATGGCGTCCTGATTTGAAGAGGTCGCGCAACAGCTGCCTAAAAAAAGGATGCATGGGGGTTGCGGGCATTGCTGGCATCTGATTTGATGGGGCGATTTGAGGAGGGATATAAACAAAGTTTATATGCTGGCAGCAAGAACTGGAGAAGGCCGACGGTTGCGTGTCAAGCGCGGGATTGCCGGCCCTATCAATTATAACAACGGCAGATATACAGTAGGAGGGAGGGACAGCTCCAGGGAAGGGTCGCAATTTTGGCCCTTTCCCGGGGGCTGAATAATCCGTCCCGTGGATCATCGACCTGGATTTTGCTGGCCTGCATGGCCACATCTCATCTATCCGCCCGGCAGATTTGCCAGGGCATCTTCATTTGGTGCCAAGCACTCCATCTGGAGGAGAAGCCCTGTTTTTCTGTGAAACGGCTGCTGGACCGGATCTCTTCCAGAGACATTTTCTCCTCGGGAACAGTGGACTGCAATGCAGCCAGCAGTCGAAAACCTGGCAGGGCCTCTTGCCAGGAGGGAGCAGAGGGCCATGGGGCACCAGCCCCAGGGCCTCAGAGCCTCAGCCCCTCCTGAGAGGCGGTAAAGTCCCAGTCCGGGCGCTGCCATTCCCCGTACTGGAACGTCTTTTTGGCTGAGCCGTCACCCATGTGGACGAAGGCCACAGCCTCCGCAATGGACGATCCGGACCCGTCGATGGCCTCTGCCATGAGCTGGGCGGTATTGATGTATTCTCCTTTGTGCAGTGCAGATGCCGCATACTCTATCACCACCTTCTGACCGGCGCCCAGGTCGCCCAGCACCCAGACCAGAGAATCTGACCTCTGCTGGCTGATGGGGACAGTGGAGCCCACCAGCTGCAAGCCACTGGGCATGAAGTCAACGAGGGTGGCTGCCACCGGTCCTGAGCCATCGTTTGACGCAACCAGACGGAAGCGAACCAGCCTCGGATTGGCCGGATCAAGCCAGGCAGCCTTTTCCAGGTTCACCAGCGGGCGGCAGCAGGAAAGCCAGTTGGGCTCCAGAGACGAATAGGCCTGGGCATGCACCCAACCTCCATGGTATCCGCCAGATACATAGACCCGGTTGATCAGAGGCGATGATTCCTGATCGGTAACGTTCAGACGGACGCGCAGGGTGATGGTATCCCCTATGCCCAGATACGGGATGGTCCAGTTGGCCAGATCTGGCCGCTGGTACTCAGGCCGAGCCGAGGCGTTGATGAAGCTCGAACCCGACGGGAAGTGGTCCCGGATGTAAACCGGCGCCAGTGAGCGGTCTCCGTCATTGGTTATCGTAACCAGATAGTCGGCCAGGCTGATGTTCCGGCCTCGATATCTGACCTCGCGGACGGATCCTTCCTTGGCGACCGTTAGATGCGGGTGATCGTACTTTGAGACTCCGGTCAGCACCACCTCTCGATCCGTATTGAACGTGCCCACATAACGCTCGTCCAGGTCAACCATCATCGTTCCGTTTGGAGACCTTTGGCTGGCCTGGAACTCACCGATTCCTGTAAACGTGGCGTTGCTGCGCATATTGGAGAGGCCACCGAACTCCGAGCTCTTGCTGATCCGTTCCAGCTGCCAGTACCTTTCGGAGATGCTGCTCGTGCTCCGGTTATCCCGGCATGGACCTCCATCTGATCCGGTCGCTTTGGAGCAGTTCCCAAGCGCCAGTCCGCTGGCGGATGTTGCCGGGCTCTTTGACCACATGCCCTCAGACCAGGGGATGTCCTGCTCCACCTGCAAGTTCGGACTGTAGTTGAAGCTGGTCGGGCCACGAACTGCGGTGAGGTCCTTGGAGAGGTAGTTGGAGAATGTGGCAATACGCTCCGGATCGCTGTATTTTCCAGTTCCCGACTCGCGGCTGCCCTGGCTGTCGCCTATCCGCCGATCTACCGAGACGTATCCGTAACCTTCCGTATCCCGATCGGAGACCACGCTTGAGCCGTACTCGTCAACTCTCTCCATTGTTCGGAACGAGCCCACGTAATCCTCACTGGCCTCGTATAAGGGCGAGCTCTTTGGGCCGGCGTCAGCCGAGGATTTCTTGAGCACGCCTATATGGGCAGCCCCAGAGAAGTCGGCCTCGCTGTTCAGGATGGAGCCGTTTTGGTCCATATGCAGGCCGCTCTCCTTTTGCAGATGCTGCATGTACATGTAGCGCTCGTTGATGGACGAGCCTGTGGCCAGGTTCCTGGCCTCAAGACGGTCGGTCCAGCGTGTCTCAACGCTTATGGAGCGGTTCTTGGGCAGCGAGAAGCTGCTGGGCCGGCTTTCCGAGTTCAGGCTGGAGAAGACCGAAACGCTCTGGTTCTTGGACCGGTAAGAGATCAAATCCTGGCTCTCGTAAGATCCGCTTCCTGCAGTATGCTTCACGACTTCGGTTCCGCTCTTCTTCTTCACCGAGACGGTAGCGCAATCGGATCGTTCACGGTTGGCCTTTGAGGAGACGAAAGCGCAGTTCTTGATGGTGTAGCTCTGCTCCGAGGTGTCGTACTTGCCGTACACGTTGACGAAGCCTTCACCGCTCACGCTATTGCTCATGTCGAACAGGGTCTCGGTCTCCGGAATAACAATCACTATCCTGATCCTGGCACATTGGCCGGGATCAAGCGTGCCCAGATGCCAGAAACCATCTTCCGAAGGCATGGGATCTGTAAAGATCACCGGGAACTGGCGGCTCATGACATCTTTGACCAGAACATCCTCGGCAGGGGAGGAGCCCTCATTGCAGATCTCGATTGTAAAGCCCAGCTGATCTCCGGCGGCTACCGAGCTTAAGTCGGCCTTCTTTTGCGTCTTCAGCTTGGGACCCAACTTGATCACCTCAGTGATAACTGAGGCGCAGTCCGATCGATCGGGATCGTGGTCTGAGGACGAATGCGTTATGCAGGCCCGATTCAGCATCGAACCGCCGTCGTCGGCCATGGATATGGGCCAGGGCAGCTCCACCTGAATTGTTACGATCACCTGGTTGGACCCGTGGGGATCGTAGAGCATATCCCCGATATTGCAGACAACGGTGCGCGTGCTTTGGATATAGCTGCATGGTGCACCGTTATCGGCGACGGCCGACATGAATACCACCTCTTTGGGCAGCTGATCTCTCACCACTATAGACGAGGCGTCGCCGGGACCACGGTTGGTAACCGTCAGGGTGTAGGTCAAGACCGGTGCGGGTTCGCTGATGTTTACCACCACCTGGGACGGGCCGACCTTCTCGACATCCACATCGCTGATCTTGCGGTATCGCACCTTGTCTGCAGAGCAGTCATCCTTGTCCGGGTCCCAGTTGTCCCTGCTCACGCAGGCAGTGTTGTAAAATACGTGATCCGAGACAGATGGGCCCACGTCGATTACTCCCTTAACCAGGATGGTGGCACTCTGCCCGACGCTCATATTGCCCAAAACTATTACGTTATCCGCTGGATACGGCTGTGGAGGCAGTTCTACTCCACCAGTCGAGACCTGATATGTGGTCCTGGAGCGATCCAGCTCGGAAGGCAGGACATCGGTTACCCTGACGTTTCCGGCCTCTGCTGGGCCGCGGTTGATCACCTGAAGGTTGTAGACCAGCTCATCCCCCTGGCTCACCACCTTGGGAGATGCCGTCTTTTTTATGTCAACATCTGCAATACAATTATGGACCACGATGCGCTGAACCGAGCTGTTGTGATTTCCAGAGGCATCGGTGACCGTCCACGTCACGGTGTGCTCGCCGATCTCCCAGGGATCCTGAAGCGAAAGGCGGCCATCGCTTCTGGTCGCCTTCAGGCTGACCTCTCCGCCGCAGTTCTCATGATATGTCGGCGTCCCGTAATCTGTTACCACAGCAGTCTTAGTCAGTGGATCAGCGCAGATGCCGAACTCCGGGGGAGCGGTTATCTCAGGTGCCTGGCAATCCCGGACAACTACATTCTGCCGGCATTGAGACGGATTGCCGCAGTCGTCGATAGCCGTCCAGGTGACAGTGTGGGTGCCGACCGAAAACGAATCGTTCAGGCCAAGGCCATCGTCCCGGTTAGCATTCAAACTTGCCACAGTGCCGCAGCTGTCTGAGACTTTCGGCGCATACAGCACCACCACTGCATCGCATCTGTCTGGATCGTTGCATACCTCAACTGATGAAGGACAGGCAATCACAGGTCCGGAGCCATCGACCGCATCTATCCTCTGGCTGGCATAAGCCGCATTTCCACATTCGTCTATGGCAGTCCAGTTTCGGAAAAGAGTATAGCGGCCACTGCAGTTCCCATCAACTCGAACCTCACTGAATGTCAGGTTCACCGAATCTGAACAGGCGTCCTGTGCATAAACTGCTGCAGGGTCTGGAATTGAGTCGCATTCCACCGTCGTATTGGCAGGTATATTGAGGAGAACTGGAGGGGTTAGGTCCTCTATCGATATGGTCTGGTTGCAGATCGCAACATTTCCGCAGTTGTCTTCAGCTCGCCAGGTGCGCACTATGGAACGCTGATCTGGGCAGGATCCTGGAATGATAAGGTCGCTGTAGGTGATAGTCGCTGACGCGTCACAGTTGTCGGTGGCAGTGGCAAAGCCGGTGTTCTCCGGCAGAGATGAATCGCTGCATGAGATCGTCACGTCTGAGGGACAGACTATAACGGGAAGAGTCGTGTCAACTACAGTTATCGTCTGGGTGCAGGTCGCAACATTTCCGCAGTTGTCCTCGGCTCGCCATTTGCGAGAGATGGAACGCTGATCCGGACAGGCGCCTGGTGTAACAAGGTCATGATATGTCACGTTTGCCGGAGAGCCGCTATCGTCCTCTGCCTGCGCCCAGCCGGTGTTATCGGGGTGGGTGGACTCATCACAGGATACTGTGACATCAGACGGACAGATGATGGTTGGCGGCTCGCCATCAAATACAGTTATGGTCTGGGTGCAGGTCGCTACATTGCCGCAATTGTCCTCGGCACGCCAGGTCCGAGCGATCGTCCACTGGTCAGGGCAGGCGCCTGGTGTTACAAGGTCGCTGTAGGTGACAGCTACCGACGCGTCGCAGTTGTCGGTAGCAGTGGCAAAGCCTGTATTGCCGGGATCGGTGGGGTCCTGGGGACCAACCGTAAGATCCGGCGGACAGGAGATGACCGGCGGCACGACATCAACCACGGTTATCGTCTGAGTGCAGGTGGCGAAGTTGCCGCAGTTGTCTTCAGCTCGCCAGGTGCGAGCGATGGACCGCTGATCTGGGCAGGCGCCTGGTGTTACGAGGTCGCTGTAGGTGACATTCACCGACGAGTCGCAGTTGTCGGTAGCTGTGGCAAAGCCTGTGTTCTCCGGCAGGGTTGAATCGCTGCACGAGATCGTCACGTCTGAGGGACAGACCAATACGGGCGGCGTCACATCAACCACTGTTATCGTCTGGGTGCAGGTCGCAACATTTCCGCAGTTGTCCTCGGCACGCCAGGTCCGAGCGATCGATCGCTGATCTGGGCAGGTGCCTGGTGTCACAAGGTCGCTGTAGGTGACGTTAACCGACGCGTCGCAGTTATCGGTGGCTGTGGCAAAGCCAGTGTTCTCCGGCAGGGTTGAATCGCTGCACGAAATTGTCACGTCTGAAGGACAGACTATCAAGGGAAGAGTCGTGTCAACTACAGTTATCGTCTGGGTGCAGGTCGCCACATTGCCGCAGTTGTCCTCGGCTCGCCAGGTACGAGCGATAGACCGCTGATCTGGGCAAGATCCTGGTGTCACAAGGTCGCTGTAGGTGATAGTAACTGACGTATCGCAGTTGTCGGTGGCTGTGGCAAAACCGGTGTTCTCCGGCAGGGAAGAGTCGCTGCACGAGATCGTCACGTCTGAGGGACAGACTATCACGGGAAGAGTCGTGTCAACGACCGTTATCGTCTGGGTACAGGTCGCAACATTCCCGCAGTTGTCCTCTGCACGCCAGGTGCGGACTATGGACCACTGATCTGGACAGGATCCTGGTGTCACAAGGTCATGATACGTTACATTTGCCGGAGAGCCGCTATCGTCCTCTGCCTGTGCCCACCCGGTGTTATCTGGGTGGATGGACTCATCACAGGATATTGTGACGTCAGACGGGCAGACTATGGTTGGCGGCTCGCCATCAAATACCGTTATCGTCTGGGTGCAGGTGGCGAAGTTGCCGCAGTTGTCCTCAGCTCGCCACGTCCGAGCGATCGTCCACTGGTCTGGGCAGACGCCTGGTGTTACGAGGTCGCTGTATGTAATGTTAACCGACGCGTCGCAGTTATCGGTGGCTGTGGCAAAGCCAGTATTGCCGGGATCGGTGGGGTCCTGGGGACCGACCGTAAGATCCGGCGGACAGGAGATGACCGGAGGCACGACATCAATCACGGTTATCGTCTGAGTGCAGGTCGCCACATTGCCGCAGTTGTCCTCAGCTCGCCAGGTCCGAGCAATCGACCACTGGTCTGGGCAGACGCCTGGTGTTACGAGGTCGCTATAGGTGATGTTCACTGACGTATCGCAGTTGTCGGTGGCAGTGGCAAAGCCAGTATTCTCCGGCAAGGACGAGTCGCTGCATGAAATTGTCACGTCTGAGGGACAGACTATGACGGGAAGAGTCGTGTCAACTACAGTTATCGTCTGAGTGCAGGTAGCTACATTGCCGCATCTGTCCTCGGCTCGCCAGGTCCGAGCGATCGACCGCTGATCTGGGCAAGTTCCTGGAGTAATCTCGTCGCTGTAGGTGATGTTCACCGACGTATCGCAGTTGTCGGTGGCTGTCGCAAAGCCAGTGTTCTCCGGCAGATCCGAGTCGCTGCACGAAATTGTCACGTCTGAAGGACAGACTATCACGGGAAGAGTCGTGTCAACAACAGTTATCGTCTGAGTGCAGGTCGCCACATTGCCGCAGCTGTCCTCAGCTCGCCAGGTCCGAGCGATCGACCGCTGATCTGGACAGGATCCTTGAGTAATCTCGTCGCTATAGGTGATGTTCACTGACGTATCGCAGTTGTCGGTGGCTGTCGCAAAGCCAGTGTTCTCCGGCAGGGTTGAATCGCTGCACGAAATTGTCACGTCTGAGGGACAGACGAGAACAGGCTGAGTCGTGTCGACAACAGTTATCGTCTGGGTGCAGGTAGCCACATTGCCGCAGTTGTCCTCGGCACGCCAGGTCCGAGATATAGACCACTGATCAGGGCAAGATCCTGGTGTCACAAGGTCGCTGTAGGTGATATTCACCGACGAATCGCAGTTGTCGGTTGCTGTCGCAAAGCCAGTGTTCTCCGGCAGATGCGAGTCGCTGCACGAAATTGTCACGTCTGAGGGACAGACTATCACGGGAAGAGTAGTATCAACTACAGTTATCGTCTGAATGCAGGTCGCAACATTTCCGCAGTTGTCCTCAGCTCGCCAGGTCCGAGATATCGACCGCTGATCTGGGCAAGTTCCTGGAGTAATTTGGTCGCTGTAGGTGACGTTCACCGACGTATCGCAGTTATCGGTGGCTGTGGCAAAGCCAGTGTTCTCCGGCAAGGACGAGTCGCTGCATGAAATTGTCACGTCTGAGGGACAGACTATCACGGGAAGAGTCGTGTCAACTGCAGTTATCGTCTGAGTGCAGGTGGCCACATTGCCGCAGTTGTCCTCAGCACGCCAGGTGCGAGCTATCGACCGCTGATCAGGGCAAGTTCCTGGAGTAATCTCGTCGCTGTAGGTGATATTCACCGAAGTATCGCAGTTGTCAGTGGCTGTCGCAAAGCCAGTGTTCTCCGGCAGATCCGAGTCGCTGCATGAGATCGTCACGTCTGAGGGACAGACGAGAACGGGCTGCGTCGTGTCAACTACAGTTATCGTCTGAGTGCAGGTCGCCACATTGCCGCAGTTGTCCTCAGCACGCCAGGTCCGAGATATAGACCACTGATCAGGGCAAGTTCCTGGAGTAATCTCGTCGCTGTAGGTGATATTCACCGAAGTATCGCAGTTGTCGGTGGCTGTCGCAAAGCCAGTGTTTTCTGGCGAGGAGGAGTCGCTACAGGAGATCGTGACATCTGAGGGACAGACTATCACGGGAAGAGTCGTGTCAACGACCGTTATCGTCTGGGTACAGGTCGCAACATTTCCGCAGTTGTCCTCTGCACGCCAGGTGCGGACTATGGACCACTGATCTGGACAGGATCCTGGTGTCACAAGGTCATGATACGTTACATTTGCCGGAGAGCCGCTATCGTCCTCTGCCTGTGCCCACCCGGTGTTATCTGGGTGGATCGACTCATCACAGGATATTGTGACATCGGACGGGCAGATGATGGTTGGCGGCTCGCCGTCAAATACAGTTATCGTCTGGATACAGGTGGCGAAGTTGCCACAGTTGTCCTCAGCTCGCCACGTCCTAGCAATCGACCACTGGTCTGGGCAAGATCCTGGTGTTACGAGGTCGCTGTATGTGACGTTAACCGACGCGTCGCAGTTATCGGTGGCTGTAGCAAAACCGGTATTGATGGGATCGGTGGGATCCTGGGGACCGACCGTAAGATCAGGCGGACAGGAGATAACCGGAGGCACGACATCAATCACGGTTATCGTCTGAGTGCAGGTAGCCACATTGCCGCAGTTGTCCTCAGCTCGCCAGGTCCGAGCGATCGACCACTGATCAAGGCAGGTTCCTGAAGTAATCTCATCGCTGTAGGTGATATTCACCGACGGATCGCAGTTGTCGGTTGCTGTCGCAAAGCCAGTGTTCTCCGGCAGGGATGAGTCGCTGCATGAAATTGTCACGTCTGAGGGACAGACTATCACGGGCTGAGTCGTGTCAACGACGGTTATCGTCTGAGTGCAGGTAGCTACATTTCCGCAGTTGTCCTCTGCTCGCCACGTCCGAGATATAGACCACTGATCTGGGCAAGATCCTGGAGTAACCTCGTCGCTATATGTGATATTCACTGACCTCACTCGCGCATCGCAGTTATCGGTGGCTGTGGCAAAGCCAGTGTTATCTGGCAAGGACGAGTCGCTGCACGAGATCGTGACATCTGAGGGACAGACCAATACGGGCGGTGTCACATCAACTACAGTTATCGTCTGGGTGCAGGTGGCAACATTCCCGCAGTTGTCTTCAGCTCGCCAGGTGCGAGCGATCGACCACTGATCTGAGCAAGTTCCTGGAGTAATCTCGTCGCTGTAGGTGATATACACCGACGTATCGCAGTTATCGCTGGCTGTCGCAAAGCCAGTGTTCTCCGGCAGGGATGAGTCGCTACAGGAGATCGTGACATCTGAGGGACAGACTATCACGGGCTGAGTCGTGTCAACTACAGTTATCGTCTGAGTGCAGGCAGCCACATTGCCGCAGTTGTCCTCAGCTCGCCAGGTGCGAGCTATCGACCACTGATCTGGGCAAGATCCTGGGGCAATCTCGTCGCTGTAGGTGATGTTCACAGACGCGTCGCAGTTGTCGGTGGCAGTGGCAAAGCCGGTGTTTTCTGGCAAGGACGAGTCGCTGCACGAGATCGTGACATCTGAGGGACAGACTATGACGGGAAGAGTCGTGTCAACTACAGTTATCGTCTGAGTGCAGGTCGCAACATTTCCGCAGTTGTCCTCGGCCCGCCAGGTGCGAGCAATCGTCCACTGATCTGGGCAGGACCCTGGAGTAATCTCGTCGCTGTAGGTGACGTTCACCGACGCGTCGCAGTTGTCGGTGGCTGTCGCAAAGCCAGTGTTCTCCGGCTGCGATGAGTCGCTACAGGAGATCGTGACATCTGAGGGACAGACTATCACGGGAAGGGTAGTGTCAACTACAGTTATCGTCTGGGTGCAGGTGGCAACATTGCCGCAGTTGTCTTCAGCTCGCCAGGTCCGAGAGATAGACCATTGATCTGGGCAAGATCCTGGTGTTACAAAGTCGCTGTATGTGATATTCACTGATGTGTCGCAGTTATCAGTGGCAGTGGCAAAGCCGGTGTTCTCTGGAAGATGCGAGTCGCTGCACGAGATCGTAACATCTGAAGGACAGACTATCACGGGAAGGGTAGTGTCAACTACAGTTATAGTCTGAGTGCAGGTCGCCACATTGCCGCAGTTGTCCTCAGCTCGCCAGGTCCGAGATATCGACCGCTGATCTGGGCAAGTTCCTGGAGTAATTTGGTCGCTGTAGGTGACGTTCACCGACGCGTCGCAGTTATCGGTGGCAGTGGCAAAGCCGGTGTTTTCTGGCAAGGACGAGTCGCTGCACGAAATTGTCACGTCTGAAGGACAGACTATCACGGGAAGAGTCGTGTCAACTACAGTTATCGTCTGAGTGCAGGTCGCAACATTTCCGCAGTTGTCCTCGGCCCGCCAGGTGCGAGCAATCGTCCGCTGATCTGGGCAGTCGCCTGGAATGACCTGGTCATTATAGGTGATATTCACCGAGGCGCCGCAGTTATCGGTGGCTGTGGCAAAGCCGGTATTCTCCGGCAGGGAAGAGTCGCTGCACGAAATTGTCACGTCGGATGGACAGACCAATACGGGCGGCGTCACATCAACCACGGTTATAGTCTGGTTGCAGTTCAGGTCAGCGCCACAGGCATAAGACAATGTGTATCTTCTGGTCACGATCTGCGGATCTTGCGGGCAGCCCTCTCCGTTGCCATAAACATCGATATGGGATATGGAGACCGCTTGGCCGCAGTTTGCGATTACGCCTCCGGTGCTGTTGAATTCGTGCAGGCTGCTGGCGGCTGCTGGGATCTCCGAGGTACAATTGACCTGCAGAGAAGGTGGCGCAGTCACCTGCCGGCTGCACCCGTAATACCAGCTCTGATCGGTGTCGTTTACAGTTGTGCCGGCGAATGTACCGTGGGCTGTGGCAACATTTGAGTACTGGCCGGGCGTAGCTGTTCCTGATGCTGAATACGTCCAGGTCTCGCCAGGATCCAACAGCGAATTGCCATTGACATCGCCTGTGTGGGCGGCTGGAACAGTCACATGATCATCTGCCAACGTAACGCCGGACAGCGGCACGTTTCCAGGATTGCTGACTCTGTAGGTCCAAGATACCGGGCAGCCGTCTGGAATGGTCGGCCCGGGAGCCGAAGTGATGTTCTGACCGTTGACAAGCTTCTCAACGGTTATGATCCGATTGACCCTTATCAATTTGGCCACAAGCTGGGCCACGTTTTCCTTTCGTTCTTGCGTGATGAAATGGTCGACGACGGTCCCAGATGGAATGAATCCAACCATCTGAAGGGTGTAGTCCACTCCATTTACCGTGATTATACGGTCCTGGATGCTCATGTCTATGGTCACGAGGTCGGGACATGGAGTCTCGCAGGTGAAGTCCGGATATCCCCAGGTTGGGCAGCTCGAACAGGTACCGGTGTTGGGGGTCTCCACCAGGTTCATGCGGTAGGTGAAGGTCTCGGTCGGCCCTGAATCGAATTGTATCTGCACATTGAGGTCCACGTAGTTCATCGGAGAACTGCCGGAATAGACAGGCCTGTTGAAATGGGTGAATGTGCCGACGACGAAATCGGAATTGTCAGGGACATTGACGCCTGAGACGCCCACAAATCCAAATCCGCTCTGCAGGTTGTGATCAGATGGGCATGGCGATTGGGCATTGTTGTCCCCATACCTGACCTGTGTGCCGTCGGGGGAGTACCACAGGCAATGGGGGGTCCCAGGTCCGGCACCAGACCAGCTACCGCTGGAGCTGACCGTCACCGCCCCGGCAAAAGGAACCAGGATTAAGGCCGCGATAAGCACACATAAGGCCGCAGGGAAGAGCCCAATCGATTTGCGACCGGCGGCGCGGATACGAGAATATATATATATATATATATATATATAGCGAATCCATTGTGACGGCAAGGTCCTGGCAGCTATGCAGTTGAGATCGACAAATGAAAGGTCCCGGAATGCCCGAGCGGGATTGAAATGACAGCACATCTTTTGCCCCACATAAATACAATATCAATGTTAAATGATCCAATATTCACAATTCATTCGTGTTAACATAGGCGCTTCCTACTATGCCAGAGGGCAGTTTAGCGGCATGAATATGCCTTCGACGTCGGCGACGTCTGACGTCTTGGATTTTCATTTGATTATCTCCCGTTAATAATTCGGACTTTACACGCGCGGCAGATTACTACTGATGTAATATAAGAATTTTTGCAGCGTACTTGAGATACTTACTTGGCAATCATATCATTAAACAACAAGACGTCTAACAAAAGGCAAAAATGGGATAAAAATATTCTAATTAATTGAAAATGTTTGCACAAGGGCGGATCGATGGCAAGGCCCAGGCGACTCAATGGAAATGAATGCAGCAGACGTCCCCCGCGTGGCCTGGCAAATAGATGAGCGGAGAGGGAAATGCGCGCTAGCTCCGCCCACATGGCACTTGTCCCACCAGCCCGGCGCCTGCTTACGGTCAACTGCTCCGGCCCAAAGACCGGAGATTGTAACTGAAGTACGATGTCTCCCCGCTACAATAGGCTGGTTGAGATGAATATACGCGAGGTACCAGACGAGGCCGTCACCCAAGCCTGCTCTTATGTAACTGCCAAGCTTTATCAACCCCTTCTTACATAAGAATTCCCGTGATACCAGGAGAGATAACCCGGTCACTCTCAAAGCTTGGGCTCGCAGAGCTGTGCGAGCTGAGGGATCTTGCAGACGGCCTGATCCGCGAGCAGATGGACAGAGCCGCCGACCAGCAGCACCCTTCTGCGTCATCCCCAAAGCCCGGAGATGTGGCCCAGACAAGACACATGGGACCAATAACCTATCAGCTTGAATGGATCTCCTGCGGCAAGGGATGCAAGGGCTGCCCGCACGGGCCGTACTGGTACGGCTACTGGAGGGAGGAAGGGCGCACCCGATCCAAGTACATAGGCAAGAGACTGAAAGCCGCCGATATCAGTGGAGACGCTGGGATCTTGGTGAGGAAATGAAGGTCAAATCGTGCGTGATCTTGGTGCTGCTCGCAGCAGCCCTGGCCGGCGGCTGCCTCTCAGGCCCGCAGGAACAGCCTGGCGCAAAGGAGGGCAACGTCCATGCAGTAGCCAGCATCGCTCCCCTGGCCGAGTTCACCAGGGCTGTCGGCGGCGAGCGGGTCAACGTCTCAGTCCTCGTCCCTCCGGGAGTTGAGCCGCATACGTTCGAGCCCGCTCCCTCTCAGATCAGGCAGGTCTCGGAGGCCGATATCTTCATAGAGAACGGTGCTGGCCTTGAGTTCTGGATGGACCATATGATCCAGGTAAATCCCAAGATGAAGGTCGTGGACACGTCGAGAGGCGCAAAGCTGATTTCCGAGGAGGGATCGGACGAGCCAGACCCCCACCTGTGGCTATCGCCGAGGAGCGCCAGAATACAGGTGGAGAACATCTGCCAGGGCCTCTCGGAGATCGATCCGGAAGGAGCTGAGGTCTATTTGGCAAACCGGGACAGCTACATAAGAGAGCTCGACCGGCTTGACGCCCAGCTAAACGAGACCCTGAAGGGACAAAGAAAGCGTTCGTTCCTGGTCCACCACCCTGCCTGGACCTACCTGGCCCGCGACTACGGTCTCGAGCAGATCCCGCTGATGGAGAACGAGCGGGAGCCAGGACCCAGGTATCTGGCCGGCGTCATCGAGCAGGCAAAGGCGATTGGCATCGATACGATATTCGTGGAGCCTGAGTACAACCCCAAAGCTGCTGAAGTGATCGCCAGAGAGCTCAATGCCAGCGTCGTGACAATAGATCCGCTGGCTTCAGACTACCTGAACAACCTTCGCATCGTCGGCAGCCGCATAGGCGAGAGCCTGAGATAGGAGGATTGGGTGATCCAAAAGACAGCCCGCGGGGACGCCGGTGCAGGCACGGTGCCTGTCGTGGAGGTGGAGGGGCTCTGGGTCGAGTCAGATGGGCGGACCGTCCTTGAGGACATCGACCTGACGGTCTCGGATAGGGACTTTCTTGGGCTGATCGGCCCCAACGGCGGCGGTAAGTCAACCCTGCTCAAAGCCATCCTCGGGCTTGTCAGGCCGTCGAGGGGAAGCGTGAGGGTTCTGGGCAAGAGCCCCGAGCAGTCCCGCCACCACGTCGGCTACATGCCCCAAAAGACGCTATTTGACCGGGATTTCCCGGTCACAGCTCTGGAGGTGGTGATGATGGGCAGGCTTCACCATGCCGGGCTGATGCACCGCTTCGGCAAAGATGATCGCAAGCGGGCCGAAGAAGCGCTTGCATCAGTCTCAATGCTTGACAAGGCCAGCCGGCCTATCGGCGCCCTGTCAGGAGGCGAGCAGCAGCGCGTCTTCGTGGCCAGGGCAGCTGTCTCCCAGCCCCGGCTGCTGCTGCTCGACGAGCCGGAGGCCGGCATCGACGCCGCCCAGCGTGCCGAGTTCTACGAGCTGCTATCCGACCTCAACCGGGACATGGCCATAATACTGGTATCGCACGACATATCGGCAGTCTCCAGCCACGTCCAGAAGGTGGCCTGCCTCAACCGCCGCCTGTACTACCACGGCTCCAAGGAGCTGACCGCCCATGACCTGGAAGAGGCTTACCAGTGCCCGATAGACCTGATCGCCCACGGAATGCCTCACAGGGTGCTGAGGGACCATTGAGCGGAGGGAGAGTTCCGTGCTGCCGCAGCTCGACCTGATGATGGACTACGAATTCATGAGAAGCGCACTGGCAGCCGGGCTGGTCGCCTCAGTCCTGTGCGGCATCCTCGGGATTTATGTGATACTCAACCGGATCGTGTTCATCAGCGACGGGATAACCCACGCAGCATTCGGTGGAATCGGCCTGGGCTACCTGCTGGGAATCGACCCCCTGCTCTTCGCAATGGCCTCAGCGCTTGCAACCGCAGCCGGGATAGGCGTGATCGCCGGCCGGTCCCGGATCTCGGAGGATACGGCAATTGGGGTCTTCATGGCCACAGGAATGGCTCTCGGAATACTCTTCATGAGCCTTGGCAAAGGATACGGTAAAGACCTGTTCGGATACCTCTTCGGAAACATCCTGGCAGTGACCTGGCAGGACGTCTGGATCATGATGGCCTTAACCGGCCTCACCGTGACCGTGGTTGCGCTGCTCTACAAGGAGCTCCTCATCCTCTCCTTCGACCCTGTATATGCCGAGTCCATGGGGCTTCCTGTCAGATCACTGAGGCTGGTCCTCCTGGGACTTGTGGCAGGAAGCATAGTCGTCCTTATCAAGATAGTGGGGATAATAATGGTGATGGCGCTGCTTACCATTCCGGGGGCTATCAGCCGCCAGCACTTCAAGAAGATACCGACCATAATGGCAGGATCGGTGCTTCTGGGGTGGGCGTTCGTCACCTCCGGCCTGGTCATATCCTACATGCTTGACGCCCCCTCAGGAGCCACCATAATCCTGGTTGCAGCAGCGGCATTCTTCCTGAGCACAGCAGCCACCAGATAGCCTTAAACGGTACCAGGGAGAGGATGGATCGATGAGGCTGGCTGATGCATTGATGCTGCTGGTCTGTCTGGCGGCATGCCAGGTGGTTCTAGGGCAGGAGATGATCCTCTTTGCGGACGACCACTACAAAGCCCTGGGCGAACCACTGATAGCCGCAGCCCCAGTCGGCCCGGTGCTTCAGGCAGGCCAGGACGATCTGGTGCGCATCGCCATCGACAACCGGGGCCGACTCGACGGTCTCATCTCCACCGGGGTATTCGGACAGGCCGGGGAGGCAGCCCTGGAGAGACAGGAGGAGGTCAAAGCCATCGACGCCCTTAATCTGGTCGCCTCCCTGAAATCCATCCCTGAGGTGGAGGTGCTCACCCCTGAGGTCAACCTAAGCCAGCTCTCCTCCGGAGAGGCTGCCACAATTCAGTTCGCAGTGCGGCCAAGCCCTTCAGCCAGAGGCAGCTACGATCTGCCGCTTGAGGTGCGCTACGAGAGACAGATAGACGTCAAGGTCTCTGCCGGCCTTGTCTATCCGCTTCTCCTCCCCGGCCGGTCGACCCAGACAATAACTCTCGAGGTCATGCCGCTGGGAAAGTCCATGCGAGCGGAAAGGGTCCGCTCCAGCCTGCGTCCAGGAGCAAACGGAAGCCTGGACCTGGTGATCAGAAACCTCCTGCCAAGCACGGTCCGCAACTGCAGCGCAACCCTTGCATCCGGAGGGCCGTTCCTGGTCGGACAAAGCCGGGCGACTCTGGGCGACCTGCGGCCGGGCCAGGTTGCTTTGGCCAGCTTCCAGATACAGACCGACAGGGGCGTCGCACCTGTTGAGTACCAGATGGCCTGCACAATAGATTACGATGGGGGATCTGCCGCACTGACGTTTCCGGTGACTGTTGGCTCTTCCGGCAGCCTGCCGGCAAATCTGGGGTGGCTGGCAGTTCCGGCTGTTGCCCTGGCAGCCATCGCCCTGCTGGTCAGAAGGCGCAGGTCCAGGCCGGCATTCGGGGGGAGATACCGCTGATACGGTGCCGTGTTCGCAGAATGCCGAATCGGCCCCTTGCGCCGCCTGCCGAATCGCATTATTGTGCCAGGAGGGCTTAGATTTGGCCAAAGACCCGCTGGCGGTCAGCGCAAGATGCATATGCAAGGGTTTCAAGACGTTCTGGGGCAAGCGCCAGGAGATCCTGCACGACATAAGCCTGCAGATAGAACAGGAGGAGGTCTTCGGGGTTCTGGGCCCAAACGGCTCTGGCAAGACCACGCTTCTCTCCATCTTCTCCACCCTGGCCTATCCGGACAGCGGAGAGCTGTGGATCCTGGGTCACGACGCCCGCAAGAAGCCGGGCGATGTCAGAAGCCTCATCAACATAAGCACCGGCAAGCCCAACTTTCCCTGGTCGCTGACAGTTCGGGAAAACCTCACCCATTACGCCATGCTCTACGGCCTGCACGGCCGAGAGCTGCGGGCCTCGGTCGATGAGGTGATGGAGAGCTTCAGCCTATTCGAGCATGAGACGATGCGCTTTGAGAACCTCTCCACCGGCCAAAAGCAGCGACTCTCCCTGGCAAAGGCCATGCTAAACCACCCAAAGCTGCTCTTCTTGGACGAGCCCACTGCCGGACTGGACCCACAGATGTCGCTTCGCACCCGCGAGCTGGTCAAGCGCATCCACGGCGAGGGGGTATCGGTGGTCCTGACAACCCACTACATGCCGGAGGCCGAGTCGCTCTGCGAGCGGATAGCCTTTCTGCGGCAGGGCCGCGTCGTGGCCCTGGACAGCCCGCGCCAGCTCAAGAGGCAGCTCAAGCTCGGGGAGAGGATGACCATCAGGTACCGTGGAGATGTGGACACAGCAGCCCTCGCCAGGGTGCCTGGCGTGATCTGCGCTGAATGCTCGGCCGGCCGGTCCGAGCTGGTCTTGGACAGGGAGGAGAAGAGCCTAAGCCAGATCATGCGCATATTCGCTTCGGCTGAGATCTGCGACCTGAAGCTGGAGGAGCCAAACCTGGAGGATGTCTTCATTGAGCTGGCAGGGTGAGCTGAACAAGGTGCTGGCGGCGGCCTACAAGAACTGGATCATCTCAAAGAGAAACGTATTCACACTGTTTGAGCTGGTGTTCTGGCCCCTGATCAGCCTGCTATCCATCGGCCTTATGACCCGCTTCCTCGAAGTGGGACAGGCCCCGCTCTCATTCCTGCTCGTCGGAGCCATTGGACTTACGATACTGCAGATCTGCCAGATCGACGTGGCCTACGTGCTCCTGTTCGATATGTGGTCCAAGAGCCTGAAGAACACCTTCCTGACGCCGGTGCGGGGTTACCACCTGGTGCTGGGAGCGCTGCTCTTCGGAATCATTCGGGGATCGGTGGCCTTCGCAATGCTTGTGGTCATCAGCCGCCTGGCTTTCGGCTTCGATTACCTGGCCGGCGGGCTTATCACCGTCGTGATCTTCCTGGCAGGTGTGTATGCGGCCGCTGCCATGATCGGCATGGTGGTCTGCATATCCATACTGATCTTCGGCCAGAAGGCGGACGTGGCTGCCTGGAGCTTAAGCGGCGTGATAATGCTTGTAAGCGGCATCTACTATCCGGTGGATGTGCTTCCACCGGCTCTGCAGGCCGTGGCAGCCTGCGTCCCGCTGACCTACTTCCTGGAGTTCTACCGCTCGTCCTTCGGCTACGGAGGACACAGCGTGATGACCGGAGCCGCCCTGGCGGTCTTCTACCTCCTCGTCGGCATGGTCGCCCTTGAGATGGCGATCGACCGGGCCAGACGTAACGGAAACCTGCTCCGTCTATCGGAGTAGCCCGCAAGAGAAAGCCGACTTCTTTTTCGAACGGAGGCTGGACCCCTGACAGGGGTAAAGATATAAGCCGGCCCGACGGTGAATACAGAGGCGTTTCTATATGGCGGTAGAGGGCTCTTTCGGGATTTTAAGGCTGGGGGACATTCATCCTGTCCGGATGATGGGGGTCATAAACCTGAGCGAGGAGTCCTTTTACAAGGGATCGGTGGCCACGCCAGACCGTCTGCTGGCTCTGGCCTGCCGCATGGGAGAGGAGGGAGCAGACCTGCTGGATGTCGGAGCTGTCTCGACAGCCCCCGGCTCCCCAGCCATATCCGAGGACACCGAGAGAAAGAGGCTCTTTCCGGCCCTTGTCCGCCTCATCGACGACACAGACCTGCCCGTATCGGTGGACACCCAGCGGGCATCGATAGCCAAAGAGGCCCTCGCAGCAGGAGCGGCTGGCATAAACGACGTCTCCTGCCTCTCAGACCCGGAGATGGCTGGCGCTGTGGCAGATGCCGGCGGCTCTCTCATCATCATGGCGTCTGGGCAGCGTCCCGGCGACCTGCTGGAGATGGGAGAGATAGTATCGCGGCTGGGGCAGAAGATCGAGGAGGCTGAGATGGCTGGCGTGGACCGCCATCGCATATCTGTCGACCCTGGGATTGGTCGCTGGACCGAGGAGAAGAGCCACCTGCACGACCTGGCCATCTTGAGCGGACTTTGCAGGCTGCGCTCTCTGAACCGGCCGGTCGTAGCAGCCGTCTCCCGCAAGTCCTTCATCGGACACGTACTGGGACTGGCCGATCCGGCAGACCGCCTGGCCGGATCGGTGGCCGCCGCCGCTCTGGCCGTATACAATGGCAGCCACATTGTGAGGACCCACGACGTCGGGCCCACTGTTCATGCAGTTCGCATGGCCGAGGCTGTCAGAGGCGTTCCTGCCACATCCGGAAAGGGTGATATAGAGGTTGAGCTGCTGGCAAGAGCCGGCCATCCAAATGACAGCATGCAGACCCTGCGCCGGTATGGAGCTGGCTCAGACGCCGCAGATATCCTTGGCGCCAAGATGGCCTTCCGCGTACTTCTGATTCAGGGCATAACCCCGATGGAAGCACTGGTCATCAAGCAGGAGATGCTTGCCAGAGGAGGCGACGCAGCGGTGCCGAGGTCGGCGCTTCGCTGCGACCCTTCAGCCGACCGCGCCCTGATATTCGGGTCCGTCGCCCATATGGCTGGCCTGATCAGAAAGCTGAAGCGACAGCCATTCCGGCTGCCATCCGTCGCAGAGAAGATAGAGGCTGCCCTAAGCCGGGACGACGACGTGCGGCGATTTTGCCTTGAGAGGGAAGCATAGGGGGAAGATGCTAATTGCAGGTACTGGGAATCAAGACCGGTCTTATCAGAGTGGGAGACGACCTGGCAGAGGTTGTTGAGAAGGGGCTTGCCGAGGCTGGCCTGTGCCTGCAGGACGGTGATGTGCTGGTGATCTCGGAGAGCGCGCTTGCAACGGCCGAAGGAAGCGTGGTGGACCTCAAAGGAGTCGTCCCCACAAGGCGGGCAGAGACGCTTGCCCGTCGCTACTGCAAAGATCCGGCCGAGATGGAGATGATCCTCCAAGAGTCAGACGAGCTTATCGGGGGAATTCCGGGGGTCGTCCTGACATTGAAGGACGGTTTTCTCTTCCCCAACGCCGGTCTCGACAGGTCCAACGCCCCCCATGATTGCGTGGTCCTGCTTCCAAAGAACCCCTGCCGCTCTGCCCAGGCCCTGCGGGATCGCCTGAGCAAAGGAAAGCGGGTGGCCGTGATAATCGGAGACAGCCGCACCCATCCGCTCCGGCTTGGCTGCGTTGGTGTAGCCCTGGCCTGCGCAGGTCTCGAACCGGTGGAGGACGCCCGCGGCCAGAGAGATCTCTTCGGCCGGGAGCTGAAGATAACCAGAAAGGCAGTGGCAGACAACCTGGTCTCCGCCGCCCAGATCGTGATGGGAGAAGGGGATGAGGGGATACCGGCAGTGATGATCAGAGGAGCCCCGGTCCGGCTGACCGACGAGGAGGCCTCCTGCATCCCCAGCATCCCGCCGCAGGAGTGCATGTACATAGGGGTCTTGCGAGGAGGGATGCGTCCATACCAGGGCGGCCGCGACGAGCTGATCTCCGCAGCGCGAGGTGCGCTGCAGGAGGCCTATGCCCCTTACTCTGGTTTTCGGGTCGGAGCAGCGCTTCTGGCAGGCAGCGGCCGCATATACACGGCTGGAAACGTGGAGAACGCATCCTCTGGTGCGGGGATCTGTGCTGAGAGGGCGGCTGTCATAAAGGCGATCTCCTCTGGAGAGCGTGAGATGGCAGCACTGGCAGTCGTCGGGGATACCGAAGAGCCGATCACCCCCTGCGGAATCTGCAGGCAGATGCTTGTCGAGTTCGGCTCAGATATCGAGGTAGTGATGGTCAACCGGGATGGCCGGGCGGTCCTGGCTACGGCTGCCGAGCTTTTGCCAAGCCCGTTTTCCAGGGAAGCTCTCTGAAGGGGCGCAAGCAAGGCAGGCGGCCTTGCTGGCGCATCTTGAGCTCTGGGAAAAAGCCTCTCGAAGAGAAGCTTTTTTTCCGTTGACGCTATCAGGGCAGCGACAGCCCATTTCTGCGGCAACCGAAGCTGCCTAATACTTGGAACCATCCTAGGAAGGAGCGATGTAGGAGAAGAGAGGTCATTTTGACGGGCAAGACGTCAGACCGACACTGCCAGCCCATCTCTCCTTGACGAAGGCCAGCCGCATGAAGACCAGGGTTTTTCTGAGGATCTTTGGAACGCTCTTGAAGCTCATGGGCGTTCTGCTCCTGGTGCCAGGAGCAGTAGCTGCGTTTTACCGGGAGCCCACTGGAGTCGTGGCCTTCTTCCTGACCTCGATAGCAACGCTTCTGGCAGCTCTTGCATGCGAGCGCCTGGGAGTTGCGGAGGAGATGGGTACCAAGGAAGGGCTGGCCCTGGTAGCCTTCGGCTGGCTTGGTGCGGCTTTCTTCGGAGCTCTGCCCTATGTGTTCTGCGGGATGGGGCTCGTCGATGCGCTCTTCGAGTCGATGTCCGGATTCACCACCACGGGAGCTTCCATACTTACCGAGTCCAACGCCCAGGGATACTGGATAATCAACCAGACCCTGGCCGATGTCAGCCTGGCCAGCTATCTGGCCCAGGCGGCTGATCGCTCGCTGACCGCCGCTGAGGGTATGCTCCTGAACAGCACGCTCCTGCAAAGCATCCACAACGCCACTGTCGGCACGCCCGGGCTGCCGATCGCCGGCGGCGGCGCCATTGGCCTTAATGCCACCCTGGGTCTGGCCGGCCGCATGGCCCTGCCCGAAGAGCCCACATACTTCGGCCTGCTCTTCTGGAGGTCGTTTTCACAGTGGCTTGGCGGGATGGGCATCATCCTGCTCTTCATAGCTATCCTGCCCAAACTGGGCGTGGCAGGCCGGCAGCTGTACAAGGCAGAAGTTCCAGGTCCGGACAAGGACGCGCTTACCCCTAGGATCAGGCAGACTGCCGAGCTGCTATGGTGGATCTACCTGCTGCTGTCCACTGCTCAGGTGGTGCTGCTTGTTGGTGCAGGCATGCCACTTTACGATGCGCTCTGCAACATGTTCGCCGCTATGGCAACCGGAGGATTTTCCCCCCAGGCAGCCAGCATCGCCGCTTATAAGAGCGCCCTGATCGACGGCATAATCGTGCTGTTCATGTTCCTGGCTGGCGCAAACTTCGCACTTCACTACAAGACCCTCTACGAGGACCGGACGGCTCTGATAAAGGACGCGGAGTTCCGTTTCTACGCCCTGATAATACTGCTGTCCACCGCCCTGATAATGATCTGGGGGGGGCTATCCGGAGGGATTCTCGAGCGCTTCCGCTACGCCATCTTCCAGGTAGTCTCAGTCATAACAACTACCGGCTTCTTCACTGCCGACTTCGACCAATGGACGCCGGCTGCCAGGTTCGTATTGATCCTGCTCATGTTCGTGGGCGCCTGCGCCGGCTCGACCGGAGGGGCCATCAAGGTGGTCAGGCTCCTTATGGTGATCAAGTACGGCCACCGTGAGCTTCTGCGGGCGCTGCATCCCAAAATCGTCTCCACCGTCAAGCTCGGAAGCACCCCGGTTCGTGATGACGTGCTCTATCCGAGCATCATATTCTTCGCCCTTTACATCCTGATATTCGCAGTGGCCACCCTGCTATTGGGGGCGGTTTCGGCCGGCGATCCCGGGATGAGCATGGAGGCCCTGATCTCCGCCGTAGCCACCACCCTGGGAAACGTCGGACCCGGGCTTGGTCAGGTGGGACCGACATTGAGCTTTTCCGAGGTGCACCCGGCCGGCAAGATGCTCCTGTTCCTGTGCATGTGGATAGGCCGGCTTGAGATAATAACACCACTAGTGCTGCTGCTGCCCGAGTTCTGGAAGAAATGATGGTGAAGCGACGATTCATCATCGGCACAATCGATATCGTCCTGACGTCTTTGGCCTTCTGTCCCAATCATCTCAAATCGCTGCCGTCCAGACCTGACATTTCACCGCAGCATGGGCAAAGGACGGCCGGCTGATTTTTAACCGTGCGAGGCGATCATCATTCCATGAAGATCCTCATCTTCGACCCCTTCTCCGGAGCCTCAGGAGATATGATCATCAGCAGCCTGCTGGACATTGGGGCAGATCCTCAGAAGGTCGGCCAAGCAGTGGAGTCAGTCGGCTGCCGCCTGGAGGTATCCCACGAAAGGCGCGGTGGGCTGATGGCCACGAGAGCCCTGGTGAGGGCCGACCGCCGGTTCCACACCCCGGCCGAGGCCAGGGCCATCCTGGGGCAGGCTGCCCTCGGGCCTCATGCCAGGAGGAGAGCTGAACGGATACTTGAGATCCTGGCAGCCGCAGAGGCAGCCGTTCACGCAGTGCCTTCAGATCAGGTTCACTTCCACGAGATAGGGGCTCTCGACGCCCTGGCCGACATCGCCGGCAGCTGTGCGGCGCTCGATAGCCTTGAGGTCGAGACGGTCTTCAGCCTGCCACCGTCGGTCGGAGGCGGAGTTGTCAGCACGCATCACGGCCTCCTGCCGGTACCGGCCCCTGCCACGCTTGAGATCCTGCGGCAGGGATCCATCCCCTGGCGTGGGGGGCCTCAGGACGGCGAGCTTCTGACACCCACCGGGGCAGCCATACTGGCAGGCACGGTGGACCGGTTTCTGCCCCACTTTCCGGAGCTGGAGTCTTTGCGGACAGGGCATGGTGCCGGGTCAGGCGAATTCTCCACCCCCAACCTGCTGCGAACCCTTATCGGCCAGGTCCACCTCCACCACCACCAGGACCGGGTTGCCAGGATAGAGGCAAATCTCGACGACGTGACAGGAGAGGCGCTGGGATACCTGGTGGAGCGCGTCATGGCCGAAGGAGCCCTGGACATAACCGTCGTCCCGGCATTGATGAAGAAAGGAAGGCCAGGCCATATCGTCAGCGTGCTTTGCAGGCTTGAGGACGCCGAGCGCATGGCCGGAATCGTCATCGGAGAGACCGGATCGCTGGGTGTCAGACTGGTGCCCTTGATGCACCGACTGGTTGCCGAGCGGGAGGAATTTGCCGTTTTGCTGGAGGTGGCAGGCCAGTCCCGGGAGGTGAGGGTGAAGGTGGGGCGGTGGGAAGGGCGGATCGTGAGCATAAAGCCGGAGTACGAGGACTGCCGACGCCTCGCCCAGGAGAGCGGCCAGACCCTGAGAGATGTGACCGAGAAGGCAGCAGAGGCAGCCAGGTCCAGCCTCAAATCGCAAGGTTGATTAAGCTTCACCCGGTCTTACTTTCATGCGCCTTGATGCCTCGGAGAGGCTCTATGCCCGGGCCAGGAGGCTGCTGCCAGGAGGTGTCAGCAGCCCTGTTCGGGCGATTTCGCCTTTCCCCTTTTACACCGCCAGGGCAGAGGGCCCCTACCTCTGGGACGCTGACGGAAACCGGTTCATCGATTACTGTCTGGCCTACGGCCCCATGATCCTGGGCCACCGCCACCCCGAGGTCATGAGAAGGGTGGCCGAGCAGATGGAGAGGGGATGGCTCTACGGCACGCCCACCGAGATTGAGGTAGAGGCCGCTGCCCGGATATCCGGCCTGTACCCGGCAATGCAGATGATGAGGTTCGTGAGCACCGGCTCCGAGGCCACCATGGCTGCCCTGCGGATCGCACGGGGCTGTACCGGCAAGGACCGCATAGTCAAGATCGAAGGCGGCTTTCACGGCGCTCACGACAGCGTGCTGATCAAAGCCGGGTCAGGCGCCACCACCCACGGCGTGCCAGACTCCAGAGGAGTCCCGGCTGACACCGCCAAGAACACACTGCAGGTGCCGTACAACGACCTTGAGGCCATGGACGACGTGCTGAAAGAGGGCGGCATAGCGGCGGTCATCATGGAGCCGGTTCTTGGAAATATCGGCCCGATTCTTCCTGATAAGGGATACCTGGACGGGGTGAGGAAGATCACCAGGGAAAGGGACGTGCTTTTGATCTTCGACGAGGTCATAACCGGATTTCGCCTGAGCCTCGGCGGGGCCTCCCAGCTATATCGGATCGAGCCGGACCTGACCACCCTTGGCAAGATCATCGGCGGGGGTTTTCCCATCGGCGTCGTCGGAGGGCGCAGCGATCTGATGGAGATGGTCTCTCCTTCAGGCGGTGTGTACCAGGCAGGGACGTTCAACGGCAGCCCGATTCCCCTGGCAGCCGGTATGGCCACGCTGGACGTGCTGGAGGCAGGAGAGCTCTCCGACCTCAACGCCGCCGGCGACCGGCTGAGATCTGCCCTATCCCAGGTGGTCGAGGACCTCGGCCTCGGATACAGCGTTACAGGAATTGCCTCTATGTTCAAGGTCTTTTTCGGGCCAAGCCCCCGAAACTACCAGGAGGCTCTGGCCTGCGACAAGGACGGGTACCTGCGCTTCTTCCGCCGCATGCTTGAGGCGGGCATCTTCCTGACTCCGAGCCAGTACGAGACCGACTTCCTCTCCGCCGCCCACGGCGTGGATGTCATCGATATTACGGTGGAGGCGTTTGCGTCCTGCCTGAAAGGCTGATCATCGGCAGCCGGGGAAGCCCCCTGGCCCTGCGTCAGACAGAGAAGGCAGCCCTGATGCTGCACGAGCTGGGTGTGGAGGCCGAGGTCAGGATAGTGAAGACCAGCGGTGACATGTTCCTGGACCGGCCGCTTCACCAGCTCAAGGGTCAGGGGCTCTTTGTGCGGGAGATTGACGAACGCATGCTGGCCGGAGAAGTTGACCTGGCAGTGCACAGCATGAAGGACCTGCCTACCAAGCGACCTCCCCAGCTGGCCATCTCAGCCATACTCGAGCGGGACTCACCTCACGACATCCTGGTGACCCCTGACGGGCTGAGCCTCGAAGAGCTGCCAGGAGAAGCTGTGGTGGGGACGTCAAGCCTGCGCCGGGCAGCCCAGCTCAGGCGCGCCCGCCCCGACCTCCGGGTAAAGAGCCTGCGCGGCAACCTGCAAACCCGCCTGAGCAAGCTGGCGTCCGAAGAGTGCCAGGCGATAGTCATTGCCGAGGCCGGCGTGCAGCGTATGGGATACGAGCTTGCCTACTCGGTGCTGGATGTGGAGCGTTTCGTGCCCTCCGCCAATCAGGGCACTATCGTCGTCGTGGGAGTGGACAAAAGCCCCGGCCACCTCGAGGCCAAGCGCATCGATCATCCTGCGACCAGGGCCGAGACCATGGTGGAGAGGAGGATCATGGAGGTGGTGGGCGGCGGGTGCGTGGTGCCGATGGCCGTCCACGCCCAGGCCAAAAGGGGAGGGATGAGGGTCCTTGCAGAGGTCCTCTCCCTGGACGGAACCAGATATGTGAGAGTGGATGAGGTGATAGCGGCAGGGGACGTGCAGGAGGCCGAGATCGTCGGCCAGAGGCTTGTGGAGATGGGAGGCCAAAAGCTGGTGGAGGAGGCGGTGAGAAGTGCCAGGTAAGGTCTACCTCGTTGGAGCAGGCCCGGGCACCCCGGATCTCTTGACACAGAGAGCTACCAGGCTGCTGCAGGAGGCGGAAGTCGTCCTCTACGACCGCCTGCTCGATCCCGGCATGCTGGAGGGGCTATCCGCCAGGCTGATAGACGTCGGCAAATCGGCAGGCAGGCATAAGATGACCCAGGATGAGATCAACAGCCTGCTGGTGGAGCTGGGCAGAGAGCATCGGGTTGTAAGGCTGAAAGGCGGCGATCCGTACGTTTTCGGCCGGGGCGGGGAGGAGGCTTTGGCACTTCTGGAGGCAGGCATACCCTTCCAGGTTGTTCCCGGTGTGACCTCGGCTGTGGCTGTGCCGGAGCTGGCCGGAATTCCGGTCACTCACCGTGGGGTATCAGCTTCGTTTACCGTTGTCACCGGCCATGAGGAGCCAGGAAAGGACAGGAACCTCGACTGGTCGACTCTGGCCAGGCTGGGAGGGACCCTGGTCGTCCTGATGGGCGTCTCGCGGCTGGAGGAGAACGTCTCCGCCCTCCTGGAGGGCGGAAAGGACAGAGGAACTCCTGCAGCGCTCGTCGAGAGAGGCGGCTGGCCGGAGCAGAGGACGGTTGCGGGCACCCTTGGAGACATAGTGGCCAGGGCCAAAGAGGCCGGTGTAAAGCCCCCTGCAATACTGGTTGTCGGGGACGTAGTCGGCCTTGAAAAGGATCTGGGGCCACGACGGCTGGCCATATTCCGGACGGACAACCAGATGGCCGAGTCGGCGGCAATGGCCGAGTCGCTGGGATTTGAACCGGTGCAGGCCCCGGCCATATCTCTGGAGCCTCTTCCACTGCCAGAGGACCTGACAGACCGGATAGCCAGGGCAGATTGTGTCGTCTTCACCAGCTCCAACGGGGTGGAGGCTGCTCTTGCCAAGCCCGATCTGGCCAGGGCTCTGTCATCCAAGACCGTGGCAGCGATCGGGCCGATGACTGCCAGGGCTCTTGAGGACAGAGGGGTGGCAGTGTCGGTTCTGCCCGAGGAGTACAGCTCGCTTGGCCTGGTGCAGGCGCTGGCCGGCTTTGATAGGGTGCTTCTTCTTCGCAGCGCCCAGGGATCGGTATCACTCTCAAGCGGTCTGCAGGAAAAGGGCGTCGTCGTGGACGACGTGCCGATCTATCAAATAAGCGGGTCCGGCGATGTCAGGCTCGACCGGCTTATTCGACGGGCCCGCTCGGTCGAGGTCTTCGCCTTTACCAGCGGCTCAACATCTCGCTACCTGATCAAAAGAGCCAGGGAGATGGGGCAGGAGGAGGAGCTGCGCTCTGCCCTGGCAGCCGGAATGGTTGTCGCCATCGGACCTCCCACGCGGACCGAGCTGGAGAGGCTGGGTGTGCGGGTGGACATTATGCCTGAGAGGTACACATTCCAGGAGATGCTGAAGGCCGCCAGGGATGCATTGAACAGGCGGAGGCTTTGAAGATGATAATATTCTCAAAAGCCCTGGCAGATCAGGGCACGGTCTGGGAGGACATCAGGGAGGCCCGGGAGTCGTGCCAGGCAATGCCTGCGGATCTCGTCCGCTTCTCAGGCCAGAGCAGGCCGGTTGTGATGTGGAACCTCACCAAAAGCTGCAACCTTGCCTGCCATCATTGCTATATCGATGCCAGGACCAGGTCCCGGGAGGTGGGCGAGGAGCTATCCCTGGAGGAGGGGCTGCGCCTGATCGATCACCTGGCCCAGATTCAGATACCTATGATGATCCTGACCGGAGGAGAGCCGCTCATGTCCCGCCATTTCTGGGCTTATGCTTTCCACGCCCATAAGAAGGGGCTTTCTACCGTGATATCCACCAACGGCACCATGATCACGCCGGAGGTGGCCAGGCTGCTGCACGAGGCAGGCATAAGGTATGTGGGCATAAGCCTTGACTCGGCAATCGCAACGGAGCACGACCGGTTCCGCGGAGTGGAGGGCGCGTATGCCAGGGCCTTAAACGGCATAAGGAACTCCATGGCAGCCGGCCTGAAGACTGGTCTGCGAATAACGCTGACCCAGGACAACTGGCATCAGGTGCCTGCCCTGCTCGACATGGCTCTTGAGATGGGAATCCCCCGGTTCTGCCTGTACCACCTGGTCCCGACCGGCAGGGGAGCTGGCATCGCCGACAGGGATGTCACGCCGGAGCAGCGACGCAGTGTCGTGCGCTTCCTTGCCGAAGCTGCGGTGGAACTCAAGGGAAGAGACATCGAGATCCTGACGACCGATTCCCCCATGGACGGAGCCTACCTGATCGAGCTGCTGAAGGACCAGCCAGAGCGCCAGGATTACGCCAGGCGGCTGCTCGTCAACGCCGGTGGATGCACCGCCGGCTGCAAGGTGGCCAATATAGGGCCCGAGGGGGACGTGCACCCTTGCCACTTCATGCCCCAGGTGACAGTCGGCAACCTGAGGCAGCGGTCGTTCAAGGACATATGGATCGACGATCCCGGCCCCGAGCTGCAATCCCTGCGCGGGATGCGAACGCAGCTGAAAGGTGCTTGCGGGAGATGCGAGTACCTGGAGCTGTGCGGAGGTTGCCGGCAGAAGGCCTTGTACTTCAGGGGAGATCTGATGGAGGAGGACCCCACCTGCATCCTGGAGAGGCCAGAGAGAGTTCATCGCGAATAAGGCTGGGCCGACAGGGCCGAAGTTCCCCGGCATGGCCGGGGCTAAACCGAAACGGGATGTCCCTATCGAAAGGTTAATATGTTCAGGTTAGCGATAGTATTCAATTGGTGATGGAAATGCACCACAAGGAGAAAGAGGAGAAGAAGGAAGAGCCCGCGAAGGTTGAGCCCATCAAACCACATGAGAAGCGCGGCGGAAAGAAGAAGCAACTCCTGGACGGCTGCGTTTGAGGTTCCTGCTGGGCTGCCCTGTAGGGCTGCCCAGGTTTTTCCAATTCATCAGGGCCTTAGTTCGGGGTGTTTCCGAGAGGCAAAACCCGTGATCTGATAGTCGGGCGCGTGGGCGACGATCAATACGCCCATGAGATGACATTTTAAGTTCTCAGAATCGTTTTTCTGCCGACCTGCAATTGCTGAGGCATCATGGACAAGTCCATAGACCGCTGGGGTCTGCCAGATATGGAGCAGGCTTTGGCGTGGTGTGATATCCGCAACGATTCCGGCATCCGCTGTGTCCTGGACATCCTGGGAGAGGACGGCAGAAGCGCAGAGGACGTAAAGAGGACCGCGGAGTCCTATGCGAACCTGGCCCAAGAAGTGGTGGACAGGGGCCTGAAAGCTTCATTATCGGTCAAGCCAAGCCACCTCGGAGCCCTCCTGCATGAGGGAAATGGCCTGGACCAGATACGCCGGCTGCACCGCCAGGCAGCTGACCTGGGAGTGGCTATGGAGATAGACATGGAGGGACGGCCCCTGCTGCCATTTACGCTTCGGGCAGCCGTTATCTGTGTCGGTCAGGCCCCCATCACGCTGGCCCTGCAGGCCTACCTGGACCGAACCGCGGATGACCTGCGGATTGTATTAAGGCACGGCATCACGCCGCGCCTGACCAAAGGAGCCTACGTGGGCGATATCTCGGACTTCGCCCGCATACAGGAGCGGACTGTGGGCCTTGCAAGGCTGTGCCTGCACGAGGAAAAGCCGTTCTGCCTGGCCACACACGATCCCGAGCTTATAAGCTGGGCACGGGAGAGCGGGAGACGGGATATCATGGAGATCGGCTTTCTGAAAGGCCTCGCAGAGGAAACCATGATCGACCTGGCAGACGCCGGCTGGCAGGTCTCGGAGTACGTCCCCTTCGGCCCCGACCGCCGGGCTTACTCCAGGCGCCGGGAGAGGTATCTGAGCGATCTGCAGAGGCTGGGCAGGACAGCTGTGCCCTAAAGACCCATACGGCCGGGGACAGACTGGGATCTCGCGGGCATTTAGAGAAAGAAACCGTCTCTTTTGAGCCGCTGCCCACCCCTGCGATGGCGATTTTTTGCCCGACAGCCGGATCAGATCAGCCCCTTGCCCCTCCAGTACTGGTACTCGTGAGGCCAGGCATCCCGGTTCATATCCACCAGATGGCAGAAGCGACCCTCCAGCTCCTTATGCACAGCCTCCTGCTCCGGGTAAGATCTGCGCTCGGCGATGGCCAGGGCAATGGAGCGGCCCAAAGCTCCCGCCTCTGCCAGCCCCTTCTCCATGGAGCCCGGAATGTTGGGGCAGGCGCCGGCACTCCCAACAGCATAAGCCCCGAAGACCAGTATCTGCTGGTTGAGGTAATCCGTGACCTCGGCGCTGGCCAGGCTGCCGGCGGTCGCCACCGAGCAGCCGTACTTGCCGGACAGAAGCTGGCAGTGGATGGCGTCAGACATGCGGTCCAAGAAGGCCTTGAGCTGGGCGGTTACCGAACGCAGGTAGTTGGGAGAGCCGAAGATGAAGCCGTCGCACTGCACAAGCCGCTCGTAGACGGCTGAAAAGTCGTCCTCGTGCACGCATACGCCCTGCGCATAGCAGACGCCGCACCCAGTACAGTACTTGATGTTCAGCTGGCATATGTCAACCAGCTCGACCTTTGCCCCGGCAGAGGCTGCCCCTTCGAGGGCCGCCTTCATCAGTCGCATGGTCTGGCTCCTGTTGCCGCGGGGACTGCCGTTGATTCCCAGAATCTTCATCCTTGTATCACCTGAAATGGAAAAGCACGATTTCATCCGGGCTCAATTATCTGACCGAAAGCTGGGAGTCTGCCCTGATCAGCTCGCCCACCGACCAGGCCTGGGATATGCAGCCGCCAGGCCTGTGAGGGGCGTCGCCGTCGTATATCTCGGCCACGCTGCAAAGGCCGCCCCGATCTTGCTGAAGAAGGGCACTTAAGGCAGCCCTGGCCAAAGAGACGCTCTTTTTCGGTCCGCCGCAATTTATCAGGGCTGTGACGTATGGGCCCAGCAGCCATGGCCAGACCGTGCCCTGGTGATAGGCCAGGTCACGCTGCCTGGCGTCTCCCTGGTAGCGGCCTATATAGCCCCGATCATGCGGAGATAGGGTGCGAAGTCCATAAGGGGTGAGAAGCTGTGCCTCCACACTGGACATCATGCGTCGCTGCCTGGTCCTGGAGAGAAGGTCGGTAAAGGCGGCTGCAATGACCTGGTTTGGCCGCACCGCCGGATCGACCGGGTCGATCACGTCGTAAAGGCAGCCGGCCTCATCGTTCCAGAACCTGCCAAAAGACCTGCGGACTTCTTCTGCCAGGTCTGAGCGCCAGCGCCTGCGGCAGGTCCTGGCCAGGGCATGTGCCGAGAGCAGGGCGGCGTACCAGAGCGCGTTTATCTCGCACGCCTTTCCCGACCTCGGGGTCACGCACTGCCCGTCCACCCGGGCATCCATCCAGGTCGCGCCGGGAGCTGAGACTATCAGCCCATCCTGGTCCATGTAGCTGACCGGGGTCTGTGACTGGTAGGCCTCGATTATCCCCTGCAGAGCCGGCCAGATCTCCCTGACCAAAGATGCGTCTTTGGTGTGCAGGTAGTACTGATGTACTGCGCGGACGAACCATAGGGAGGCGTCCACTGTGTAGTAGGAGCCCGCACCAAGGTCGTTGGGCAGAAGCCCTCCTCTGCTGGCCCGTGCGAACGTGAGCAGGACCTCCCTGGCCAGATCATAACGCCCAGGAACCAGGAGGAGGCCTGGAAGCGCGATCATTGCGTCGCGTCCCCAGTCGTCGAACCAGTGGTATCCTGCCAGGATGGTTCTGCCGCCGTCCCTTCTTACTATGAAGCTGTCGGCTGCCTGGGCAAGGCGGGGAAGAGGGTGGCCGGTCTCAAGGGCGCTGCGGCGAGCCTGCTCCGCATCGAGAACCTCAGTGTCAGGCAGGGCCGTCCGCCAGGTGGATGCCATTATGCAGAACTCGGCTCCACGATCGACCGAGATCTGGAAGTGGCCCGGAGCCTGAAGGTCCTCGGTCCATAGCAGTCCGCGGGAGCGCTCCTCCTGGTACTGAAAGCCGTAGTACCAGTCGTCGCCTGGATGGTAGGAGGCCCTGTCGGATAGCAGGAAGAACGGGCAGTCCCCCTCAACCATGGTGCCGCCGGCCCGCAAAGTCTGGGTCAGGGCTGGGCGGCCCTCGGCTTTGTGAAAGCTGCGGGATGTGACCAGCGGCACGATCTTGATCTGGGCATCGCCGCTGGCACGGTAGCGCACTACCGCCGTGTTCTCCCCGCCGAGGATTGCCACCTGCTTGTCAAGGGTCACGTCGCCCACGCGGTACCGAAAGGCTGGAAATGTCCCCAGGGTGAACTCTTGCAGATACGCAAATCCCTGAGGATGGACCGCCCCCGGGTACTGGTGGTTGGCCAGCTCGATTCCGTTCACCGTCTCATCCAGCGACGAGAGCAGCAGCCACCTTTCTGACGGAGGCTCTCGGGCCGCCACCAGCAGCCCGTGGTACGACCTGGTATTGGCGCCTATTGACGTGGAGGAGGCATAGCCCCCTATGCCGTTTCCTACGACCCATTCCCTTGACACCCCATCCAGATAACCATCCGGCTTAAGCGATATGGTCATTTCAATCGCACCCTCTTCTCTCGTTTTCTTGCCGCTTTGGCCGGCTTGCCAAATCCCCGGAAGATCCTGATCACCGACTGCCTCAGACGCTCCCCCTTTCTGATGGAGAGCCCGTTTAGCTCGGCCTCGATCCCAGGCTGGTGAAGGCTTGTGCCTGCCCATCTGGCCAGGTCCTGCTTCTCCATATATTCCTCAAGGGCGTCGAGGTCTATTTTGGCCAGGGCCTGTGCCATCCCTGCGGCGCTCCACACCTCCATCCCACCAGCAAGCCGGAATGGGTGGTCGGCCATGGGAAGCTCCACCTTCAGCCGGTGGTGCAGGTCAGAGAGCACGGAGAAGTAGGTGATTGAAGCATCGTAGGGGTTTCCGTAAGGGCTGAAGTAGCTGTGCACCATGCCCGGGCCGCCACCACGCGTGAACATGTAATAAAGATGGTCGCTTAGGCCAAGCGTCCGCCAGATCCTCTGCATCTGCGCTCCGGCCTCAGCCGCAGGCCTCTGCAGGCGCCAGTGATAGAGGTAGCAGGCCTGCTGCAGCTCGTTTCCGAGCCAGCAGCTGGTATCACGCTCAAGGTCTGCCCAGGAGCGGGTGTGAGAGACCGCCAAAACCCCGGACCTGGGAAGGGCTGCCAGCTCAGCCGGAAGTGCGAAACGCAGGTTGGGCTTCTTCATCACCTCGGCAGGCAGGTGGCGAAGGAACTCGAAGATCCCGGTATCTTCCCACTGGTGCTCCCCGAACGTCTCGTAGTCCATGAAGAGGTTTATGACCTGGCCTGGCGTGCCACCGAGCCAGGAGGCGTACTTATCCGCAGTCAGCGGGTGCTCTTTCCAGTCCCGGGAAGAGAAGCGGAAGCCCACGTCATCGGTGAGCTGGAAGTTGCGAAGCAAGAGAGAGATGTCACGGCCAAGCGGCTGGTAGACGTAGTTGGGATTTGCAAGCACACCTTCCGCAAATATCCCCCGGTATCCCATCCCCTCGACCAGAGATGCTATCCGATCGTCGTAGAGAAGCTCGGTATTCTCAAATACGGTCGGCCGAACAGCGAACAGGTCCCAGATAAGCTCCCGGTGCATGCGGACCTGCTCTCGGAACTCGTCGCCCTCCGGATACAGGCTGCAAAGGGAATGGTAGTAGGTCTGCTCCAGCAGCTCGACAAAGCCGGTCTCCACAAGATCCTGGAAGGACTTTACAACGTCTGGGGCGGTGCGCTGGCACTGTTCGAGGAATATGCCTGAGAGGCTGTAGGCCACCTTGAAGGGGCGGTCTGCCTCCACGAAGCGGCGAATGGACTCAAGTACGACCTGATTTGCCGGGCGGTAGCACTTGGTGGCCACACGTTCGAATATGCGGCGGTTCTCCGGCTCGTCCAGGTAAAATTGGTCCAGACTGTCAGCGCCACGCATGGGATCGCCTGACCAGAAGAAATCCCTCCTCAGCCTCAGCGGCTGATGGACCTCGAAACAGAGGGATAAGTGAGTCATGGTGACCACTCCCCGCCCAAAAGGACGGAGCTTTTACGGCTTGCTTCGCCGACAGATTGTAGTCCCAATCTGAGTATGTTTATTGCCGCGTTCCAATCTCGATCCATTGACAGCCCGCATTTAGGGCAGTTGTGGACCCGATCTGAAATCGATTTTTCAGCCAGGATGCCACACCTGGAACACATCTTGGACGTATTTCTTGGATCCACCAGTACCACCACCGAACCGGCACTTGCAGCCTTGTACGATGTTATGGTTACAAGCATGTTCCAGGCAACGTCTGAGATGCTTCTTGCCAGGTTGTGGTTATGTACCATGCATTTGATGTTAAGATCCTCAAGAGCTATTAGACCAAATCGGTCAACCAGACTATGACTGACTTGATGAGCAAATTCGTATCGCTTGTTGGCAATCCTCTCATGGACTCTATGAACTATCTTAAGGGCAGATCTCCTTTCAAGAGTGCCTTTCGAAGCCCTGGATAGTCTTCTCTGAACCCTGGCCAACTCATGTTCTTCTTCTCGGAAGAATCGAGGATTTGCTATCTTTTCGCCATTTGAGAGGGTGGCAAAGCTATCAAGTCCAACGTCTATGCCTACTACAGAGCCGTCTTTCCAGGGGGGAAGGGCAGCGTCTTCGGTCTCGACTGAGAAGCAAGCAAACCATTTGCCTGTTGCGGATCTTCTGACAGTCAGACGCTTGATTTTGCCCTCAATTGATCGATGGAGCTTGATCTTGATATCGCCTATCTTTGAGAGATAAAGCTTACCAGTATTGATTTTAAATCCCATCTGAGGATATGTGAAAGAGTCATACCATCCTCGTCCCCGGAATCTGGGATAGCCAGGTTTCTCGCCAGCCTTGACTCTTCTGAAGAAAGCTTTAAAGGCCAAATCTACTCGTTCCTGGACGCTTTGAAGAGTCTGAGAGAAAACCTCGTTAAGCTCTGGGTATTCCTCTTTCCATCTGGGCAGAAAGTTGTGCATCTCATATTTGGATATCGATCTGCCTTCTTTTTCCCAGGCGTTCTTTCGGTATGATAGAGTCTGGTTGTATGTCCAGCGGCACAAGTCCAGCGTTCGCTCCATCGTTGTTATCTGAGACTTCGTGGGATATAGCCGAAACCTGTAAGCCTTGAGCACAATATTATTTGTGCAATTATTGTATAAATAAGTTCGCGGCATAATGGCAGGGCGCGATTCATATACGGCATGAAGAAAGGAGCGTTCTCTGCCCATGCGCCACGACGCTATGAATACTGGCAGGAGAGTTGCCTGGCCGTGCCGGTCAAGATCTTCATCTGCCTTGATCCACAGCGGCCCATATTTTCAGCGCGCCGCAGATTGGCCCCATTCCCTTGAAAATCGATAGATGCACAGCCAATGAATAATAGACCTCACCGAAAGACCTAACTACTTACCGCCACCTGATGATATCGGGAGGTCCTAAGAGGTGGTAGAAGTTGCAGAAGACCCCAAACGCTACGTTCGGGTAAAGTCTGGGGTCCCTGGTTTTGACGAGCTGGTCAGCGGCGGATTCAACCGTGGCACCGTCAACACCATAACCGGTGGTTCGGGTACTGGAAAGACAGTCTTTGCCACCCAGTTCATCTATCAGGGAGTTTTGGCAGGGGAGAAGGGGATGATCATAACCCCCTCGGAGAGCGCCGGCTCTCTGAAGAAGGAGATCTTCTCCTCGTTCAACTGGGATCTGTGGAAGCTGGAGGAGGAGAAAAAGCTCGTAATCGTGGACGTGACAGATCCCATACTGCGCCTGCAGAAGTCCATCGACCTGGACCCGGTGGATTTCCTGATAAACTTCCGCAAGCTCGTGGACCGGAAGATCGGGGAGGAGAAGCCAAAGCGCGTATTCATCGACGACCTGATGGCTTTCTTCCACGCGGTCGAAGCGCCCTTCAAGATGAGGTCGATTGCCGACGACCTGTTCAACTCTCTGCGGGCGGCCGGGGTCACATCGGTCATAACGATCGGCACCGCCTTTGGGATGAACCAGATCCTGGAATACGGGGCTGACTCCTGCACTATCATCAGCCGTGAGAAGATCGGGAACAACCTGGTCAGGTCCATATACATAATGAAGATGCGTGGGTCCCGCATCGCCAACACCATCCGGGTCCTGGACATCTCCGACCAGGGACTGGCGGTCACCTCGCTGTCTCCCTACCCGTGAGGCGATCATGATCCAGAGATGGCTGGTGATTGCCGGCGAGGAAGGCGGGCCAAAATCAAACAAGATGGGCGGGATATGGAACGTGATGGATGCCGAAGCCCGAACCCTGGCCCAGCTAAAAGAGCAGGGGAAGGTAGACGAAGACCTTCGCATCCTGGTGGTAGGTCCACACTATCCAAATGACGGCTCAGACTGGAACCGGGGCAAACGCCGGGTGACCGATGCAAGCTCCTTTGAGCCCCTTGCAATGGGCCCGGATCTGGAATTCGCACTCGATATGCTGAAGAGACAGGGTATCTCAGCTGTCACAGGGCAGCTGAGCGCAGATGGCGTGCCGATCGGGTATCTGCTGTTCGATACTCATTATTACGAGACTGCCACAATCATGCGAAACGGGCAGAAGATAACGCTGAACAACGCCATAAAGAGCGAGGCCTGGGAGCTGGTAGGCCTGGACTCCATGCACTTCGAGAGGCTGCCCAACGGGCCGGAGTTCACCCACTATCTCGGCCTCAGCTACGCCATATCCGAGTTCGTCCGCGCTCTTTTACGTGCAGGCGAGGAGCCGGCGGAACGTTTCGCCGATCAGGCCATCTCGGAGTTCGCAAGGTCGGTGCTGCCCAAGGTGCAGGTCTCCCTGCACTGCCACGAGTTCGGGGTGTTCTATGCTGCTGCCAGGCTGAAGGCCCTGGGAAGCCCCGTGCGCACCATGGCAACCTTCCATGCCACGGTTCCGGGAAGGTCAGCCGGTTACCGCACCATGGAGAAGATCGCCCGCGGCGAGAAGGAATGGGAGCCAAACGTCCCGGTGAACTTCGCGACCCTCGAGAGCCTGGCACGCTATGCCGATGTGGCAACCTTCGTTGGGGACTCGACGATGAAGGAGGCCATGCTCTTTTACGATATAAAAGGAATAGTGATCAGAAACGGCATCGAGATGGGGGCAGAGGGGATCAATTGGGCCAGGAAGGCGGCCTGCCTATCCAAGATCCAGAAGTTCTTGGCCACCCACCTCGGACGGCTGTACGACGGCGAGACGATCGATCCCGAGAGCATACTGCCCATATTCACCATCTCCAGGATCGAGATAGAGAACAAGGGCTATCCCCAGCTCCTCGACGCCCTGATAATGCACGATCACATACTGAAGCACCGCATGTCGGGCCAGCGCTTCGCCGAGAAGACGAGGGTCGTATGCTTCCTGATCACCTCTCACGGCCACAAGGACCGGGACCGTCTGCCGAATGGCTTTCCCCTCCGACTCACCCCCGAGCTCCTGGTCTGGGAAGAGGGCCGCCTCTACCAGATGATCCTGGAGAGGAGGCTGGAACCAAGCCTTCTGGTAACCGGAAAGAGGGTTGCTGCCGCAGCGCTCTATCCACAGTGGGTGGGACCAGACGACGGCGGGCTGAATATGACGGCCGAGGAGATCATGGCCGGGTGCATCGCCGGGGTATTTCCCTCCCAGTACGAGCCGTTCCTCCTGACGGGTCTTGAAGCCGGAAGGGAGGGCACTCCCAGCATAGTCAGCCGTGCCTGCGGATTCTCAGACGCGCTTGGCAAGATCAAGAGGCTGGTCACCGGGATGGGCGGCGTTGTGGTTGTCGACAACATCGACTCAACCTACATGGAGACCATAATCGATTACGCGCTGGCGATGGACTACTTCACCTGGACCTACCTCGACGACCAGGTGAAGTACCGCCTGCTCTGCGAGGAGTCCATGGCCCTTGCCCGGATGATGGACTGGAAGGAGCCGGTCATGGAATACTACAAGAACCTGGTGATGTAGGTGGCAGGAGAGGACAGTGGCCTGGATGTAGCTTATCTCAGCACTGAGTTTCCCCCGCAGGTATTCGGCGGGCTTGGCGTCTACGTGGAGAACATCAGCCGGGAGCTGGCCGCTCTGGGCAACCGGGTGACCGTATTCTCCCTCGGGCAGCCCGACCTGAAGAGAAGGGAGAGCTGCGGAGGAGTGGAGGTGGTCAGGGAGGTCCCGGCATCGATGAGGGACGCCCTGGAGGTATTCTTCTCATCTCAGACCCTGGCATGGGGAGACGGGTTGAACCTGCTTTGCGACCTGATCAGCTACAACCAGCAGTCTGCAGCCCGCATCCTTGAGAGCGGCCAGTTCTGTCTGTGCGTGGCCCACGACTGGCTGGGGCTGCCTGGCGGGCTCGCAGTGAGGGGAAAGGTCCCGCTGATCTACCACGTCCACGGGACTGAGGTGGGGCGCTCAGAGCAGCCAAATCCCCAGCTGGTGGAGCTTGAGGTCAGAGGGGCATCTTTGGCCGATGCCGTACTCACCGTCTCTCATGCGATGAAATGCGAGCTGGTTGGGCTGGGGGTGGCTGAAGATAAGATACGGGTCTGCCATCATGGTGTTGACAGCCAAAAGTTCGCGCCAAAAAACGCCAGGCCCAAGAGGGTCGAGCAGCTGCGTCGGCAGTTTGGCATAGGTCCTGACGACCAGGTCGTGCTCTTCCTTGGCCGCATGGAGCCTGTCAAGGGCGTTCGGCAGCTCCTGGAGGCGGTTCCTGCAGTACGGGACAGGCATCCAGGGGCCAAGCTGATAATGGTCGGCCAGGGGACGATGCGCGACTGGGCCGCGAGCGAGGCGGCGAGGCTTGGTGGGGTCAGCCTGGTTGACAGGTTCATATCCCAGCAGGAGAAGATCGACCTGTACTTCCTGGCAGATCTGTGCGTATTTCCGAGCCTGTACGAGCCGTTTGGCATAGTCGCTCTGGAGGCGGCTGCAATGGCCAGGCCAGCCGTAGTTGGGGCCGCGGGAATCAGCGGGCTGCGGGAGATCGTGGAGAATCCCTCCGCCCCAAAACCCACCGGGGTACACGTCAACCCTAAAGACCCATCGGATATAGCCTGGGGGATCAACATGGCGCTGGATGACTCGGAGAGGCTTAAGCGTTGGGGAAAAAACGCAAGACAAAGAGCGTCAGAGAGCTTCACCTGGCAGGCAGCAGCAAAGAAGACCCTGGAAGTGTACGAGGAGACGGTCTCCTCCAGGGCCTGATCTGTTCTGATCCGTCTTTCGCCTTCGCACGGGTTTTTCAGGGCGGAAGAGTCCACATAATCCTCGGATTTCAACCGAACCGCGCTGGAGACGCGGCCTATTTTCGACTGATTTGCAATTGTGCTAAAGATCGCGGACAGGTCGGCCAGCCCATAACATACGAGCACGGAGAAACCCAAGTCCAGCTGGGCATATCTGCAAAAAGCACCTCATCAGACCGACATCCGATGGGGCTTTGCGTTTTTTTTCGGCCAAGGCCCCGGTGCATTGGATATTGGCGACGAAACAGAAGAAAATTACCACTTATTTCAGTTAACGTTATATCGATTACAGTGAAAATAGAAGATGGTTAGGTTCATTGGATTTGACCATACGCACGCTCAAGGAGGATCCCGGCCGGATAAGGCCGGGCTGGCAGGCGGTATTCCTGCCCGGACTCTTGGTGGGTGCAGTGCAGATTTAGTGGGCAGCGGAGTTTTAGAATAAATACGAGCTGGTGAATCGATGCGTATTGGAATGCTCTCCTGGGAGAGCCTGTATTCAGTAAAGGTTGGCGGCGTGGCTCCTCACGTCTCCGAGATATCGGAAGCCCTGGCCAGGAGGGGCCACGAGGTGCATATATTCACCCGGAGGGGTGAGTTCGACTCCTTCGACAGGATAAACGGTGTGTACTACCAGAGGGTTGACTTCGAGGAATCTGGGGGCATATTGAACCAGATGGACAACATGTCCCGGGCGATGGCGGACCGGTTCGGCAGGGTATCCAAGACATTCGGGCAGTTCGACCTTGCCCACGGACACGACTGGCACGTGGTTGGGGCGCTTGACCAGATAAAGCACCAGTATCAGGTGCCCTATATCTGGACCATCCACAGCACAGAGTGGGGAAGGAACGGAAACAGCCCGAGCCAGTGGGAGGGGTCAGCAGAGATATCCCACCGTGAGTGGCTGGGCGGTTACGAGTCCGCCCTGATAATCGTCACCACGGAGAGGATGAGAGAGGAGATCAGGCAGATCTACAGCATCCCGGACAGCAAGATCCGGACCATACCCAACGGCATTATCGCCGGCAAGATCAGGCGAGCTCTGGACCCGGGAAGGATCAAGGAGAGGTTCGGGATATCGCCGATCGAGCCTGTGGTGCTCTTCTGCGGCCGCATGAACTACCAGAAGGGACCTGACCTCCTGGTGGAGGCCATTCCCCGAATCCTGCGGGAGAGAGGCGATGTGCGATTCATCTTCGTGGGGGAGGGGGATATGCGGGAAAGCTGCCAGCGCCTTGCACACGACCTTGGAGTGGAGTTTGCCTGCCGCTTCCCCGGCTACCTCCCGGGGGCAACCAAGGAGGAGCTGATGAACGCCTGCGATATGGTCTGCGTGCCAAGCCGAAACGAGCCATTCGGTGTGGTGGTTCTCGAGGGCTGGGACGTGGGCAAGCCGGTGGTGGCAACCGAGGCGATCAGCATAATACGCAACTTCAGGGACGGGATACTGGCGTACGTCCAGCCTGAGTCCCTGGCCTGGTGCATAAATCACCTGCTCCAGCACCCCGACGAGATGCGGCGAATGTCTGAGGAGGGGCAACGCAGGGTTGAGACTGAGTACAGCTGGGACAACATAGCCAGGCTCACAGAAGGGGTCTATCAGGAGGTCATGGCTGCCGGCGGCAAAAGGCCGGACTAGACCTGGTCTTCCCGAGCTATCCTCCCTTTTTTCGATCAGAAGTACAGCCGTCTCAGACCAAAACCTTCCGCCCTTCCAGCACATCTCTTTCCGATACCATCACGGTCTTTCTGACTGCCCCAGCCTGGATCGTATAGTTCCCCAGGGCCTTTACGTCGCCCTGCTTTCCGGCTGAATAGGGGACCCTGATCTCATATATGCCATGCCTCGACGTGGCTGTCCCATTGTAGGTGAACCTGCGGCCCTGGTTGGTCAAGAGCTCGATTCTGGCACTGACTGATTCGCCTTCCGGAGCCGCTCCAGTTATCAGGGCTCCTGGAAGGTACTCGAAGATCTTCACCTGGCTGGTCGGAGGGCTGGTCCCCCTGATGGATGGGGACTCGTACACCAGGCGGAACCTGCCGAGGCCCTGGCCGTCGGTCAGGTGGAGGCGGGCAATAAGAGTCCTCTTGAGCCGGTCGGTAGGCTTTAAGGTAATGGCGTCGCCCTGGCGGCTGAACTGCATGTAGGTGCTGATGTCCTCACCGACCCACTGGCAGAGCGAGCCCAGCTTCTTGTAGATTATGTCCCAGTCGGTCGCCACATATCGCGCTTTCCTCTTATCCATGAGGGAGGACCATTCCGACTCCTTCTCTGCCAAAAGAAGCCTGGTTGAGTCCTGCACGCCGACCTGGAAGTTGTTGGCAACCACCGGCCTCTTTGCCATGTACAAGATCCAGTTGCCGTAGTCCCAGGCGCTGACCACCCCGTACTCCGGAGTGCTGTTGGGATGGTCGAAGTAGCTTGTGGGCTCTGAGATCGCACTTAGCCGCTTCATGCTGACTGGCCAGTCGCCGTCAGCGGGCTGGGGTGGGAAGTTGAGATATCCCCAGCTCATGCTGAGCGTTGGCAGGAGGATCACCAGCAGAAAAGCTGCCGAGATCAACCGGGACTGCTGCGGGTTCATCTGACGGCCCTCTGTCATCAGGCGGGCCTGCCGGTAGAGGAGGGCGAAGAGCACAGAGATGTTGAAGGTGTAGAGGTAGATGAACCGGAACTGGCTGAGGGTCAGCATGAGCACGAAGAAGGTCCAGACCAGGAAGAGAAGCCTCTTGGGGTCTGCCCCCCGACGCAGCGTCTGAACGGTGATCATGGCCAGGGCGAGGAGGGATAACAGGAATGTTAAGCCCAGGGAGGATGTCAGCTCCATGATCATGAACAGGGGATAGGCCTCCTGGACCATGCCGGTCAGGTCGCCGCCGACTAGATAGCCAAATCCATGTCCGATCAGGCCCAGCATCGAGCCCAGCTCTGGATAGGAGCTGGCAAGCAACGAGGATGCGACCAGAAACACAAGGACGCCTGCAACCAGTCCCAGCGGGATCCTGTACCAGTGCTCAGACTTTCGGACAAGACGGGATATGCCGATTGCTGCGGCCACGACGAGGCCGGATAGGACCAGAAGCAGGACCGATGGGCTCATCCAGGGCTGGTTCCACTGAGGCAGCATGAGAACCAGAGCAATCGGGAACGGCAGCATCAGCAGGATCTGCCTGTCGCTCTGGATGCTTCCGGCTCGCCTATCGACGGAGATCTGGACGAGGGCGTACAAGGCGAGCATCATGAAGTATATGCCTGAACCCAGCCAGCCGTATGCCATCAGCCCCATCACCGCGCCGGCAGCCAGGGAGTAGCGGATGTCGCTTCTAAAGACCGCCCTGCTCATGAGAAGCACGAGGGATACCAGAAGCAGCCCCTCCAGGACGTGGTGGTCTACTGAGGCAAAGGAGCTGGAGATCAGGTTGTATGGGGCTATTGAGGCGATCAGAGCGGATACGATGGCGGTCCTGCGGTTGAACAGGTCCTCTGCCAGCAGGTAAAGAACAACTACCGCCAAAGCGCCGAGGAGAGGGGAGAGTGCAGCTGCTGCAACCTCCCGGCCCGAAATGCTGCCTCCGCCCAATATCAGTACGTAGAGGCTGCCCAGGAAGTCATACAGGGGCGGCCACGTTATCTGGGACCCTTTTGGAAAGTCCAGGTAGGAATCGAACCAGAGAATAGACGGGAAGCTGTGTGCCCCGTACATGATGCGTCGCAGGTGGTAGTAGGAGTCCATCCCGTAACAGAGGACGGATCCATCCGCCAAAGCCATCCTGGCCTGGCTCAGGCGAACAACCAGAGCGATCAGAAAGCAGAGTAATATCCATTTGACGCGATGGGCACTGCTCAGCATGGGACTTCACTTTGATTGAGATGAATTGAAGGTAACTATATAGATATCCACCGATCAGGCAACGGAAAAGGCCGTGGATCGGTTTGCCCTGCGAGCTGCAGACCGAAAACTACTAAAGTGGGAATGACGTTGGCCCCGATACGCGCCTCGGTAGCAAAGCCCGGCCATTGCGCGTCCTTGGTAAGGACGAGGCCGCGGGTTCGAATCCCGCCCGAGGCTCTCACTGGTTTTTTAAGAGATATCTATTGGCAGTCTTGCGGGTCCCATTATCCTCCAGAGGCACACAAGGGAAAATTGCTTATGGTTGACTGGACAGCACCCTCTGATGCCCTGCATAAGCCTGATCATCCCAACGAGGAACGAGGAGGAGACCATCGAGGAGTGCATCAGGCAGTCCCAGGCCGCCCTGGCCACCACCGGGATGAAGTGGGAGATACTGGTGGTGGACAGCTCCACCGATGGCACGGCAGATCTGGCGGAGGCCCTGGGGGCAATCGTGATTAAGCCGGATAAGCTGGGATACGGCAACGCCTACCTTTACGGATTTGGCTGGGCAAGAGGGGACTTCATAGTCATAATGGACGGGGACCTGACCTACGACCCGGCGGAGATACCAAAATTTATAAAATTGCTTGAGGACGGGGCGGACCTTGTCATAGGAAGCAGGCTGCGTGGGGATATCAGGCCAGGCGCCATGCCTGCGCTGCACCGCTACATAGGAAATCCGCTGCTGACAGGTATTCTGAACATCCTCTTCGCTCCCGGGATCTCCGATGCTCACTGCGGGATGAGGGCTATTAACAGGGATGCTCTTCGCAGGCTCGACCTGAAGGCCGGGGGGATGGAGTTTGCCTCGGAGATGATGATCGAGGCTGCAGAGAAGAAACTCGCAGTGAGGGAGATCCCCATAAGCTACCGGCCCCGCAAAGGTGAGTCCAAGCTCAACTCCTTCCGCGACGGGTGGCGGCACCTGCGGTTCATGATGCTCTACCGCCCAGGGCCCTTTTTGATGCTGCCCGGAGCAGCCGCGATGCTGCTGGGAATAGCCCTATACGTAAGCGTCCTGATCTGGGGAAGGAGCAGCGAGCTGCGCATGCACACGATGATACTTGGCAGCCTGCTGCTCATAGCCGGCTACCAGACCATTCTCACGTACCTGCAGTTCACAGCCTTTGGAGCCAGCTACGGGGTGAACCATGGCAGCAGAAGGGGCAGGAAGATCTTATCCTATCATTCGCTCGAAAAGGAGCTGATGCTCGGGCTGGTGCTGCTGGCGCTGGGCTTCGCCCTGGGCTGGCAGGTGCTGCTCAGCTGGATCGACAGGGGATTTGGCTCGCTTTACGAGGTGCAAAGCGCCATGATGGCCCTGATACTGTGCATACTGGGCCTTCAGACGGTATTTTCGGGAATGTTTATCAGCCTGCTTCTGCTAAAGGACGAAAGAGACAACAGGAGATGATAATCTTTCGGGATGCCTCCGGCTGTGATGAAGTGCCCGGCATTGTAAGGGAGGATGAAGGCGAGGGGCAGATCGTCAGGAATTGAATATTGGATTGTTTATAATAATATTAAAGATTATCACTTTGTTGGAGAGGATGGATCGAATAGCGCGGCCTGATTTCGTGGATGAGGCTTTCCGGTGATTGGGATACATAAATGAAGATAGCATATATTTATGATTGCATATATCCATATATAAAAGGGGGCGCCGAAAAGCGGATATGGGAGATCGCAAAGCGCCTGGCCAGGAGAGGGCATGAGGTGCATATCTATGGTATCAAGTGGTGGTCTGGAGAGGATATCATAGAAAGAGAGGGTGTCTTTCTTCACGGAGTGTGCCCTCCTGCCGAGCTGTACACAGACGGACGCCGGTCGATAAGAAGCCCGATCTATTTTGCTGCCAGGGTCTGGCTTCCATTGATGAGAGATGATTTTGATATCGTCGACTGCCAGCAATTCCCGTATTTCCCCTGTATTTCTTCGAAGGTCTATTCGATACTGAAAGGGGTCCCCCTGGCAATAACATGGTACGAGGTCTGGGACAGATACTGGCTTGAGTATTTGGGCAAGCCTGGCATATTCGGATGGGCTATAGAGCGGATCGTGCTGAGGATGCCTGACATGATCATCCCAATCTCTGAGAAGATCAAAGAGGATCTCAAGCAGATCGGAGGGCACGATGAGATCATGAGAGTGGCACCCAATGGGGTGGATTTCGCCAAGATGGATGGGATGAGGGCAGACGGCACCAAGTCGTTCGATATTATATATGTTGGAAGATTAATATCTCATAAGAATGTGAATATCTTACTGGATGCTATATATCTATTGAAAAAGGACCGCCCCCAGATCAGATGTGCCATAATAGGGGATGGCCCCGAAAGGGAGAATTTGCTCAAATTATGTAAAGCTCGTAACCTCGCAGAGAATGTTGTATTCCTCGGATTCGTCGAAAAGGACGAAGATGTGTACAGATACATGCATTCATCAAGGCTATTTGTCCTGCCATCCACGAGAGAGGGTTTTCCAAATACCATCTTGGAGGCCAATAGCTGCGGTTTGCCTGCGATAATAGTCAATGGCGAGAAGAACGCAGCCACAGGCGTCGTAAGGTCCGGTTATAATGGTTACATCCTGAACCTCTCTCCTGAAGAGATAGCCGAAAAGATAGGCATTATATTAAGAGATGAAGAACTGATGCAATCCTTGCAGAACAACTCGAGGATCTATGCCGGTGAGCACGACTGGGACATAATAGTGAAAAATCTGGAAGGGATATACGGGGATATGATGCGATGATTGGCGAGAGGATTGCGGTTACAGGCGGCGCAGGATTTATTGGATCGAATTTAATTAATAAGCTTATAGAAAGAAAACATGAGGTGTTATCGCTAGATAATTTGTTTGTGGGCAAGAGGGAATCTGTTCCGGACGGCTGCCATTTTCATGAGGTCGATGTGCTATCAAGGGATGCCCGGGTATTATTAAGAAAATTTGAGCCTGACGTTGTAATTCACCTGGCAGCAGTTCACTATATCCCTTACTGCAACGCAAATCCGGAAAGGACATTTGAAGTGAACGTCATGGGCACCAGAAATATCCTGGAATCTTGCGAGCCGGATCTGTTCTTCTTTGCGTCCTCAGCGGCAGTCTACCCCAACTTGAACATCCCTCTGGGCGAGGAGCTATCAGGCCCGATTGACATCTACGGCAAGACCAAGCTGATAGGGGAAGATCTGGTCAAATTGCATCGCAGCAGGCATTTTATAGGCAGGTTCTTTAACGTCTACGGCTCCAACGATTTAAACCCCCATTTGATCCCGGAGATCGTGGATCAGATCAAGCGCGGTCTCAGGGAGATTGCTCTGGGGAACCTGACTCCGAAGCGAGACTACATTCACGTGGATGACGTCACAGATGCCATAATCGCTTTACTGAATAGCGATAAATACGGGACATATAATATCGGAACTGGAATAGAGCATTCTGTGCTGGATATCATAAGAATGATCAGCGAGGACATTGGAGAGGACATTCGCATCATACAGGACAAAGAAAGGCTCCGGAAGGTTGAGCGCGAGAGTCTGGCTGCTGATAACGAAAGGTTGAGGAGTGCCATCGGATGGCAGCCGAGGGTGAACTTCAAGGATGGGATATGCAAGCTTATACGTTCGTGAGAAGGCCGATCAATCTCCGATAAATATGCTGTCAATAAATAATCTATGAATTTGGCAGAGCAACATGCTCCAAATGTATATACCGAAGTATTTCATGAGGATAAATGCTTGATTTGCATTGGAGGGCATGAAGCCTGATACGTTGAAAAGGTAGGATCGCATCGACAACCATAAAATATAATTTTATAAATGTTTATCAAATATAACCAGGATCGCCCGACATCAGCCTTAAATATGCCACAAAGCTTTAAGATCAAATCGGGCTGCGAAGAGAGCAAGATGATATCTGAGCTTTCTGCAAGGCTTACTGGGTGGTGAGGTCAAATTGAGCATACTTGTTACTGGCGGCGCTGGGTTCATTGGCTCCAACCTGGTAGAGGAGCTCCTGGCAGAGGGAGAGGACGTTGTAGTTCTGGACAATATGCACACGGGAAGCCCCGGAAACCTGGAAGGAATGAACGGCAACCTGAAACTGGTGCAAGCCAGCTGCAACGACCTGCCAGGATTGAAACTGCAACCTGAGGAGATTTACCACCTTGGCATCCCCTCATCCTCCCCGATGTATAAGAGCAATCCCTACCTGGCGGGCGAGGCACTGAACGGCTTTACGGCTGTATTTGAGTTGGCTCGTAAGACAGAAGCCAGGGTGGTCTATGCCTCCTCCTCTTCTCTCTACAATGGCATTCAACCACCCCACCGTGAGGATATGGCCATAAAGGTGACCGATTATTATACTGAGGCCAGGCTGGCCATGGAAAGAATGGCCGAGCTGTACCGGCGGCTATACGGGGTGAATTCGGCTGGGATGAGGTTCTTCTCGGTCTACGGACCCAGAGAGACAGCCAAGAAGCAATATGCCAATATGGTCACCCAGTTCCTGTGGGAGATGCGAGACGGCAAGACCCCAGTGATTTTCGGAGACGGACTTCAGACAAGGGATTTCACCTATGTCAAGGATGTGGTGCGTGCTCTAAAGCTGGCCATGAGGTCGGACTATCACGGCATACTGAATGTGGGCACTGGGAAGGCGTACACTTTTAATCAGACTATCGAGATATTGAACCGAAATTTGGGGATGGCTGTCCGGCCGCAGCATGTGGAAAATCCCATAAAAAACTATGTCCTGCATACCCTGGCCGATACCCAAAAAGCAGAGAAGGTGCTGGGATTTGAGGCCGTATACGACCTGGAGAAAGGCGTAAGAGAGCTTATTCGTATCTACGGTTAGGCGGTGTTTCAATTGGATTTAAAAGATAAAAATATTTTAATTACTGGTATCAGCGGATTTGTGGGTTCCAAAATGGCCAGGGTGCTGCTGGACCAGGGGGCAAATGTCTTCGGGCTGCTGCGCCGTCGGGCCGATGGCAAGACGCCCCATAACATGAAGCGACTGGGTCTTGGAAAGGAGGTGGGACTGGTCGAGGGCGATCTTGAGAGCATATCAAGCATCGGAAGCGCGATTACTGCCAGCGATCCGGATATCATATTCCACCTGGCAGCCCAATCCTTCGTGCCGCGCTCGTTTGTCGATCCCAACGAGACCATGCTCTGCAACAGTTGGGGAACATCCAACCTGCTGGAGGCGGTCCGGATCAAAGACGCCGATCCGGTAATTGTCTTCGCTGGGAGCAGCGAGGAATATGGTCTGGTGATCTCCTCCGAGGATCAATACAAGAAGGCAATGGAGAGATATGGGACCATATTTCCGGCGCCGGAGAAGATTCCAGAGGTGCCCATCGCTGAGACGAATCCGCTGCGCCCCATGTCCCCCTATGCTGTGAGCAAGGTCTATGGGGACTACCTGATGAGGAACTACTGGTACTCCTACGGGGTAAAGACTGTCATCTCCCGGGCCTTCAACCATGAGGGCGCAGGCAGAGGCAACATGTTCGTCACCTCGGTGGCCACCAACCAGGTCATGAAGCTGAAGTTCGGTGAGGCGGACTCAATAACCATGGGCAATGTGAACGCTTTGCGGGACTGGAGCCGTGTGGAAGACACCATAGACGGCTATATACGCCTGGCTGAGAAGGGCAGGTACGGGGATGTTTACAACCAGGGCTCCATGAGGACAAACTCGGTGATCAGCTACCTGCTGATGAGCCTTGAGGAGGCCGGATACCCAGTCGGCAGGATAGAGACATTGAAAGGCCAAAAAGCGATCGACAATCCCACTGAACCGGACAGAGAGCCGATCTTCGGGCTTGATTTCGAGAAGACTAGGGTGGACGGCATGCTACTGCGTGGGGAGGTAGAGTTTACAGCAGCTGATGAGGGCCTTATCGCCTATGCCGGGGATGAAAAGTTGAGGATTGACTTCGATTCAGAGAGGTTCAGACCTGCAGAGGTGCCAATACTCCTCGCCGATACCAAGAAGATCGAGAGCCTGGGATTTGAGATCAGGTACTCGGTCCGGGATATCATAAAGGACCAGCTCGACCACTACCTGGCAGAGAAGGAGCGCAAGGGATCGTATTGAGGGTGGCCATCTTCCTGGACTTCATCGGGGCCATCGGCGGCGGGGAGAGGGTGGCCCTAATGCTGGCCAGGGCCCTTGCGGCCGATATAATAACGACAGATGTGAGATTGGAAGCTGTGCAGGCTCTTGGGTACGGTGACGTGCGAATAAGGAGTCTTGGCCAAACTGTGAAACATCCACCCTTCAAGCAGATCTCCGCCTCCTGGATGTTTTGGAGATGCGATTTTTCAAAAGAGTACGATTTCTTCATATTCTCAGGAAATTGGCCCCATTACGCAGCCAGTCGGCATCACCCCAATATGTGGTTCTGTTGCACACCAGTCAGGGCCTTTTATGACTTGAGGCAGACCATGATCTCCAGGCAGCCCAATCCCATAATGAGGTCTTTAGCTGCCTTCTGGATATGGATACATAGCGGACTTGACCAGCGCGCTGTCAGAAACCTGGATCAGGTGGTGGCCATAAGCGAGAATGTGCAGAAGAGGATATGGGATTTCCACGGGCGGTCCTCGACCATAATCTATCCGCCAGTGGAGGCCACTAGATTCAGATTCGAGGAGTACGGCGACTTCTGGCTGTCGGTCAACAGGATCTACCCGGAGAAGAGGATAGACCTACAATTTGAAGTATTCCGGGATCTTCCAGATGAGAGGCTTGTTGTAGTTGGCGGATATGCGGAAGGCGATCACGCTGCCCCCTATTATCGGAGACTGATAAGGGATATACCAAAGAACGTCGAGATGCGAGGCAACGTCTCCGAGTCCGAGCTGATAGAGCTATACGCCAGGTGCAGAGGATTAATATGTACAGCACAGGACGAAGACTTCGGTCTTACCCCGCTGGAGGCAATGGCCAGCGGAAAGCCGGTGGTAGCTGTCGATGAAGGCGGCTTTGCCGAAACCGTGCTTCATGGAAGGACAGGACTTCTGGTGCCAGTCCAGAAGGATGCCATGATCGAGGCGGTGAGGAGGATATCAGCCGATCCAGGCCGGTTCAAGGAGGCCTGTCTGCAGAGGGCCAGGGAGTTTGATGCCCCAGTCTTTATAGCCAGGATCAAGGAGATGATACCATCGGAACAATCCCAGAGGAGATAGGTTGCTGAACTCAAGCCATCTTAGAGAGCTGTGGAGCTATAAAGAGCTGATACTGCGGCTGGCCTGGAGCGACTTCAAGCTTCGCTACAAGAGCTCAGCCTTGGGATTCTTCTGGTCCTTGCTTGAGCCCATGCTAATGCTGCTGGTTCTTTACGTGGTGTTCAGCAACCTGATGCGCATCCAGGTGGAGCATTACCAGCTATTCCTGCTCCTGGGCATAATCCTCTGGAACTTCCTGGACCGGGGAACCTCAATGTCCATATGGGGAATAATCGGAAAACCCAGCCTGGTGCAGAAGGTGTATTTTCCCAGAGACATCCTGGTCATCTCCACATGCATCACGGCGCTGATGATGACCCTTCTTGAGTTCGTAGTATTCGTGATATTCATGGCGATCTTCCGGGTGATGCCGGGATCTAGCGTAGCGTATTTCCCAATCCTGTTCATCTTCGAGTTCCTGGCCATCTTAGGCCTCTCAATGGCGCTTTCCGCTCTAAACGTCTATTTCCGGGACGTCCAGTTCATATGGCGCCTTGTGGTCCAGGTGGGATTCTTCGCCACTCCTATTCTATATCCCATAACTATATTTCCTGAAAACATACGCTGGATAGTGATGCTCAACCCCATGGCTCAGATCATAACCATGATGAGAGACCTAACGCTTTACAGGATGGCCCCGGAGCCGACGAACCTGGCATACGTGGCACTTTCAACCCTCATAGTGCTGCTGGCAGGCTACCTTATCTTCGACCACCTGGAGCCCAGGTTTGCGGAGGCTATATGACAGCAGTTGAGGTGGAGCGTCTGTGGAAGACGTTTCAGATCCCCCACGAGCGCAGGACTACGCTGTTTGAGAACCTGGCTGGGCTTTTGAAGCCCCGGCAGTACGAGGAATTCACGGTCTTAAAGGACGTCAGCTTCCAGGTGGAGAAGGGGGAGTGCGTAGGCATAATCGGGGACAACGGCTCTGGCAAGAGCACCCTTCTCAAGATCATAGCCAACATCCTGCGCCCCACCAGAGGTGCTGTCAGGGTGAAGGGAAAGATGACCCCCTTCCTGGAGCTTGGGGTGGGATTTCAGCCCGACCTCTCGGTCCGGGAGAACGTCGGAGTCTATGCGACGGTCATGGGAGTGTCGCAGAAGGATATCATAAGGAGCACTGACGAGGTTATCAAGTTCGCTGGACTCGATAAGTTCGAGGATACCAAGCTCAAGAACCTCTCTTCCGGGATGCAGGTTCGGCTGGCGTTTTCCACAGCCATTCAGACCGATCCTGAAGTGATGCTGGTGGACGAGGTTTTGGCAGTAGGGGACATGGAGTTTCAGCAGAAGTGCTTCGATGTGTTCAACCGGTACCGACGGGAGGGGGTGACCATTCTATTCGTCTCCCACGATCTGGGAGCGGTGAGGAGGTTCTGTGACCGTACGCTGCTTTTGGGAGGGGGCGAGCAGAGGGCTTTTGGGGAGACGGGGGAGATACTGGATAAGTATGTGTATTGCCGATCTGAGAAAGAGGCTACAGCGCCAGATCCCGCCCAGGATTCGAGCAGCCCTAATAGATGGGGCAACGGAAAAGTGACCATAACCGATGTGGAGTTCCTGGATAAATTTGGGATCAAAGGGTCCAGGGTCAATTCGATGGATCCTTTGACAATTAGGATACATTACCATGCTCTGGAGGAAATATCAGACATAACATTCGGCATTGCGCTTCATTCTGAGGATGGCCGCCACCTATTCGGAACGAATACCAAGATAAAGCAGACGCAACTGAGAGTATCGCCTGGGGATGGATACATAGATCTTAATATAGAGAATATGCCGTTGCTTTCAGGAAAGTTCCTTCTCAGTCCTGCCGCCCAAAGCCTCGATTACATGACTACCTATGATTGGATAGACAAGCAATATTCCTTTGATGTGATCCCCACCAGTGGCGATGCTGGCATAATGGCTATATCCTGCGATTGGGCCGATTGAATGGCCTTTAGCATGGATAGAAGACCAGTTATTTATCTGCCGTCTGATTCATCCACTCTGCATACCAAGTTCCCTTAAGGATTATGTCAAGAAGCTGCTGAGCACTCTGCTTCCAAGTCAGCCAGGGCATGTCATCCGATTTTGGATGCTGGCCCATTTCATATAGAGCCAACCATTTCTTAATCGCTTCAGCAAGATCTGCAGGCTCCATGCCGCTGAAATAATAAGCATGATCTCCAGCCACCTCTCGAAATACTGGAATATCCCTGGCAATGATAGGTAGCTTGTGCTGCGCGGCCTCTATGAGCGGCAGACCAAAGCCTTCGCCTTCTGAAGGAGCGATTAGGCATGTACAGGATGCATAGACCTTTTCCAGATATTCGTCGCTGATGCCCTCCAGCCAGAATAGCCGCTTGCCAAGTTCAGGGTGATCACGCAGCTTTTCTATTATTTGAGGGATATTGCGACGCATTTCTTGAGGAAAATCATCCCAACCCGCCTTACCTACAATAACTAGATTCGCATCAACACCCGCTCCCCATAATTCATCAAAGGCAGCAATCAGCTGGGAGTGCCCTTTCCGCGGTTCTATAGTGCCAACTAGAAGAAAGTTTGACCGCAATGAAAGCTGAGCGAGAAGTTGATGTGCGGTATCAGGTAGTCCGCGTGATGGAACCGAATCTTCAACGTCTGCTCCAAGATGGAAGAAGCCAACCTTAAAGGATCTCATTCGCTCTGGACCATTGGTCTTCAGCCATTCTCTGAGTTCATCCGCAACTGTTCGGGATATGCACAGGGCTCCATCAAATTCAACAATACTTTTTAGCCACTTAGCGTGATAATGGTCAATTCCCTCTGGGAATGCATGAGGCAAGAGAACGGGTAGAAGGTCATATACAACAAAATAGATATTTACACCACGATCGCGAAGTTCCTTGAGATAAGGCATTTGAAACGGCACGACAGATGGATGCAAATCAAGACCAAGGAATACGTCTCCTGGTTGAACCTCAATCGGCTCATCATTATTGAATGCAGAAGGGCAATCCAAAAATCGCAGTGTAAATTCCATTGCGTAGCGATAACCAAGCCTGTCGCCAGTTGCATAAACCGGCTCGATTCTATAGCCAATAGGTGGATCACTGAGTAATTTATTAAGTATGCTTCGTGTTACGCGCTGGATACCGGTCCTTAGATCTATTTGTGCAATTGCGGAGATATCCACTAATATCTGACGAGCAGCACTTTTTAACGGCAGATTCTGGGAGATAGCAGCAGCCACGCTCATTACGGATGCGTCGTCATTTGGAATCTCATTAGACTGAGCCAGAAAATCAATTAATCCATTTCTACCTGCTCGCATACTAGTATAGAAAGTCTCTATTGCCTCGGCATATTTATCGGCACAAATTCGAGGAGAATGGCGGCTTGATATCACATCATGAGCCATCGATCCAAGGTCATGGCGCTTCTTGGCATCACTCCAAAGTGTCTCTAATGCATCGATCAGCTCATCATCACCAAATTCGTCTTTTAACATCCAAACGGCATCCTGCGGTAGTTCTGTCATAGAACCGTTCGCATTGACGATTGTAGCCAGCCCATAATTCATGCAATCTAAAACGGCTGCCGAGGTTTCGCCACGAGATTTGTTTCGAAGCTGCACTGCTAGATCGGCTGCTGATAGATAAGCCCTGTAATTTTCGGCCTCCACCCATCCGGTAATCCTAATCCGATCGCCTAGACCACTTTGACGGATTCGATCCAACATTTTCCGACCATAACTACCAGCATCATTTTCTCCGACAAAAATCAAATGACACCGTTGGTCTTGTGATAAGCGAGATTTAAGCCAAGAAGTCAGAATAGTTGTATTCTGTTTGATTGAACCTAAAACACCGAAACTGCAGACTATGAAATCATCTGATTTCAAGCCGAGTTTCTGACGAGCGGCCTTCTTATCGACCATCCGAGCAGGAACACGTAAGAGAGGAACTGTAGCCCAGCCATTTGCAGCATCATCCAGATACCACTTTTTAGCCAGTTGAATAGCATGATTAGAATGTACTATCACTCCAAGCGCACTTTGAATAACATCGAAATTGCAGGGATACTTAAATGCGACATCCACAGTAAGCTCTGTATGAAAACGCTCATAGACGGCAAAATAACCATGAGACTTGTAGAGCTGGTGAATCCATCGGCCTGGAGTATCGCCATGAAGCTCAATATGGGAGTTTATATTTCCTAGGAAGAAATCATGCAGTACCACCACACCTGAAATGCGATCGAGTATAGCGAACATATGCTGATGATAAGTTGAATTGCCGATATGGTAAATAACGCGATCATAACAATCAGAATGTTGAAGGAACCACTCATGAGATCGAATGGGCAAACACGCATTTATCCACGGATCGGACACCTCTTCTTGTCGAACTATTACCTCGATTTCGTAGTGACGAGCCAGCTCAGGGAGCAATTCAGCGCTATAATCGGCTATGCCACTCTTCTCAGGCGGCAGAGGCGATATATAGGCAAGCTTAGGACGGCAACGCGGCATTTGAGTGATCTTGTCGCCCTGCTGCCGCACTATCTGGAATCGCTCAAAAGCAGTGAGAACCCTATGAGCGCTCTCATCCCACGAGAATCTTTTGGCCTGCTCCGTACCATGCCGGATTAGTTCAGTTCGAAAGCCATCGTTAGTCAGCACTTCGGCGATCTTGACAGACATCTCATTATCAGAAAATGGGTCAAATAGTGCATCATCCCATCCAATTACCTCAGGAAGGCTGGATATATTAGAGCCTATCACTGGTGCACCGCAAGACATTGCCTCCAATGCAGGAAGGCCGAAGCCCTCATGCCATGAAGGAAAAACAAACAACTTGCATAATCTGTAGAGAGATACCAGATCGTTATCGGGCACAAATCCGGTGATAACAACCTCACCTGGAATCATTCCCATTCGCCTCGCAAGGCTCTCGAGAGACTGCCTACTTTCCTGAGCTCCAGAGCATATAAGAAGAAGTTGATGGGCGAATCGTAATTCTTTAGGCAAAAGGGCAAAGGCTCGTATAAGACCTTCGAAGTTTTTTCTATACTCAACAGCGCCGGAATACATCACAAAAGGCTTAGTCACACCATATTTCTCACGAAGAATCCGCTCATGAGAGGAGTCTAAGGAAGCTGCATGAAAGCAGCTGTCTGCTGCAGTGGATGCATTAAATACTCTATCTTCGGGAAGGCCAATATAATCGATTCCTTCCCGACGAGACGACTCAGAGATGGCAATCCACAAGTCAGCTCGCCTAAAATGATCGATCTTTTTCATATACCAGCTCTTGGACGACGTATTTCCAAGATAGGTGTCTGGATGAATATATGGAATCAAATCGTATAATATAACTGCGGTAGGAATGTTATTTAGAAATGTTCCAATGCTTGTGACCGCGTCTTCTCCCAGTCCTTCGAAAAGGCTGGAAACCAACAGGATATCCGGATTTAGACTTGCCAAAAAAGCCTCCCTTAGAAGTTCTGCAACGTGTTGTCTAGATTCATTAGCTGGATCACATCCGCTCACAGGTCCAGGTGCTGTCCATACTATTATGTGTTCTTGCGGCAATAGATCTGCAAAGGCGGAGCGAATTGATTCTATGGAATCCGAAAGCAGGCCGCTTAGAGCTATGAAGATCTCATGATCACCACGGTTACGCACGATAGCTTGAGTCAAAGAAAGGGAGTAACGCCCTATTCCTCGAAAGCGACTCTTGGTCTGAGCCCCTTGAAGGTCAATGACAATTCGCATTAATTAATTCCCCCTACGATGTCGGTCGATTGCCGATTTTAATTCGGAATGTATTCTTCGGGTGCTTACAGTAATTTCGGAACTGTCTATAGGTGTATGATTTCTTTTGGAGTAGTCCCTCGATGAATTGGGTCCATCAGTTGCCATCCGTTTAGATGCAAATATATAAAGTTTTGACTCAATACGTGGGAATTTATGCAATACAGATAAGGAATAGTTCTTGAGAATCGGACGTGCCAGAACGAATTGAATAAGAAGATACAAGATCTTGCTAAGAAGCCCAATTATCATGAGCTTAAAACGGCGACCCAAACTGGAGAGGCTCGACCACACCCAAATCATCGAATCAAATGCCACGCGCAATGGACTGGTTAAGCGCCAGCAGTAACTAGAATGCACCGATTTAAGCTCGTGATCAAGATTATCGGCCACAATCCGCAAATGACGTGATTCACTGTCTAATTCGGCGATCCTTGACTTGGCTGCGGTCAATTGATTTTCCAGCGAATGAACACGCTCATTATCATGTTCAAACGAATGCACAGCGTCCTCTAATCGAGATTCGAGCTTTTCTACCTGATATAGCGATAGAGCAAGTTGGCCAGCCTGGTCATAGATCTTGGCCTTGGCAGCGGTTAGTTCATTTTCCAGCCAATGGGCACGCTCTCGCTCGACTATTGATGCAGTGGAAGCATCGATCTCGATATGGCGCGCTCTCTCTTCTGCTTGATGATATGCGAATATTTTAAAATCATCAAAGATATTAGGCGGATACTTGAACGAAGGTAAGAGGTCAGCATGCTCTTCAGATACATAAAAACGATTCAATCCATCTGCATAGGCAAAACGGTATCCTGCGGATAAGATAATAGGCTCCCAGGCGTCGTAGCTTTCTTCTTGAGACATAGGAAGAGTTGATTCGACAACAATTATCCATGGACGATATTTTGACCAATCGTTACCACGCAATGCGGCTTCTTCAAATCCTTCGATATCGACTTTAAGGAAATGGACCTCCTGTCCTTCTGGAACATGCTGTTGCCATAGGCTGGCGAGTGTGATGACTTCAACTTCTCTTTTTTCAAGTATCCAGCCAGCAAGGACATGCCCTTGGGCAATATCTTCCTTAAGAGTGGACAGACCATCAATAGTCGATATGGCAGGGTTGCTTAAAAGGTTTATGACTATTCGTCCAGCATTATTGCCAATTGCAGTCAATAAATTAACATCACGGATTCTTTTCTCAGCAAGCTGAGCATGATATTTCGGATTCGGTTCGACATTGATACCCCTCCATCCATGATCATAGAAAGCGCGGGTGACAGAATCGGTCTCTTCAGAGCAGGCACCAAGATCTATATAGAAACCTGAATCTACATTCTTAAGTGCTCGCCAGAGCATCACATCTTCATAATTTTGTGCATATGAGATGAAAGTCATCCTTTTGCAGCCTCGATGAATGATTGGTTATTGCTGCGCCCAAGATGTCCGAACCGAGATCCTGCATCAAATTCACTTCTAATGGCTGAGCTCAGGAAAACGTTCAGACAGCTTACCCACATGATATCAAGCTCTTCAGTTATCGCCAACATGGGCATGACACTTACCTAAGCCGCCAGCCTAATAAGTATTTCTGCAACTGCCACACACTTGAACAGCTTCAAGGATTTCGATCAAACACGTCTCTCCACCATTCATTGGGGGCCATAACCAGGTGTTTGGACACGCTCCATAGAGTTGATGCATATTGCTCCAATCATATCTAGTGATAAGAACATGGAGGATCTGCAGTAGACGCACTTTCTTCCGACTATTGACGGTGGCAGAATAAGCAGTCCAGCTAGATCTCATTTCTCATCGCTCAGTTCCGCTAATCTCATAGCTGTCCCTTAGGCATATAATAGCATAGTAGCTATAATTGTTTTTTTATGCGAAACGGCGACGCCCTTGCAAGCCTAGCATCAGAACAGCATGGTATTCGAAATAATAAATTCTTGAGCCGACAAACAATATCCGGAATCTAAGCCTTAACATCGAAAGTACCATCTCCATTAGATATCCATGTTCGGATATTAAGGCCATCGAGATGCTGTAGATCAAAGAGACCGTCGCCATTGATGTCTCCTACCTTCCAGATTCCAGAGTTTGCACTATAATCCGGCCAAGGAGAATAGTTCCTCACACAAAATGCGCCATCACCGTTAGATTGCCAGGTATTTATATAGGCTCCAACGATATGCTGAAGATCGGAACGACCATCACCGTTGATGTCACCGGTCTCCCAACTACCATAACTAGCCCCATAGCCAGGCCAAGGAGAATAATTCCTCACTCGAAATGTACCATCTCCATTGGAGATCCAAGTATTCATGTAAGTGCCAAGAATATGCTGAAGATCGGAACGACCATCACCGTTGATATCACTTGCCTTCCATCGACCGTAACTGGCCCCATAGCCAGACCAAGGAGAATAATTCCTCACCTGAAATGTACCGTCTCCATTGGAGATCCAAGTATTCATGTAAGTGCCAAGAATATGCTGAAGATCGGAACGACCATCACCGTTGATGTCACCGGTCTCCCAACTACCATAACTAGCCCCATAGCCAGACCAAGGAGAATAATTCCTCACCTGAAATGTACCGTCTCCATTGGAGATCCAAGTATTGATATAAGTTCCAAGGATATGCTGAAGATCGGAACGACCATCGCCGTTGATGTCACCGGTCTCCCAACTACCATAACTAGCCCCATAGCCAGACCAAGGAGAATAATTCCTCACCTGAAATGAACCGTCTCCATTGGAGATCCAAGTATTGATATAAGTTCCAAGGATATGCTGAAGATCGGAACGACCGTCACCGTTGATGTCAGCCACCCGCCAACTGCCGTAACTAGTGGCATATCCAGCCAATGGAGAAAAAGCTCTGAGTTCAAAAGTTCCATCGCCTTTGGAGATCAAGGTGCTGATGCTATCCCCGCCATTCATCTGGATCAGGTCCATCTTGCCGTCACCATTGAAATCTCCGCTGAACCAATTCAGTCCACCGTAAAGCCCAGCCGCCCCCGTCCTATCCCCACTACCCAGCGACCTCTGCACATCGTCGTAGCTGTTCATTATCTGGCCCCAGTCCGAGTACCTCAGATCGGTGCTGGGAAGCGTATACAGATCACCAAGACCTATGGTGTGCCCAAGCTCATGAAGTGCCACGGTCTGCACGTCGAAGGGCTGACCGGCGGTCCTCAGGGTGCCCTCCGCCTGGCTGGTTGACCAGCTCACGTCGGTGTTGTAGCTCACATCGGATTCCAGGACTGAGTAATAGCCGTCCACAACCGGGACGTCATACCTGGTCCGTGAATAGGCTAAAGCTCCAGGGGCATTGGTCAACCTCTTCCAGGCATGTACGTTCACGCCGTCGTATGGATCATCGGCCTTAACTGTGCTGCTGGGTATGACTGTCGTCCCATCGGCGAAGAGGTTCTGGCCAACGGCGTCGTCCCAGGTGTTGGCAGCGGCAGTTATTGCCGACTGGGCCTGAGCAGCAGTCAGCCCCTCGCCAGTCAACAGGCTATCGGTCCGCAGATATAGCTGGATCTTTGGATCCCTGGTATTCCACCGCCATTTTGGTTCTGTAAATGCATAGGAGGACGACGAGCCGCCCAATGCCTGTGTCGCCACCTGGCCGCCGGCAGATGCCCTGCTTTCCGCCACTACCCCGAATGTGCCCACACCATCCTCCATCGCCCGCAGTCCCTGCACCGCCAGGCCCTGGTCGGAGCCGGCGATGCGGGAGAGGTCCTCTGATCCCATCCACTCTACCCCGTCCACCCTTACCTGACCATCCACATAAGAGCCGATGGCTGACCCAGCGCTCAGGTCTGCCCCCAGCCTGCCCTGGCCCTGGAAGCTGCCCCACACCCTCATCTGGTCCTTGGAGGAAAGTGTCTGAGAGCCGATCCGGCCGGTCTGGCCGGATATATCTGTATCCTGGGTGGCCAGCACCCCGACTCCAGCACTCACCGCCTGCTCCGTCTGAAGATCGCCGCCTACCACAGCAGCCGACTGGGCAGCAAATATGCCGGACTGGCCACCGATGCCTGCCACCAGATCGCCACTTCCGGAAACGCCCTGGATTAGGCCAGCACCGTCATCTATGGCCTGCGACGAGAGCTGCAGAGAGAATGAGCCCTCGCTTGCAATGCTGCTGTGAACAGAGGCCACGCCACTAGATACCGTCTGATGGATGCTGTTTTCACCCATGCCGGAGGCTTGCCCACGCTGGGATAGGAAACCATCTCCCAAAGAGGCCTCCATCCGCATGGAGATTGAGCTATCCAGTAGGTAGCGGCCTGTCAAGGAGACGCCGCCCTCGGAGCCAACCGAGCCAAAGCTGGCGGAGAGGGACGCACTGGGCTCTGCCAGCAAGAGGGCTGATAATAAGAACCATGCCAAGATGTGAGGAGCTCTGGTCTCTAACATGTGGCCACCCGGGAGATTGATGGAGGTTTCTGCCTCCATGAATACCCAAGGCAAATTAAGCCTTTTGGCAGGTGACGGACAAGATAAATTGACCTGATCCAAGCGATTTGTGTGGAAGCTTATCGATCTTCCAGCAAAGATGGACTGCCGCTTCAATAGAACATGCTCAATGACTTCAAAAAGATGTAAGCCGCTCCGTTTATAGGCCCAGGCCAACAGTCGGCTGCTCCCATTACCTCTATAACCCTCCTCCACCCAAACGCCCTTGACAGCATACATGTCCCTCACACCCGGAATCGCCGTGCCCCGCCATCTTGGCGAGACCGCCCGCCGCCGCCTGATTGAGCTTGGGCTCTTCGACAAATCCAGGCGTGCGACCTCCGATTCAGAAGAGGTATTCCTTCCCGTCCTGGCCGAACCAGCAGCTATTGACATCCCCTTCCGAACAGTGCAGATGGAGTTCACATCTGATCGGCGCCGGCTGACCGCAGAGGACCTGCTGGGCAGGCCTGTCAGCTTCGAGGTTATAGGCGACATCGCCATACTCGAGGACCCGCAGACGGAAGCAGCAGCGCAGGCCCTTCAAAAGGCCCACAAGACCATAAAGGTGGTCTTAGCAGCAGAATCGGAGGTTGAGGGCGAGTTTCGCACCAGACGGTTCCGCAAACTTGCAGGCGAAGATCGCACCTGGACAGTCCACCGTGAAAACGGCCTGGCCCTGGCTGTTGACCTGGAGAAGGCCTACTTCACCCCACGCCTGGGCACCGAGAGGAAGAGGGTGGCAGATCAGGTCAGGCCAGGAGACATGGTGCTGGATATGTTCGCCGGGGTTGGGCCCTTTGCGCTGCTCATGGCAAGACGGGGCGGGCGCGTCGTCGCCATAGACAAGAACCCTTCAGCCATCAAGCTGCTGCGTGACAACGCCGCCAAAAACAGGCTGGAACTGGAGATACTGGAGGGCGACGCCGGCCTTCTTGCAGGCGCGTTTGCAGGCAAAGCAAGGCACATAGTCATGAACCTGCCACACAGCTCCGCCAGGTTTTTGCCAGCCGCTATTGCGGCAGCTGCGCCTGGCGGGGTGATCCACTACTACGCCTTCGCCCCGGAGGACGACCTGTACAGGGACGCAAAAGCCGCAAATGCCGCGGCGCAGGATCTCGGCCGAGAAATTGAGGTCCTGTACCGGGGAGTTGTGCGCAGCTACTCCCCACACTGGTTCAATATAGTCCTGGACCTGCAGATAGCCATGGGATAGCGTATCACGTCGATTGCCTTAACCGAAATCTTTATATTCGTCGCGGTGCGAACTAGAATACGGCAAAAGTCGGATTAATTTTCCTCCCTCCTACATCCCACGCGACTTTTGCCCCCTCCTTTTGGTTCAATGCAATCCCCGGACCGATCTCCGGGGACTGCTCCCAGTACTGCTTGCTATATTATTCCACCTGCAGATCGGGGCCCAACTGGGTGCAGGAAGCCAGGCCAGAAATCGAAATCTACCAAGACAGCAAATATACCAGGCTGCAGTGCCGAGCAGGTGAGCATCGCATCCTCCAGGTCGAGACGCCTGGCCCCATACGTCGATTGTCTTAACCGAAATCCTTATATTCGACCCAGGACGTAGAGCCAATCGGCAAAAGTCGGATGATTTCTCTCTCCCTCCTACATCATGTACGGCTTTTGCCCCTCCTTTCTCAAAGTGGCCCGGTACCTGGCGACCACGGCGGGAAGCCCTTAAATATCGGCAAAAGGATGAGAGGAGTTCGTCAATCGGCCCAAATGGGGCTGTGAAGGTCGAAATTTGATAGATGATACCGCTCTGCTCTGGATTTTGTTCAACGCACTTGTCCTCCTGCTACTGGCCCTGGACCTTGGAGTATTTCACCGTGGATCGCACCGGGTCAGCATCAGGGAGTCCCTGATCTGGAGCGTTGTGTGGACCGCCCTTGCCCTGGCCTTCAACCTGGGCATATTCCTGTGGCACGGCTACGACACAGCCCTTGAGTTCATGGCTGGCTACATGATAGAGAGAGCCCTCTCTGTTGACAACCTCTTCGTCTTCCTGATGATCTTCACCTACTTCCGGGTGCCAGAAGATCACCAGTACAAGGTGCTGTTCTGGGGCATACTGGTTGCCCTGGTGATGCGAGGGATCTTCATAGCCACCGGCATAACCCTGATATCCCATTTCGACTGGCTCATCTACATCTTCGGGGCTTTCCTGATCATAACCGGCATCAAGATTGCACGACAGAAGGAGGACGAATTCTGCCCCGACAGAAATCCGCTGGTCAGGCTTTTCCGGCGGCTTGTGCCCACCACCGACCAGTACCACGGCGGCCGCTTCATCACGGGGAAGAGCGGGGCAAGGATGGCCACTCCTCTGCTGCTGGTCCTTGTTGCGGTAGAAGTGACCGACCTGATCTTCGCCATGGACTCGATACCTGCTGTGCTGGCCATCACCCTTGACCCCTTCGTGGTCTATACATCAAACGTCTTCGCCATCCTGGGTCTGCGGGCCCTGTACTTCGCCCTCGCCGGCTGCGCCCAGATCTTCTGCTACCTCAACCGCGGAGTCACCCTGATACTGATATTCGTGGGTTCGAAGATGATGCTCTCAGAAGTGCTGCCCATACCCCCAGCCCTGGCCCTTGGAGTGGTGGCGGCCATCCTGCTCCTCTCAATCCTGGCCTCCCTGGCCAGGCCGCTGCCCTCAACCTGCCACGACCAGCATCTGCGATGAAGCGGCCGCAAGGCAACCGCAACGGCTAATACGCCACCCAGGCGATCTACAGGTAAGGAGAGATGGCCACGACCAGCATCACCTCCGAGAGGAGCGGGCTTACCCGGGAGGAGGCCAGGTCCCGTCTTTGGTCCCACGGCTACAACGAGCTGCCCTCAGCCGATATGAAGGGCATCCTTGATCAGGCGAAGGATGTGGTCAGAGAGCCCATGCTGCTTCTCCTTCTCGCCTGCGGCGCTATATACTTCCTGCTTGGCGACCGCCGAGAAGCCCTGATACTCCTGGGATTCGTCTTCGTTGTTGCAGCCATAACCATATACCAGGAGAGAAAGACCGAGCGCGCCCTCGAGGCGCTGCGTGACCTCTCAAGCCCTCGGGCGCTGGTGATCCGGGACGGGGAGCGGGTGCGAATTCCCGGCAGGGAGGTCGTACCAGGCGACCTGATGGTCCTTGGGGAAGGCGACCGCGTAGCAGCAGACGGAGTTCTCCTTGACTGCGCCAACCTGCATATCGACGAGTCACTGCTCACCGGTGAATCGGTCCCTGTCAGCAAGACCTGGTGCAAGGACACCCTTGCACACGAGCGGCCTGGAGGCGACGGGACGCCGTTCGTATATTCCGGAACCCTTGTTGTCCAGGGCCACGCGGTAGCTGAGGTGACCGCCACTGCAAATCACACGGAGATAGGCAGGATAGGCACCGCCCTCTCATCCATACCGCCAGGCGAGACAAGGCTGCAAAAGGAGGTTCGGGCGATAGTACGCACCCTCAGCCTGGCCGGAATAGTCCTCTGCCTCCTGGTGATGGTGATATACGCCCAGGGGCGAGGCGACTGGCTTGGCGGATTTCTGGCCGGCATAACCCTGGCAATGGCCATCCTGCCTGAGGAGTTCCCGGTCGTGCTCACGATCTTCCTCGCCCTGGGAGCCTGGCGATTATCAAAGAGCCGGGTCCTGACCCGTCGGGTGCCGGCTGTGGAGACCCTGGGGGCTGCCACGGTGCTATGCACCGACAAGACAGGCACGCTGACCCAGAACCGGATGACCCTTCAGGAGGTATTCGCAGCCGGCCAGGGCTACAGCACAGCATCCCGGCTGCCGGACGAAGCCCTAAAAGTGATCGAGGTGGGGATCTTAGCCGGGGAGAAAGACCCCTTCAACCCCATGGAGAAGGCCCTGCTGGAGGTGGGCAGGCCCTGGCTTCTGCCTCTGGGCCGCCTGCATCCTGACTGGACGCTCATAAGGGAGTACCCACTATCCGCAGAGCTGAAAGCGATGTCGATGGCCTGGCAGACCGGGCCTGGCGGCTCATGCCTGGTTGCTGCCAAGGGGGCGCCCGAGGACGTGCTCGACCTCTGCCACCTCGCCCCGGCCGATGAGGAAAAGCTATCCTCTGCCTCCGTCGCTATGGCCAGCCGGGGGCTGCGGGTGCTTGGCGTCGCCTCTGCATCCAATTGCTGCGGCCAGCTGTTTTTGGACCAGCACGAATTCGAGTTTTCATTTCAGGGCTTTTTGGGCTTCGCCGATCCGCTCCGCCCCTCGGTCCAGGAGGCCGTGGCCCAGTGCCGATCTGCCGGAATCCGGGTGATAATGATAACCGGGGATCACCCTGCCACTGCCCGGCACATTGCCTCAGAGATCGGCCAGCCCGGCGGCGAGACCGTGACAGGTCTGCAGCTCGACCGCATGGACGATTTCGCCCTGCAGGATGCGGTGTCAAAGGCAAACGTGTTTGCAAGGGTCGTGCCCGAGCAGAAGCTCCGATTGGTCCGGGCCCTTCAGGCCAGAGGCGAGGTCGTGGCAATGACCGGGGACGGCGTCAACGACGCCCCGGCACTCAGGGCGGCCAGCATAGGAATCGCCATGGGTGGCAGGGGCACCGATGTGGCGAGGGAGGCAGCAGACCTGGTGCTCCTCGACGACGACTTCAAGTCGATCGTGGAGGCGGTGAGGGTAGGAAGAAGGATATTCGACAACATCAGAAAGGCCATGTCCTATATACTGGCGGTGCACGTTCCGATCGCCGGCCTCTCTCTCTTGCCGGTGCTCATGGGCTGGCCTCTGATACTGCTGCCGGTGCACATAGCCTTTCTGGAGCTGATCATAGATCCCGCCTGCTCGGTGGCCTTCGAGGCTGAGGCCGAGGAGAAAGGCATTATGAAGCGCCCTCCGAGAGACCCTGACCAACCCCTCCTCCGGCCATCTGCCATCTGCCTCTCGCTTCTGCAGGGCCTAATAGTCCTGGCAATCACATCAGCGGTATTCTACATCTCGCTTCGCTCTGGATCTGAGGAAGGGCAGGCCCGTGCCATGACTTTTACGACGCTCGTGATGGCCAACCTGGCCCTGATACTGACCAACCGCTCCTGGTCAGCTACTATTCTGGACAGCATCCGCACCCCCAACCGGGCCTTGTGGTGGATATTCGCAGGCACCCTGCTGCTGATGCTGATGGTCCTGTATCAGCCTTTTCTGCTCGGCATATTTCATTTCGAGAGCCTGCACCCAGACGACCTTGGCCTCTGCCTGCTGGCAGCCGGCCTCTCCGTCCTGTGGTTTGAGCTGCTTAAGAAAGCGCGACTGGCGGAAAGCCGATGAGAGGCAGACCGGTCGAGGACCGCTTCTGGGAGATCGACCTGATACGAGGCCTGCTGGTCTTGGGAATGGCGACCTACCACGCCTTCTTCGACCTGCACGCCCTCCGCGGGTGGGCTGATCCGGCTGCCGGCCCCCTGCTCGCCCTGGCGAGATCGGTGGCATTCGGCTTCGTGCTGCTAGCCGGCGCAGCCCTCTACTTGAGCTTTTTGCGGCAGGAGATAAAAGGCAGACCTCCGCCACTCTCCAGATCGCTGGCCAGGGGCAGCCGGATCTTTGGATGGGGGATGCTGGTCACACTTGCCACCTGGATCTACCCGAGAGAGGGTTTCGTGATCTTCGGCGTGCTTCACCTGATCGGCATATCCATCGTGCTATGCCGCCCTTTCCTGGGCTTGCCGCAGACGTCGCTGCTGGTGGGGACTGCGGCAGTGGCCATCGGAGCCGCCTTAGACGGGCTGCCGGGCGGCTCTCCATGGCTGATACCGCTCGGGCTTCCTCCTGCAGGCTTCTACAGCCTGGACTACCTGCCGATACTGCCCTGGACAGGCGTGTTCCTGATTGGCACAAGCGCCGCTGCATGGGCTTATCCCGGTTACCGCCGTCGGTTTCGTCTCCCTGCCTGGGCCGGCAGGCTGCCTGAAACCCGGCCGGGCCGATGCCTGATCTGGCTTGGACAGCACTCGCTGGCCGCTTACCTGCTGCACCAGCCTGCCCTGGCCTGCCTCATCCTTCTCCTGATCCCGTCCTCATAAGATGGAGGTCAGAGAGATGCCAGTACCTGGTCAAACCATCTCCGTGCCGCCCTGACCTTCTCCGGATCGGTCTCCTCATTTAATCCCTCCATCGCATCTCGCAGAGATCGCACCGCCTCCACCGACCCTGGGCATGAAGCATGCAATGTGACCCTCTCATCTCCGCCATAGACCCCAAGGAACGGGAAGATGCGGCAGGAGTGGGGGCGGGCCGGATATATGCGGCACCCTGAAACGGACGGATCGAAGAAACGGCAGGGCCGGACCTTCTTGAAGATCAGGCTCTTTTCGTCCCGGGAGAGGTACTTCTTGGATGCACGGCTGAGAGGGAGCTTGAGGTGACGTGACAGGGCCTGGGCATCCTCTGGCAGCAGTCGGATCGGGTCCCCGGTCCGGCAGCATGTCCCGCATCGCTGGCACTCGAAGAGCAGGTGGCAGGCCAGCCGGTAGTAGTCGGCCTGCGAGATGGCAGGAACCGAGAGCTCCTCGGCTCGAACGTCGCCCCACAGCGACGTGGCCGTCTTCAGCATCTGCGCCACCTGCCTGGCCTTGCTGCCGCCCTCGCCCATGCTCTCATCCACCCCAGCCGAGCGTCTGCAGTCCTGCGGAGAATAATATCGTCAGGATCACGCTCCAGATAATCGTTCCCGCGGAGATCCAGAGCATCAGCGAGCGAGGATGAGCACCCAGCGCCACGCCTATCGCTGCTCCCAGGGGAACCCCACTGATCAGTGGGGCAGACAATCCGAGACCAGCCACGCCGAACCGCTCCCAGATGCGCCTGGCCCAGCCGTCCTTGCCGGGGCTTCGACCGGTCCGGCAGAGAAGCCATGAGCGCAGCCTCTCGCCGGCCAGGATCACCCCGCCGGCGCCAAAGGTGGCGCCTGCTGCCGAGATTACGCAGACCAGGGCCGGGTTCAGCCCCATCGCCAGGCCCAGGGGTATGGCCCCCCACAGCTCCACCAGGGCAAGGCAAGCCACGCTCAGAATCTCCCACGCCGCAGCCATTTACCTGCTCCATGAGATGCCACCTATTTTACATTTCGGCCAACCAAAAGCTGCTAATGGCTGAAAGGGAAAAGACTGCACCCATTGTGAGCAAGCAGACATCACCGTGGTACCGGCCGGGCTTACGCTTCCAGTGCCAGCGTTGCGGCCGATGCTGCCGGTCGGCCGGGGTCGTGTGGCTCTCGGAGGAGGAGGCTGAGGCGATGGCAGCAACGCTTGCTCTGCAACTTTGGAGGTTTCGCCTCGACTTCCTTGTGGAGGCTGAACAGGGCTACTTCCTGCGTGACCGGCTGAACCGCGACTGCGTGATGCTGGAGGAAGGGGCCTGCCGGGCTTACCCTGGCAGGCCAATCCAGTGCCGGACATATCCGTTCTGGCTGGAGATCCTGAAAAGCAGCGAGAGCTGGCAAGAAGAGGGGACACGATGCCCCGGCATCGGCCGGGGCCGGCTGTGGAGCTTCTCAGAGATCCGGGGGATAATGGGGCAGGTCTGACCAGAAAGCCACAAAGGCTGCTTCAGGCAGCCGATCAGACCGAGGGCTGCTGCTGGCTGATGCAGTGCAGAGTGCCCAGTCCGTGCACAAGTGCCCCAGCCTCGATGCCAACAGTGCGGCGGCCTGGGAAGGCCTTTGAGATTATCTCCAGCGCCCTTCGGTCGTTGGGGTCGCCGAAGACCGGCACCAGTACAGCCCGGTTTCCGATATAGAAGTTCGCGTAGCTGGCTGGCAGACGCCGGTCGCTGCCCACGCGGCCTGGCATCGGCAGCCTTATCACCTGCAGAGGCTGGCCGTCCTGGTCGCAGGAAGCCTCCAGGATCTCGAGGTTCTCCAAAAGAGGACCGAAGTTCTGGTCGTCTTCGTCATCTTCCAATGCGCAAAGCACGGTTCGTGGGCCGGCGAACCTGGCGATATCGTCAATGTGGCCGTCGGTGTCGTCGCCGGCTATGCCCTCGCCCAGCCATATGACCTTGTCGATCCCCAGGTACTCCTGCAGCCGCAGCTCGATATCAGCCCTCTTGAGGTGAGGATTGCGGTTGGGATTGAGGAGGCACTGCTCGGTTGTGAGAAGCGTTCCCCGGCCGTTGACCTCGATGGAACCGCCCTCAAGCACCATCCCGGGATAGAAGGACCGGACGTTCAGGATCCGGTTGATTGCGCATGGGACCTTGTTGTCCCCCAAAAGCTCGCAGTACTTGCCGCCCCAGGCGTTGTACGTCCAGTTGACCATTGCCAGGGTGCCCATCTCCCGGTTGACGAGAAACGTGGGTCCGTAATCCCTGAACCATACATCGGCATAGTCCAGCACATGCAGCCGCACCCCTGGGCCGGCCAGGCCCCTCTCCTCCAGCCTGCCCAGCACAAGGTCGAGCATCTCATCGTCCCTGACCAAAAGCTCCACACGCTCGCCTCCGGAGAGGGCCGAGATGATGGCCATGTAGGATTCCTCCACCTGAGCCAGGTCCGGGAAGCTGTCCAGGTCGTGCGGCCAGGAGAGCCAGACAGACTCGTGCTCCTCCCACTCAGCAGGCATGTGAAATCCGCACTTCCGCGGGGTAGCCGGACCTGGCAGCAGATGCGCCACCTGGCCCAAACCCAGCAGCGGCCCGTAGACATCAGGGCGGCGGTTCCTCAAGAAACCCCACCCCTCCTGCACCGTTTCGGTCAGGTCCAGGTCCACCTCAGCCACGAGAACCTCCTCCCCATCACCGGCCCTGGCGACCACCCGTCCGAATGCGTCGCACAGGAAAGAGCCGCCCCAAAACTCCAGCTCACCCTCGCGGCCGCAGCGGTTGACCGCCGCCACAGCCACACCGTTGGCTATTGCATGTCCTCTCTGAACCGTCTCCCAGGCCTCCTGCCAGTCCCCCTCCTCTGCGGCCTGGCCGGCGATCCTGCCGATGGCTGTCGGGTAGAGTATCAGCTCAGCTCCAAGAAGGGCGGCCGACCTGGCAGCCTCCGGGAACCACTGGTCATAGCAGATCAGCACCGAGACCCTGCCAAAGCCTGCGGGATAGACAAGAAACCCTCGGTCCCCTGGCAGGAAGTAGCTCTTCTCGTAGAACATTGGGTCGTGTGGGACGTGGGTCTTGCGGTAAGGCGTCAGCAGCCGGCCGTCCCTGTCCAGCACAGCAGCCGTATTGTAGAAATTTTGGCCGCACCTCTCGTACAGCGGCACCACCACAACCGCCCCCCACCTCCTGGCCAGCGATGAGAATGCCTTGGTGGAGGGGCCAGGCACCGCCTCTGCCAGGCCGGGGTCTGGCCTCCCGTCTCTTTGGGGGAAATAAGGGGTGCGGAACAGCTCCGGGAGGCAGATTACATCCGCCCCTTTCTTGGCCGCCTCCTCTGCCATGACCAGGGCTCGACTCAGGTTGTGGTCCAAGTCGTCCCTCATCCTGGTCTGAACCAGACCAACCTTGATCGATCTCAACTCAAATCACCAGTATTACATATAGCCGGACAGGAGGCATGAACCTTTTCAATTGCAAACGGCCCTGGACAAGTCCAAAAGGCAGCCTGAACAGAAAAAAACCGTTTCTTCGTCATCTGGCGCCTGACCTGGAAGAGATATGCCTCACCCAAAAGAGATGCACATCCGAAAACGCCCTCACGGCGGTATGGAGCAAAGCTGGACAGGCGGCCAAGACGGCTGGGGTGATAGCCATCATCGCCGGAAATCCTTGCCCTTATGACCTACTCACGTTTACGCAAAAAGCCCTTAAGCTGCAGGCCCGCTCGGCGCAACCGGTCCGGATGCTGCAGAAGCTGGCTCTGCCATTATCTGGGTCTTTCTGACCTCGACCCTGCGCAGCGGATAGATGGCCTTTGCCTCCTTGTATATGTCAAGGGAGAGCTTTCCGAGGACTACCTCCTGGATCAGGCCGTTTAAGTCGAGCGTGCTTCCCCTCTCCAGAACCACTTGCCTTGCCAGGTCACGGATTGTCTTGACCTGATTGGCCCTTGCCCTCTTCACCGTGAAGCAGCTGGGCTTGACCCTTACCTGGTAGCCGTCGGTCGTGACGACGTCAACTATGGAGTCGATGCGGGATGTGCGGCGCTTGACCAGGGAACGGATATAATCCGTGGTCATCTCGTGGCCCACGAACTTGGTGTACGCGGAGTCCCCTGCCACCTTATCGACCTTGAACCGCAGCTTGGTGTTCTGCTTCGAGAAGTTGTTTGTCAGATCGCCAAGAGTGGTCTCGATGATCCTGCCCACCAGCTTGGAGGGATCGTTCGCTATGGTCTCCCCTACGGGAGATCGGCCGAACATCTCCGGCCCGATGACCTTGAACCACTGCTTGACCTTCGCTCGCTCCGACTTTCTCTGTGACCTTCTAGCCAATAAACATCCTCCAGTAAATAGTGATAATCCGTTGTGGAATCAAGCTAGCCATATATAAAGAGATCGGCCTCTTGCGGATTGCGGTTTTGATTGGGCCGGTCGGGAGGGCAGCCCACCAGCCCTCCCACCAGCCGAACCTGGCCGGTACAGCGTCCTTCTTTAGCAGACCTGCTCTGAGCACTCCTGCTCCGGCGGCAGTTCTACCGGCTCCGGGCAGTTCGAGCCGCAGCTGGTCGGCCAGACGTAGATGTAGACGTAGTTGGACCAATCCCCGTTATGGTAGGCCAGTATATGCCAGCCCACCTTGTTGCTTACGAACCAGGTTGGGAACCAGCCCGGCCCCTTCGTGCCCATCCCCTTGATCAGTGGGGCGCAGGGCATGCCGGTTGTGCAGGGCGCCCACTCGTAGGACCAGTAGGCTCCGTTCATGCCTATCTTGGACCACAGAGGCATCCACTGCCCCTGCACCGCCCCGGCCACTGTGGTCAGCTTGCCTGGCCAGACCTGGACGTAGTAGCCGTTGCAGCCGCAGGAGCCGGACTGGCACCGGCACTGGGACGATTGGGGGAATACAGGCTGAGGCGCATAGACCTCCTGAGAGCAGGTGCGGGTCTGGCAGTCCACCCTGGGCTGGACCATGCTGTAATCAGGAAGGCGGATGCCCTCGGTCAGAGGGGTGGGGGCCATTGGAGCGCCAAAAGGCGGCGTCTGCACCTGCCCCATGCCATAGCCCCCGGCAGACTGGGCAGGGGGATAGACATAGATGTAGATGTAGTTGGAGAAGGCCCCGCTGTAGTAGGTCAGAACGTGCCAGCCAGCCGAGTCGCCGGTGAACCAGCCCCGCTTGTAACCCTGCCACGTCCAGCCCCACCAGCGCACCGTCGGGCTGGGCTGCCCTGGGCTCCACTCGTAGGTGAAGAAATTGCCTGGAATCTGGATGTCAGACCAGAGAGGCAGGTATCCTCCATAAGGGCAGGCTGCGATGGTCCGCATGCCGCTTGAGGTCTGGATCAGGAAGCGATTCTGAGAAATGCCTGAGCCGGGCCAGTACCAGGCCGCACCCGCGCCCTGCTGTCCGGTCATCGACATCCCCGCCGGCGGCGTGGCCGGTGAGAAGTCCAGGCTTCCCTGAGGCACGAAGTTCTCTGCCCCCGGCGAAACGAGTTTTAAGCTGACCGGTGAGAAGCCGTCCTGGTAAGGGCCTGAGATCTCGGGCGGAGAGCTGTATCCCATGGTTCCTGGAGCGTAGGAGGCCTGCGGCCCGGAGACTCCCGAGGATGGGTATCCGGTGTACTGGCCGGATTGAAACGCGGTTGGCGAAGGCTGATAGGCAGCCCCTCCACCGACGCCCGGTGCCTGATATGGATTGACGCCGGAATAGTAACCCGGTCCTTGCCCGGACCCAGCTCCAGCGTACCCGGAAGAATCGAAGCCGACCGAACCTGGGACCGATGTGCCCTGATCAGAGGCCCCAGATGGAAGGTAAGGCAGATAGGCTCCTATTACGCCCTGGAGCTCCTGGGACAGCTGGGCGGATATCTCCCCTGAAGCCAGGTTCTCAGGCAAGCTCGACAACGGTGCGAAGTCGGCCTGTCCCTGGACGCCGGTCTCCCCTACCGCGCCCAGGGCCAGATCCGTCAAGGCCAAGACGGCCACCAGAATAAGCCAAGATCTCATAATACCCCCTCCGATGGATCTCTTGAATCGGAGACGCTACGTTCGCTTCTATATAGCTGCCACACTCACTTCTATATATTAGGTGTCATCAATTATCTGCCATCAGCTATTAACCTTTTGGAAAGATAGATGGAGACGGCCCACCTGCAGCAAAGACCGTGAAAGGCCAGAGGAGGCTGGCAGCTTGTGAGGTTTATTCATCCGTATTTTTCGCCCGGATGCGATTGCTGTTAAGGCTGTTGACCCCATGGAAAGAATCCTGCATCTGCCAATGGGCGCAAAATTCGTTTCAGCCCAGAAAAGCCCGATGGTCCCCCGCGTCCGCTATCCAGGAGCCTTACCTGGCGGGGCAGCCCCAGGTTGAACGGACCATCGCTGCCAGACGGGGATTCTTGAACCGGCTGTAGATGTCCAGATCAGTGGTGTAGCCGATGAACGGATCTATAGACCCGACCTCCATATTGGCGACCCAGACCGAGATCCTGGACTCCTCGAAGGCCAGACAGTTGTCGGAGAAGAACTTCATGAAAGGGGGCAGGCTCTCCTCATGAGGGACTATAACAACGCACTGCTCTGGATGGTCTCCTGCGCACTGACGGCACTGATCTATGGCCACGTTTCCGATGCGTGAATAGACAAGGACTGTAAGCCTTACGTCGCCCTTGACGAAGTTCAGCCCTTCTGGCGTTCGTTCCTCAAGCCGGTAGCCAGCCTCGGCCAGGAACTCGGTGACCAGGTCCTCCAGGTTCTGTACCATGAGGGCGAGCAGCTCGTTTTGCGACTCCCTGAACAGAAGATACGCCCTCTGCAAATCCGACTTCTGAGGCTTTGCGGAGTGCACGAAATGGAATATGCGCCCGTCCACCACGGTGAAGCTGTCAAGCTTTGGGAAGTTCATGAAGATCGGTGCACCGCTGACGATGCTTGAGAATATCCCTGGGGCGATCCTTGAGCCCACCAGCTTCATGAGCTCGGCCCGCTCCTGCTGGTTTAGCTGGGCCTGCCTCACTGCCTGATAGGTGCGGTGCAGAAGCTCGCACCTGGCCACTATGATCCTCTCCTGCACCAGGGACCGAAGGGCGGCCCCAAGCTCGTCTATCTTGCCAGCCACTTATAAGACCTCCCAACTCAGCCCATCCCTAAGCCCCCGGCCTCAAGCAGGCTCCGCCGGTGTGCAGGCCAGCTCGCTGCGCAGCTCACCCATGGTTGCCGTCCTCTCGGCAAAGGCGTTGTGGCGATGGATGCTCTCCTCATTGATCTGCTTCAAGGTGACCTGGGCGTCGTCAGGCAGGTCGGGGAAGGAATCGACCACCTTCTGGGCCATGGTCCGCACGCAGTCCTCAACGAACTTGGGGTTCTGATGGGCACGGGCCACCACCATGGCCTCGTCAGACCTCTTCAACAGGCCGTAGACCTTGGAGGACATGGACTCCTCGATTATGCGGATTATGCGGTCGATGGAGACGCACCTGCGGTTTCGCACCTCTATGGATATGCTTCCTCGACCCCGCTGGTTATGGGTGGCCACCGGGATTCGCCCAGAAAAGTCCCGGGCCTGGGAATCGGTCATCCCCATCTCCACCAGGTCTTGCCTGACCTGCTCACGTGTGATCTCCTGGGCGCAGGGGCACGCGGTGGTCCCAACCACCTCAGCCCCCACGACCTTCCTCAGATAGCCCCTATTGCCGTTTCTCGCAATGGCCTCGGCGAAGATGTCCACCACCTCCTGACAGTTGACGCGGGTGGCGGGAGTCTGGCGCTTGACGATATACTCGCTCTTCATCTTGACCTCAGCCCGGCTGGCGTACTCATGCCGCTCCAGCAACCTCTGGGCTATCTTGCCGCACAGCTCCTCGATCTCGTAGACAGGAAGGGATATCTCCTCCTCCAGCACCTCGTCTATTGCCTCGGTATTTCGGGAGAGGTTGGCGCCTTTACGGTCCGACGGCAGGTCGACGAATAGCTCGAAGTTGGATATCAGCACCACCGGGCGGTCGTCACCGCTGCGCTCGACCTTGACCAGCTTCTTGACCCCGGTGACGCCTACTCTGGTCAGGTTTATTGGATAGTCGGGGCATTCTGCCTGGACATCTGGCAGCCCCTGGGAATTGAGCACATGCACCACAGCTTCTCACTCCACGAAAGACTCGTCCTCCAGGTCGATCCCTTCGGCATCAAGCTGATCGCAGATCAGTATCAGCTGCTCTACCTCCTCAAGCAGGCTGTCCAGAACCTCGGAGATGCGACAATCCCTCTCCGCCAGTGAGACCACCAGATCCTCCAGCTCGGATTGGATATCCCCTTCCTGGCCGCAGAGGATCAAATCCCGCACACGTCTATTGATCTCTTCCTGGCCCGGCATGTTAGGGCCATCGACCCCGATTCTATTTGAGGTTATCCGCCAGGGTGCAGCCCTTTGAGATGAAGCCCACGGCACCTTGGACAGAGACGGCCTTGCCTTTCAGAAGCTATATCTATCGGGAAAAGCAACCCCACCCCGCTATGATCAGGAGATGTCCGCAGCACGGGTTCTTCCGGGGAGAGCGTTGCGAATGCGGCGAGACTGGAAGTCAGGTCCTCGATGCCACCCGCACAGAGCAGCTGGGCCGGCTTGTAGCAGGGGCTCTGCGCCACTTTCCGGACGACATGGGGCTGGCCATGAGCCCGCAGGGATGGGTTGAGATCCCCATCCTTGTGGATGCGCTTCGCACGAGGCACCGCTGGGCAAATGAGAACCTGCTTGTGGCCCTGGTCCAGTCCGATCCCAAGCAGAGGTACGAGATCCGCCAGGGAAGGATGAGGGCCAGGTACGGGCACTCCGTGGATGTGGAGCTCGATCATCCGGAGAACCAGCTGGACGAGCTATTCTACGGGGCGGCTGAGGAAGAGGCAGACCGCATCCTGGAGGTCGGGCTGCGGTCGGCTTCGCAGAGGTACGTCCATCTGAGCACCAGCCCCGAGAAAGCCTGGCATGTTGGCACGTTTCGTACCTCCAATCCCAGGGTCATCAGGGTGGACGCAGCCTCTGCCCAGATGGCGGGGGTGCGAATGATGAGGGTGAACGACAACATAGTGATCTCCGACCCGATACCGGCTCAATACCTCTCCCAAATACCGTCGAGAGACCTGAAGCTCCAGACGCAGTGAAGAGATTGGCTAGCGTCCAAAACGCCTCTCTCGCTTCTGGTAATCCCGGATTGCCCGCAGGAAGTCTATCTTTCTGACCGAAGGCCAGTTTATCTCAGTGAAATATAGCTCGGAATAAGCAGCCTGCCAGATCATGAAATCGCTGAGCTGCCGCCCACCTGCCCTGATGACCAGATCGGGTCGCTCCGAGAATCTCAGATGCCGTTCGATCTGCGCCTCATCGATCTGGTCGGGGGAAATCCCGCCAGCCTCCACCTGACGAAGGACCGCCTGAATGGCTGCCGTCACCTCTCGCTTTCCGCTGCAGCCAAGGGAGACAACCACCCTTGGCCCGCCCCGGCCGGTACTGGAGGCTCCGCCTATCCAGACCACCTCGACATCGGCTTCGACCAATGCCAGCTCCCGCACAAGGCGGCCGCTCAGCTCCTGGACAGGCCCGAGATCCTCCCCGGTCAGGTGGATGAGCAGACAACGCAGCCCGACGGAGGCAGACCAGCCGATCAGCCGGCGCATATGCTCGAAGTCCGGGCCCTCCAGGTCGATGCCTGGAATGACCACTGCGACGCAGCCCGGGAGTGGAGAGCGGGACACCTCTCCTTCAAGCAGCTTTTCGTAAAGACGTCGGATCAGTTGATACTGCCCCCTGGAGAGGTGAACTTCCCCGGTGGGCAAAGTATTTTTGGGAGGGGAGAGACTCCTGGCTTATGAACAGGGAGGACGCCGCCCGGGCATTGGTGGGCCTCATGGTCCTGCTCTTGCCATGGGCCGGAGTCCTGGCAGTGCTGCCCCTCGCAGCCGTTGCCTACCTAGAGCGCAGCACGCGCATGCTATCGGCCTCTTTGGCCCTCCTTCTCCTGATGAAGTTCTCAATCGAGCTCAGCCACTTAAACCTCCCCATGTATGTCGTGTCGATCTCCTTCGTCGTCTCCACCTTCGCATGCCTGGCCTCCAGGCCTTTTGGAGCACTATCCGGCAGCCTGATCTACCTGATGACCACCGTGGCCCTCGGCTACCCGGCGGCTGCAATCAACTCATCTGGCCTGCTTCCCGAGAAGATACTGTTCATGACCCTGCTGGGGGGGCTGTCCGGCGCTTTTCTGCAGCACGTATCCAAAGAGAGGGACTTCCTGGTCCCGTTTGGCGCCTGCATGGTGATGTGGCTGTTCTCCTTTGACTATCCCCTCCCAGAGCTGGGCAGGATGATCATGATCTACATCTTCGCGCTCGTGCTTGGCCTGGGAGCCTACTGGGCGAGGGCTGGAGACGTCGATGCCATATTGAGCGAGATAATAATCTGCATACTGGTCGTGCTCTTCGCCGGTTTCTCCTGGTTTTTGCTTCTGCTCTGCTTCTACCTGCTGGGCGGGGCCTTCACACGCTACGGCTATGCCAAGAAAGAGAAGCTGGGCATCGCCCAATCCGGCGGAGGTGTTCGCGGATACAAGAACGTATACAGCAACAGCCTGGTGCCCCTGGCTCTGGCCATCCTCTACGGCCTTTACAGCAGCGAGTTGATACTCTTCGCCTACCTCGGATCGGTGGCCACCGCCTGCGGCGACACCCTGGCAAGCGAGATCGGTGAGACCAGCTCGACGCCGCCCCGCATGATCACAACTCTGAGGCGCGTGGAGCCGGGTGTGGACGGCGGAGTTACCGCACTTGGTGAGGCCGCCTCCGTCCTGGGAGCTGCAGCCGTTGGGGTCCTGGCGGTGGCCATAGGCATGAGCGGGCTTCAGGGGCTGGCCGCCGCTGTGCTCGGAGGCTTTTTGGGAACGAACTTCGACAGCCTTCTCGGAGCCACGCTTCAGCGGACGGGCATGCTCACCAACAACGGGGTCAACTTGATGGCCACCCTATTCGGAGCGCTGGCAGGCGGCGCGATCTACCTGGTCGTCTGGTCTTAAGCTGGCGAATGAAGCTCGATGCCAAGTCCCAGGCGCCCTTTTGGACAACCGGGAGAACTGATGGATTTCCAGGGCGCCGCCATCATTTGCCAGCTCAGATGCTTATTTATTTAATCAGGAGAACTCCTTGATATGAAGGTCTACGCCGTCTTCGGAGACCCTGTCGATCACAGCCTCTCCCCGGTGATGCACAACGCCGCTTTTCGGTCTATGGGGATCGAGGCATGTTACCACCCATTCCGTGTCGGGGCCGATGCCCTGGCCGATGCCCTCAGCGGCGCCAAAGCAATGGGTTTTGGTGGGATCAACCTGACCATCCCATTGAAGGAGAAGGCCCTCTCGCTGGTGCAGCCGGACGAGACCGCCAGGGCCATCGGGGCGGTGAATACGGTGGCCTTTGGGGAGGGCATAATGACCGGCCATAACACCGACGGAAGCGGCGCCCTGCTGGCACTGGAAAGGGCAGGGATCTGGGTCCCGAAGAGCCGGGTCCTGCTGATAGGGGCTGGCGGGGCTGCCCGTGCACTGGCCTACGAGCTCTCCTTGGCCAAAGTGGAGCTGGCCATCGCCAACCGCCACCCTGCGAGAGCAGTGGCAATGGCAGAGACATTCTCAGCAAGCGGCCACGGATTCGACGAGATCCGGGAGCTGGTGGAATGGGCAGACCTGATCGTCAACGCCACATCGGTTGGGATGCATCAGGGCGAGAAGAGGCTATTTGACGGCCGGCTTCTCAAGCGAGATCAGGCGGTATTCGATATCGTCTATAACCGTGAGACCGAGCTGATCCGCGATGCCCGCCAGGCAGGGGCCAGGGCAGTGGATGGCGTGACAATGCTGGTACATCAGGGCGCTTTGGCGTTGCGCATCTGGACTGGACTTGAGCCGCCTGTCAGGGTCATGGAGGCGGCTGTGCGAGAGGCTCTGCAGTCTCGCCAAGCCCCCGCCAATCACGCGGAGAGTCATCCGGCAAGAAGAGATGGAACCAAGAGGGCCGGAGGGAAGGGGTCATGAAGCGGATGCTGATCGTTGGGGGGACGGGGGAGACCGGTTCCTGGTTCGCCCGCTACTTTCGGGACCGTGGATTTCTTGTGCAGGTATGGGGACCGAGCGGCAAGAGGGATGTGGCAGAGGCGCTGGGAGTGGATTTCGCCCCTGATGTGAGGAAAGCGGCTGCAAAGTGCGACGTTATGCTCATATCGGTGCCAATCCAGCGAACCGCCCAGGTGGTCATGGACCTGGCACCCCTCATGCGACCAGGCGCTCTTCTGATGGATGTGACATCGCTGAAGTCCGAAGCCATGAGTGTGATGTCACGATATGCGCCCCCCGGAGTCGAGGTATTGGGCACCCACCCCATGTTCGGCCCGACCGTGCCTGCAATCCTCGGCCAGACCGTGATACTGATCCCGGTCCACGACCGTGGCGAGAGCTGGCTGCCGGTCATAAGGGAGCTATTCATAGGCGATGGGGCGAGGGTTGAGGTGATGGGGGCTGAGGAGCACGACGAGATGATGGCAGTGGTCCAGGCACTGACCCACTTCGCTTACCTCTCCATCGGGTCCACGCTTCAAGCCCTCCAGTTCGACGTGACCCGCTCCAGGCGTTTCATGTCCCCGGTTTACGATATCATGCTGGACTTCGTGGGCCGCATCCTTGACCAAAGTCCGGAGCTGTATGCCATGATCCAGTCCAATCCGGCAGCGGCCCAGGTCCGCCGCACCTTCATAGACCAGGCGAAAAAGCTGGGCCAGGCAGCTGACGCGGGCGACACTGAGGAGTTCTGCCGCATGATGCAGGAGGCTGCCCGCCACTTCGGCAAGACCCATGAAGCCCTGGTCAGGTCGGACCGGATCATCAACCAGAGAGCCCAGGAGAAGACGTCAGGCCGGTGATGTTCGCCAGTCGCGTCGTGGTTCTTCGCCCCTCACGCCTATGACCTGAAGAGAGAAAAGACGAGCAGGCCAGCTGGGCTCCGCCAAAAAGATGTTAAACGAACAGGGCACAATAGTTGGGAATGGTGAAATCATGCGTCTTGCCGCTCTCATCGGGCTCTTGGCCCTTTCTTGGCCGCTGCTGATGCCCTCGGTCACCGCAGACTTGCTGGTGCCGGGCACGACCTACGTGAGCTATCAGTACAGGGTGACGAACCTGGACGAGCATCCAGATTATCTGATCATGGCCACCAGCGAGATCTGGGGTTGCGAGTATGTAACTATCATAAACCAGAGCAATCCCGGATTTGGCGGGGGGTACAAGCTCGATGGATTTGTGATAGTCGCACAGCCTGCAGCAAGCTTCGATCCGCAGGCTTTCTGGGATAACCGCACAGGCTACTGCGCTTCGAGCTCCGACCTGATCAGATCCGACATGGCCCTGCCGGTGGCCTTCAGCGTGAACAAAAGCATCGGCCTGGAGAGGGCGCAGGTCTTCCTGAAGGTCGATCCAGGAAGAGACGGGCTGGCAGTAACACCCACCCGGGTGGTCTACAGCTATGAGGATGGAGAACAGGAGGATCTGCCGGTGGGCGAGGGGCAGCAGATCCCGGCGCCCGGCCGGGCTGATTGACTAGACCAAAAGTGCACCTCAGCCTGATGCTCTGGTTCTTCGGCCTCCCTGCCTTAGCTCTGGCAGCGATCATCCTCATTTTATGGAGGAGGGGCAGGCACTGAGCTTGCTCGCTTTGCTGGCCGAGGCCTTCCTGCTCACCGCCGCATCTGAGAGCCTGGTCTACCTCATCGTCTTGCGCCGCCCGGCCTCCAGACTGGTCCTCAGCGCCGTCCTGATCAACGCCCTTACAAATCCCCTCGCAAACTATGCCCACCTCTACCTTCATGCCGGCCAGGTTCCGCTGGAAGCAGCGGTTGTGCTCTGTGAAGGCCTTCTCATATCGCTGCTATTCCCAACCGGCCTCAAGCAGGGCATCGCTGTCTCCCTCGCAGCAAACATGCTCTCGGCAGGACTGGGCCTGCTTGTCTGGGCCGGAGAATGAGAGTTAGATGTCTCATGGTCCGAAAAGGGCCGATTCTCCGTGTCGCGCCCTGAGAAGAATATCACATGCCGTATGAAAGGTTCATAGCTTTTCTTAGAAGATATCAAATATCCTTTTTAATCTGCCCGGGAGGGGTGATAGTCGGTGAGGCCTCAGATGGCCTTACAGGAAAAAGCGTGCCGTCCGAATGTACCGGAGACAGATCCGGAAATAATTTATATATTTAAAAGGTGAGGTAAATGGCTCTGGATAGTGGAGATACAGCATGGGTCCTGGCCTCTACGGCGATGGTGATGCTGATGACGCCTGGGGTGGGATTGTTCTACGGAGGGCTGGTGCGGTCCAAGACGGTCGTCTCGATGATCGGCCTGTCCTTCCTGGCCTTTGCCCTGGCAAGCGTCCAGTGGATTGTCTTCGGCTACAGCCTCGCCTTTGGGCCTGACATCGGCGGGATCATCGGGGGATTGGACTTCCTGGGACTCTCCGGGGTGGGGATAGAGAGCGCTCCATTGGCCGCGACCATCCCGCACCTGCTGTATATGGCATTCCAGCTTGTATTTGCGGCGGTCACCCTTGCAATACTGACCTCGGCGGTTGCTGAGAGGATCAAGCTGTCCTCCTTCATCGTCCTGGCATTGCTGTGGACCACGCTGGTCTATGACCCCCTGGCACACTGGGTATGGGCAGGCGGCTGGCTGGCGAAGCTGGGTGCGCTAGACTTCGCAGGCGGAACCGTGGTGCATATCAGCTCCGGCTTCTCCGCCCTGGCCCTGGCAATCGTCATCGGCCGCAGGACCGGATTTGGCTCCTACGTGATGGAGCCGCACAACATACCCATGTCCATGATCGGAGCCGGTCTGCTATGGTTCGGCTGGTTCGGCTTCAACGCCGGATCGGCTCTGACCGCCGGAGGCCTGGCAGCTTCCGCCTTCGTGGTCACCAACACCTCGGCCGCAGCCGGAGCACTGGCATGGCTGGCAGCCTCCTGGATGAAGGGCAAGCCCAGCGCCCTTGGAATGGTGAGCGGCGGCATAGCCGGCCTCGTGGCCATAACGCCGGCAGCCGGGTACGTGGACGCAGTCTCCTCACTGATAATCGGAGCGGCGGCAGGAGTGCTCTGCTATACTGCGCTGCTCTTCAGGGTCAGCCGGGGGCTGGACGAGAGCCTGGACGCATGGGCGGTGCATGGCATGGGCGGGCTATGGGGCGCGATCGCCACCGGCATTTTCGCAAGCCCGGCAGTCAACGCCTACAGCGGGCTTTTGTACGGAGATGTGGGGCAGTTCGTCGCCCAGGTACTGGCGGCCGCTGTATCGGTGGTCTATGCATTCGGGGTCACATACCTGCTGGCCAGGGCGGTGGACTCGGTCATGGGGCTGCGGGTATCGGAAGATGAGGAATACGTTGGCCTGGACATAGCCACCCACGGCGAGAAGGCCTACGCCTGAAGCGAAGAATGAGACGGGACGCGGAAGAAGAAGTCCGATGAAGTCCTGGCCAGATATGCAAAGATTGGGCAAACCCGGAGGATGATCGAGATGATGAAGATCGAGGCCATAATTCGGCCGGAGAGGCAGGAGCAGGTGAAGAAAGCCCTGGAAGAGAAGGGCTTTGTGGCCATGACGATGAGCGAGGTGCTGGGCAGGGGCGAGCAGAAGGGCATAAAGCTGCAGTACCGAGGCGGCACTCTTGACGTGGACCTCCTGCCCAAGCTGAAGATAGAGATGATCGTCGGCGACGACGAGGCAGAGACTGTCATGAAGACCATCTGCGATGCGGCCAGGACCGGGAAGTTCGGGGATGGTCGCATCTTCGTCCTTCCGGTGGCGATGTCCGGAAAGGTCAGGACAGGCGAGGTGGAGAGATAGACGGCCTGCCGGGAGCCGCCAATACGCATGCAGGGATATCGTGATACCCGGCCACGCGGAAGACGCGGCCGGCCTGCTTTTTTTAAAAAACTCAACGGCAGTCATTCCATCTGCGTATCAGCAGTCCAGGCAGCCGCCAGGCAAGATACGTCAGGAAGTCCCGGTAGCCAGTCTGGCTGCCGGGGATCTTCAGGTACCGCTCCAATAGCTCGGGGTGGTCGATAAAGAGCGGGAAGAGACGCTGAGGGTGGCGATGCATCAGGCGGGTCATAAACAGCGAGAACCGGAGGTCTGATCCGAACTCAGACCAGCAAAGATGGCGATAGCTGTCCAGGCTGATTCCATCGGCAAGAGCTTCTGCCACTGTCCTGGCAGCCAGCTGGCCGGAGCGGATCGCGTAGGCTATGCCCTCTCCGGTGAAAGGATCGACAAATCCTGCTGCGTCTCCTGCCAGAATCATCCGCCCCTTCACAAGCTTCATGGAGGGGCCGGCCAGGGGGATGGGATGGCCATGGAGGCGACCGGAGAAGGACAGGTTGTTGCTCCTCAGGAACACTTCCAGAGCCGTCTTTGGATCTGCCAGTCGGCTTGCCAGCCCACCGATGCCAACCGATAGGAAATGCCGGTGAGGAAATATCCACCCGTAGCCCATATCAGCTCCACCGAATTGAATGTCAAGGCCGGGAAACTGGCATCGGCCTGCAACCTCGGCCACAAGACAAAAGCCCCGCTCGTCTGGCAGATCAGGCCTGACAGATCTCATCAGCCGGCCCCTGTAACCCTCCGCAATAAGCACAAAGCTGCCCCGCAGCTCCTCGCCGGCATCCGCTACAGCGGCCCCGTCAGCCTCACGGACCCGCCTGACCCGCCGCCCCGTCAGCACATCCGCGCCAGCCTCTGCCGCCTTCTCAAGAAGCAGATGGTCAAAGGCGCTGCGCGTGATCATGGTGCTGAGACGCCGGCCCGCGTCATGAACTATGCTCTTCCTTCCGAAGCTGACCCGCAGAGAGCAGACCTCCGCATCGACAACCTCCTGAGGCAGTGAAAAGTCCAGATAGAAGCGGGCCTGCTCTGATAGGGCTCCGCCGCAGGCCTTATAGCGTGGGTGCCTGGCCATCTCCAGCAGGACGACCCGCAGTCCCAGCCCTGCAGCTGCCCTGGCAGCCGAGGATCCGGCTGGACCGCCGCCCACCACGATCAGGTCGTACAGGAAGATACCACCCTTTACCTCTCACGCTCAACTGCGCTCGAACTCGCTGAGTGTGTCAGATCCTGGATGAAGTGACAGAACTCCAGCCAGTCCCATTGACCTTATCTACTCTGCAGATATTTCAAAGAGCTGCCCAGACCTGAGTTCGGAAGGCCTGCAATGGCGGATGCCTATCTATAGAAAATGGTGCAAAAGGGGACGGGATTGACAGAGACCGCCCAAGCAGCCGTCTGCCACCGTCTCCATTATCAGCAAAATTTTGTGATCTGCCAAAATAGAGAACCATCACCGGCTTCTTCTGGCAACTTTTCTGGGTTCGCCCTTCTGCTGAGCGGACCTCTCGCCCCTATCGAGCTTGGCCAAAAAATCACCTCGTCAACATCGTTCGTGGACCATGACTTATAAAGTTTTTCATTATTGTATTTTTATCCATACCCTTCGGAGAGCGATGAACAGCCAGCGGGATAGCTCATGCCCTGAAGATCCGGATCGGTTGGCTGCGACCGATTCGGGTTTGGGAGAGTGAAGATAGTAATGGCACTGCGTCCTTGAAATCCCTCCGCCTGATCGATCTCAAGTCTGCCGTTCGAGGGCATCTCAGCCCTCAGGACGGAGCGATATGGCTGGAAGCACCTGGTCTTCCCCAGGGACGATGGTCAAGCCGGCCTTCTTAAGACGATAGCCCGCCTTCTCCACGGTTATCGTATACTCCATCCCCCGCTGGCTTTTTCCGCCCCAGCCTGAGAACTCGAACCAGCCAAGCTGGTTGGTGTACTTCTGAGTGACAGCCCTCTCTACCCTGGCCTTCTTGCCGGATGAGGTGACCTTGACATATGCCTTCTCCAAAGGGCGGCCGGACGAGGAGTCCACAACCTGAAGCCTGGCCGAGCCAAGGTACGGATAATAGAGCCGGTAGAAGAGGTCGGATAAGCCCACCGCATTGCTGCGCTCCCGGCTGATGTATTTCTTGACCAGCCAGTGGCCGGCGAAGAGAAGAACCCCGGAGACGTATCCGTCCTCGTACAGCTCGATGCTCTTCTCGAGGAGGAAGGATATCGAGTCCCTGCCCATATCCCCGAAGTCGCTGTTATGAATGTAGATGCCGGGGATTATCTCCTTGTCCGGATACCGCTCCTTGATCTGTATGATGAAGTCATCGAAGTAGCGATAGTAGCTCTGCTGGTTGTACATCCAGAAGTTGACGCCATCTATGCACTCTAGGGCACTCTCGTCCGGCGTGCCAACCTCGCCCTCGTACGTCACGACATAGAGCTTGAGATGGGGGGTTGAGGCCGGGGATGACTCCTCGACTTTGCCGCTTGGGTCCACCCGCTTTCCCAGAAGAGCACCCCTGATCGACCGCAGCTGGTCCGGCTGTATTGCCCCTTGGTAGTTTCGCCAGAAGTCGTCGATGATCATCCCCGTGATCTGAGGGTAGAGGCGGGAGATCTGGGAGTAGCGCACTGCTCCCTGTATCATCCCCGGAGATGTCGCAGGCGACCAGAGGTTGGTGTCGGCGGGGTTGTTCACAAGGCCGCCTTCGGAAGGAGGCAGCACCATGCCGTGCACCCGGTTGACATCCAACTCGTAGCAGTGCCTCTCGATGTTCTCCTGGAACCGATACTCGCCGTAGCTTGGGCTGGAGAGTATGGCGTTCTCACCAAATAGGTATGCCGAGTAGAGGTCCTCGTCCTCGACGATATTGGTGCCTGCATAGACCCTACCTTTGAAAGGATGGTACAGGCCGATGAATCCCTGCCGCTTGAGGGGGATATCACCGGAGGCTTTGCCGCCCAGACGCCCCATAAGCGCGGCCAGGCCGCCGCGCAGCCCGGGACGTCGTCTGACGGTGGCGGCCGGCAAGCCCAATCCTAAAGACGGTAACGGCACGATATACACCTTTGTTTAATAATTAGTTTGTAGTAGTCCTGAATAATAATTAAATTTTATGGTAGGCGAAGAAGCAGTGCCCAAAACCGCTGCCGCCCTGGAAAACCTAGACCAGCCTCAGGTCGAAGGCCCAGCGGCTTACCCGCGGAGCGACGTTGCCGCATGGGCGATACAGCTTTACTTCCAGGCCCCGATCCTGAAATCCGGATATGAGGTCCTCGATCTGGACCTGCTTCTTGAATGCGTAGAGATGAATCCAGCCGCCTGGACGCACCAGGGCCTGGACCGCCCCAATGATGGACTCCTGGCCGTAAGGGGCTGGCACCACTGCCCTATCAAAGCAGGGCGATAGCAGGTTCTCCATATTCCAGGCATCAGCCCGCACGATATCCACGCGACCTTCCACGCGGTTCTCCCTGACATTTCGGACCAGCCAGCTGCAGGCCTGGGCGCTCTTCTCCAGGCCCAGCACCCTGCAGCCTCTGGCGGCAATGGGTATGGCGAACGGCCCGACGCCACAGAATGGGACGAGGACCCGCTCGCCAGGCAGGACAATTCCTGCAATCCTCTGCCTCTCATAAGCCAGGCGGCTGCTCCAAAAGACCGAGGAGACATCCAGATGGTAAGAAAAGCCGCCCTCACGGTGGCAGGTTACGGTATCGGTCCCCGCCAATAGCTCCATTTTGCCCACCCGGCGGTCGTCGGCTGAGGGCGAGACGCGGTTGAGGACGGTGCGCACAGAGCGGTTCTGGGCCAAGACCGCCAAAGCCACCTCGTTGCGGTAATCGGCCAGTGCTGGCGGGATGGAGAGGACGGCCACGTGACCCACAACCGAAAATCCCCGCGGGAGCAGGTGGAGAAGATGTGGCGGTACTGATCCACGAAGCCGGTCCCGAAACATGCCTGGGCACTTTGGCCAGCATATGGCTTAAAGGCGTTGATCCCATCCCCAAATCAATAAAGCATCAGGTTGATATTCATCCTGCGGAGAATAGAAGCCAGATTCCCATGACCCTGCGACTGGCCGTCTGTTTGGCCTTGCTGGCCACCCTAATCACCGTCACCTGCCTGTGCGCCAGCGCTCAATTTCAAAACCCCCAATGGAAGACCAGCCTTGAGTACTGGCAGCCTCCTTCTGTGCACGACCTAAGCCTGCACCTTAAGGATCGGCCTGCCTACAACGTGACGGCGCTTCCGTATATCAAGCTCCTGCATCAGCCAACAGCACAGACCAGGCCTGTATGGAACATATACAACCGGAGCATCGTGGCTCCGGTGCGGCAGCTAAAGGTCCGGCAGCCGCAGCTCATTGAGATCGGCTCCGGGAAGAACAGGACGGTCATCGACCTCATGAACAATCGCACGGCATTGCCGGGAGCAGGTGCAGTTACCTGATAAATCCAAAACGTTGGCGGGTCATCACCTGGCAGACCACCCAACTTTTGCCAAATGTGCCTCACATTATCCAGGCATCTGGCAATCGTTCGACTACTGAAAAAAGCGCCGATCCGGGGCAGGCGCGAGGTGCCAGCGACCGGCCACGACTAATCGGTAATGCTCCCACGATGACGCCTCGATACAGCATACCGCGGCAATCGGTTGGGTTGCGGTGGCCCAAAGGCACCATAGATGCCCAAGACATTCAAACGGCGACGCCAAAGTGAGAATTTCAGCCTGCTATTTTTAACGGCGGCTCCGGCAGCGGGCGGCAGCTGCTCCCAGGTGGGCTCCGACGAGCAGGATCAGACCTGTGCAGTAAACCCAGAGCATCAGGGCTATCACCGTACCGAGTGAGCCGTATATGAGCTGGTAGCGGCTGAAAGCCATCTCAAGATACCACAGGAAGATGTATTTGCCAACAAGCCAGGCCGAGGCGGAGAAAAGCGCGCCCAGCAATGCGTCCTGGACAGCCACCGGAGATGCAGGGGCCCACAGGTAGAGCAGGAAGGAGACTGCCAGCACCAGAAACCAGGGAAGAAGAAGGGATAGCACGGCGTATGGCAGGCCGGTTACGAGTGACCTGAAGATGGGGGTGAGCCACGGACCGTGATCCCCCTGGCTGAGGAACAGCAGCGCGCCTGTGGAGAGCTGAACCAATAGCAAGAGGCCTGCCAGGAAGAGGGCAGCCATGCCCAGCGCCACCAGACGCCAGCGCCAGAACGGGTGGCCGCCTCGGCCACCGAATGCCCGATCGACGCTGCCTGCCAGGCCGGAGAAGACACCCGTAGCCGACCAGAGAAGACCGGCTAGGGCCACCATGCTCACCGGCGTCCGCAGAACGAAGAGCCGGTGCAGGTTCTCGCCGATCAGGTCGGCTGCTGCAGGGAAGAACTGATCGGCCATGGATATCAGCTGCGCCTCGGCCTGCAGGGACTCGAGGAGTATGCTTCCGGCGGCTGCAAGTATGAGCAGGAACGGGAACAGGGAGAATAGGGCGTAATACGAGATGGCTGCGGCCGCCTCGGCACCTCTGGCCTGATCAAAGCCCCGGTAGGCCTCAGCCAATAACTCCGAGAGAGCCGCCAGCCTGCCAGATCCATTCCCCTTTTTGCCATTCTGCCCGATCATACGCCGCCGGCCTCCATGGCCGCCTTTCTGCACGGTGGTGCCCTTATTGCATAAGCCTGTTGCCAGGGGAGGGGCCTGACGGCTAAGAGGACCTGTGTCAGGCAAGAGCTCGATTCAGATGATCGGCCCATCGGATGCGAGGGACAGCGCCCTGCCGACAACCGTCTCGTGGAGTACCACGATATCCTCGGTTGCCAGAAGGTGGGGGAGATGGCTGTCGAATAGCAGTATAGCCTCCGGCGAGATCGCACCTTCCCCAGACCAGAGGGTCACTCGGACCACGACGCCCGGGAATGTCGCAAGATCGACAGAGAGGTCCCCGCCTGAAGCCGCCCGGCCGCCAAGGCCAGACAGAAGAGCCCTGGCCAGGGCTTTTGGATCGGCCCCAAACCGCTCGATCAGCGGCAGCAGGACTGCTCGGCGATAGGCTGGATAGTAGGAGCTGCCGCCCCATATAGATCTGAAGGATACCCACTGGCCTGACGGGCAAAACTGCCGCTTCATGATGCCGATCAGGTAATGAAGCAGCAGCAGGACGATGTGGTCTGGAACAGCAGCCGCTTCGGACCGCCCCACGACCGACCTGTTCTTTAGCCGCACGGAATAGTTATCAGTGAGGAAGGGGATTGAGTACTCAACCTGGTCGCTTAGATGGTCAAGCTCATCCCAGGCCCGATTAATGGCAATCTCGCATCCCATGATCGTTTCAGCTCGAGAGGACAGACTCTGCACAGGACTACTTCAGGCTTTCTTTGGCCTGCAGCTCCCCGACGAAAGAAGAGGTTTAATAGGCCTGGCAGGCGAATTCATCTTTAAGATCCAGTCTTTGAAATGGGGAGGACAGTGAGCGAGAGCGCAGGAGACCCGGAGATTAGACAGATTGTCGAGGATGCCAGGACTGCTCTTCTTGCTCTCTCATGTCTCGTGCCGGCAGGGGGGCTCAGAGAACTGGACAGGGTCATCGAAGATATGGAGGAGATGATCAGCGAGGACTTCGAGCCATACTTCAGCGGAAATGCCGCGTTTCACCTGCTGGCAATCTGCCAGCGCTGCGGCAGATGCTGCCTTGAGGAAATGGAGGTGGCGCTATCCGACCAGGACGCCCGCAGGATAGCCGAGTTCCTGGGAATTAGCCGCAAGAGCTTCCTTCACCGGTTCAGCCGGCCGCATACCATTGCTGGCCCGCTGGTCGGATCTGCCCGCCTGATCAGGAAAGAGGAGGGCGAGGCCTGCCCGTTCTTCGACCAGGAACTTTTCGGCTGCCGCGTGCACCAGGTCAAGCCACAGGTATGCCGGGCAGCCTTCTACCTGTCCAAGATGAACCTGTTGACCTGCAAGAGAGAAAGCCAGTTCAACAGGTTTTCAGGCTGCCAGGCAGACGCCCAGATGCACGATCGGCTTGCAGAGGTTGCCGGGATCTTGGGTAACGACGCCGATCTCTGGGCAGACCTGTCAACAATAAGCCCGCCTGGCATCTCTGGCCAGGGGCTGTTTCAGCTGCTGCTGCGCCTCAAGGGGATGGAGATCTACTTTGGGGCTGACAGGGTAAAGCCGCTGGTGAGAAGGCTGAGAATTGCCAGGATGCCGGATGATGATGAGCTTCGGCCACTGGCCAGACTTTATGCGGCATCACTGATCCGCAGAGAGTGGCAGAAAGAAAAGAACCAGACGCGCCAGCAGCGGCCGAGGCTGGATGGCGGCGAAAAATAGTATCGATCTTCCATTTTGCCTCGACCGGCCGAATCACTCCTCCTCAATCAGGCGGCAGCAGGCGCAGCTGTGGTGCCAGACAGGCTCAGCCACCACTCGAAGCGGCAGCTCTGTCTCCCAGCGGCCTGCCTCCATATCGGCCACGTACTTTCGCACCGCTGCCTCGTCCATATCCCGGGGCCGAAACCGCCCAACCTCCCTGCCTATGACGTCGTGGTGCCCCTCAGCCCGATCGAAGATCATGACGACGTACTCGGGGTCGGACTCGGAGTCGGTGTCGTTTAGGTAGAGCAGACCGTCGTGATAGAAGCTGTAGCAGAGCGGCCAGGTGTGCTTGGTCACTGCCTGCACAAGCTCGTCCTCGCTGTCCAGCTCTTTGGAAGAGTATACCCGATCGGTGTGGATCATGGCATTTATCACCATTTTAAGTTTGAATGGCTTTGGTAATTAAGCTGTCTGCCAGCAGTAGTGCCGGACGGGACGACGGCCTCAGAACGGTTTTGGGACGCGCCAGGAGGAAGAGGAGGAGGAGAGGGGCGACCCGGCCCTCATCCCAGGCCCGGGAGCACCGATTCTGCAGCCTTGACCAATCGTCCCCGTTTTTTTGCATTCTCTTGGTCTAGCCTCCCCGCACCAGGTTCATCCTGAGTATGTCGTTGGCCAGTTCGCCTGCCGTGAGCGCCTCAAAGTCGACCATTACCCCGGAGTCCACATCGTAGGTCATCTGGGCGGAGTAGGCCTGGTTTTTTGCCTGTATTACGACCGTGTTCCTCCCGTCATAATCAGGACGGATGTCGACCACCGAGACCGTGACACCAGTTATATCGTCACTGTCGATGACCTGGCCTGCCCGAAGGCTGGCCAGAGCAGCCGGGGGCAGGACCAGACCGCCAGGCTCTCCGATTCCGCCGGCCTGCGCGTCCTGCTCGCTTACAGACGGAAAGCCAGAAGCGCTGAGGGTGGACGTCCGCCGGTAGGTATAGCCCCTCTGATCGGCGGCGGTGAAGCTGATCGAGACCGTCAGAGGAATGCGGTTCTCGAAAGAGGCAAGCGGGACCTGAGAGGTCTTTGTTCCCTGGTAGCTGAGCGATGCACCCTGCCTCAGCCAGCCGGGCAGGTCCATTCCAAGCCATGGCAGCTCCATCTGCCTTACCCCAAGGGAGATGGCCTGGGCAAACGTGGTTCCTTCGCCGGTCACCGCATTGAATGTGGCCAAAAGCTGGCCAGAATTCAGATCGTATACCTTGGCGAAGGTGGCCGCCTCAGACTGCGTCTGGATCCTGATGGCGTTGTAGGTTTGTGCCCCAATCTGATACGGCATCCGCAATACTGTCAGGCCGCCGCCTCGCCGGTCCTGGAGCTGGGCTAAGACCTGGGGATTGATGTACCAGTCTCCACCGGCTGCCAGGCTGGCTGTGTATCCCTGTTTCAGAGGTACAAGCGGTCCGTCAAAGTTCGAGTAGGACCAGGGAGTGATCTTGAGAAGCGAGCCCCTCTGGTCCACAGATAGAACATCGACCTGGGTAATCCCGTGCCCTGCGGCGCCGAAGACCTCCTCCCGACGATATCTCTTGCCTGAGGTGAGCCCCACCCAATCCCCTTCCTCGTCCAGAATGTACTTCTCGGTAGCATCCGGCACGTTTGCACTGGACGAGTAGTAGCTCATCCTGGTCCCCTCACGCACCCAATCGGGGGCTGGAAGCTGCGAAAGCCCCGGGATCACGCCTGACAGGTCCTGGGCACCAGCCGGCGCGACGAATGCCAGGAGCAGCGCAAGGCTGGCCAGGGCTGCAGCCATCTTCCTCTCAGATGCCATGACATCAACCTCCAAATTCAAGTCCCAATCGACTATACTCTTGCACCGCTGACCCGATCAGGCGGCCTTGCTTTTATGCGAAAGGAAAGTATTCCGCAATCTTCGACAAACGCCTGAGATCAACTCAGCCACCCTGGTCAGCCCTTCTCCTCCAGCTTCTCGACACGCGCTTCCAGGTTTTTTACACGCTGCATCATCTGGCCGAGGAGGCTCTCAAGATGGGTCTGCTTCTCGGCGGCGGTCGTCTGGCCTTTCCAGCCGGCGAAGGAATGGTAGAGCAGGTCGTCCTTGAACTGCTCGATTATGGGATTGTCGGAGTCGCGCGGCTGGGGCCGTCCCGGTGTGTTGCGGTCGGTCATATCCATTCAACCTCGTTTGCTGGTATTCAGATTATTATCATTTTCATCTATGAGAATTTCAAGGTTGCCATGGGCCGGGGAAGAAGAAGGAGAAGAGGACAAGGAGAATAAGAAGAAGAGGACAAGGAGAATAAGAAGAAGAGGACAAGGAGAATAAGAAGAAGAGGACAAGGAGAATAAGAAGAAGAGGACAAGGAGAATAAGAAGAAGAGGACAAGGAGAATAAGGAGAATAAGAAGAAGAAGAGGATGCCAAATAGATCTCGCTTTTGTACATCTATTTTCGAAAACTGAGATGGGGCCGGAAGGGCGGTTATAGAAAAGCAGGCAGAAGACCCCTCTCCTTTAGGGGAGGGGATGAATGCCGTAAGTTAAGCAGAAAACTATATATCTTAATAATAGCTTAACTATAACCATGCTTAAGGCATACAAGTTCAGGCTCTATCCAACGAAGTCCCAAAAAACCCGAATGGATCGAACGCTGGACTTGTGCCGCTGGACGTACAACAAGACCTTAGAGATTAGGAAGGCTGCATGGGAGAACGAAGGCAAGTCCCTATCCAAGTATGAAACTAACAACCTATTGCCTGCTTG
>Ga0208940_1000072_pt1 | contig 127426 bp, 97 predicted proteins | sample AD_JPNNA6_MetaG_FD_184445 | JGI IMG/M metagenome (GOLD analysis project Ga0208940, IMG submission 184445) | Active sludge microbial communities of municipal wastewater-treating anaerobic digesters from Japan - AD_JPNNA6_MetaG (SPAdes) (version 2) | ecosystem: Engineered > Bioreactor > Anaerobic... | reverse complement strand
GTAAACCATTTTCATAATAGCGCTCGAGCCATTTATAACCAATCCTCCTGGTTATTTTAAACCGCCTGCAAAGATCACTTATGTTTGATCCAGGCTTAGAAGCTAATATACAGAACTCAGTTCTTTGACCCATGATAGTTTGTGTTTCGAAAGGCATAACTTTTTCCCATAAATTTACCTTTTTATATTGTATACCATGTGTGTAGATACCTGTATACTATGTGTGTAGGCCAAACATGGGGAGTCGGGAGGGGCAATCTGGAGATGCTGTTTTGGGCAATTTAAAATTATTTTCATTCTTTGTGTGTTTTTAATAATGTATTTTTTATAATGCCGGGATTAATCTAAATGTTAGCCTATTCATGAATTGTTACCATTGAAATATTGAGTTCGGCAATTTAATAAAAACTATTTACTTGTCACATAATTATTTGCTTCTTAATATCTCAGGAATGCAAATTTCAATGAAATCCAACAATGACATATCCCTTATAACATAATAACGAAAAACAGTTAATTCAAGACGAAACATATATCAACAGCCAATTAAATGAATCAAGCTTATCCGATTGAAAATTTTAATATCTATTAAGGTAAAAAATAGGTTTATTAAGTGATTTTGAAATAAATAAAAAACAAAAAACCTCGAAGCTTATTTAGAAATAATGTTTAATTCTTCTTCTACATGCTCGCTGATAGGCATACAATAATGCCCTTTTGTGTTCATTAAGCCGGAAAAACCGGCAAGCAAAAACATTCTTCTACAATCCAATGTAGTAATTTCATTACTGTTTCGCCAGGTAGCAGTTGTAAACCCTTCCTTATTATTTATTGTCTCAATCATAGTTGGTTCTCCGGCTTCAGGGAAAAAAGCATTGGCCCCACTAAACAGTCCAACCAGATTCGATACGTTTACTGCAATGCTTTTTGTTTCTTTATTGTTCAAAGTGGCTAACACAACAACGGCAACAATCTGTCCAAGTCGGGGCAATGAAACCTCGCCATAATGGTACAGAGGTGAACCGGCAACAGGAAATCTTTGCATTACTCCATGTTGGGTACAAGGAATATCAACTCCGATCCATATCTGGTCCACTAATTCCTGTGGAGTATGTTCCGGCCCCACTGGTTCGCACATATTGTACCAATCAAGCCCGGACTCTAAGATATTTTCAATTGTTTTCATTCTTTTTTCCGGCGACATACAAGAATCTTCACCCTCTTTTATGCGGCAAACATGATATGCGCCAGATATTCCGGCAGCTTTTAATTCTTTCATTTGTTCTATCTCAAGATCGCCCACATTGGCTAGTAATTCCATGTGCGCAGGAATTGCTTTCCTGATATTAAAACATAAATCTCTGAACCATTCAAAACCAAATTGGTGCATTGTCATCAGAAAAACTCCTTGAGCGCCTCCGATAGCAAAACGATTGCACCTGTTTATAATTTCTTCTAAACTCAACTTTGCCGGTTGAATACTTGTGTGTGATTCGGCAAAAAAACAAAAAGAACAATTACCGGAGCAAGGAGCCATGTCAACACCAATTTGCCCAAGGAGCAGGCCATTGTTGCCAAATCTTCTTCTGGAAATTTCATTTGCTCTGGACCTGAGCAAAGAAGCCTCCATCGAATTTTCATTTAGCGATAACAAATATACTGCATCTTCTTTTGAAATTGCTTTCCCTTCAGAAGCTTCCTGTAAGATAAAATCAATTTTTTTTGTGGTCATATTAAATTTATGTTAACATTTAATTAATTTTTGTTGATAGTTTATATATATCTAATAAAGAATTATTTTTTTATTTCTGAAGCCTGAAATTTAAAAAAACTATTTATTAGTCAGAGTATTTTGCGTGACTGAATCGCAAATTTCAATGATTTATAAAATTACATTTTAAGCTATATCATTAAAACGAAAAACCGGAATTCAAAACGAAAAATATGATAATAGTCAATTTAATAAATTTAATAATTTATTAAATTTATATTTTAATTTTATTTAATAATAGCCTTAATATTTGATATATTATATTTATATCTTATTTAATTTACAAATATAAAATCAATAATTATGAATCTGTTATAATTAGTTAGCTGATTGCAAATTAGATATCTTTAATATAAAAATTGCTCTTTATTTCTGTTTAAAAGTAAGAGCATTTTTTGTATATTCCTTCAATTAATTTTAATTTTATGGCAATACAATTGATCTTCCTATGAATGAGAAATATGACGATTATGCGTGGGATATAATCCTCTGGCTTATTCTTTTTCTGGTATTTGGAATTATAATAATTGCCTGAAATTGGCGGCATAGAAAATAATTAAACTTGACCTGGTCAGTTATCAAATAATATTAATAATCAAACTATGAAGCTTAATTTATCTGTTGGAATTTGTGCATCTCTTGCATTGGTATCGTGCGGAAGCAATGTCAATAAGGACAGGACGCCTCCCAATATCATTTTTATCCTGGCCGACGACCTTGGTTATGGAGACCTGAGCTGTTACGGCCAGAAACGATTTAACACTCCTGACATTGACAGGCTTGCCTCGGAAGGAATTTTGTTTACTCAACATTATGCTGGGAGCACTGTTTCTGCGCCTTCACGTTCTGCGTTAATGACCGGCCTCCATACAGGTCATACGCCTGTTCGGGGAAACAAAGGCTGGGAGCCTGAAGGAAACTGGCCTTTAAAGGCAGATGCTATAACAATAGCAGAACTTCTAAAAGAGGCTGGTTATGTTACAGGCGGATTCGGGAAATGGGGACTTGGTTATATCGATACCGAAGGCGACCCGAACAAACAGGGTTTCGATGTATTTTACGGATATAACTGCCAGACACTAGCACACAACTATTATCCCGACCATCTCTGGTATAATCATGAGAAAATTATATTACATGAGAACGATAGCGGAAAAACCGGCGCTTATAGTGCCGACCTGATTCACAAAGCCGCAATTCAGTTTATCGAAAATAACAAAGAGAAACCGTTTTTTCTCTGCTACACGACTACCATTCCTCATGCAGAACTCTTTGCTAAAGAGGAATATATGGCGAAATTCAGAGGTAAATTCTTACCTGAGAAATCATTCAAAGGAGTCGACAGCGGCCCGACATTCAGAAAAGGACCTTATGGCTCCCAGCCTGAAGCTCATGCAGCTTTTGCGGCAATGATAACACAACTTGACGATTATGTTGGAGAGATACTTGCAAAACTCGATGAACTTAATATTACAAATAAAACAATAATATTCTTCACATCCGATAACGGTCCCCATCTGGAGGGAGGCGCAGATCCTGATTACTTCGACAGCAATGGACCACTAAGGGGGTATAAACGCGATTTGTATGAAGGCGGAATACGTGTGCCAATGCTTATTAAATGGCCCGGGAAAATAAAAGCCGGACAAACAACCAATCATATATCTGCATTCTGGGATATAATGCCGACACTCGCTGAGATAACCGGCGTTAAGACTCCCGATAATATTGACGGCATTTCGTTTCTTCCAGTTCTTCTCGGTAAAAAAGGTCAGAAAGAACATGAATATATGTACTGGGAATTTCATGAACAGGGAGGGAAAATGGGAGTGAGGATGCAAAACTGGAAGGGTGTGAAACTGAATATTGATAAAAATCCTCAGAGTAAAATCGAACTTTACGATCTTTCGAAAGACCTTTCTGAAACAACCGATATATCAGAGCAATATCCAGAAATAGTAAATAAAATAGAAGAGATAATGAAAGAAGCTCACACTCCTTCGGATGTATTCCAGTTCACTTTCGAACAAATAACAAAATGATTTTTCCTGTTTTATCTAGCTTCAAGGAAACATATAAATATTAAATTCCTCAGAAATGAAAAAAGGTATTCTGGTTAAAAGCACTCTTGCCCTGGCCGCAGTGAATATTTCTTCACTTCTCAGCGGACAAACCGATACTAAACCAAATATTATTATCATCTATGCCGATGATCTGGGTTATGGAGACGTAAGCTGTTATGGGGCAACAAGAATCTCCACTCCCAATATTGACCGTGCCGCAAAACAGGGCTTGCTTTTCACAAACGCACATTGTACTTCAGCTACAAGCACTCCTTCAAGATATTCGCTTCTTACGGGTGAATATGCCTGGCGAAGAAAAGGTACCGGTGTTTTACCCGGTGATGCCTCTGCAATAATAGAACCCGGTCGCACTACAATTGCTTCCATGCTCAAAAAAGCGGGATATATGACAGGTGCTATCGGTAAATGGCATCTCGGACTTGGTTCGGCCGGAGGACCCGACTGGAACGGCGACATCGCACCCGGACCGCCCGACATAGGTTTTGACTACTGCTTCATTATTCCTGCAACCGGCGACAGAGTTCCATGTGTATATATCGAAAACCGCCGTGTGGTAGGTCTCGATCCGAATGATCCTATTAAGGTAGATTATCAGAAAAAAGTAGGCGACTGGCCTACAGGAAAGGAAAATCCTGAACTGCTTAAGATGCATCCCAGCCACGGACACGACATGACTATTGTTAACGGTATAAGCAGAATAGGCTATATGACAGGCGGCAAATCCGCTCTCTGGGTGGATGAAGAAATAGCCGACGTTTTGACAGGAAAGGCTGTACAATTCATCGAGAAGAATAAAGATAAACGATTCTTTCTCTACTTTGCCACCCACGATGTACATGTGCCCAGAGTCCCTCATCCGCGCTTCGCAGGTAAAAGCGGCATGGGTCCCCGCGGTGATGTTATACTCGAGTTCGACTGGTCTGTTGGAGAGATACTCAATACGATTGACAGACTGAAGCTTGATAAAAAGACATTGATAATCATTACGAGCGATAACGGGCCGGTTGTTGATGATGGCTACAAAGATATGGCTGTCGAACTCCTTGGCAATCATAAACCTGCCGGGCCTCTCCGCGGTGGAAAATACAGCCTTTTTGACGGAGGAACAAGGGTAATGTTCATTGCAAAGTGGACAGGGAAGATAAAACCAGGTTTATCGGATGCTCTTTTCAGTCAGGTTGACCTGCTAAGGTCTTTTGCAGAATTAACCGGTCAAAATCTTGCAGGAAATGATGCACCCGACAGCTTTAATCAACTTAATACTCTGCTGGGAAAAGATAAAAAAGGGAGGGAATGGCTTGTAGAACATAACAATCGGCTGACAATAATCAAAGGCGACTGGAAATATATAGAACCCGGGCCGGGTCCGAAAATCACAGCAAACACTAATACCGAAACAGGAAATGACCCAATGCCCCAGCTTTATAACCTGAAAAATGATATCGGAGAAAGAAATAATCTTGCAGAACAATATCCTGATCTGGTAAATGAATTAAGAGAACTTTTGAATAAAATAAAAGAATCGGAAGGAACAAGAAAATAAAATGAATATGATAAGTTATAAATCTTGCATCAGTATTGGAGCGGCATCAGTCACGGCCGTTTTTTCTTCTGCCGCACAACAGGCAGTAAAAAATGTTCCTTCGACTCCAAACATCATCATTATTCTTATGGATGATATGGGCTACGGAGATATTGGCCGGACAGGAGCCAATCAATACGAGACTCCGAACCTTGACCGACTGGCCGGACAGGGAATGCAGTTCACCTGGTTTTACTGCCCTCAGGCTGTCAGTAGTGCGTCAAGAGCCGGACTTCTTACCGGCTGCTATCCCAACCGCATAGGTATAGCTGGCGCACTGGCGCCATGGGCTGAAATCGGTATAAACCCCGAAGAGACAACCATAGCCGAAATGCTTAAAACAAAAGGTTATTATAACGGCATTATTGGAAAATGGCACCTCGGACATCACAAAAAATTTCTGCCGCTTCAGCATGGATTCGATGAATATCTCGGTCTGCCTTATTCGAACGACATGTGGCCTGTTGATTACGATGGAGTACCAATTCGACTGAAAGATACAACCAGCAACAAAATGAAATATCCGCCTCTGCCCCTTATTGAAGGAAATGAAAAAGTAGAGGAGGTGCTTACACTGGACGACCAGGATAAACTTACAACTCTCTATACCCAACGCGCTGTAAAATTTATCGAGCAAAATAAAAATCGCCCATTCTTTCTTTATATGGCTCATTCAATGGTGCATGTACCTCTGGGCGTTTCTGAAAAATTCAAAGGTAAAAGCAAACAGGGAATGTTCGGGGATGTGATGATGGAAGTTGACTGGTCGGTTGGAGAAATAATGAAAACCATCGAGCGAGCTGGGCTTGAAAAAAATACTCTTGTTATATTTACAAGCGATAACGGTCCGTGGCTTAATTTCGGAAATCATGCCGGCACAACCGGTGGATTACGTGAAGGTAAAGGGACAAGCTGGGAAGGCGGACAGCGTGTAGCATGTATCATGAGATGGCCTGGCGTTATACCGGCAGGAGAAATATGCAACAAACTTGCTTCCTCAATAGATATCCTCCCGACCCTGGCTGCTATAACAGGTGCACCGTTGCCCAGGGAAAAAATTGACGGCGTAAATATTCTACCTCTTATGCTGGGTGATAAAGAAGCATCACCGAGGCATGAGTTTCTTTATTATTATCAGCAAAATGCACTTGAGGCAGTTCAGATTGATTACTGGAAACTCGTACTGCCTCACAATAGCAGGACTTATCGCGGATACAAACCAGGATCCGACGGCTGGCCTGGACCAACGGGAACGGAAAAAATAACTGAACCTCAATTGTATGACCTTCGTCGCGATCCTGGAGAATGGTATGATGTTTCACAGTGGTATCCGGAAAAGGTAAAAGAACTTCTTGAACTGGCTGTGCGAGCACGGTCCGACCTCGGCGACGACCTGACAAAAACACCTGGAGCAAACCGCCGGATGCCTGGCAGAATATAGTAGCTCTCCGATACATCTCTCTTGTAATGAAAAATTCAATAGCTGTGATTTCAATAAAACAATTCTTCAACTCACCACGTCGCCCCATGCTCTATGCTCTGTGCTCCATGCTCTGTGCTCTGTGCTCCATGCTCCATGCTCTGAGCATTTTAATTAACAATATGTTAAATTATTAACCAATTCATTCAATGAACCAGTCTGAAAAAATAACGATTCTACTTGGCCTTTCTGCATGTGCCATGTCCTGCGTCAGTTCACAGAATAAACCGGCAGAACGTCCTAACATAATTTTTATTATGTCGGACGACCATGCGTGGCAGGCTATAAGTGCTTACGGTGGACCGCTTAACGATTACGCTCCAACTCCCAATATTGACCGTATTGCAAGGAACGGCATGCGGTTTGACCGATGCCTCGTGACTAATTCGATCTCCGGGCCATCGCGCGCAGTAATCCTTACAGGCAAATACAGCCATGTAAACGGCTTCCTGACAAACGAAGCAAAACAATTCGACGGATCCCAGCAGACATTCCCGAAATTATTACAGGCTGCAGGATATACAACGGCTATTATCGGCAAATGGCACCTTGGCTCTAATCCAACAGGATTTGACCATTGGGAAATATTACCCGGACAGGGAAATTATTATAATCCTGACTTTATCAATAAAGACGGCAGACATAGAGAGGAAGGATATGTGACGGAAATAATAACCGATAAATGCATCCAATGGATTTCAGAAAATAAAGGAATCGGCAAGCCTTTTATGCTTATGATGCATCACAAGGCACCCCACCGCGAATGGGAACCGGGTCCTGGAGAGCTGAGCCTTTATAAGGATGTGACCTTCCCTGAGCCTCCTACACTATTCGATAATTATGAGAACAGAGGCACGGCAGAAAAGACTCAGGACATGACCATCGCAAAAACTATGCGACTGGAAGAGGATTTGAAACTTTACAAAGATCCTGCAAAACGAAAAGCCTCAGGATTGAACCGCATGACACCCGAACAGGTCGCTACATGGGATTCGGTATATAACCCAATCATACGTAAATTCTATGCCAACCCGCCTCAGGGCAACGACCTTGTGAGATACAAATATCAGCGTTATCTGCAGGACTATCTGGCATGCATTGCCGGAGTTGATAAAAGCGTGGGCAGGGTACTCGATTACCTTAAAGAGACAGGACTCGATAAGAATACAATTGTCATATATGCTTCCGACCAGGGTTTCTATCTCGGAGAACATGGCTGGTTCGACAAACGGTTCATGTTCGAAGAGTCGTACAGAACTCCGCTGTTGATAACATGGCCGGGTGTGACAACACCTGAATCTGTAAGCAAAGATATTGTTTCAAACCTCGATTTTGCGGAAACAATCCTCGATATGGCCGGCGTTGAAATACCATCCGATATGCAGGGAACAACAATGGTGCCGATTCTCAAAGGGAAAAAACCGGCAAACTGGAGAAAAGAACATTATTATCATTATTACGAATACCCTGCAGTCCACAGCGTGAAACGTCACTATGGGATAAGCACAGACAGATATAAGCTCATCCATTTCTATTACGATATAGATGAATGGGAACTGTTCGATTTGCAGTCAGATCCTATGGAAATGAAGAATGTGTATAACGATCCGGCATATACAGAAGTGAAAAAAGATCTTCACAAACGGCTCGAGAAAATTATGGAGAAATACGGCGACAGTGAGGAACTGGCACGGTCGTTTCTTCCGGAGAAGGCGCTAGGCGGTAGGCAGTAGGCTTTAGGAGAGAGGTTAAAGGTTTATATATTAAAAAAGAGAAAATCATTGAATATGCGACACAGAGTTATTGTTTTTCCGGTCATTCTGGCGCTTATCGTTTTTGCTTCGTGTCAGAAAAGAGCTGAAATTGTTCCGGTCAGAATTATATTCGATACGGATCTTGGCCCCGACTACGATGATGTAGGAGCACTTGCCATGCTTCATGCATACGCCGACAGCGGCCTGGCTAATATTCTGGCCACTATTGCAAGTAACCGGTATGAGCTTACCGGGCCATGTATCGAGATAATCAACACATATTTTGGTCGACCAGATATTCCTGTGGGCACGCCACCTCCAGGAAGTGTAAGAATTGGATGTTCGCAGCACTGGACGGATTCTCTGGTTGCCAAATACACTCATTCACTTGACTTGACCGGTATGGCCGAAGATGCTGTAACTCTTTACCGCAGGATTCTTTCAGCTCAGCCTGATACCAGTGTGACAATAGTGACTGTAGGGTTCCTGACCAATATACGAAATCTTTTGCTTTCACGACCTGACACTATCAGCCAGTTAAGCGGCGAAGAGCTGGTAAAGCAAAAAGTAAAACAGTGGGTTGCTATGGCTGGCAAATTTCCTTCCGGAAGTGAATTCAATATAATGATGGACAGTATGGCTTCAATCGAAGCAATCAGCAGGTTCCCGCGTCCAATTATTTTCACGGGTTTCGAAATAGGTGAAAAAATAAAGACAGGTAAAAAACTTGTGGAACTGGGCGATCCTCAAAGTCCTGTAAGGGAAGTGTTTCGTATAGCCTTGCCTCTTGATCCGGCCGACCGTAATGGGCGAATGAGCTGGGACGAGACTGCGGTGCTCATTGCAGTGAAAGGGATTCATCCGTATTTCGAAGCAAAGCGCGGTAAGTTTATTCCATTTCCTAACGGATATAATGAATGGTATGATGATGGTTCCGGCAGTCACGCGTATGTTACTTTTGCTCTCCCGCCTGATTCTATTGGAAAGATTATTGAAAATACAATGATGCACAAACCTGTTAAGAAATTACAACCTGTTCCGTAGACAGGGAAATAAGGGGGGAATGGGAAAAAGCGATAGGGTTGGAGTTTCTGATTGCAAGCAATTGAAAATAAGACAAAAGACAAAAGGAAAAAGATAAAAGCTGAATCAAAGGATTAATATAAATTACCTTCTTTCCCCTCAGGGGAAGAACATCAATAGCTTAAGGAATGCACAAAAAATTATTTTCCCCGTAGGGGATAAAGATTTTAAGGAAAAAGGAAAAAGGAAAAAGTTCAAGGCCTCAGATAATTTTGGGACTTCCTCATTACGGCTTGCCCACGCAATACAACTCGTCGTGCGGTTCGCTTACGCTCACCGTACTCCTCAGACAGTATTGCTTACTAAAAGCCATCGCAGCAAGCCTTCATTCAGAAGCTTACTCCCAAAATTATCTGAGGCCGATTAAAAACAATTAACTATTTTCTCTCCGGCCCCTGTCTGACGCAGGCAGGAGCGGAGCAAGGCAGAAGCATTTGCCGGCACAGAGGCAAATGGAGAAAGAGAGGAATGGGAGAAAGGAAGAGAGTCGGAGTTCTCGATAGAAAGAACCAGAATCAAGCCCGCTTATGAATTTCTTGTCTTTAGACTGTATATAAAATACTATTAAGTTGGCAACAATTCAAAACTCACACATTAAAATGATTACCGAAAAAATATTATCTTTGGACTATGATAATTAAAGAAGAGATATCAAAAAGACAAAGTGATTTCGCGTCATTGTGTAAATCTCATAATGTAAAATACTTATACGCATTTGGATCTTCAGTGTCCGAAAAATTCGACCCTGAAAAAAGCGATATTGATTTGCTTGTGGAAATCGAATCAAATGACCCTGTAGATAGAGGAGAAAAACTGTTATCATTGTGGGATTTATTCGAGGAATTCTTCAAACGGAAAGTTGACCTTCTTACAGAATCTTCTATTCGTAATCCTTTTTTAAGAAAAAGTATTGATTCAACAAAAGTTTTAATCTATGACGGATCAAGAGAAAAAGTATTTATCTGATATATTGCAGGCAATACTGCTTATCGAATCATTCACTTCCAATATTAAAGATTTTAACACTTATGTTGCTGATTTAAAAACTCAAAGCGCTGTAGAAAGACAACTCGGGATTCTTGGTGAAGCTGTAAATAAATTCGATAAAATAAACCCTGAACATCCGCTGGAAAATGCTCGCCAGATAATCGGATTTCGTAACAGATTGATTCATACTTACGATTCAATAGACCAATCAATGGTTTGGGCAATTATTAGAAATCATCTTGAACCGTTAAAATCAGAGATTCTCGCCAGACTAAAATAAATTATATGTTGCCGGCACAAACTACTTCTATGAAAAACTGTCCTGCACATTGGGAGCAGAGCCTCCGGTTAGCTCAAATACAAAATTAACCCATTCTTATTTTCACCATTCTTTCCCCGTCAGGGGATAAAGATTATAAGACAAAAGACAAAAGGAAAAAGATAAAATCTGAATCAAAGGATTAATATAAATTACCTTCTTTCCCCGTCAGGGGAAGAACATCAATAGCTTAAGGAATACACAAAAGATTATTTTCCCCGTAGGGGATAAAGATTTTAAGGAAAAAGGAAAAAGGAAAAAGGAGAAAGGAGAAAGGAGAAAGGAGAAAGGAGAAAGGGGAAAAAAAGGAAAAAGGCAAGGAGAAATGGAGAAAATATAAGAGTTGAAAAAATAATTAACTGCTTTTTTAGTCAAAAAAATTCCCATTTTCAAAAATTTTATTTAAATTTATAGTTTATTAACTATAAATTTATTCAATGTCGCAATGAAAATTGTTCTTTATCCTCTGTTTCTGACAGTTATTGTTCTTGCCTGCTCGTGCAAACCTCAAAAATCCCAAAATCTCGAAGAGATGGCTCGCCGCTCCGCACGCCCCGAAGCAGTGATAGTCAAAACCGTAAAAGCCGAAAAAACCACTTTCTATCATGAACTCCTGAGCAACGGCAAGATCGTTTCTTCCGAAAAAGCTGTCGTGCCTTTCAGAATAAACGGAATCATCAACGAGCTTTATATAAAAAACGGCCAGAAAGTCTCCGAAGGAGAACTCCTTGCAGTTATCGAAGATTTTGATTACAAAACTCAACTCCTCCGAGCACAACAAAACCTCGAAAAAGCCGAAATAAACTTCAAAGATGACATCTTAACTAACTTTTCCGCAACCGACACTACTGGACTTCCTCCTGCTAAAATAAAGATAGCCCGCATACGCTCAGGCCTCGATGAAGCTATCACTGCTCTTGCACAGGCCGAATATAATTATAAAAACACACGCATCACAGCTCCTATTTCCGGTGTTGTCGCAGGCCTCGATGCCCGCCGGTGGAACCCAAGCCAGAACTATAAAAACCTCTGCACCATCGTAAATGACGAGATGATGGAGGTTGAGTTTCCTGTTACGGAATCGGAATACGTTCTTCTTTCTGAAGAAATGCCTGTCAGCATCATCCCATTCGTTAACGATAGTGTAAATATTACCGGAAAAATAACGCAGATAAACCCCCAGGTCGATGAGAACGGCATGGTAAAGGTAAGTGCCGTTTTCAAAAACAACAGGCGACTGATTGACGGTATGAATGTGAAAGTCCTGATAAAACGCCCTGTTCCGAACCGTATTGTTGTACCAAAAGAAGCACTTGTGATACGTCAGGGGAAAGATGTCGTTTTCGTACGGCAGGATTCCCTTGCTATATGGAAATATGTGACAGTTGAATTCGAGAACAGCACCAGCGCTTCAATAAAAGAAGGACTTGAACCTGGCGACCTCGTTATCGTAAGCGGTAATGTCAATCTTGCACACGAAACCGTCGTGAAGGAACTTTGAACGGAAAATCCATGCATCGCTACTTCTCTGCCTTTACTGTCAATATTATATTTGTTGTGCTCATCATAACAGGGGCGGGAATGATACCTTTACTTTCATTCCAGCTTAATCCTACCCGCTATCTTCCTTCTCTTACCCTAAGCTGGACATGGCCCGATGCACCCATGCGCGTGGTGGAACAGGAGGTTACAACAAAACTCGAAGGAGTTCTTTCAACAGTGGCAGGTGTTTCAAAGATAAGGTCCACCACAAGAAACGGATCCGGCACAATCACAGTGGAATTTGACCGCAACATAAATCTTCAGGCCAAAAGGTTCGAGATAGCATCTCTTGTAAAAGAAGCCTTTAAACATCTGCCCGATAAAGTTTCATATCCCCTCATAAGGCTTAATATGCCTGCAAATACTGCCGGATCTCTCATACTGAGCTATCAGATAAACGGTAACGCCAGCCCTTCATATATTGCCGAAATCGCAGAGGAAACTATAAAACCGGCAATAGCGCTGATAGAAGGCGTTTACAGCGTTGATATTTACGGTTCCTCCCCACGTGAATGGGAAATAATGTACGATATGGATAAACTGGCAGTTGCCGGCATAGAACCTGCTTCGATAAATGTTGCCATACGTAATTATTTGCTCGAGAGAGAAGTCGGAGGTGGTGCCGAAATGACCCCTGACGGCTCCGTCAGAAGAACCTATATCACTCTGGAAGGCAATTCTGACGACACGATAACATGGGACAATATACCCGTTGCCGGAGCCGGTGGAAGGATTATTCACCTGAACGATGTGGCTACCGTAAAACTCAAAGACCAGAAGCCTTCAGGATTCTACAGGATAAACGGCCTGAATACCGTCAATCTTAATGTCAGCGCCGGCCGAAATGTAAACACTATTAAAGTGGCCGACGCCGTGAAAAAAGAGATGGAAAAAATCAAAAATGAATTACCTGCAGGCTATACGATACGTAACTCACTAGATAACACCGAATTCATTAAGGAAGAAATTTCCAGAAATATTTTCAGAACAATTCTCTCCGTTGTGCTTCTTCTTCTCTTTGTTCTTGCAATAAGCAGGGATGCAAAATATTTACTTATAATAGCCATAAGTCTTTTCGCAAATATCTTAATAGCATTTATCTTTTATTTCATCTTCCGACTCGAAATTCATCTTTATTCTCTGGCAGGCATAACGGTTTCATTCGGACTGATAATAAGCAATACCATAGTAATGACCGACCATCTGCGCCATTACGGGAACAAAAAGGCTGGATTATCGATCCTGGCAGCTACTCTTACAACAATAGGAGCACTTGCTGTGATCTTCTTTCTCGATGAAACTTCTAAGCTCACCCTTGCCGACTTTGCTGCCGTGGTTATAATAAATCTTTCTGTTTCACTGGCAATAGCATTCTTTTTTATCCCTGCACTGATGGAAAAAATCTCTCTTGCACCTGTTTCCAGTACCACTACCATACGAAGAAAAAGAAAGATAGTAGCACTAACTCAAAAATACAGTAATGCAATTGATTTCATTATCCGCTTCAGGGTGCCGTTTATCATTATTGCCATACTGATCTTCGGCCTTCCGGTATTTTACTTGCCCGATTCTTTACCGGCCAAACGTGCTAACACCATTGAGGAAACAGAACTTTCGCGTTTCCAGAAAATCTATAATAAAACCCTTGGAAATGAAAAATATGTAAAGGATGTAAAACCTACAGTAAATAAAATTCTTGGCGGAACTCTGCGGTTGTTCAGCGAAAAAGTCAAAAACAGCAGGTTCTACTATTATGGAAGTTCGGAAGAAGTTCAGCGAACAAGAATCACAGTAAACATCGAGCTCAGCGAACCTGGACTTACAATTGACGATATAAACAATGTATGTACAGGACTCGAAAATATGCTTGCAGCTTATGATGAAATAGATATGTTCACCACAACGGTTTACGATTCCGAAAGCGCAACTCTCTCCATAACTTTTAAACCCGAACATGAATTTACAATCTTTCCTTTCATTCTTAAATTTAAAATCGAAGATTATATGAATGCTATAGGAAGCTACTCTGCAAACGTTTACGGAGTCGGTAAGGCGTTCAGTAACCAGGTTTACACTGATTATATCCGTGGAACTTATGCAGTAGCAATGAAAGGCTACAATTACGACGAACTGTACGGATATTGTGAAGACCTTAGAAAAAGGCTTATCGAGAGCGCAAAAGGAAGAATAAAAGAAGTATATTTTCTGGGAAGTTCCGAACGCTTTCTCAGAAGAAAAAACTATCGGAACGTCCTTAATATGGACAGGAATTATCTTGCAGCCGTGAATACCGATATTAGATATGCTTACCAGAGTGCTTACAGGTATTCGAGAGGTTCGATTCCGCTCGGAAATGTATATATGAACGGATTTGCCGCACCAGCCACGCTTAAAGCTGCACAGGCTGAAAATCATGATTTATGGAGCTTCATGAATGCCCCTGTTTCAATACAAAATGGCACAAATATCAGACTGAAAGATTTTTCTACTATAACAACTGAAGTTTCCGACAATACGATAAGCCGTGAAGATCAACAGTATGTGATTTATGTAACTTACGACTTTATCGGCAATTATGAACTGAACAATATAATACTCGAACGTAATGTAAAGGAAACTCAGGCTGCACTTCCTTTAGGATATACTGCACAGATTTCCGGTTATACCTTTTCATGGAACAGAAAAAGTGCAAATTACCTGCTTATTTTTCTAATTGTTCTGATTATCTGGATAATATGCACTATACTTTTTGAATCGCTGAAAGAACCCCTTATTGTTATCAGCCTTATACCATTCTCGCTAATAGGTGTATTTGTTACATTTTATTTATTTAATATTAATCCCGATGAAGGCGTATTTGCTTCAATGATAATGCTTTGCGGCATTGTAGTCAATTCTTCAATTTATGTACTTAACAATTATAATATTTTTAAAAGAAAGAAACCTTCTATGGACGAAAAAAGACTTTATCTCAAGGCATTCAACAGTAAGATTATACCGATTATCCTCACAGTTTTTTCGGCAATTGTAGGTCTTATACCATTCCTTCTCTCAGGAAAGAATGAGACTTTCTGGTTTAATCTGGCTGCCGGAACAATAGGTGGATTGATTTTCAGTATGATAGGATTAGTTATTTACCAGCCGTTGATGCTGGGCAGAAAGGCAAAGAGCAGAGAGCATTAAGCTATTCATAAGCAATTCATTTTAATGAGATAACAAAATATAACATGGTAAGTTTTCTTATAAAACATCCTGTCGCAGTCGTAATGACCTTTCTTTCGGCTATAATGCTCGGTATTATTGCATCGGGCAGGCTGCCTGTGTCACTCATGCCCGATGTGGATATTCCCGAGATAACAGTGGCTGTTTCACGGCCCGATGTGAGTGCGCGGGAGATAGAAAATACTATCGTAAGCCCTTTGAGATTAAACCTCATCCAGGTTCCTGGATTAGCCGACATCAAATCGGAATCGCGTAATGGAAGTGCACTATTTAAACTGTCATTCAAATATGGCGTTGATATTAATCTTGCCTTTATGGAGGTAAATGAAAAAATAGACGCTACCATGAACTATCTTCCACGCGACCTCGAAAGGCCGCGCATAATAAAAGCAAGTGCTACCGATATTCCGGTCTTTTTTGTCAATATTACTATGGCTGAAGGCTTCGAAAGCGATGAAAAGTTTGCCGAGCTGAGCGAGTTTGCCGAAACCATAATAAAAAGAAGAATCGAACAGCTTCCTGAAGTGGCTATGGCGGATATTACCGGACAGGTAAAAAGAGAACTTTATATACAGCCCAATAAAGCCCGTATGCTCAGCCTTGGCATCCATGAAGGGGATATCATCAGAGCTGTGGAAATAAATAATATGAACATAGGAAATATCCTTGTTAAAGACGGAAAATACCTTCTTAATCTCGAATTCAGCTCATATCTCAAAGAGCCTGATGATGTAAAGAATATATATATAAAAGCAGGGGAGAGGCTTTTAAAGCTTAAAGATTTTGCTAAAATAGGATTGAGACAGGAAAGACCTACTGGTTTATATTATTCCGACGGCAAAAGAGCTGTGGCACTTGCTATTATAAAAGAATCATCGGCAAAAATGGAAAGCTTAAAAAACAGTCTGGCCGAAATGATCGAAACATTCAGAAAAGATTATCCACAGATGGATTTTGAAATATCTCAGGATCAGACTCTCCTGCTCGATTACTCTATTTCGAACCTGAAACAAAGTCTGTGGATGGGTGCCCTGCTGGCCTTTATTGCAATGTTTTTTTTCCTGAAAGATGCAAAATCACCTCTTATCATCGGAGTTAGCATTCCGGCCACACTTGTAATAAGTCTTCTCTTCTTTTACTTAACCGGATTAACGGTAAATATAGTGTCGCTCGCCGGACTTATTCTTGGAATAGGAATGATGATAGATAACTCGATTGTTATTATTGAAAACATCACACAGTGGATCGATCGGGGTGAGAACCTTTTCAATGCCTGTGTCAAAGGCACTAATGAGGTAATTACACCTCTTATTACTTCCGTATTTACGACATGTGCCGTCTTTATCCCCTTGATATTCTTAAGCGGCATTTCAGGAGCACTGTTCTATGACCAGGCTATTGCTATCGTTATAGGTCAGGGCGTTTCATTGATTGTAGGAATTACACTACTGCCAACTGTCTATTATCTGTTGTATAAAAAACAAGGAGAAGGATTTCTGACCGGTTTTGTTAAAAAGATAAGCATCAAGGGAATAGAACAGAGTTACGAAGGCACTATGAATTTTTTCTTCCGCTATCGGAATGTCGTTCTGACAGTCTTCCTTTCGATCATAATTCTGATGGCATGGCTTTTTGTTGTGATGGAAAAAGAAAAGTTTCCCGCTGTTAGGCAGGATGAACTGGTTGTTACTATTGACTGGAACGAAAATATAGATACAGGAGAAAACCTCTCAAGAGTAAAACAGGTTGTGGATGCCTCGAATGATATGATTCTTCAGGTAAATTCATTCATAGGCGAACAACAGTTTCTTTTCAACCGCGATTATGATTTGTCTTATACCCAGTCGAAAATTTATATCAAAGCCAGAGGATATGATAAGGTGCCTGAGATAAGAAAGAATGTTCTTGATTTTATTCACAGGAATTACCCTGATGCCGTTGTTGAAATATCGCCGCAGCAGAATATTTTCGAAAAGATATTTGCGGCCACGGAGGTACCTCTCATTACCGAAGTGAGTCTGCTTAAGGAAAAAAGAGTTCCGCCGGTGGAAAAAATAACGGATATAACGGATAAGCTAAAGGTAAAATGGCCTGAAACCGAAATATCGATTCCACCTTTCGAGGACAAAATTCTGCTCAGGCTCGATCCCGACCGACTGTTGATGTACGACGTTGAGTCGGAAACGGTATATACAACTCTTAAAACAGCACTTAATCGCAATAACATCAGTGAATTAAGGACATCGAGCGAAATACTTCCGATTGTACTTGCTGGAAAGGAAAAATTTATCAGCGATATAATAGCTACGGAATTCGTTCCGACCGTTTCGGGCAAAATGGTGCCTTTGAAAGAGCTTGTAAATATCCGCCGTATTCACGATTATAAATCTATAACCGGCGGAATGCATGGTGAATATGTGCCTGTAAATATGGTAGTAAATACGAATTTACCCGGTAAGCTGACTTCTGAAATAAGGTCTCTTCTGGCCGATGACCCTTCGATAGATTTACAGTTCAGAGGAGGATTAATTGAAGGGCAGAAACTATTCAGAGAACTTGCCGTTATTCTATTGATTTCATTTGTGCTGCTTTATTTCATTCTCGCCGCACAGTTCGAATCCTTGCTGCAACCTCTGATTGTAATGCTCGAATTACCGATAGATATCGCTGCGGCACTTCTTTTCGTTCAGATTTTTGGAGGAACTATCAACATCGTCACTATGATAGGGCTTATTGTAATGTCGGGTGTAATTATCAATGACTCAATACTTAAAGTTGATACAATAAATAATTTGCGGCGCGAAGGCAAACCTCTGATCGAATCAATATATGCTGCGGGGGCAAGAAGACTAAAACCAATTATTATGGTTGCATTTGCAGCTCTCGCTTCAACTTTTCCTATGCTTTTAAGCGGAGGCATGGGCTCCGAGCTACAAAGGCCTATGGCTCTTGCACTTGTCGGAGGAATGTCGGTGGGTACGATAGTAAGCCTTTACTTCATTCCTCTGGCATACTGGTTCATCTATAGAAAAACAGAAAAAACGGGCAAAAAGAATGAACATTAATCCGAACTGTAACTTTCCCCTTATGAACTATTTTTTCTTTGAAAGATTTGCAGCAGTGAAATCTTAAAAGGTTTACCGTTCGAGATTATGAAATAACTCGAGTAAAAAATCCCTGTTATCTGCCGTTATATAACACATCTCGCCTCCCATCCTCGAGAAAGTTTTATTATATCTCATGTAATATGCCGGATCTGATACAGGTGGTTCTCCGTTTTCTTTCCAGTTCCAGTTACTCTCAGCCAGATCCACAACAACAATAAAATGATTATCAATGTGATTATTTTGTTGAATGGCAATGTTTTGTGCCATTGAGAGCGCTTTTTCAAAAATCATCGGCGACATAATAGCCGAACCAATTGAGAGGTAAACTCCTTCATTGATATTGCTTATACTGTGAACATAACGCAGAAAGTCGGTAAGTGCTGTCCGGCCCAAAGCGCTTCCGTGATTGAAAGGGTGAGTGTAAATTATATCATGGCCGATCATAGGATGAATGGTAAACGGAATATTCAGTTCGTAAGCTGCATATTGTACAGAATATTTTTTCCATCTGTGAGGTATTTTAATGAATCCCGGTTTAAGATTTTCTCTTCTTATAACTCCGAGGAGATCAATAGCCGCAGCAGCTTTATTGCAATCCGAAGCAATTAGTTTTCGTGCTTCGTCTTCGAGGCGGTCAGGTTCAGGAATTTCAAGTCCGTCATTCAGAATCATCCTGCCAACCGCTTCGCCATATCCCAGTCCAGGAAATGCACCTGTGATGAGTGCAAGGTTTATGTATTTTCCGGTCTCATCCCAGATGCCGAATTGTCCTTTTCCGACATTCTCGCGGACGTCTTCGCTGGTCTCACCCAGATACGCAAATTCCCAGTCGTGAATACTTACAGCTCCATTGCCGGCCAGATGTGTGACCCAGTTGTTTTTCATCAGTTCAATCATTACAGGGGCAAGCCCGTTTTTTATTAAATGAGCCCCGAAAGCAATAATTACAGGTTTCCCTTTATCCCTGGATTCTTTGATTTTACAGGCTGTCTGATATATCAGTTCTTTTGTTTCTTTATTCAATCCTGTTGGCTTGCATGAAGGTTCGATATGGCACTTTTCAATCGAAAGTTTATTTTTTCGTTCCGACAATTTCTTAATGACAAGTTTTCTCCTGTCGAATTCCTGATAACCCATTTAAGTAATATTTAAAAGGTTAAGTAATTGTTCACCCTGAGTAAAATCAGGTACAATAAAATCGGCACCTGCCTTGATGAGTCGGGTGCGTTTTACCTCATTAAGTCCGAAGCGCCTTAATTCGTTGCTTGCCACTCCGACAGTTATACCGCTTCGCTTATGTGTTTCCCTTATTTCAACCGGACCATCCCCAAATGTTAAAATCATTCCTGCTTCTTTTTCTCCGATCATATCAAGAATACGGTCAAGCACAATCTTTTTGGCTTCCTGATTTACATCTCCGACTGCACCGAAAATACGACCTTCAAACAGATATGCATAGCCAAGTACCTCAGCTTCGTTGATAACATCCTGCACATCAGTACCTGATGTAAGATAAAGTTTTATGCCTTTGTCATACAATATTTTCAAAAACGATAAACTGTTTTTTATAGTTAAATCTTCAACCGCAAGCTCTCCTTTTTTGAGTTTTTCTTCGCGTTTCTTCACCATTTTGATCAGCTCGCGGTTATATATTTCTTTGTATTTGAATTCATCGAGAATTTTATCTTCAGAAATAACCCCGAATTCCCTGATAATTGAGAGGAGCATTTTCATCTGGGCAAGTGTCTGAATGCCCGTAGTCTGGTCAATAAACTCCCTGACCCGTTTTTTCACCTTGTTATAAAGTGATTCATCCGCGCTAAAGTACTTGTCGCCGAGGATTGCCTTTTCCATCATCGGCGCCATAATGAGTTCCCATCCCTCTCTCAGGGTTGATATTGTTCCGTCGTTATCGAATATTGCATATTTAATTTTATTATTTTTTGGTAGAGAATTGATTATCTCAATTTCAGATTCCTGATAATATTTTGCCATCCTTATATTTTCAGCCAGATCCGGATTATATATGAAATCAGGATCTTTGGCTATATTTAAGATTTCTTCGGGGGATGCTGTTCCTGTCTGAAAAAGTTTCTGAATTGTAACACCTGCCACGTAATTCCCCAGTTCCGCCGCAATATTTACAGGGTATCGTGCTGCCAGGGCGGAAGCCACGCCTGCAAGGTAGCTATCGCCTGCACCTACAGTATCGATTTTCAAAAGGATGAGCAGACCTGGAATTTCGTAAATACCTTTTTCATCAATAACAACCGAACCTTTGCTTCCACAGGTAATGAAAACCGGCTTGCCATATTTTCCGTAAAGTATTTTAGCTGCATTCTTCACTTCAGAAACAGAGACAGGTTCATCAGTTTCCTTTTTGTATCCGCACAGCCGCAGGGCTTCGATATCGTTCATTTTTCTATATGCTCCATGATATGAATCGCTGTACTGACGGCTGTCGGCAATAAAAATCTTTTCCGGAAATTTTTTGATAACCTCGGTTAATTTCTCTCTGAAATATTCGGTATTGATGCCTGAATAAACCTGCTGATTAAGAATTACAAGGTCGATATTATCCATAGATTTAATAAGGTTCTCTATCAACCTGTCGGCTGTTTTGCGGGAGAGCCTGTTGAAGTTGCCAAAGTCTATTCGGTTCTGTTCCTTATCTTCCAGGTGTGGTTTTATATAAACATGTGTAGCCCAGTTTTTTTCCTGAACAAGTAGGTTTTGTGTATCTATGCTTTTTTCATTGAGAATTCTTTTCAACTCAAAACCGAAAGGGTCGTTTCCGACAACACCGAATGTGAGTATTTCTTTTACTTCCATTGCTGCAAGGTTGTTTGCAACATTTCCTGCACCGCCGGGAGAATATGCCTGTTTTTCGACAGGCCTGGTAGGCAGGCCGGTTTCGACAGATATTTCACTTTTCGATTCATTGATAAACCAGTATGCATCAAGGCAGAAGTCGCCAACAATAGCAATCCGTACATTTTTAATTGATTGAATTATTTCTTCAAGAAGACTGAATTTCATAGCAGCTGTTGAATTAAACTAAATATTATTTCCCCCTTTTTATTACCAACTAAATCATTTTCAAGTAACATAAATATCTGTAATTATCCTTAGCGAATACTACCCCACTGTCTGTTCGGTTCGGCTCCCATTTCAAAAATCATAGTGCAACCATTTCTTATTTCAGAATGGTCGAACCAGGGATTCTCGAGAGGTTTTCCGTTTATAGTCACGGATTGTACATACTTATTTTCTTTCGAGTTATTCCTTGATTCGATAATAAATTGATCGGCATTATGATATGCTTTATCGAGATGAACTGTTACTTTATCAAAAACGGGGCTTCCTGTTGCATAGATATTGCTTCCGGGAGTCACAGGGTAAAATCCCATTGCACTGAAAATGAACCATGCCGACATTTGGCCCATATCTTCATTGCCACATAACCCATCAGGTTTGGAGGAATATAAATTATCCATTACCTTTCTCACCATTTCCTGAGTTTTCCATGGAGCTCCTGCATAGTCATAAAGGTATATCGTGTGATGCGACGGTTCATTCCCATGTGCGTATTGACCGATCATTCCCGTAACATCCGATACAGTGCTCTGAACTTCAGAGCTCATTGTAAACAGAGTATCCAATTTCATTACAAATTTTTCAGCTCCTCCCATGAGATTTATAAGTCCTTCAATGTCGTGAGGAACAAACCAGGTATATTGCCATGCATTTGCTTCGGTGTAATGACGTTCACTGCCTTGTCCGATGAAGGTCGGATTAAAGGGTTCGAGCCATTTGCCTGTGCTGTCTTTTGGCCGTGCCAGACCTATTGAAGGATCGAAAACATTTTTGTAACTCGAAGCACGTTTCATGAATAGCTCATAGTCATCCATTTTACCAAGAGCTTTTGCCAGTTGTGCGACACACCAGTCGTTATAAGCATATTCAAGCGTCCGGGATACCGATTGTCTTTCTTTGTCGTATGGTATATATCCGAATTGTATGTAATACTTCAGGCCCACGCGACCTCTCGACCTGTGCCCCGAAGGGGTTTCCAGTGCATTTTTTCTTACGGCTTCGTAAGCCTTTTCGACATCGAAATCGCGAATGCCTTTCATATAAGCATCGAGGATGACAACGACAGGATGATCTCCTATCATATCATTTGTGTAACAGTTCCCAAACTGCTGGGGAGTCGGAAGCCATCCTCCCTCTTCGTACTGAGCTATCATCGTCCGTATTGCATCTTTGCTTATCTCAGGTTTAATAAGTGCCAGAAGTGGCATCTCAGCTCTGAATGTATCCCACAGAGAAAAATCGCTCAGATAAGTAAAACCTTCTGAGGAATGAACCTGATCGTCCAGACCAACGTATTTCCCGTCAACATCCCCGAAAATTGCAGGAAATAACAGTGAATGGTATAGAGCGGTATAGAATGTGATCAGCTTATCCTCCTGATAGGCCTTATCATTTTCTGCTTTAAATTCAACAAGAATCCTGTTTAACTCATTGCCCCATGTACGATATGCATTTTCCCTTACACGGTCGAACTGCCAGTCGGGATTCTCTTTCTGCAAATTCAGCCGTGCCTGGTCTATACTTGTGTATGATATGCCTACTTTTACTTGAACCGGTTCGTTTTTCGATGTTGAATAATCCACAAATGCACCGATATTATATCCTGATTCTTCCCGGGAATTCGGTTTAATTTCTTCGCCTTTCCATGTACCGAACGAACTGAAAGGTTTGTCGAACTGAGCACAAAAATATACGGCCTGTTTCTTTACAAATCCAATAGATGTTCTATATCCCTCTATCTCGTTGTTATTCACTATTTTCACCATTGCTCCGGTACAAGAATCGCCAATGCCGTGCTTGAGGTCGATAAGAATATGAGATGAATCTGATTTCGGGAAAGTATATCTATGGAAACCGGTTCTTGGTGTAACAGTTAATTCTGCCTTGATATCATAGTCTTTCAGCGTCACCGAATAATAGCCAGGCATTGCCTTTTCTTCATTATGAGAAAAACGTGATCTATACCCTTCATCAGGATTCATCTTATTACCTGGAACAACTTGAAGTTTGCCGGTTGTTGGCATAATAAGGACATCTCCCCAGTCACCTGCACCCATTCCGCTTCGGTGTAAATGACTGAATCCCATAACAGAACTATCACTGTAATGATATCCGGAACACCAGTCCCATCCGCGAACATCAGTATCCGGACTTAATTGAACCATACCCGCCGGCAGAGCAGCCCCGGGAAAAGTATGCCCATGAAAATCGGTGCCGATAAACGGATTGACATAATCAACCGCTTTTTTATTAGAGGTTACACAACCAGACAAAGTGACTGTAAGTATTACTGATACCAGAAAATACATACACGTTTTAAAATTAAACATCTTTAAAATCTTTAAGGTTAAATAAATGCATTTTAATAGTATTATTTTACTCGTATAAACTAAAAAGTAATTGAATTTTTAATAATTTATTGAATTTTATTATTTTCAAAGCATCAAAAAAGATTTTTCGCTTCCAGTTATGTCAACTAAATGTAAAATTAATAAAGATTATGGAAAAATATAAGTTATTGATTTTTATTTGCATTCTGGTTTTAACAGCTGGAAGCATACAACCTGATTCAAAAACAGATAAGAAATTAATGAGGTTAGAAGTAAGCTCCAACAAACATTTTCTTATCAAGGAGGATGGTACCCCATTTTTTTATCTTGGAGATACTGCATGGGAGTTGTTCCACAGACTTAACAGGGAGGAAGCAGTTCGCTATCTCGAAGACCGTGCAGCAAAGGGTTTTACTGTTATACAGGCGGTAGCAATTGCTGAACTTGATGGTCATAATGAGCCAAATCCGTACGGTCATATTCCGTTTATCGATCTCGATCCTGGCCGGCCTGCTGTAATGGATGGTCCAACTAATGATTACTGGGATCATGTGGACTTTATTGTTAGCAAAGCAAATGAACTGGGTCTATATATAGGTTTTCTTCCAACATGGGGTAGGTACTGGAATGGAACGCCTGTATTATTTACCCCCGAAAATGCAGCTGTTTATGGGGAATGGCTTGGAAAACGCTATGGAAGTAAGGGTATTATATGGATTCTTGGAGGAGACAGGAAAGTTGAAACTGAAGAGCAACGTTTAATTCTTGAATCATTGGCGAAAGGACTTAGAAAAGGAGACGGTGGACGAAATCTTATAACGTTTCATCCAAATGGCGGTTCAGGATCCTCAGAGTATCTTCATAATGAAGAATGGCTGGATTTTAATATGCGTCAGAATGGACATCAGCCTGAATACGCAGGAACCTACACTGATCAAGATCCAGTAGCAACTGGAAATATATTTAAAGACTACAATCGCATACCTGTCAAACCCGTTATTGATGGTGAGCCATTATATGAAGATCACCCATTACGTTTCAGACCAAAAGATAACGGACATTCAATAGCATACGACGTACGTCGTTGCCTTTACTGGGATCTGTTTGATGGAGCATTCGGACATACTTACGGCCATCATTCAGTATGGCAGATGTGGTCGGAAGGAAAAACACCCGTTAATTTTCCACTGATGCCATGGTATGAGGCATTGAACCAGCCTGGGGCAGGACAGATGCAATACGGGAGAAAATTAATTGAGTCACGCCCTTTCCTGACCAGGATACCAGACCCTTCAATTATAGTGACGAATCCTGTGCCGACATCTATACCGGGCGCAGGACGATATAGATTTGTAGCAACCCGTGACATTGATGGTTCTTACATAATGGTTTACGCCCCAATAGGACGTGCCTTTAAAGTAAGAACAGATGTGATTAAGGGCTCTAAAATAAAAGCATGGTGGTTTAATCCAAGAAACGGCAAATCAACAATGATAAATACTTTCGATAATACAGGTGAACTTAGTTTCACTCCTCCCAATCCTGGTGAAGCTATAGACTGGGTACTGGTACTTGATGATGTATCAAAAAAATATCCTGTACCCGGCTCGCGTCGCTTTGGATTCTAAGTAATAATTTCTTTAAAATAATTATAAATTGTTAACTTTGTAAGGTTTTAAAAATTTATCTTTTACTATAATATTGTTTAACTTATAATAAGTTCCGGATAGTTTTTTCTCATGAAACCAGCATTATACATTTTGTCTATTTCAATTTTTGTTACTGTTTCGTGCACTAAAGAAGATTTTATTGAAAACTATCCGGCCGAAATAAGTTTTAATATAAGTTCTCATCTTCTTGAAGGCAAAAAAATAAAGTGTATTGAAGTTGACAAATCAGGAAACATTTACGCAGGTTCGGGAAATAAACTCTATTGCATATCAGGAAATAATATTACTGAATATTGCTCTGGTACCGATATACTCGACCTTTCATTATCGCCTGATAAAACACTCTGGATAGGTTCGGCAAATAAAGGCCTCGGACGTCTAAGAGGTAATGATTTTATATGGTACAATAAAGAAAACTCAGGACTGCCGCGGGATTATGTTGCTCATGTTGAGGTTGCACCCGATGGCAGAGTCTGGTTCACAAGCTGCGCCAGCGACCTGGGCGGACTTGGAATTTATGACGGAAAGACGTTTGAATTCCTCACACCCGATAATTCACCTCTCAACCAGAATCTTATTGAAGATCTTGAGATAGGAGACGACGGTTCAATATATATTGCAAGCTCAGGGAAAGTAGGCCATACAAATATTTACAGAATAAAAGGTAACAAATGGGAATGCCTCGGCGATGAAAATGGAACATTTTACTGGGTATTTAACTTTACTGTTAGTCCTTCAGGAATAATATACCTTGTTGAGGACTTTAGTTTGTCTTCCACATTCAGAACTAATAAAGTGTTCAAGTTTGAGGATAATAAATGGTACAATATTGATATTGACAGTTTTCTTATACCTTACTTTTTCAACATAATAAAAGCCGACAGGCGAGGCTTTTGCTGGCTTGCAGGAAGTGCTGAAAATCCAGCAATGCTTTATGTCTATGACGGGAAAAAGTGGACTGGTTCACCTGAAGGGATTCTGCCTGAAGATTTTATTACAGTAATCGAAACAGACTTTGATAATAATATCTATGTTGGAACTTACAATAACGGGATTTTTATTATTAACCAATAAAAAAGTAAAAATGAAAAATATTCATGTCTTAACATTTATTCTTCTATTTGCCGGAACATTGTCAGTTTCCGGACAGCTTGCAGTCGGCTACAACAGTGACGGCAATACTCTCTCTCTTTCAACCAATCCGATTAATAAACTCTGGGGTGAATTCAGGGTGAATCCAAAATCATATAGCCAGGCCCCCTGGTCATATAGCGACAAAGGAATTACTCAGGCATACGTTCTTACAAAAATATTTAATACCCGTAACATAGATTTCTATGCAGGCGGTGGGATAGGGGCAAATCTTTTATCGGAAGATGACAGTAAATGGATGAGCATTAACATACCTATGGGAATAAGATTACTACCTTTCGAAAAATTTTCCGAACTTTATCTAACAGCAGAGTATAACCCCATGCTAATTATTGAAGAAGATGTTCCTATAATACACACTGTTTCTGTGGGAGTAAGAATTCTACTCATAAAAGGAGAATAATAAATCATCACACTCATCACTCATCACTCATCGCTCTACTCCGAGCCCTGTGCCCTGTGCTCTGTGCTATATTCAAGCATTTAAAAGGCCTGACCGACCACAGCAGTTCTTATACTTTTTGCCGCTTCCGCACGGACAGGGATCATTTCTGCCCGGCAAATCAACTCTTATAACCTGATTCTCCCTGTTCCTAATCCATTGCATCACATTTGCCGGAGCTCTTTTATTCTTCAACTCATTTGCCATGAATTCCATATAAGGCTTCACGTGGCTGTAGAACATCTTGTATCCCTCGCACAGGTAGTTTAGTCCAGATTCTCCATCATCAGTTACTGAAATTCTGTTTTTAGGGCATTCACCAGTGCATGCAAATAATACTTCACATCGCAAACATTGACGCGGCAGGCTGTTTCGTTTCCTTATACCGAAGTCGAACTGCTGCTGTGATTTGACCATCTCGATAAGAGGCTTTTCAAGAATGTTACCAAGGTAATTTTCCGGATATACATAATGGTCGCATGAAAATACATCGCCGTTATGCTCCATTATAAGAGCATCACCGCAGGTCTCTGCAAAAATGCATACTCCCGGCATCTCTCCAACCCAGTTGGCCAGTGTCGAATCGAATATCTGTACATAGTACTTTGCCACATCATTGCGTACCCACTCATCAAAAATAGTAATCAGAAATCTGCCATAATCTCTTCCATTAACCGACCATTTTGCCACTTGTGCCTTTTCACCATATTCATTTGATACAAGTTTTAGCCGGTCATCAGAAATATTTATTCCAATCCGTTCTACAACAGGCAGGAACTGCATAAAAACGCTGCCTATTTTCTTCAGAAACCGGTAAGTCTCAAGAGCAAAATGAACATTATAATCGTTCACCACGCTCAATGTATTAAATTCAACCCTGTGCTTCTCAAGCAACTCTATGCCTTTCATTACCTGTTTAAAAGTGGGACCTCCTGAAATTGTTTTACGGTAATGATCGTGATTATGTTCTTCACCGTCAATTGAGATACCTACAAGTATATTGTTGTCTTTGAAAAACTTACACCAGTCGTCGTTAAGCCTTGTGCCGTTAGTCTGGAAGGCATTTTCAATTCTTTTTCCTCCGGCATATTTCTTCTGAAGTTCGAGTGCCTTTCTGAAGAAGTCAAGACCCATAAGAGTAGGTTCGCCTCCCTGCCATGTAAAATTCACAACAGGAACATCGTTTGCTTCAATATATTGACGGGTGAATTCTTCAAGAAGTCGTTCCGACATTTTAAAATCGCTATGGCCGGGATATAATTTCTTTTTTTCGAGATAGTAGCAATATGTGCAATTCAGGTTGCAAACAGAACCTGCAGGTTTAACCATCACATTAAATGCGGTAGGCCGCTTCAGCTTGAGAGCATCGGTAAAAAGAAGGCTTGATTTATACTTCTGTGAAGGCATAAGCAAAAATAACTCTATCTTCTATTACAGACAAATTAAATATGAAGTCAAAAAATAAGTATAATTATTTAAAAACGACAATGCTCCGCAAAGATTTGGTTAAAAACATATTATCCTAAGCTTGCGTAATTTTTAAATATCAATATTGTTTAATAAAATTTTTAAAATTACAAAAGTATTTTAAGATCAAATCTATTCCATTTTCTATAGCCACTAACTTACATTCTCAAATTCCTTTCTACCATTTTTTCGGGGGAAAGCATAAGCCTTGCTAAGCATGTTTAGTATTAAACTTTTACAAGTATTAGAAATCTTTTAGTCGCATAATATCTATGAAAAAAAATTTCTCAGGAAAGTCATATATGAATAACTTTTACTTAATTTGATATTTCATGAAACAGAATGTTATTAAAATGATGATATTTGAATTTGTATAATAAATTATTTTTTGTGTACTTTTAGAAAAAAATTTATGGATATAAAATACTGACATACAATGGAATTACTTGATAGACTCAAATTAAACGCTAAAAAGCTCAATAAAAAAATCGTCTTACCTGAGGGATATGAAGAAAGAACTCTTAAAGCAGCGGATATTTGCATTGCTGAAAAGATTGCTTCAATAATCCTAATAGGTAATCCTGACGAAATTCATAGAGATGCAGAAAAATTTGGACTTAAGAATCTAAGGGAAGCTACAATTGTAGATCCCAAAAATCATGAGAAAAAAGAGCATTATATCAATTTGATGGTTGAGCTGCGCAAGCATAAAGGGCTGACAAGGGAAGAGGCTTCAAGACTTATTGAAGATCCACTTTATCTTGGTGTAATGATGATAAAGAACGGTGATGCTGATGGCGAAGTTTCAGGTGCCGATCATGCGACAAGTGACGTTCTAAGGCCTGCTTTACAATTTATAAAAACTGCTCCCGGGGTATCTATAGTTTCAGGTGCGTTTATAATTGTTCTTCCCGACAAAAACTTTGGCGAAAATGGAGTATTGTTTTATGCTGATAGCGGTGTAAATCCTAATCCAAATGAACGCGAACTTGCTGAAATTGCAATTACTTCGGCACGATCTGCAAGGCAGTTATGCGGATACGAACCAAGAATAGCAATGTTAAGCTTTTCTACCAAAGGTAGTGCCTCGCACCCCATGGTCGACAAAGTAGTTAATGCCACACGCATTGCAAAGGAAATGGCTCCGGAACTGATGATTGACGGAGAACTACAGGGTGATGCAGCTCTTGTTGAATCAGTAGGACGAAAAAAAGCTCCTGGAAGTCCGGTTGCAGGTAAAGCGAATGTTTTAATTTTCCCTGACTTGAATGCCGGGAATATCTCCTATAAATTAACTGAAAGGCTTGCACATGCAATAGCTCTCGGCCCAATTTTACAGGGCATAGCATCTCCGGTTAATGATCTTTCAAGAGGATGTTCAGTAAATGATATAGTTGATATCATCGCTATAACGGCTAACCAGGCTGCCAATTAAGCTATGCAAATAAATTCTGTTTAAATAAATTTTAAATAATGATAATCCTTGTACTTAACTGTGGAAGTTCTTCAATCAAATATCAGGTTTTTAACTTTTCAAATGGCAATCAGGTAATTGCAAAAGGTATTGTCGAACGCATAGGCCTCAACGATGGAATTCTGACTCATAAGCCGGCAGGAAAAGAACAATTAAGGATAATTACCGATATTCCTGACCACACAGTTGGAATCCATATGGTTATTGATGCTCTTATAAACCCTGAACATGGAGTTATTAAAAATATAGACGAAATTACAGCTGTCGGCCATAGAGTGGTTCAAGGTGGAGAGAAATTTCAAAAAAGTGTGCTTATCAATGAGGATGTGAAGAAAGCTATTGAAGTCTATTGCGAACTCGCACCACTTCATAATCCTGCAAACCTGAAAGGAATACTTTCCGTTGAAAAACTTATACCTAATGTTCCACAAGTTGCTGTATTCGACACTTCATTCCATCAAACAATGCCTGATTATGCATTTACGTATGCCATCCCTTACGAATATTATTTGAAATACCGCATAAGAAAATATGGATACCACGGAACAAGCCATAAATTTGTAGCAGGCAAAGCTGCTGATATTCTTGGAAAAAACATAAAAGATCTTAAGATAATTACATGCCACCTTGGAAATGGCTCGTCTATGACAGCAATCAAAAATGGTATTTCAATTGATACTTCTATGGGATTTACGCCTGTAGATGGCTTGATTATGGGCACTCGCACAGGTGATATTGACCCGGGTGTACTTCTTTATCTTGCAGATAAAGAACATCTTAATCTTGCCGATATTAATAACTTGATTAACAGGAAAAGTGGTGTCGCAGGTATATCAGGAATCTCCTCCGATATGAGAGACATAGAAAATTCAGCATCCGAAGGAAATCCCCGCGCAATACTCGCTCTCAAGATGTTTGCATACCGAGTTAAAAAATATATAGGATCTTATACTGCCGCAATGAACGGGCTTGACCTTCTGATATTTACGGGCGGTATTGGAGAAAATGATTTTGACATGCGGAAAATGATTTGCTCAAATATGGAATATCTCGGGATACTTTTTGATTCCGAAATAAACAATGGTGTTAGAGGTAAAGATATTATTATTTCACGGCCTGAATCAAAGGTTACGGTAATGGCAGTAACTACTGACGAAGAGTTTGTTATTGCTTCGGACACCAAAACTATAGTTGAAAAAATACCAACGGGAAAGAATACTGGCTAATAAACATGCTTAAAAAGCTCGAAGATCTGAAAGATATTATTGCAAATGAGCCAGTTAAAAAATTGGTTCTTGCGCCGGCACACGATCAGGGTTCTTTGGGAGCTGTCCTGAAAGCTTATACCGAAGGTTTTATAATACCAATTCTTATCGGCGACAAAGACAGTATTCAAGATTTAGCAGGATCTAATGGTTATGATATATCGGGGTTTACAGTAATTCATGAACCTGTAATAGAAAAGGCTGTTGAATTAGCTGTAAAAATGGTACACAATAAAGATGCTGAAGTACTTATGAAGGGGAAAGTAGGCACTTCGACTCTACTTAAATATGTACTTAATAAGGAATGGGGACTAAGGACAGGAAGATTATTTTCACATTTTGCTTTATTCGAAGTGGAAACATATCATAAACTGCTTGCAGTTACTGATGTGGCAATGAATATAGCTCCAAAACTACAGGAAAAAATTTCCATTATAAATAATTCGGTTGATTGCTTCCATAGACTTGGAGTGGTCTTACCTAAGGTCGCTGTACTTGGTGCTGTAGAAATGGTTAACGAAAATATGGAAGCAACTCTCGATGCAGCCCTTCTTTCGAAAATGAACCAGAGAGAACAAATAAAAGGATGTATTATTGACGGTCCCCTTGCCTTCGACAATGCTGTTAGCATCAACAGTGCCATACATAAAGGAATAAAAAGTGAAGTAGCCGGAGATACCGACCTGTTGCTTATGCCCGATATAGAAGTTGGTAATGTTCTTTATAAATCTCTTGTCTTCTTCGCAAAGGCTAAAGTTGCATCAGTAATCCTTGGAGCAGCAGCACCAATTGTTCTGACATCCAGATCCGACTCCGAACAGGCTAAACACGACAGCATTCTTCTCGCATCGGCCGCAAGTAAAAAATATCCATGAAACCATTCAATACAATTCTACTGAGAAACGAAACGACGAAAATATTTTATATCTCAATGTTCTGCTTTAACAATAGCCGGACTATTCAACAAAAGATGTAACCCAAAATTCTATTCCATCCTGCGCAATCATATATAATCAGACGAAAATATTTTTAATTTAAAAGGAATGAATAAGTCTCTGATAATTGCAATCAATCCAGGTTCAACTTCAACAAAGCTATCAGTATATGACAAAGAAAAACCAGTTTTCGAAAAAATTATCAGGCATTCTTCTACAGAACTTAATAGATTTAATAAAATTACAGATCAGCTCCATTTCCGTAAAGAAATGATAATGAATGAACTGACAAGGCAGAATATAGACTTTTCATCAATTTTGGCAATCGTTGGCAGGGGCGGACTAATGAAGCCGGTTGAATCAGGTGTATACAGAATTAATGATGCAATGAAGAATGATTTGATTAATAGCCCGATAGGTGAACATGCAAGCAACCTTGGTGCACTAATTGTAGATGAAATTACATCTGAATTTTCAGGCATTCCTGGTTTCATTGTAGATCCGGTAGTAGTAGATGAATTGCAGCCTGTTGCAAGGTTGTCAGGTCATTCTGCTATTCCTCGACTGTCCATTTTCCATGCTTTGAACCAAAAATCTGTAGCAAGACTATTTGCATCTGAAAACCACAGAAAATATGAGGATTTAAACCTTATCGTTGCTCACATGGGTGGTGGTATTAGCGTCGGCGCTCATTTGAAAGGGAAAGTGATAGATGTTAATAATGCACTCAGTGGCGACGGACCTTTTTCTCCTGAAAGGACAGGAGGTTTGCCTTCGAACCAGCTTGCAGAATTGTGCTTCAGCGGAACATATACACATGAAGAAATTAAATCGATGCTGGTCGGAAAGGGAGGTATGATAGCCTACTTGGGAACAAACGACTTCAGAGAAATATGTGAAAGAGCTTCCAGCGGTGATATTACTGCACAACTTGTAATTGATGCAGAAGCATATCAGGTTTCAAAAGAAATTGGGAGTATGGCTACTGTGCTGAAAGGAGAAGTTGACGCTATAATTCTTACCGGAGGATTGGCTTTTCAGAATTCTTTTATCGAAAAAATAAAATTAAGTACAGAATTTATTGCCGGAATTACAGTTTATCCCGGTGAATATGAAATGCAAGCCCTTGTATTAAATACTCTACTTGCCATCGACGGAAAAATCGAGATAAAGGAATATCTATAAATGCTTTTATATTGTTTTTTTTGGTTAAATTGCAATAATCATTTGTTACAAACACATTTTCAAAAGAATGGAAGATTTTTTTAGTTTAATTAAAACAAAGTATTACAAACTGACAGTATTTCTGTTTTTATTTATAGTGAATATACCTTATGCCGATGCACAAAAAGAGAAAGATGAGCGCCCGCCGATTAAGGAACGCATATTTTTTGGGGGATATTTCTCACTTCAAATCGGAACATACACAGATATTGAGTTGTCGCCTGTAATAGGTCTATGGGTTTTCCCACGGCTTGCTGTAGCCGTCGGTCCAAGTTTCAGATATTATAAATTCCTTGATGAAAAAACAGATATATTTGGCTTAAATACCTATGCCCAGTTTGTTTTTCTACGTGATTTTGACAAAATTATTCCAATGGGGATACATACAAGCCTCTTTTTGCATATTGAAGAAGAAATTCTTTCACTTGAATCGGAATTTTGGAGGCGTAACCTTACTGAACCCCATTCGCACCGCTTTTATGAATATGCAACTCTTGCTGGAGGGGGCATAAGCCAGCAGATAGGAGCTCGCTCGTCAGTCAATATTATTTTTCTATGGTCTGTTACAGACTCAGAATATTCTCTTTATAGCAATCCCGAAATCAGGATAAGTTTTATTTTCTGATTTTTTTTTTGAAATTTTCAATTAATAAAACTTGAAGTAATAATTCGATATAATTATAGTTTTCTGCTTGTCAAGTACTATATCTTCAATTCTTCTCCCTCTGACTTTGCAATTATAACCGCAGCACATGTATCTCCATATACATTTATTGTTGTCCTGAACATATCAATGATTCGGTCAACAGCCAGAACAAGGCCAATACCTTCGAGCGGAAGTCCGACAGCTTTAAGTATCACTGCCATCATAACAAGGCCTGCCATTGGGATTCCTGCAGAGCCTGTGGCAGCAAGCAAAGCAGTAAAAATTACTACTATCTGCTGTGTAAAGCTAAGTTCTATACCATAAGCCTGAGCAATAAAAATTACTGCAACACATTCGTACAAAGCCGTTCCGTTCATATTAATTGTTGCTCCAAACGGTAATGTAAAACTTGCTATTTTATTTGATACACCGTCTTTATTTTCCACTGCTTCCATAGTCAAAGGAAGTGTTGCACTTGAAGAAGATGTGGAAAAAGCCGTTAACAAAGGTGTTGCCATGTTTTTGAGGTGTTTAACAGGACTTACTTTTCCGAGAAATTTTACAAAAAGAGGGAGTGTGATTAAACCGTGAATAAGCAACCCTGCTAAAACTGTTACGAAATAAAGTCCTAACCGGCTTATAAGCTCCGAAATCTGATTTCCCATAGCTATCTGCTGAGCGATTATCTTTGCTGTAATACTGAATACACCAATAGGAGTAAATTTTATTATAAAAAGAGTAATTTTCATAATGACTTCAAAGCCTGCATTAAAAAAATCGGTAAGCAAATCGCGATATTTTTCACTTATTCTAGTTATGAAGAATCCTAATAAAATTGAAAAAAATATTATTGCTAACATTTGATCTTGTGCCATAGCTTTAAAAATATTGTCGGGCACAATATTTATAATAGTTTGCCCCAGATTTTCAGATGCGGATACGATGTTTCCATTTATTGGAGTTAAGCCCAGTTTTGCGTCAACGCCTGGTTTAATTATCGATACGAGCACAAAACCTGTAATTATTGCAATAAGTGTTGACAAAATATAAAATCCAATAGTCTTTAGTCCAAGTCTGCCAAGATTTCCACTGCTGCCTACACTTGCAACGCCTGATGTAATTGAGCAAAGAATTAAGGGAATAATAATCATATTAAGAGCTCTTAGAAAAATGTCGCCTGCCCAGTCAGTGTATATGGTCAGATTATCAGCAAAATATCCGAAAAAGCCTCCGGCAATAATAGCAATGATAATCTGGTAGTGGAGTGGAAAAGAAAATTTTTTTCTTGTCATTAATTTTAAATTTTACGGTAAAGAAAAAAATCGATTTTATCAAAACAATAATAATAAAATAATAATATTTTCATAACAAAAAATTTAAAATTTACATATGTATACTGTAAATACATAAAATTTACATTTGTAAATTCATGTATTAAATTATTTTATTTCACAAACGTAAATATAATTTTGAGAAAATATTTTGTTTATTTATAATATTATATATCTGTTATTTATATTAGTTTAAATAAATGTTTACTATAAATAAAAATGTCATTTTTTTGAAAAAAATCTTAGATATTTTTAGATATTGAATATATTTTATTTATTTCCAGATTAATATAATATCTAATATCAAGTAAAATCAAACATAAATCATTGAATACTGATTTGTTTATTTGTTTATTAATATTAAGATCACTATAACATAAGAATAAATTATTTGAATATTGATTCTTTCTAATCTTTATATCACTTATAGATACTGCCAGAATAAATAGTTTAATTATAATTAGAAATTTTATCTTAAAAGTAATAATATATATTAATATTACAATTAATATTACATTTGTAAACATAAAATAATTACACATGTAATATTTTAAATGTTTACATTTGTAATTGCATAGATTTTATTATGAAAGAAAGAATACTTGAATTTCTTAAAGAAGAAAATAAAACGGCTTTTCAATTTGCAGTTGAAATTGGAGTTCAACCTTCAAGCGTTTCTCATATTTTGTCAGGCCGCAATAACCCGAGTCTTGATTTCGTGATAAAAATGCTTTCCAGGTATAATAATTTATCACCAGAATGGCTGTTATTCGGCAAAGGAGAAATGTACAAAGAAAAAATAACGAACGATCTTTCTCATGGAAATAATTCATATAATTCGGAAAGAGACGTTATAAATGAAAAAAATAACCTCAATGTAAGAAGTGAAAGTAAGGAATATGCTACAAATGAATCAAAAAAAATTGACTACTCAAACCGCGATATTTCTAATAAAAAAATTAATAAGCCAGCACATCGTATAATTATATTCTATGACGATAATACTTTCGACGAATATTTTTCAGAATAATAGACTGTACACTTTAAAAATATATATTACTTTTCAACCGCTTAAACATATTGATTATATTTGCATTAAACAGTCAGTTGATGACAAAATTGATAAGGTCGTTAAAAATTATTGAAAAGATTGAATTAAATCAGGATTTTTTTATTCTGGAACTTTTATCTGCCGAACGTTTGCCTCTTATTCTTCCAGGTCAGTTTGTACATGCCAGAATAGATAACAGTAAAGAAACTTTTCTACGACGTCCTTTTTCCGTCCACGATATTGATTATGATAAAAATACTATCAAACTTCTTATTCAAAAAGTTGGCAGAGGTACAGAATCACTGGCCCGACTTAGCCAGAACGATTACCTTAATGTAATTTACCCTCTTGGAAATTCATTCTCTATGCCTAACTCAGGCGAGAAGGTTCTGATTGCGGGAGGTGGTACAGGCGTTGCCCCGCTTTTCTTCCTGGCTAAATATCTTTACGGTCAGGGTTTTTCCATCGATATTGTTCTCGGATTTAGAAACAGAGATAGAATAATCGAATCAAATGAACTGGTCGGCTATGGAAATGTATTTATCACAACTGAGGATGGTTCGGAAGGTATAAAAGGAATTGTTACTGACCATCCTGTTTTTAAGAGCAAAAAATTTGATAGAATTTATTGTTGCGGCCCTCTTTTAATGATGAAAGCAGTAGGAAATTATGCCAAATGCAATCAAATATATTGTGAAGTGTCACTTGAAAACCTCATGGCATGTGGTATTGGTATTTGTCTCTGTTGTGTGGAAAAGACAATCCATGGTAATCTCTGTACATGTACCGATGGACCTGTATTCAATTTAAGTGAACTGCTATGGTAAACCTGAGCTTTAAAATCGGAAACCTTTACTTTAAAAATATGGTACTAACTGCCTCCGGTACATGCGGTTATGGAATGGAACTTGAAGATTTTATCCCTGTCGAAGCTCTTGGAGGAATTATTATTAAAGGTACTACGCTTGAGCCAAGAGAGGGTAATCCATATCCAAGAATGGCAGAGACCGCTTCTGGAATGCTGAATTCTGTAGGCTTACAAAATAAGGGTATTGATTACTTCGAAAAAAATATATACCCTGTAATTTCCAGATATAAAACAAATGTAATTGTAAATATTAACGGCAACTCAATAGAGGATTATGTTGCACTTGCAGAAAGAATAAATGCACTTGACAAGATAAATGCCATCGAACTTAATATCTCGTGTCCAAATGTAAAAATGGGAGGTATGTTTTTCGGAACAAATCCTGAAATTGCAAGAAAAGTCATTAAAGAAGTAAGAAAAGTATATACAAAAATTTTGATAGTAAAATTATCTCCTAATGTAACGTTTGTAGAAGAATTTGCCAGAATAGCGGAAGATGAGGGAGCCGACTCCATTTCACTGATTAATACTCTTCTTGGAATGGCTGTTGATATAAGAACTATGAAACCTGTTTTGCCAGGTTACACTGGCGGACTATCGGGTCCGGCAATAAAACCTGTCGCACTTCGAATGGTATGGCAAGCGTCTAAAGCTGTAAAAATCCCAGTCATTGGAATCGGAGGAATAATGAGCGCAAATGATGCACTCGAATTTATAATGGCAGGTGCAACCGCAATACAGGTCGGCACTGCTATGTTCATTGACCCTGAAACTCCATTGAAAATTATTTCAGGAATCGAACAATTCCTTAGTGAAAATAACCTTGATAATTATTCTTCACTTATAGGATGTATAAATACTTAAACTTTTTTGTAATCTGTTAATATCAAATCTCTATATATTTAATTATCGATTAAAAATAAATGATTAAAATAGATTTGTTAATAAATTATAAACTTCAATACCTGGATGTAAATAATTATTTGTCGTTTCAATTTAAAATTCATATTTTCAACGTGCTTATTTAAAAATTATTAATTCCTTACAATTTCTATTTCTATCTAATACATATAATATGACAGAGTATTTACAAATTGACGATCTTGACCGGAAAATTCTGGATATAATAACCAGGGATGCCAGAATTCCTTACCTTGAAGTTGCAAGGGTATGTGGCGTCTCAGGCGCTGCAATTCACCAGCGTGTCCAGCGCCTTATAAGAATAGGAGTAATCAAAGGATCAGAATTTAAAGTAGATCCTGCTATGGTTGGCTTCAAAACATGCGCGTTTATAGGTATTTTTCTGGATCATCCGGGAAAATACAGAGATACAATTAAAAAATTCAAGGAAATCCCTGAAATAATCGAATGTCACTATACAACTGGAAACTATTCGTTGTTCATTAAAGTATATGCAAGAGATAATGAACACCTGAGAACGATTCTTACAGATAATATCCAGACAATTCCGGGTATAACGCGCACGGAAACATTAATTTCGCTCGAAGAGTCAATAAACCGACAAATCCCGATTTTGTCAAAACAAAAAATCTTTTAAATGAATTTTATTTCATACAGTTTCTTTTCCAGAGTAACCAACTTATAGTAAGTAAATTGCCATGGAGGTATTATTGTACATGCCGACTTTTTTATAGGTTTAGATAATAGTGAGTATTGTTATTTAACCCTTTTCAAGGAGGTATTTCTTAAAGATTTTTACTTTTTTGTATTTATTTTTTAAATTTATTCTACATTTGCACTCGCAAAAAATAGGATCCAGTAGCTCAGGCGGTAGAGCACATCCCTTTTAAGGATGGGGCCCTGGGTTCGAATCCCAGCTGGATCACAAAACCGATAATGTTTATTCTATAATAATTTCCCCCTGCGCACTTAAAGTATTATTGTTTTTTCTTAAAATGAATTTTTATTTATTTTTGTTTAATAAAATGACTAAATTTTCGAAGCATGAACAAAATAAAATTTAAACTATTTAACACTTATTTTGTATTATTAGTTCTTTCCGGAGGTGTTTCTATGGCCCAGATTGACAATGTTGATTTTTTAAGGGCAGGCGCATCGGATGGAATGAAAATTATCAAGGCTTATATAAGTCCATGGGCTAATGCTTTTGGGGCCGGACTTAATGGTGGCTGGTATAATACTGCAAAACCTCATAAATTAGGTGGATTTGACATTACAACTTCTATTAATATTGGAGTTGTTCCCAAATCTGCCGGGACATTCAATGTATCCGACCTTAATCTGAAAACATTACAGGGCTCAGGAACATCTCCAACAATTTCAGGCCCCGATATAGAGGGACCAAAACTTACCAAAACAGAAAACGGAATAGAACTTGCTTCGTTTTCTCTTCCACCCGGAACAGGTTGGAGGTATATACCTGCACCTACTTTACAGGCCGGAATAGGACTGCCCTTTGGAACAGAAATAAAAGTCAGGTTTATTCCAAAAATAAATATGAAGGAAAACGGAAGTTTAGGGCTCTGGGGTGTAGGTATTATGCACAGTATCATCCAATATTTACCGGGAAGTAAACTTCTTCCACTCGATGTTTCCTTATTTGGCGGCTATACGAAATTGAATGGCGACATTGCTGTGAGCCTTCAGCCTGACCCGGAAGTACCTCAAAACTATTCTATATATAATATCTCAACTTCATTCAACGATCAGAATATATCATCTACTGTAAAAGCTTTGAATTTCGGTCTTCTCGGATCGGCAAACATTGCTGTCTTGAATATTTATGGAGGAATAGGATACAGTAATACCAAAACGAAAGTAGCACTCGAAGGTAACTTTCCAACACCAGTCCTTGTTGCAGAAGGAACCCCGCATGCCGAGTATAATGATTCGGGCGTGCTAAAAGGCAGTGATATTGAACCTCTTGAAATAAAAAACTTTTCAGGAATGAGATTTAATATCGGCCTTAGGATAAAACTTGCCTTTATGACAATTCATGCTGACTATACAAAAGCAAATTATAATGTATTTTCAGGTGGTATAGGAATCTCATTCCGGTAATAGTTATTGTTCATATAGTATTATATAGTATTATTTAAAACTCCCCGGCTTTGTACAGTCAGGGAGTTTTATTAATTTATGTATTGTCGTTCGACAGATTTATATTATTTTAATAACAAAATTATCAGCATGCAGTCGAAACAAGTTTATACAAAGTATAGAGCTCTATTACTGACATGTAATAAGCTTATTCCTGCCGAGGATGTTTCGAAAATAAGAAAAGCTATTGATATTCTTGTTAGCAATTGTGAAGGGAAGACGACCACTATAGGTAGTTCTATAATACTGCACGCTCTTAATGTTTCACTTATAGTGGTTCAGGATTTAGGACTGGGAATTTCCTCAATAACAGGTTCACTTTTATATCATGCCTGGGACTCTATTAAACATAAGAAAGATGAAATTTCACAAGAGTTCGGGGAGAACACATTAAAGATTCTTGAAGGGTTAGCAAAGATCAATGTTATTGAGCCTGCACAAACTTCATATCAGTCTGAAGGTTTTCGCAAGCTTATGTTAAGCCTTGCCGAAGATGTAAGAGTTATACTTATCCGGTTGGCTGAGCGGCTCGATTTAATGAGAAACCTGGATAGCACAAATGAAAAAGAGAAACTATCTCTTGCATCTGAAACATATTTTCTTTATGCCCCTCTTGCTCACCGACTTGGACTTTATAATATTAAATCGGAACTCGAGGATCTCTCAATTAAATACCTCGAACCTGAACAATATAATTTTATTAATGAAAAATTAAAACAAACAGCTTCGTCACGTAACAAACTGATAAGAGAATTTACAGCACCTATAAGAGAAAGGTTGCTAAAGCAGGGCTTTAAGTTCACTATAAAAAGTCGCACCAAATCAATTCATTCTATTTTAAGTAAAATGAGAAAACAGGGAGTGGAATTTGAAGAGGTGTATGATATTTTTGCAGTAAGAATAATCGTTGATAGCGAGCCTCAAAACGAAAAATCGGACTGCTGGCAGGTTTATTCAATAGTGACAGATCTTTATCAACCTAATCCGAGTCGGTTGCGTGACTGGATTTCTGTTCCCAAATCTAACGGGTATGAATCATTGCATACTACGGTTATAGGTCCGGGCGGTAAATGGGTGGAAGTTCAAATTAGAACAAAAAGAATGGATGAGATAGCGGAAAAAGGACTTGCGGCTCACTACAAATACAAGGGATTAAACGGGGATTCAGGTATCGACAGATGGCTTTCCAGGATGCGTGAAATACTGGAGTCGTCAGATAAAGACGATTCTTTTATAGATCAAATAAAACCAGGGCTCTATTCCGATGAAGTATTTGTCTTTACACCTAAAGGAGACTTACGTCAGCTTCCGGCCGGCTCAACAGTTCTGGATTTTGCATTCGATATTCATTCGGAAATAGGTTGTACATGTGTCGGTGCAAAAGTTAACGGTAAGAATGTAACAATAAGACATGTTCTTCAGAACGGAGATCATGTTTCAATTTTAACTTCCCGAAATCAGAAACCTAATCAGGACTGGCTTTCTTTTGTAGTTACTTCAAAGGCAAAAAATAAGATTAAACAGGCACTGAATGAAGAAAAAGCACTGGCTGCTGCTGAAGGGAAAGAAATACTTATACGCCGGCTAAAGAATTGGAAAATCACATATAGCGATGCAGTGGTAAAAAAACTACAGTCACATTATCAACTCCGAACAGCACAGGATTTGTATTGTCTTATAACCGACAAAAAAATTGACCTGCACGAAATAAAAGAAATTCTTACACGTCAACCTGAAAAAGAAAAGGAAGCTTCAGCAACCGGGGAAATCAAATTGCTTCAGGGAAACAATCCGGCAACCTACACAGAATCGGTTTATGCCGATTATCTTATTATTGATGAAAAAGTAGAAGGTCTGGACTATAAGCTTGCAAAATGCTGTAACCCGATTTTTGGCGACAGAATTTTTGGTTTCGTTACAATATCTGAAGGAATCAAAGTACACAGACTTACTTGTCCAAATGCCCAATATCTAATTACAAAATATCCTTACAGGGTAATAAATGCCAGATGGAGTCAGGCAAGGAATATGCCGGCATTCAGAGCGGCAATAAAAATAACGGGAATCGAAGAAATCGGAATAGTCAACAGAATAACTGATATCATTTCCGACTATAAGGTAACACTTCGGAACTTTAATTACAATATGGAAGACGGAATGTTTGAAGGTACACTTCAAATAATGGTTCCAAATAATAATGTATTACAGGGTATTATAAAAAAAATATTATCGGTTAAAGGAGTACTCAGAGCCGTAAGGCAGGAGAGCAGTGGTATCTTGGATCAGGCCTGACCGGGAGTTTTGCAAGATTTTCAACTTCGATCGAAGGGAAACCGAACTCTTCCACAACCTTTCCGAGAATAAGATATGTTCCGCTTCCCCGGAAAGGATAATCTTTCAGTGATTGCGGAAAATGGGTGGTGTCGAAGAAACTTCCTTTTGCATCAATAAAACAGCCAAAATTCATCCATTCATTTTTAACGGTTTTTATATACTTTACGGTGACAAGTTGTCCGGCCATTCTTACTTTTCTGCCGATATGTGCATTCATCTCCGACGCCATTATTTCGCCTCTGAATGATGTTTCGAGCATGTCGAACCATGAAAGGGTAACCGGAAAACCAAGCAGTTCGATTTCGTCGTAAGCATCAATAAGACGATCCTGATCGAATTCAGGCAGTTTGAATTTCCTGACAGGCGATGGGAAAAGCGGACACATTGGTTCAGGTTTGCTTTTATTTATCATCATGTGAGCCTCCCAGAGAAGTGCTGATTTTTCTTTCCCGGTAAACCCGAATGCTCCAACACGTATGAGCAGTATTACCTGCTCGAGTCCGGGATTAATCCTATTGATAAAATCACCCAGATCGTTGAAAACTCCTCTTCGTTTTCTCTCATCTTCAATTGACCTGGCAAATTTTTCGTCCAGATTCATAACATGAATAAATCCCAGATAAATATCTGTACCATAAATAGTTGTCATGTAAGTGCTCATGTTTACACATGGGAGATGAATTGTGGCTCCAAATCTTTTTGCTTCATGCACATAAACCCATGTCCGGTAGAAGCCTCCAAAGTTATTTATTACTGCAACCATGAATTCGAGAGGGTAGTGGGCTTTCAGAAAAAGACTCTGAAGGCTCTCAACGGCATACGAAGCCGAATGGGATTTTGAGAAAGAATAGCCGGCAAAGGATTCTATCTGGCGCCATACTTCTTTTATTATTTCCTCGCTATATCCTTTTTCCCGGCAGTTCGAGAAGAATTTGCCGGTTATGCGCTGCATCTCCTGTTTCGACCTGTATTTCCCGCTCATTGCCCGCCGCAGGGTGTCGGCGTCGGCAAGGTCAAGTCCGGCAAAATGATGGCATACTTTGAGAACATCTTCCTGATAAACCATGACACCAAATGTTTCTTCGAGTTGTTCTTTCATTACCGGATGGATATATTCAAACTTGCCGGGATTGTGAAAGCGATATATATACTCGCGCATCATGCCCGATCGTGCAACGCCGGGACGAATGACAGAGCTGGCCGCAACAAGGGTTTTATAATCTTCGCAACCCAGTTTCCTTAGAAGGCCACGCATAGATGGACTTTCAATATAAAAACAGCCTTTTGTTTCACCCTTCCGCAGGTATTCCTTTACTCCATGGTCATTTTTAAACTTCTCAACGTCAAACACGTCAACTTCTACATTCCTGTTGCGCCTTATTATTTCGACACTATCGCGAATATGACCTAAGCCTCTCTGGCTCAGGATATCAAGTTTCTCGAAACCGATTTCTTCGGCCGTGTACATATCCCATTGTGTTGTCGGGAAGCCTTTCGGAGGCATATCGAGAGCCGTGTAACATGTTATCGGTTCTTCGGATATCAGCACACCTCCTGCATGGATACTTCTTATGTTCGGGAAGTCAACAATTTTAAGTCCTGTAGAAAATATTGTATCGGTTATCCCGTTGCAGTTTATTTCTGCAGAAGGATACTTAATCAAACTGTCTATTTCTTCTTTCGGCAGTCCATATACCTTACCAAGTTCCCTTACAATCGATTTTCCCCTGAATGTGTTTATTGTACCGAGGAGTGCGGTATGGCCGTAACCGTATCGCTTAAAGATGTAATCGAGAACCTCATCTCTTTCTTTCCATGAATAATCTATGTCAAAATCGGGCGGACTGCTTCTTTTTGGGTTGATGAACCTTTCAAAGTAAAGGTTTAAATCAATAGGGTCAACATTGGTGATTTTCAGACAATAAGCAACTATAGAATTGGCACCGCTTCCTCTGCCCACGTGATAAAAGCTTCTCGACATTGAATATCTTATGATATCCCAGGCTATGAGAAAATAGGCTGAGAAACCGAGCTTGTCTATTATTTCGAGTTCATGCCTTATTCTCCTTTTTGCTTCTTCATTGTCGGTTCCATATCTGTATTTCATACCGTCCCATGCAAGTTTTTCAAGAAGAAGCTTATCGTCGTAACGGCTGGCCGAAAATACTTTCTTGTTCTTATTGCTTTCAGTATCAGGCGAAAAATTACAGTTGTCTATAAGCTTTTCGGTATTTCTTATTATTTCCGGACAAATGCCGAATGCTTTTATTATCTCATCTTTCCCCACGAAATATTCATTTTCGGATGCACACTGACAGGGTTTCAGGTGGCTCAGCAGAATATTATTATCAATTGCGCGCAGAGTGCGGTGGACAAAATAATCGTTGTTTTCGGAAAAGGTTACAGTGTTGAAAATCACCGTTTTAGCATGTAGCAGGGCAGGAGGGAGGTTGAAAATTTTGTTTACCTCAGTCCTTCTGACGCCTATGTATTCGTTGTCGTACAGTTTGCGGTCGGGAATCCTGTCGAAGGTATAGATTACATACACGTTGAGGAAATGGGGTGCAGGAAACTCTATGGGTGTGCCGTTTGCATTATGGTTTGAAAGGAACTCGTTCAGCTCCTTGAAACCGCTGTTATTCTGTGCAATGCCGATATACAGGAAATCGTTTCCGTTCCGGAATTCTATGCCGGCAAGAGGTTTTATGTTGTTCTCCCTGCATTCTTTTACAAATTCAAATATTCCGGTCGAGTTATTGATATCGGTAAGAGCGGCTGCACCGACGCCGTATTCGGAAACCTTCGCCACAAGCTGTTCCACCGGCATAGTGCCGTAACGCAAACTGTAATATGAATGACAGTTTAAATACATTATTTCCCGTTACCTGCTTTGTGCTATGAGCCAAGACTTCACTTTCCTATAGCTTGTGAAGCCTGTGCCCTGTGCTCTGTGCTCTGTGCTCTGTGCTCTGTGCCTATTCCTGCTTTGTTATAATCCCTGCGGCTCTTTGTACTGCATGGCTTCCGAAACGCTTTCTTATCCTGTCTATCGCCTGGTACAGGTTTACCTTCTCGGGGGTATCGTCGAACATATCGAGCTGTTGAAACCCGTTTACCAGGTTACTCAGGCGCACCCCAATGAGCCGGATGAGCATGCGGCGCCGGTAGAGCCGTGCAAAAAGCTCTTTGGCCGCATCTATCAGTATATGATCGAAAGCCGTGTACGGAATGCATTTTTGCAAAGTATAGGTGTCGAAATTTGAATATCTTATTTTTACCGTTATGCACGACGTCAGCTTTTCCTGTTTTCTCAACTCGTATGCTGTTTTCTCGACCATACTCACGAGTAATTGGTTAATTCTCGCTATGTCGGTGGTGTCCCTTCCGAAAGTATGTTCTGTACTTATTGATTTCTGTTCTGAATAGTTTATAACAGGAGTATTGTCGATGCCATTGGCTTTTTTCCATATATCGATACCGTTTTTACCCATCACCTTTTCGAGCATTTCGGGAGGTATTCTTCTGAGGGTAAGTATTGTTGACACTCCCATTGACCTTAGCAAGTAATAGGTTTTTGGCCCTATCATTGGAATTTTATTTATCGAAAGCGGGTCGAGGAAAGGGAGTACAGTTTCTTTTTTAACTTCCATTTCGCCGTTGGGTTTTGCTTCTCCTGCCGCTATCTTCGAAACAGTCTTGTTAACGGATAGCCCCATTGATACAGGCAGGCCTGTCTCCTTAATTATATATCTGCGAAGTTCGTGAGCCCACAGGCTGCATCCGAAAAACCTGTCCATACCTGTAAGTTCTATATAATGCTCGTCAATAGAAGCTTTTTCATACAGCGGAGCCTTTCCGGCAATTATCTCAGTTACCATATCGGAGTATTTGCTGTAAAGTTCCATATCGCCACGTATTATTATTGCATCGGGGCACAGGTTCCTTGCCAGTTTCATTGGCATAGCCGAACCGACTCCATACTTTCTTGCCTCGTAACTGCAGCTTGCAACCACCCCGCGGTCCGACAGACTTCCTACTATAACAGGCTTACCACAGAGCCTGCTGTTCCTGAGCCTCTCAACCGATACAAAAAAAGTATCGAGATCAAGATGAAGAACAGACCTTTCAATATTGCCGGTATAATCCATTTTTTTTCTGCAATTGTTTGTTTATATCGAAAATATATTCTATTTTTGATTAGAAAATAATCAAAATTTACGACTATAATATAATCATTTTTTTGATATGTACTTTGCTGAGAACATAAAATTTTTAAGAAAAAGGAAGGGCAGGACCCAGGATGAAGTGGCTTATGCCCTTAATCTTAAGCGTTCCACGCTGAGCGGTTATGAGAATGGGATAGCGCAACCCGGAATCGAAACTCTGATATCTTTTTCGAGCTATTTCAATGTTTCAATCGATACTCTACTGAAAATAGACCTCTCGAAGCTTTCGGAGAGTCAGCTTGGTGAGCTTGAACGCGGATATGATGCCTATGTGAGGGGAAGCAACCTGAGAGTGCTTACCACCACTGTAAACAGCAAGAACAAGGAAAACATTGAACTTGTAAATGAAAAGGCAAAAGCAGGTTACACTACGGGTTATGCCGATCCTGAATATATTGGCGAACTGCCAGTATTCTCGCTTCCTTTTCTTTCGGAGAACAGGAAATACAGAACTTTCCAGCTCAAAGGTGATTCAATGCTTCCGATTCCTGACGGTTCATGGGTTACAGGTGAATTTCTTCAGGACTGGAATAATATTGTCAGCGGTAAAGCATATATAGTATTTACACTCGACGATGGCATAGTGTTTAAAATTCTAGAGAATAAAATTGCTGAAAGAGGCAAGCTTGTTCTTTATTCACTTAATCCACTATACAACCCTTATGAGGTTCATGTTAGCGAAGTAAAAGAAATATGGACTTTTGTAAATTACATAAGCAGCGAACTTCCTGAACCGTTTATTCCTGAGAAGCAGCTTTTGCAGACTGTGGCGAAAATGAAACATGACCTTCAGCAGTTAAAGGCCCGACTTGGAACAGAAATAATTGATGTTGACGAAGTAAAAGAATGAGAAATTAATATTGTCACTCGTCAACCAGACAATTATTAAGGAAATCGTTCAATGGTTTCATTGCGAGGAAACCATTGAATACCGTATCGAAAAAAGCCGGACTTGTTACTTCCTTATCGGTAAAAGTACGATCGGCCATAAAGCTTTTATATTTAAGAAGTTCGAGATAGGGATGATTTAAGTCATAACCTTTTGGGGCACTCTTAAGTTTCTCGCCTTCAATTGTTCCGAAGAACTGTTTAAAGTTTTTATTTTCGATAATTTCAACGAAGTTTTCGGATTCCTGGTCGATTCTTTCTCTTATAGCTGTAAGCCATTGAATATCTGGCATATAAGCACCACCGCTAATCATACTCTGAGATGGTTCTATGTGAAGATAATAGCCTGCATATCTGTGCATATTTTTTCTGCCGCCTTTAATAATAAGGGCGCCAAAATTTGTTTTATATGGCGATTTGTCGTTTGAAAACCTTATATCACGGTTTATTCTGAAAATACATGATTTTGCTTCAAGGCCACGTAATGGATGCTCATACATAGCCAATCTGTCAATTAGAGCCTGAACAAAATCCTCAAAATTTGTTCTGGCTTGAAAATATTTTTCTTTATTCGCCGTGAACCATTCTCTGTTGTTATTGTACGAAAGGTTATCGAGGAATTCTATTACTGATTTTTTGATCAACATAGTCCATGTTTATATTATGCAATTTTAATAATATTTTGTTAACCGATACCGTTCCAGTGATTTCGCCCCGGAACTGATTTTATGTTAACCAGCAGAGCTGGATGAAAATTCTTTATATATTCCTATAATTAATATTATGTTAAATGGAACTTAATTTATCTCATTGTTATAATTAAGTTCAGTATAAATTTTAAATTAACAGATTCTACCCTTTCAAAATTTTATTAAAAAAAGCGCAGTTGTTCAACAACTGCGCTTTAATTATAGATAATTAATAAATTTCTTTTACATATTCTCAAGCTTCTTTACTATTTCCTGATATTTTGCTTCATATTCAGGATAAACAGTTCTAAGTCTGAAATAAAGTTCTTTTAAATTTCTTAATGAATCGGGATCATCTTTTTTAATAGTCGCAGCCTTTTCGAAATACGGTATTGCCTGTACAAATACTTTATTTGCTTCATTAATTGCGGCGTTATATGCATTTACATCCATTATTTCGTTTGCTTTCTGGAACATAGCTACAGCTTTATTGTAATAACAAACCCCAAGATTAAAATGAGTGTTATATTCATCTCCTTTAAGTTCGATTGATTTCTTAAGACTCTCTATTGCTTCGTCATATTTCTCCTGCTTCATGTAAAGCACACCTTCAGCCCAGAACAACGTGTAATCATTTGGATTCTTAGCTTTAGCCATGTTAAGATACGAAAAAGCCTCATCGATTTTGTCGTTTGTCATATAAAAATCAATGAGATTTAGCATAACATCCTGGTTATCAGGGAATGTTTCAACAGCCTTTTTAAGTATGGCTTCAGCATTAGCCATATCCTTTAATTCCCTATAACAATTATATATTAATAAATAAGGTGTTGGACCTTCATACTTCATGTCGGCACATTTCTGAAAATATTGAATTGCCTTATCATAAAGTTTTGCATTAAATGCAGCAAGTCCTGCATTAAAGTATATACCCGTGTCAACTACTCCGATATAAAGATCGCTGGTAGCTAATTTAATATTACTTTCAAATGATTTTAAAGCGCCTTCATAGTCCCTAGCTTCAAATCTCTGAACTCCTTGTGTAATAAAATCGTTGCCCAACTGAACATAAGTATTATTCAGTTTTAATTGTTTCTCAATACTTCCTTTTGTATCAAGTTCAAGAGCTTTCTCATAGGCTGCAACTGCTTCTTGCAATGGATCTTCATAAAATGATTTGAATTTTGGATTATCGCTTCTGAAAACCTCTTGTGCAAGCCTTCCTTTTGCAACCCAAGTTCTTGGATTATCTTTGGATTTTTCGTTAACCAGTGCCTGGTCAAGTGCTTCTTTAGCTTTGTCAAGCATTCCCTGGTCAATATAACTTAGAGCGGCGTTTACTTTTCCCATCTGGGCAAAAGCGCCACAAGTAATTGATATTGCAATAATTATACTAAATAATTTTTTCATGGTAAAACTTTTAATTTAAAAAAATCTGTCCAAATTTATAACTTTACTTAATAATTATCAAATTCTTTGCCAATTTCGTTGTCTTTTTGTTTGCCTTCTTCAGAACTATTATTTCCATCTTCCCTATTTTCTTCACTTTCTTCACTTTCTTCACTTTCTTCATTTATCTCCACACACGCTACTGAGGCAATTGAGTCATTCTCTTTCAGATTTATCAGCTTTACTCCCTGTGTCGCTCTACCCATAAGCCTTATACCTGAAACAGGTATTCTTACAATATTACCGGCTTGGGTAATTATCATAAGGTCATCATTATCAGTGACATCTTTTAGTGCGACAAGGTAACCGGTCTTTTCAGTAATATTTATTGTTTTAACACCTTTACCTCCACGGTTTGTAATTCTATAATTATCGATGCCGGTTCGTTTCCCATAGCCTTTCTCAGAAACAACCAGTATATCTTTTTGTTTTTCCTCAATTGTAATCATTCCAATTACAGCATCTGTTTCCGAGGCCAATTTAATTCCGATGACCCCTGACGCTGTTCTGCCCATAGGTCTGACGCTTCTCTCATGAAATCTTATTGCACGTCCGAATCTTACTGCAAGCATTATTTCGTGATTGCCGTTTGTCAGTCGTGCTTCAATAAGTTCATCCCCTTCTCTTATTGTAATTGCATTCAAGCCATTGATTCTTGGTCTGGAATAGGATTCAAGCGATGTCTTTTTTAAAATACCTTTTGTGGTGCACAGAATGATAAAATTGTTTTTAATATAGTTATCATTATCGAGATTTTTTACATTGATGAAAGCTTTCACACAATCGTCGGATTCAATATTGATAAGGTTTTGAATTGCCCTTCCTTTCGATGTTTTAGTTCCTTCTGGAATATTATACACTTTGAGCCAATAGCATTTCCCTTTTTTTGTAAAAAATAGCATTGTATTATGCATTGTGGCTATATAAAGATATTCTACAAAATCTTCATCCCTGGTTATACTTCCTTTTGAGCCTGTCCCTCCCCTGTTTTGTCTTCTGAATTCCGAAAGAGGGGTTCTTTTTATATATCCGAGATGAGATATTGTGATTACCATTTCTTCATCGGAATAAAAGTCTTCAGGATTAAACTCTTCGGCATTTGGGATAATTTCTGTACGGCGTTTATCACCATATTTATCTTTGATTTCCAATAATTCATCCTTTATTATTTTCATCTGAAGTTCATAGCTATCCAATACTTTATTAAGATAGTCTATTTGTTTAATTGTTTCATTATATTCTTCCCTTAATTTACTTTGTTCAAGTCCGGTAAGCTGCCTCAGACGCATATCTACAATTGCTCTTGCTTGTGCTTCCGAAAGTGAGAATCTTTCCATAAGTCTTTCTCTTGCCTCATCAGGATTTTGGGAGCTTTTAATTATTGCAATCACTTCGTCGATATTATCGCTGGCAATTATAAGGCCTTCAAGAATATGTGCTCTTTTTTCGGCCTGATCAAGTTCAAACCGTGTTCGTCTGATTATTATTTCATGACGGTGTTTTACATAATTTTCAATAAGCTCCTTAAGATTAAGGAGCTTTGGCCGTCCTTTAACCAGAGCAATATTATTAACATTAAATGTTGTCTGTAATTGAGTATATTTATAAAGATTGTTTAGAACAACTTGAGCAGAGGCGGCATCTTTTTTCAATATTATTACTATTCTCATGCCGTTCCTATCGGATTCATCATTAATATAAGATATCCCCTCTATTTTATGTTCATTAATCAAATCGGCAATTCTTTTTATCATCTCGGCCTTATTCACCATGAATGGGATTTCGTTTACTACGATACATTCCCTTCCCGAATGAGTATGTTCGATTTCAGTTCTTGCTCTTATAATAATTCTTCCTCTTCCCGTCTCATAAGCATCTCTAATTCCCTGTTCACCATAAATAATTCCTCCTGTAGGAAAGTCAGGCCCTTTGACAAATTTAATTAATTCTGCAGTGGCAATATCTTTGTTATCAATAAAGGCAATTATCGCGTCGACTATTTCTGATAAGTTATGGGGTGGCATGTTTGTAGCCATACCTACTGCTATACCGGAAGCTCCATTTATAAGAAGGTTGGGAATTTTTGACGGCAATACTATTGGTTCCTGGAGAGAATCGTCAAAATTAAGCTGAAAATCTACTGTGTTTTTTTCAATATCAACAAGCATCTCCTCAGCAATTTTTTGCAGTCTGGCTTCAGTATATCTCATAGCAGCAGGACTGTCACCGTCAATTGACCCGAAGTTTCCCTGTCCGTCAATCAATGGATATCTCAGTGACCAATCCTGAGCCATTCTCACCATCGCTTCATATACAGATGAATCACCATGTGGATGATATTTTCCAAGCACCTCTCCCACTATTCTTGCCGATTTTTTATAAGGTCTGTTAGCCAGCAATCCTAATTCCCACATTCCATAAAGAACTCTGCGATGTACAGGTTTAAGTCCATCTCTTACATCGGGTAAAGCCCTTGAAACTATAACGGACATTGAATAATCAATGTAGGCCGACTTCATTTCTTCCTCAATATTTACCTTTAAAAGTCGTTCCATTTCCATTTTTATATATTGTTTATCATTAAATTATAAAATTCTGTTTTTATTAATAAAATCAAAGTGCCAAAATAGTGAATATTTGACTATTTTTGAGAAATAAAAGAATTGATTTTTATTTTCAACCATTACATTTAAAAAAGGCATAAAAATTGACATATTATATATTACTAAAAAAATAAAACTATATTTTAAATAGCCTATATAATTAATGACAAAGTGTCAGGTTTATATATTTAAATATAAAAGAAAATAATTTAAAAACAAAGAGGATAATAATATGGATTCACAGTTTTCACAGAAAGTTAAAGACATATTGACATATAGCAAAGAAGAAGCTATAAGATTAGGTAATAATCATATAAGTCCTGAACATCTTTTTCTTGGAATACTAAGAGATAGTAAAAGCTTGGCTACCAATATACTTATAAATTCAGGCGTTGATTTGCTTGTGCTTAAGGGAAGCATTGAAAAAAGTATAAGGGTTGATAATTCTACGCCGGTTACTGATATTACAGCTATACCTTTATTAAAAAGCACTGAAAGGATTTTAAGACTTGTTTATCTTGAAGCTAAATCGCTTAAAAGTTCGACTATTGAGTCAGAGCATCTTTTGCTTGCAATTTTGAAGGACGAAAATGCACTTGTTACCCGATTGCTTGCAGAGATGGATGTCGATTATAATTCGGTAAGGAGATATATTGAAAATGAAGAACCTCAGGCAAAAGCTGACTTTCCGAGAGATGAGGATGATGAGGGTATGAGTTACGGAGTTCCGGGAAGAGGCCAGTCAGGATCGTCATCGGGGAAGCCATCATCTGAAACTCCAGTACTTGATAATTTTGGGATAGATCTTACAAAAGCTGCAGAAGAAGGCAGGCTTGATCCTATTGTGGGAAGAGAGAAAGAAATAGAAAGATTGGCACAAATACTTTCTCGCAGAAAAAAGAATAATCCGGTACTTATCGGTGAACCCGGTGTTGGAAAATCGGCCATTGCTGAAGGTCTTGCTTTGAGAATTGTAAAAAAGAATGTTTCGAGAGTGCTATTTAATAAAAGAGTTGTTGCTCTTGACCTTGCGTCAATAGTGGCCGGGACAAAGTACAGAGGCCAGTTTGAAGAAAGGATGAAAGCAATTCTTAATGAATTATCGAAGAATGATAATATCATCCTATTCATCGACGAAATTCATACTATTGTTGGTGCCGGTGGTGCAACAGGTTCTCTCGATGCCGCAAACATGCTCAAACCGGCTCTGGCAAGAGGTGAAATACAATGTATAGGCGCTACAACCCTGGATGAATATAGAGAGCATATTGAAAAAGACGGTGCCCTCGAACGAAGATTCCAGAAGGTACTTGTCGAACCAACCTCAATTGAGGAAACAATTCATATCCTTCACAACATAAAAGAACGATATGAAGAACATCACAATGTTACATTTACTGACGAAGCCATAGAGGCGTGTGTCAAGCTTACAAACAGGTACATAAGCGACAGGTATCTTCCTGATAAAGCTATTGATGCACTCGATGAAGCCGGCTCACGGGTTCATATATCAAATATCGTTGTCCCTGAACGGATTCTTGAGCTTGAAAAACAACTTGAAGAAATAAAAAAAGAAAAAACAGCTGCAGTAAAGAATCAGAATTTTGAAAAAGCTGCCAGCTTCAGAGATAAGGAGAAAGATTTGCTTGAACTTATCGAGCAGGAAAAAAAGAAATGGGAAAAAGAACTTGCTCTTAACAGAAAAATTGTGGATGCAGATAAAGTGGCAGAAGTGGTTGCCATGATGACAGGAGTACCTGTACAGAGGATTGCACAGACTGAAGGCAATCGACTTCTTAATATGGCTGACGAATTGAAACAAAGCATTGTAGGCCAGGATGAAGCTATTGCCAAAGTTGTTAAGGCAATACAACGCAACAGAGCCGGACTTAAAGATCCAAATAAACCAATAGGTACTTTTATATTCCTCGGTCCAACGGGTGTTGGAAAAACTCAACTTGCAAAAGTGCTTGCAAAATTCCTGTTTGACTCTGCTGAAAATTTAATAAGAATTGACATGAGCGAATATATGGAGAAATTCTCTGTATCGCGACTTGTTGGTGCACCTCCAGGATATGTAGGTTACGAAGAAGGTGGCCAGCTTACTGAAAAAGTAAGACGGAGACCTTATTCAGTCGTACTTCTGGATGAGATCGAGAAAGCACATCCTGATGTCTATCATATTCTCCTTCAGGTACTTGATGAAGGACAGCTTACCGATAGCCTTGGAAGACGTGTTGATTTCAGGAATACAATAGTAATTCTGACCTCCAACATAGGTACGAGGCAGATTTCAGAATTTGGACATGGAGTCGGCTTTGATACCGCTGCTAAAAAGGCCTCAAAGGATGAACAAACAAAGAGTATTTTGCAGAAAGCTTTACAGAAAACATTTGCACCTGAATTTCTCAACAGAATTGACGATATAGTTATTTTCAATCCGCTTGAGAAAAAAGATATTGATAAAATTATTGATATTGAATTGAAAGGTCTTTATGAAAGAGTAAAGGCTCTGGGTTATGAACTCAGGATTTCCAAAGCTGCCAAAGACTTTATTGCCGAAAAAGGCTTCGATGAAAACTTTGGTGCAAGGCCTTTGAAAAGAGCGATCCAAAAATATCTGGAAGATCCTATGGCTGAAGTAATGATAAAGGCTAAACTCACTGAAGGAGATTATGTAAATGTTGGATTGAACAAGGCAAAAAATGAGATAAAAATCAATATCCGGAATAAAAAGAAAGAACAAAGTAAACTTGTGGAACCCTCACAAAGTTAATCAATCTCCGGAGTTGGATGGCCACATTTCATAAGGTATTCCATAAAGATCGAATTCTGCAGCAGAAGTTATTTTTATGTTATAGAATAGTCCCGGATGTAAATCATATTTATCTTCAATCAAAACTTCCTGATCTACATCCGGGCTGTCATATTCTGTTCTGCCAATAAAATATCCTCCTTCATTCCTATCTATCAGCACCTTGAAAGTACTGCCTACTTTGAGCATATTCTTTTTCAAAGATATTTTCTGTTGTATTTCCATTATTTCTGAAGCTCTTGCTTCTTTTTCCTCATCCGGTATATCATCAGTATAGTTAATTCCGGCATAAGTCCCCTCTTCATGTGAATATTTGAATACCCCAAGGCGATCGAACTGGAACTCCTTTACGAAATCTCTCAGAGCAATGAAATCTTCACTTGTTTCACCTGGATGTCCAGTTATTAGCGTTGTGCGTATCACAGCATCGGGCATTATTTCCTTTATCCGGGTAATAAGTTTTTCAACGTAACGTTTTGAATAACCTCGTTTCATTTTTTTCAGCATCCTGTCGGTTATATGTTGCAAAGGAATATCAATATACTTGCATATTTTATTGTTGTCTTTAATGTTATATAGAAGTGACTCAGAGAGTCCGGTTGGATATAGATACTGTAATCTTATCCATTCGAAAGAATTTTCCGCTGCAATCTTTTTTATAAGTGTACCAAGCATTCTTTTTCTATAAATGTCTATACCATAATAGTTTAAATCCTGAGCTACAAGAATAAGTTCTTTTACCCCTTTTTTTTCAAGAACAGATGCTTCCCGAAGAATAGTCTCAATACTTTTTGATATGTGCTTACCTCGTATACATGGAATGGAGCAGAATGCACAGGAACGATTACACCCATCAGATATTTTAAGATATGCATAATGGGCAGGACCAGTAAGGATGCGGTCGATAAGTAAATCTTCTTTAGTCCTGCTTCCTAACTCACTTAACAAGGGTTTAATACTGTTTACTCCGAAGAACTGGTCGACTTCAGGTATTTCTTTTTTCAATTCATTCGGATATTTCTGTGATAGACAACCGATAACATATAACCTGCTAATCAGTCCTCTTTTTTTTGCATCTGCAAATTTTAAAATCATATCGATGCTCTCTTCCTTTGCATCGTTAATAAAACCACAAGTATTGATAATAACGATATCAGATGATGTTTCATAATCATCGTGAGTAATAATGTATCCGGCCGATTGTAGTTGTTTAAGGAGAATTTCGGAATCGACGATGTTCTTTGGACAACCCATAGTAACAACGTTTACTTTTTTTGATTCCATATATAATGAATAACGGGAAGAACAACAAAAAAACTCATGAGAAGAGGGATTCAACAAATTCGTGACGGTCAAAAATCTGTAAATCTTCAATTTTTTCGCCAGTACCAATATATTTAACGGGTATTTTAAGCTGGTCTGAGATTCCAAGTACCACACCTCCTTTTGCAGTTCCATCTAATTTTGTAACTGCCAGTGCTGTAATTCCTGTGAATGAAGTGAATTGTTTTGCCTGTTCAAACGCATTTTGTCCGGTTGACCCATCCAATACAAGCAGCACTTCATGTGGTGCATCAGGCATGAGTTTTTCAAGAACTCGTCTTATTTTGGCAAGTTCGTTCATTAGATTGATTTTATTATGAAGTCGCCCAGCTGTATCAATAATTACGACATCGATTCCTGACGAAATTGCCGATTTAAGCGTATCGTATGCCACTGAGGCAGGGTCAGAGCCCATTTGCTGCTTTATAATTGGCACATTGGCTCTATTAGCCCATATTGTCAATTGTTCGATGGCTGCGGCTCGAAATGTATCGGCAGCCCCAAGTAAAACTTTCTTACCAGCATTTTTATAATGCCAGGCAAGTTTCCCTATTGTAGTTGTTTTACCTGAGCCATTAACACCTACTACAAGGATCACATAAGGTTTTGCTGGGAGCGGAGATATAAAGTCGGAGGCTTGTGTTATTTTATTCTCTTCGAGAAGAGATGCAATTTCTTCTCTTAGTATATTATTCAGTTCAATAGTATTCAGATATTTTTCTCTGGCAACCCTTTTTTCAATCCGATCAATAATTCTCAGCGTGGTTTCAACTCCCACATCAGATGAAACAAGAATTTCCTCGAGGTTATCAAGTACCTCGTCATCAATGCTTGACTTTCCCACAATCGCTCTTGTAATTTTAGTAAAGAAACTTTCACGGGTTTTTTCAAGTCCTTTTCTTAAATTTTCTTTTTCCGATTTATCAAAAAATCCTAATAACGACATTCAGTAATCAATTCTGATATTTTAAACGATAAAAAAAGCCCTCTTCTTAAGGAAGAAAGCTTTCCTAAATATTAAGATAAATAATTAATTCTTATTGAAGAAATCTTTGATGTGATCGTTATTAACGATCGCCTCTTTAAAAATATAGGCACCGGTTTTTTCCGACTTAACCATTTTTATGCACTTGGTAAAGTTTCTCCCCGCCCCGGTCTTCAATGATGCAATAACTTTCTTTGCCATAATTAAGTATTATTTTATTTCTTTATGAATAGTGTGTCTTTTAAGAATAGGATTATATTTCCTTCTCTCAAGACGATCAGGTGTATTCTTTTTGTTTTTAGTAGTTATATACCTGGATGTGCCTGGTAAACCACTTTCTTTGTGCTCAGTACATTCAAGAATGATCTGTTGCCTGTTCCCTTTAGATTTCTTAGACATGTTTTTATTTATTAATCTTAAGTACCAATCCTTTTTCTTTTGCCTCCTTCAGAGCTTCTGAAATTCCTTTTTTGTCGATAAGACGCATGCCTGCAGCCGACACTCTAAGTTTAATCCATCTATTCTCCTCTGGAATAAAATATTTTTTCTCAAAAAGATTTGGATAAAATTTTCTATTCGTTCTTCTCTTTGAATGGGAAACATTACTTCCTTTCAATGCCTTTTTGCCTGTTATCTGACAAACACGTGCCATTCTCCTTTATTTATAAATTTTTTGACTTAAAATTTGTTTTGAATAATTGAAGTGCAAATTTCATCATTTTTATTTTATTATACAAATAATTAAATAATTTTTTAACAAAGTTTTGATCTTATCAGCTGTTTATAACTCTAAGGCGTAATAAATTAAGGGCAGAAAGGGAAAATCTTGTTATGTTTGTCACTCTATCGTTTGTAAACTGAAATTTCTCGGAAGTTATTTTTTCAGGCGTTGCCACAGCAATCCATACAGTTCCAACAGGTTTTTCCGTAGTTCCTCCGTCAGGTCCGGCTATTCCTGTAGTTGCAACGGCAAAATTGCATCCAAATAGCTCGAGTACCCCACGTGCCATTTCTTCAGCAGTTTCACAGCTTACTGCTCCAAAGTTTTCAATTGTTGATTCATTTACATTCAGTAAATTCGTTTTTACAGTATTATCATAAGCTATTACCGAGCCTTTATAATAGGCTGAACTACCTGGAACACTTGTAATCATCTGGGCAATTCTTCCTCCTGTACAACTTTCCGCAGTGCATAATTTATGACCTTTTTTCTTTAATAATCTTCCTACAACCTCTTCGAGTTGTTCCTCATCTTCTCCATAAATGTATTCAGGGATTATATTATAAAGTTTTTTTACCTGTTCTTCTATCTCTTTTTCAAGTTTTGATTTATCATTGCCTGATCCCGTAAGACGAAGTTTTATTACTCCAAATGAAGGTAAATATGCAAGTTTAATATTTGACGGAAGCTCAGCTTCAAACCCTTCAAGTAATTCAGCTAGTTTTGCTTCATAGGTTCCATAAGTCATTATATTTTTGTGTATTATAATCATTGAACTGAATCTTCTCTTAAGTTCCGGAATCACATGTTCATTCATTATATATTTCATCTCGAGGGGAACACCTGGCATAAATACGAAAATCGTGCCTTCTTTTTCAAACCACATTCCCGGTGCTGTGCCGGCTGAATTAATAAGGACTTTGCATGATGCCGGTACGTCGGCCTGACTGCGGAGTTTCTCATTCATCCGAAAATTTCGACGCTGCGCCATAATTTCAATCATTGACAGAACTTCCATATTAGTTAACAGGACAGTATTAAAAAACTCACATACAGTCTGCTTTGTAATATCATCGCTGGTTGGTCCAAGACCACCTGTAACTAATACTACATCCGATTTGCCTATTACTTCGGAAAGTGCTTTAAGAATATTTTCACGCCTGTCAGGTATTATTGTGATCTGACAAATGTCAAAACCTATCTTGCTTAATTCGGCACCAATATATGCAGCGTTTGTATTTACAGTCTGGCCTATAAGAAGCTCATCTCCAATATTTATTATCTGGGCATTCATCTTACTATTTTATTATATCAGAGAAAAATGTTTTTAAAATTAAAAAAGTATTATATTGTAATATTTGTGGGGGAATAGGTTTTATTTTCTAAATAGTTGTCAAACATTTCAGAATCTCCAAAATTTAACGCTCTCCAATTCTAACTCTGCCAGTATTTCTTTACTATTTCCGGCTGATACTTCCCTCACCTACTTCCTACGCTACTTCCAACGCTAAAGATTCGGAGGTCAAAGAAAGCTTCGGAGGGTAAGAGCGGGAAACGGGATTCGAACCCGCGACCCTCAGCTTGGGAAGCTGATGCTCTACCAACTGAGCTATTCCCGCTTATATATTGGCCTCAGCTTGGGATCCGCCGGATGGCGGACTACCAACTGAGCTATTCCCGCTTATATATTGGCCTCAGCTTGGGATCCGCCGGATGGCGGACTACCAACTGAGCTATTCCCGCAATTTGAATTGTTTCCGTAACAAAATTAAAAAAATTATGCTTTTTCTTTTAAACCCGATAAAAATTCCTTCTTTCTTGCAAAATGCAAAATCTGCAATCCATAATTGAACATATCTTTGAGCCTCCCATGGGACTTGAACCCACGACCTGCTCATTACGAGTGAGCTGCTCTACCACTGAGCTAAGGAGGCTTGTGAGGCTCAAATATAGAAAATTATTCCACTCTTTCCAGTCTGTTTAATAGTGGCGGATGGGAATAATGAAAGAATACGTATAAAGGATGCGTAACCATATTATCTAAATTTTTAAGCGACAACTTTTTAAGTGCTGATGCAAGTATCTTCCCGTCATAATTTTCCTTTACAAACCTGTCGGCTTCGTATTCGCTTTTTCTCGAGATATAATTAGAAAATAGTCCGATAACAAGTGCTAACGGACTATAAAGAATCCCGAAAACAACCAGACCAATATGAAAATTTGCATCTTCAACTCTTAGAGCTTTTGAAAATTGAGGATTGTCAACAACAAATGAGAATAAAAACAACATAAGTCCAGTTACAATTATTGATATTATAATACTCCATAAAACATGTTTCTTTCTGTAGTGTCCTATTTCATGTGCAAGGACCGCAACTATTTCCTCTTCTGTAAGTTCTTTAATTAATGTATCGTATAATACTATTCTTATCCTTGACCCCAGACCTGAAAAATATGCATTTGCTCTAGTACTTCGTTTCGAGCCATCTATTACATAAATATTTTTCAGTTTAAAGCCTGTTTTGTTGGCAAAGTTTTCAATTTTATCGCGTAAAGAGCCCGACTCAAGAGGAGTTTGTTTATTAAAAAGAGGCACAATTAACTCAGAATAGAAAAGATTTATAAAGATTGTAAATATTGTTATAAGTATCCATGCATAAATCCAGAACATCTTACCTGTTTTATAATAAACCCAGGTGATAAGGGCGAGAACAGGTGCACCTATTAATAATGCCAGCAGCCACGATTTCAAGTGATCGTTAATAAAAGTCTTGTACGACATGGTATTTAAGCCATATTTTTTTTCGATGACAAAATTATCATACCAGTTGAATGGCATATTAATAATGTCTAGTGCCAGACCTAATATTCCGAAAAAAAATAGTGACATATAAACAGGTTGTACTGTAATAATTCTTACAAATCTGTCTAATAATGCAAAACCACCCGTAGCTATCATAACAAGCAAAAGGATAATGTTAAGTGTTGACGACCAAAATGAAAGTTTGCTACTGTCACGGTTATAAAACTGGATTTTACGGTATTCTTTTTCGTCACATATTCCTTTTAGCTGTAATGGAACTTCCGGTGACCACATTTTCATATTAAGGTAACTAAGATAGCTTTCAGTAATATACCCAGCTAATGGTATAAGCATTAGAAGTATATAAATTGTATTTTGCATATAGTATTAGAAAATAACAAAAATAACAATAACAAAAAGAAATAAAAAAAGCAGGACGCCTTTTTAAAATGATTATGTGGAATTAATATGTCTCGCTGCATTTCCTCGTGCTAAAAGGATAGGCGTCCTGCGATGGTGTAAAGATAATAAAAAATATTTTATGTTAGCATACCACCACAAATATTTATTACTTGACCTGTGATATAAGATGACATATCCGATGCAAGAAACAATGCTGCAGAAGCTACATCCCATGGCGTTCCGCCACGATTAAGAGGTATTTTTTCAATCCACTCTTTTTTGACATTATCAGGAAGATTACTGGTCATATCGGTAATAATGAAGCCTGGGGCCAGAGCGTTGCATCGAATATTACGGGAGCCCAGTTCTTTTGCAATACTTTTTGTAAATCCAATTATTCCGGCTTTTGAGGCTGAGTAATTACTCTGGCCGGCATTACCGGAAACACCGACAACAGAACTTATATTTATTATTGAACCGCCTTTTTGTTTAATCATCGGCATAATAACAGCCTTTGTAAGATTAAAGACCGACTTAAGATTAACCTGTATTACCATATCCCACTGTTCCTCAGTCATTCTCATAAGCAATGAGTCGCGTGTTATTCCGGCGTTATTGACAAGAATATCAATTTTTCCGAAATCGTTCACTATTTCGTCGACAGATTTCTGAGAGTCGGCAAAATTGGCAACATTAAATACATAACCCTTAGATTTTATGCCAGTGGATTCTATTTCCTTTACCGCTGTCTTGAATTCATCGTCATCGGCTATGTTGGTAATTGCAATATCAGCACCTTCCTGTCCGAACAGGAGAGCAATTGCTTTTCCTATTCCACGGGATGCTCCGGTTACAAGAGCTGTTTTTCCTTCAAGAAGCTTCATGGTTTATTTTTTTTTGCAAATATATATGTTTTTGATTTAGTCGGTTTTTAGACATTATAATAGGAGACATACGCATGAATTATGACCCATATAAAAACAAGTATAAGCAAAAGACTCATAATAGCTATTCGCAATGTTAATTCCAGAATTAATCTAATCGCTGGGATTATTAAGGACTCTCTTCTCCGGCATAATCACTTTCTTTATTCTCGTCATATATTCGATAAATTATGTTACATGGATGTCTCTTTGCTGCCAGTAAATCGGAGGAAAATGGAACAAATAACTTAAGAAGCCTGTTCTCAAGTTAGCATAAGTTCATAATTTTGTATAAAGAGATCGAATTAAGTTCATAATTTTGTATTAGTAGTAACAATTACATTCATAGTAACAATTATAATGATAAGAAAAGAAGAAACTATTTGTGCCCCTGCAACAGCTCTTGGTGGTGCAATTGCAGTTGTGAGAATGAGTGGGCCAAGAAGCTTCGAGATATGCGAAAAGGTTTTTCAGCCGGCAGACAAAAAAAATATACCGTCGAGTAAATTGGGATATTCCATTGTTTATGGCGAGGTGTATGACGGCAATGAAATAATTGATGATGTTCTGGTAAGTATTTTCCGTGAGCCTCACTCCTACACCGGCGAGGATTCAGTTGAGATATCATGCCATGCTTCATCATATATCATAAAAAGGATTATTGAATTGCTTATCCGTAACGGGGCTGTTTCGGCTCGTCCGGGCGAGTTTACGATGCGTGCTTTTATGAACGGAAAGATGGATTTATCGCAGGCTGAGGCAGTGGCCGATTTAGTGGCTTCTTCTTCCAGCGCATCGCATAAACTTGCAATCAATCAGATGCGCGGTGGATTTTCGGAAAAGATAGCTCATCTGAGGCAGGAACTTCTTCATTTCGTATCGCTTATCGAGCTGGAACTCGATTTTGGGGAAGAAGATGTCGAGTTTGCCGATAGAAACGAACTTTTTAAGATTGTTAAGAAAGTAAAAAAGTTGTCGGAGAAGCTTGCTTCTTCATTCAGTCTGGGAAATGCAATAAAAAAAGGAGTGCCCGTTGCTATTGTGGGCAAACCAAATTCAGGCAAGTCAACATTGCTAAATGCCCTTCTGATGGAAGAAAGGGCAATTGTATCGGAAATACCGGGCACGACAAGAGATGTGATTGAAGATACTATAGTGATTGACGGTGTGGAATACAGATTTATAGATACTGCAGGATTACGCGAGACAACCGACATCCTCGAGACGCTGGGTATTAAGAAAACTCATGAGAAAATCGAGCAGGCAAGGGTTATTCTTCTTGTTGATGAAATAGCCGACTCACCGGAAATGATAAACAGGCGAATTGATAATTTACGCGATATGATCCGCGGGTCGGACAAAAAGCTGATAATATTGATAAATAAAATTGACACAAAACCGGATGATTTCAGAAAGGAACTGAGAAAAGAAATCCGATGCGAAAAAAATGAAACTCTTCTGTTTATATCGGCAAAAAAGAAGATTGGACTTGAAGAATTGAAGACAAAGCTCGGGGAAGCGATTGAGAAGGAAAGGTTGAACTCAGAGGATGTAATAATAACAAATATAAGACATTATGAGGCGCTTACGAAAGTTTCCGAAAGTCTTGGACGGGTGGTGGAAGGTTTAAAATCAGGCATCCCGGAAGATTTGATTGCAATAGATATAAGGCAGGCGATACATTATCTCGGGGAGATAACAGGTGAAATAACGACTGATGAGATACTCGAGAATATTTTTAAGAACTTTTGCATTGGAAAATAGTAGCCTGTCTGAATTGTGAATTTTAACCAGGAATTGTGCAAAATTCCGATAAATCGGAAAGTGCGGGGTTTGCAAAAAAATGATTTATAATTCACCACGGGTTACACGGGTTCGCACGGAGGATTTAGAAATGAAAATCCGTGTAAATCCGTGAATTCAGTGGTGAATCTTTTTTGGCTTGATAAAGATAGATTTAATAGAACGCTGATTTACGTGGATTTTCAAGCGCGGATTTTATCGAACTAACTGGCGTTAATCGGCCCTGTTCTCGAAGTCCATTGGATTAATTTATCAGACTGTAAAAATAAAACAAAATCCCTGACTTTATTACTCAGAGGTTACAATTTCCACGCATGATAACATGTAATGTCATTATGCCCGGATTTACACCTTTTTAAGTACTCTGGCTAATTCCTGAATCTCATTTCTGAGTTCATTCAATAAGCGATTATTCTGGTCTGCAAAGCGTGCTGTGACATACTGGGCATATAATTCCATATTTTCCTCAACATTCTTTGCCCCTGTGTCCTTTAAGAATTCATCTCTGAATTCATTAAACCTGTTGTGTGATCCGATAATTGCCATAATTCCCGAGTTTATCTGTTAAACAATATTAATAATTCAACTACTTTCATCAATATTAATCAAAATAATAGAATTGCCATTAATACAATGTGATAAAATCACTAAAGTACTAAAGGAAAATAAATGTAAAAGACTATCTTTCAAAGTGAACGTCTGACCAAAAACTTGATTTTAACATTTCCTTATTGTAATTTTGATTAACAAATAAAATAATAAGTCGCATGATCAAATAAAGAAGTAATTTAATATCTTTCCAATAATTAAAATAATTTTTTCTGAGTGATATAATATAATCCGGGAGAACAATATGATTAAAAGACGTAAGTTCTTGCAACAGACAGGTGCGGCAATAGCAATTGCTTTTAGCCACAATCTTTCGGGTTCCTCGAATTCGGAACCTACATTCAAATCAGGATTAATCGAAAATTTTGATTCGAAACGGATCTTTATTGGCGGATTCTCGCACGAAACGAACACATTCCATCCTTTAAAAACCACATTATTTCGTTTCTCTGAATCCGGAGATCCCAAATTGAATGCGTGGAAGGGGTTTGATTATCGTATAGTTACAGGAATAAATGCTACTCCACTGGGAGGCGGGCTCATTGAAGAAGCTCCATGTCGCGATGCAATGGACCGTATTCTGGACTCATTACGTAAAGTAATGCCTGTTGATGCTGTTTTCATGCGTCTTCACGGTGCAATGTATGCAGAAGGAATAGGACATGCTGAAACAGTTCTTATCGGTAAAATTCGTGACCTTATTGGCCCGAAAGTGCCGATTGCCTGCACTTTTGATCTCCATGGCAATATCCCTCTGCGAATGGGACAGTATGCGGATATAATGGTCGGATTAAAAACTGCTCCACACACCGACAGCGGACCCACTGCAGAACTCGCCGGCAGGATTATGTCCGACACTCTAAGCGGAAAAATTAAACCGGTTTCATACGTCCTTCAGATACCGATGATAATTCAGGGTGAGAAAGCAATGACTACTTCTGAACCCTTCGGTTCGCTGGTAGAAGAAGCGCGACGTATTGAACGTGAAGGAATCACCGGATATAAAGAAAGAATACTTGCAGCGACTTTGTTTGTCGGTTGCGCATGGACAGATGCTCCCGACACAGGCATGTCAGTCGCCATAACAGCAGATAGATCAATACAGGCTGCAAAGGCTGCTGCCAGCTTCTTGGCTAAAAAGATATGGGATAGCCGTTACCTGTTCGATTACGGTTGTGAAACCGCCGAGCTTGAAGAAGGTGTTTCTAAAGCTCTCGCTGCAAAGGAATCAACAGTTTTCCTGACGGACAGCGGTGATAATGTAACTGCAAGTGCTCCGGGGGATCTTCCAATCGTACTGCGGTACCTTCTTGAAAGGAAAGTAAACAGTGCTGTGGTTGCCTGTATTAATGATGCGGCTGCAACCAATCGTTGTTTCGATTCGGGAGCAGGTACTAGAATACATCTTTCTATAGGCGCATCAATAGAAAAACGTTATGGTCCGCCTCTTGAAGCAGAAGCAGAGGTAGTCAGGCTGGTTCATCAGCCAAGAATGGCAGTAATACAAATAAATGGCATTGAAACAGTTCTTACAGATGGACCTTATACATTCAGGGATTTGTCTCAATTTGAATTATGTGGTATTAATCCGCTACAAAAGAAAATTGTTGTGTTAAAAATGGGATATCTTTATCCGGGTCTGGCTCCTATCGCACCACGTCACATCATGTTACTTACGCCTGGAGCAGGAGATATGCGGATCGAGAAACTAAAATATACACGTTTGCGCAGGCCAATTTTTCCATTGGATCCTGATACAAAGTTTGATCCATCTAATACTCTTTAACCAGAAATTGTGCAAAATTCCGATAAATCGGAAAAGTGCGAGGTTTGCAAAAAAATGATTTATAATTCACCATGGGTTACACGGGTTCGCACAGAGGATTCTGAAATGAAATCCGTGTCAGCCAGTGTGTTCCGTGGTGAATCTTTTCGGGCCTGATTAGGTACTTTAATGCAGGAAAATCAGGTTTGTTACTTAGGCAATAAACGAACTTCGGAAAGTTCTTTCCCTATCTGCCTGATTCCTTTAAGAATACGCTTCGTCTGTTTGGGAGAAGGAGTTTTCAGGCCTTTAATATATTGAGCCAAAAGGCTTTGATTCATTCCTATACGTTCGGAAAGCACCTTTACATTGATAACTTTATAGAAATCAAAAAAGCTCTGGAGGTCATAAGTGAAAATAATTTCATCAATATCATATAAAAATCCCTTATCTTCAAAAGAAAGATTTACAGCCTCCAGAATATTGGCTTTGAGTTCCTCAAAAGTATTTCCATCTGTTGTAATAAAATTATTTCCCACTGAGGCACCGGCACTATATCCTCTATCCTCTTTTATCACTGTGAAATTGATCCTGGGTTTTTTCATCTTTTGTCCGTTTTTATATCCGCTTGTTTCAACAACTCTTTTAACAAACCTTTCTTAACCTCTTTCCCTGCATGGTAAGATACGGTAAGCTGTTTAGGCTTTACTTACTACAATTATTAAAATAAGGAAATGTTCAAATAAAATCTGAATTATTTATCCCTGTGAAAATAAAGAGCCGTTTTAAAAGAAAGATACCTAACTGCTTCAGGACTCATTTGAAGGATTTTGTGGCTTAGTAGTATATCATATGAATTTTTTCTTACACTAAAGCATTTTGCCAGGTCAGCAACTGCTCCACCTTTAAAAGGTAATAATTCATGTGGTTCTAAATAAAAATATTTCAAATAGCTATAGTCAGTATTTTCATCTATATAATTGCTCCTTTTTAATTCTTCAATTTTCTCTTCAGGTGAAGCATTGTTTAAATCTCTTATTGGAGATAATATAATACTCGTTAATTTCACTTTATTGGATTTATCAATCTCACAAGAATGAGATAATACGATTGCATGGGAAAAAACAGGTTTTGCTGTATATGACCAAGATATTTTTTCTCCTTTAATATTAGTTCCGATAGTAATTGCTCCTAAGTTAATCGCTCCAAGTATTTGAATTCCTTCAAGTATGTCGCCCTGACGCAAAAGGGAATAGTCAATGTCTTGTTTTTCTAAATACATATAACTAATCATCCAATCCGTCATTAAACAAAATTTGCTCGGAATGATCTTCAATCTTCTTTCCGATTGAAACAATTCTTTTAATGGTCTCAGTGTTAATTTTGTCTGGAGACAAATCTGCAATGTAAATAGAATCAAAAGGATCATCTACTTTTATCACACTCCCTGATAGAAGTTTTAAATATTCAGAATATATCACGGCTTCCATATACTCTTTTAGTAATTGCTCAAATCTTATATTGTTAAGGATCGCATTAACAACATTGTTCAAACCAAAGAATGATATTGGGTTATCGGTTTCAAATAAAGGTACGACTTTAGGAACATCAATATCGGATCTTAAAAGTGTCATATTAGTTTGTCTCATAATAAATCTATAAAATTAAGTTCAGAAGTAATATTCATAATGGAATATTTTGCTACTTCAATAATTTCATCAAAATCAAAATTAATGGTTTTAATCGATTCGCTCTTTTTATTGTTAACATCAAAAATTACCCTAAGTCCAACGTTAGTTATAGCACTAATTTCTTCTAAGTCAATAACTTTTTGTATTGATGATAGTTTTGTCTGATCGATCTTAATATCTCGAGTTTCAAAGCAGGAAATCTTATAATTTTTAAAGTAATTCCCCTCTTTAAAGCCAAATTTTACTTCAAATGAACCTAACTCTCTACTTTTCCTATCTATATTTAAAAGTTTATCAAAAACTGGTATTGCTAATTGTAGAGCTGTTTCATCTGATTTGTTTTTGGGGAACTCAAGAGCAACGACTATACCTAGCCATTTATAATTAAGCTCAGGAATCCAAAGCTGTGACAGAATTTCATTAATATTTTTCTTTGTAAAAAGAAATGTCGTTGGTATATCCTCAACAATATGATTTGGGATTTTGCTTATTATTTCAATACGCGTTAGGCTTATGTTGATTATTGTATTACGTGAAGTTACAATAATTCTTGGAGCATCAGGTGGAATATTTTGAGGAATATTTAAAAATTGCACTTTAGCATTATTCTTGCTTTGGAATTCTTTGAGTGCACAACCAAACAGCAAAAATAAGTTATCAACAAATTCAAATTCTATTACTGTATTTGTTTGTGGAATCTGCATACAAAAAAAAAATTGCCTTGGCAAGTTAATAAATTAAAAGATTATTATTGCACTTTTTATTCCTTTTTCTTTGTTTACAAATATTTTTCTTTTCTTTAAAAATAAAAATCTGATTATGGAACAGAAATATATTCAATTTGAAGTGCTTGAAAAATTAATGGTCGGTTTGCTTATGAAAGCCGGCATTCCTGAAGAGGATGCGCGTATTGTCACAGACGTATTACTGCAGGCCGATAAATTCGGAATTGACTCCCATGGCGTTAATCGGCTGAAGCCGATTTATCTCGACCGTATTAAAGACGGAATACTCAATCCAATAACAAACATGGAGATTGTAAGAGAGGGACCTACCACCACTGTGATCGACGGTCATAACGGTATGGGCCATGTGATATCATACAAAGCCATGAATCTCACAATAGAGAAAGCCCGTAAATATGGGATGGCCATGACGGCCGTACGAAATTCTACACATTACGGCATTGCAGGATATTATGCCCTTATGGCTGTACATGAGGATATGATAGGCGTCACAGGCACCAACGCAAGACCTTCCATCGCTCCTACTTTCGGCGTTGAAAATATGCTGGGAACAAATCCTCTTACTTTTGGCATACCAAGCGATGAACCGTTCCCGTTTCTGATCGACTGCGCAACCTCAATAATACAAAGAGGAAAAATAGAACTGTGGGCACGCGAAGGAAAACAAATGCCCAAAGGACTTGTTATCGATGAGAACGGCGAAAGCAAAACCGATCCGCAAGAGGTTCTTAAAGACCTTAATGAAGGCCGCGCTGCACTCGCCCCACTCGGAGGAATTGGAGAAGAGACGGCCGGTTATAAAGGCTACGGATATGCTACCGTTGTGGAAATTCTTTCAGCAGCTTTACAACAAGGCTCATTCATGAAGATGCTTTTGGGTAATAAGGACGGGAAAAAAGTACCAATTCCTATAGGACATTTCTTTATTGCTATCAACATAAACGCTTTTACTGAACCTGGAAACTTTAAAAAAACAACGGGCGATATTCTCAGACAACTGAGGGCTTCACGCAAAATGCCGGGACAAAAACGTATTTATACAGCCGGTGAAAAGGAATATTACTGCTGGCTTGAAAGAAAAGACAAAGGAGTACCTTTCAATAAAGACCTTCTTAAAGAATTCAGAGGACTCTGCAATGAGTATGGTTTCACCGAATACTTACATTATTTCGAAGAATGACTGAAACTAATTCTGTAATGCTTTCCATTTTATAACTTCAGGAAAATAAATATCTTCTTTCAAAAAGACCGGATAAATATCTTCTATTACTTATATATATATACATATATATATATACTTGTAAGTGTATGTACTAACCTGCTCTTTTGCAAAGCTCTGTTTGTTAAAGAATTAGTATCATAGTTTTAAATTAATTTTCATTAATTTCTCAAATTTTGCCGGACAATACTGAATTTTTTATTTTAGCGGGCTATTTGGTTTTTATTAAAATAATAAAACATGGATGATATATATAAAAGAATTGACGATTTAAAAGAAAATCTTGAAGGCGAACTTGATTATAATCTTATTACGCGTGTCATGTATGCAACTGATGCATCTGTATATAAAGAAATGCCTTTATGTGTTATATGGCCAAAAAATTCAGAAGATATAAAACAAGTCTTAAAATTTGTCAGAGAAGAGAAAATTTCCTTAATAATGAGAGCAGGCGGGACATCTCTTGCTGGACAGGTTGTAGGTAAAGGGATTATTATGGATGTTTCACGACACATGAATAAAATTCTCGAAGTTAATCCTGATGAAAAATGGGTGAAAGTACAACCCGGAGTCGTACTGGATGAACTTAATTTATTCCTTAAAAAATACGGATTGTTTTTTGGTCCGGAAACATCGACTTCAAATCGTTGCAATATAGGTGGAATGGTTGGGAACAATGCCTGTGGGTCACATTCGCTTATATATGGTTCAACAAGAGATCACACTATCGAGCTGAAAACTATTTTATCCGACGGAAGCGAGGTGATTTTCGGTCCTGTTGAGAAAGATGTTTTCCTTAAAAAATGTGAACTGGATACATTCGAAGGAGCCTTATACAGAAATATCAAAGAAATTCTGGATGACCCTGACAATCAAAAAAGTATTAAAGAAGAATATCCCGACAAATCAGTTAAAAGGAGAAACACTGGTTATGCTATTGATTATCTGCTCGATACTTCTGCTTTCGATAATGATTCCAAAAGGTCGTTTAATTTCTCGAATTTAATAACTGGTTCGGAAGGAACGCTTGCAATAGTTACAGAAATAAAACTCAATCTTCTTGCTTTACCTCCGGCTAACAAAGCTCTCATTTGCATTCATTTGAAAAAGCGTAACGAAGCATTCAAAGCGAATCTTGTAGCTCTCAGACACAATCCGTCGGCAGTTGAATTGATGGATGATAGGATACTTGAGCTTACAAAAAATAATATAACACAGAAAAAAAATAGATTTTTCATTGAAGGGAATCCAGGTGCAATTCTCATAGTCGAATTTATGGGAGAAAGCAAAGAACAGCTTAACACCGACATTAAAAATCTGATAGATGATATGCAAAAATCGGGATACGGTTACCATTTCCCTGTTATTGAAGGCAACGATATTTCAAGAGTTTGGGATTTACGCAAGGCAGGGTTGGGAGTATTATCTAATATGAAAGGCGATGCGAAACCAGTTTCCCTCATAGAAGACACAGCTATAAGTGTTGAATCTCTTCCTGATTATATGGAAGATATAGAAAAAATGCTGAAAAAGTTTGGTAAAGAATGTGTCTATCATGCCCATATTGGAAGCGGCGAACTTCACCTTAGGCCTGTTCTCAATTTAAAAGATCCTGAGGATGTGACTCTATTCCGTACTATAGGATTTGAAACTGCTCGACTTGTAAAAAAGTACAGAGGTTCAATGAGTGGAGAGCACGGAGACGGAAGGCTAAGAAGTGAGTTTATCCCTATAGTGATAGGAGAACATAATTATCAGCTTCTCAAAAAAATAAAACAATGCTGGGATCCTTTGAATATACTTAATCCGGGTAAGATAACTGAAACTGTGCCTATGAATACTTTCTTAAGATATATACCCGGAAAAGAGACACCTAATATTGAAACCTATTTTGATTTTTCATCAACCGACGGGGTAGTAAGAGCTGCCGAAAATTGTAACGGATCGGCCGATTGTCGTAAGTCAATGGTCTTCGGTGGATTGATGTGTCCAAGTTACAGAGCAACAGGAGATGAAAAAAATACTACCAGAGCAAGAGCAAATATTATAAGAGAATTCCTTTGGCAGGATAGTCCGGATCCATGGGATCATAAAGAGATATATGATATTCTCGATCTGTGTTTGTCGTGCAAAGGATGCAAATCGGAATGTCCTTCAAATGTTGATATTGCAAAGCTTAAATCTGAATTTCTTCAGCATTGGCAGGACCGTCACGGAGTTTCTCTGCGGACTTTTGTTGTGGCATATATGCCGTTCTTAACTCGACTTGGAACACCATTCCCTGCTATTTTCAATTATTTCGTAAAAAACAAATTTACCAGCAATTTAATTAAGCGTAGTATTAATTTTGCAACCCAGCGTTCTATTCCTTTATTGTATAAAACCACACTAAGACGATGGCTTAAAAGGAATCTTAAGAAGATTAATCCAGTAAATCCTTCTGGCAAGGTATGTTTTTTTGTTGATGAGTTTACCGACTTGAATGATACTGAAGCTGGAATAAAAGCAGTAAAGCTTCTTACTTCATTAAACTACACGGTTATTACAGTAAATAACACGGTAAGCGCCAGGACTTTTATTTCCAAGGGATTATTGAGGAAAGCAAGAAAGCATATAGATAAGAATATTAAAATACTCGAAAACATAATTTGCGAGGATACTTTACTAGTCGGTATTGAGCCTTCGGCTCTTCTTGGTTTCAGAGATGAATATCCAGAACTTGCAAGTGAATACTTGAGAGAAAGCGCGCGGAAAATTTCAAAATATTGCTATCTCCTTGACGAGTTTATTGCAAGGGAATTTAATATGGGAAAAATAAAGAGGGAACTTTTTACATCCGAGAAAAAAAATATTCTGCTTCATACTCATTGCCAGCAAAAATCTATTGGATCGTCAAATTCACTTATAGAAAGTCTTTCGATACCTTTAAATTATAATGTAACAGAAATTCCATCAGGGTGCTGCGGCATGGCAGGGGCATTTGGGTATGAAAAGGAACATTATGAACTCTCCAATAAAATAGGAGAGCTTGTTTTGTTTCCGGAAGTCCGCAATTCCTCATCTGACACGATAATAGCAGCGCCCGGCACGAGCTGCAGGCATCATATTGAAGAAGGCACCGGAAGGAAAGCAATGCATCCTGCCGAGATACTTTATGATGCGTTGAAGAAAAAGAATGAATTATAATCCGAAGCAATTAATTACCGGGATTTTTTATTTCATTATAATAATTTGTAAAAATCCCCTTTACAAGAGGCTTATAATAAAGCCAGAAAAATCTTCTGGGGTCATTTTCTTTATTGGAATAATATATTCCTTTTTTGCCTGGTAGACCATTCAAACGGGACGTCCAGAAATTTATCTTATTAGCTGTAAAATCACCACAAAAATAATAAGTCCGCTGGTTATTCGGATCTGTAATTACTGCAGGGAATTCGTTTAATAAATTATAATCTGCAAGTATGGAATCTCCTTCAGAAGTAGTTTCAATTTTATATTTTGATATAATTATATTCTCTTTTGGATGTATAATATCAAACCAGCCTTCAAAACCTACTCTTTGTGCAACTCCATATTTTTTACTATAAACTGAATCGGTGATTATGACAGGAACAGAATTTTTAAGCTGTTTACCTTCTTCAAGCACAATAATATTCTGGTTGTTTAACAAAACAATTCCTGGTTTTGTAAATGTCCATGGTTTAAAGTATTGCCTGCGGTACATGGCGGTCATCCATATAGGAAAATCTTTATTCTCTCTTGCCGCAGTATCAAGCGAGCTGAAATATTTTCCTGTCCATCCGTCGAACTCAATACCAAGACGTTCTTTAGTTTTATATCTTTCCAGATCGGCAGTAGGATAATCAAACGTATTATATTCAAGAATACAGAGCTTATTTCGTAATTGCATTTCAACCAGGTAAAGATAATCAGTGTTATTAAGTCCTCCATATAGTTTTCTCGACCTTCGGCTCTTACTTATTCCCCTATACCAATCATTCGTAAAAACGCCATAAGTGTCAGTATAATAGAGGGCATCCATAGAGTCGGCAATAGACATGATTTCTGTAATTCTAAGATTATTTTGTTTCCAGCCCTTTTCGCGCAACGGTCGTGTAGGGAAAAAACCATAATAGTCTTTCCTGAATGAATAACTATTACCATTGCTTTTAACAAATCTCCCATTTGTAAGTACCCATACAAGAGATTTATGGTTTATTCTTTCCAATGTTGGAACGGTTTTATCCAATATTATGATATTGATTGGTTTTTTCTCCTGAAAAGCCCAGCGGAAAAAATTAATTGCCGGTAATATCAAGATAAGAACCAGAATAATAATTACGATAATTAAAGGCTTTTTCATATTGTAAAATATATTTGAAAAGATTCAAATACAATAAACTTCTGCTTCAATCAATAAAACAATATAATTTAACTGTTAAAAATATTAATTTATTTTTTTATACAAAATATATTTCCCCCCAATTTAGTAAAAAATAATCAACATATTAACTTTTATGTTTTCCAAAATGAATGTTTCATTATATTACTATATATGAGAAAATAGTGTTATTTATTAATATTCAATATATTATATTTATTTTTGTCTATTTTAAAAATTATATCCGGCTTTAGATAAATTTTTTAAATTATTTTTATTTAAATATCTTAATTTGTTTTTATAAATAATGTTGTCTTAATTAATAGAATAACTTATATATCTTTAAAAAAGTTGCATTACATTTAAATTATTAATATTTTATACAATTGCTCAATAAAATAAGTCGACGTCCTTTTTATTAACTTTACGCAAAAGATAATAACATGCTTGCAAACCAACCTCTTGCAGAAAGGATGAGGCCTGTTGATCTCGACGATTTTGTCGGGCAGGAGCATCTTGTAGGTCCGGACGCTATACTTAGAAAAGCGATTGATTCCGGTAAAATTCCATCTTTTATTTTATGGGGTCCTCCAGGAACGGGCAAGACAACGATTGCAAAAATTATTGCAAACAAATTAAAACGGCCTTTCTTCCAGCTAAGTGCAGTGCATTCAGGAGTAAAAGATGTGAGAGATACAATAGAAAAAGCAAAAAAACAACAATTCTTTGACAGGCCAAATCCTATTTTGTTTATTGATGAGATACACAGGTTTAACAAATCACAGCAGGATTCGCTTCTTAGTGCTGTGGAACAGGGAATTATTACATTGATTGGAGCTACAACAGAAAATCCCTCTTTCGAAGTTATTCCCCCTTTACTTTCACGCTGTCAGGTTTATATTATGAATCCTCTGAGCGAGGAAGATTTATTAAAACTTATTGAAAGGGCTCTTAAGAAAGATATATACCTTTCCAAATATCATATCTACGTCAAAGAATATGAGGCTTTGTTAAAGTTTGCAGGAGGCGATGCAAGAAAACTGTATAATGCCCTTGAGTTTGTTGTTGCATCTGAAGCCGATAAAGATGAGCCCGGAGAAATAATTATAACGAATGAAAAGGTTCAAAAAATTGTGCAAAAGAAAATGGCTTTGTATGATCGCGCAGGCGACCAGCATTATGATATTATATCTGCTTTTATAAAGTCGATAAGAGGCAGCGATCCAAATGCTGCTGTATACTGGCTGGCAAGAATGGTGGAAGGTGGTGAGGATCCCCTGTTTATTGCCAGAAGAATGGTTATTCTTGCTGCGGAAGATATCGGACTTGCCAATCCTAATGCATTATTAATGGCTCAAACATGTTTCGAAGCAGTCAATGTAATAGGCTGGCCCGAATCGCGGATAATTCTTTCTGAAGCGGCAATATATCTGGCCACATCGCCAAAGAGTAATTCATCTTATATGGCAATAGAAAATGCACAGAGTAAAGTTAAGGAAACGGGTGATCTGCCTGTCCCGCTGCATTTAAGAAATGCTCCAACACCTCTTATGAAAGATCTCGGATATAGTAAGGATTACAAATATGCTCATAATTACCAGGGGAATTTTATTCAGGATAATTTCCTTCCTGAAGAAATAAGAAAGACTATTTTTTATGAACCCGGGGATAATCAAAGAGAGAATGATATAAGAAAAAGACTAATGAATCTCTGGAAAGAATATTACAAATATGATTGAAAACATGTTATTTTTTATATTTATTTTTACATTTACATTTTTAGACAAATTTTGAAAATGCCAGGCCTTAGATATTACGAAACCGGCAATTTTTTATTAATTGCAGGGCCTTGTGTTGTTGAGAACAGGGAAGTAACTTTTACTACTGCCTCACATCTTTGTGGAATTGCCGATAAATATAAGATACCATTTATTTTCAAATCGTCTTATCGTAAAGCTAACAGGTCGAGATTTGATTCTTTTACAGGTATTGGAGATATACCTGCTCTTGAGATGCTGGCTGAAGTGGGAGAAAAGTTTTCCGTTCCTGTAATAACTGATATCCACAATCCGGATGAGGCAAATATTGCGGCAAAGTACGTTGATGTAATACAGATTCCTGCTTTTTTATGCAGGCAAACCGATTTGCTCGTTGCTGCTGCAAAAACCGGTAAATGGATAAATATTAAAAAGGGACAATTTTTATCTGGTTATGCAATGAAATTTGCAGTTGAAAAAATAATCGAAGCTGGAAATGATAACATAATGCTTACTGAACGTGGAAACACATTCGGTTATCAGGACCTCGTTGTGGACTTCAGAAATATTACAATAATGAAAAAAACAGGGTTCCCTGTAATAGTTGATTTAACTCACTCTCTTCAGCAGCCAAATCAGCCTGAGGGTGTCAGTGGCGGTATTCCTGAAATGATTGAAACTATTGGAAGGGCTGCAATAGCTGTTGGAGCTGATGGTGTTTTTATTGAAACTCATCCTGAACCTGCAAAAGCACTTTCTGACGGTTCAAATATGCTTAAAATGTCAGATATGGAATCTCTTATTTTAAAGTTATTAGCTATAAGGAATACTATTAATTCTTTTATTTAAAATATTTAAAAATCCAAATTATGAAAAAAAAGGTTTTAACATTTTTAATTTTGACAACCTGTGCTTTAATAGGCAATGCACAAACACTTGAAGAAATAATAAAGAAGCAGTCGCAGGCTCTGAAAGAAAATAAATACGATGAAATACAGACTTTAAAAATTACAGGCAGCATGAGCCAGTCGGGAATGACCCTGACAATGACCACATTTTATAAAGCTCCTGATAAGTCGAGAGTCGTTATTTCTTTCAACGGTCAGGATATTATTCAATTCTATGACGGAAACAAGGGTTATATAATCAATCCTATGACAGGAAATAATAATCCGCAGGAGCTTCCTGCCGAACAGGCAGCGAGTATGAAAAACAACAGTACATTTAAAAGCCCCCTTTCACGTTATCTTCAGGAAAAGAAACTAACTCTCGAAGGAACAGAAAATTTAAACAACAAACCAGCCTTTAAAATTAAGGCTGTCGACGGTGGAAATACATTTTATTACTATATTGACAAATCAACATGGCTGCCAGTAAAAATTACAGCCGTTTCTCAAGGTATAAATATTGACACATATCAGGAGTGGGCTGAAATTAACGGCATTATTATTCCGAAAGTAACAAGGACAACTGCTGGAAATATTGAAATAATAATCAATTTGGAAAAAGTAGAAGTAAATATCCCGCTGGAGGATTCTCTCTTTAAAATCTAATAAAAATGAAATCAGGAAGAGATGTTTCACGTCTCTCCCTGATTATTTAAGCCGACCTGTAAGCCGGGTTCTGTAAGGATCCTTTTTCTATAAAAGAAATTTGAGCCCTTTTCCATCATTTATCTTGCTCAGTCATTGCTGGCTGAGTCGTACGACCTACCCCCCGGCATTGGACGAGCAGCCCTCAATAGCCGGTATACTTGGTCTTTCAACCCATAAGGTGCACGGCTTCTACTGTCACCAGCAGAACCGGTGAGCTCTTACCTCACCTTTTCACCCTTATTCCCTTTGCCTTACCTTCAAGCAAGGACCAGGGGAACGGTTATTTTCTGTTGCACTTCTATACCCTCACGGATATCTTCCAGTTAGGAAGTATGGTGCTCTGTGTTGCCCGGACTTTCCTTTCCGCCAGCTGGCGGAACGATGGAACGGTCGGCTTTATTACAAAAATAATAAAATAAGTGATAAAAAGCAAATGATAATTATACAACAAATAATATGCTACATTTAATCGATTGTAAATACAATAGTAAAATTCGTAAATTTGCAACTGTTTTTATAATTTTCATTCGCATACTGTCAGCAACTATGCTTATATCTCCGAATGATGAATTTTTTACAATGTGGCCTGATCCATGATGTTATCAATGAAGATCAACAAGGGAATAATTTTTAACAATAATCCGGCTGATGACGGAAGCACAGTTTATTTTTTGGCAACATTTTCTGTAATAAAAAAAAGTGTATTCAGAATTCACCATAGTATTTTTGATTTTTTATAAAAATATTGACAGTAAACAAGTGAAAAATTCTATTACAAATTCTCTGAAAGACCTTAAAGTTCCTGATCTTAAAGAATTTTCATATAGTCTGCCTCAAGAACGTATTGCTATGTATCCCTTGCCGGAAAGAGATATGTCAAAGCTGCTTATATATAATAATGGTATAATATTAGAAAACATATTCAGAAATATCTTTGAGTATTTACCCGAAAATGGTTGCTTCGTCTTTAATAATTCAAAAGTAATAAAGGCCAGATTTTTCTTTGAAAAAGAGAGTGGCGGTAAAATCGAGATATTATGTCTTGAGCCATTAACTCCTGTCGGTCTTTATGAATCATTAATGTCAAAAAAAACTGTTGAATGGAAATGTATAATTGGCCATCTCAAGAAATGGAAAGATGGTATTGTCAGAAGAAGTTTTATTGCGCACAATAAAACATACAATCTCTATGCAGAAAGAGTTGGGAAAGAAAATGGAGATTCATGGAGGATCAGATTCAGTTGGGAGCCGGATGATTTAACATTCGCCCATGTGATTGAGCTTGCAGGTCATGTCCCTCTTCCACCGTACATTAAAAGAGATGATGAACCGGAAGATTGTTTGAGGTATCAGACAGTTTATTCAAAAATTGAAGGTTCGGTTGCAGCTCCAACTGCAGGCTTACATTTTACTCCTGAATTACTGGAAAAGGCGAGAAAAAAATCAATAGAACACATTGAAATAACTCTTCACGTTAGTGCTGGGACTTTTTTACCTGTAAAGGGAAAAAATATCATCGAGCACGAAATGCACAGGGAATTTTTCTCAGTTGATGCAAGTTCGATTGAAAGACTTTTAAGGACCATAGGAAAACACTCCCCTATTATTTCCGTAGGTACAACTTCAATGAGAGCTCTTGAAAGTATTTACTGGGCAGGTGTAAAACTAAGTAGGAATTATAATGAGTCTGTAAATGATAATTGTAATAATATAAATATATACGTTGATCAATGGGAACCTTATATTACTGATTCGCCTCTGAAAGTATCTGAATCTCTTGAAGTTTTGCTTAATTGGATGACAAAAAAAGGAATTTCAACATTAAGAGCTTCAACCAGACTGATAATTGTCCCGGGTTATAGATTCATGATTCCAGACGTTCTTATAACGAACTTCCATATGCCTGAGAGCACTTTACTACTTCTAATAGCGGCATGGATTGGACCTGATTGGAAAAAAGTTTATAATTATGCGATATCAAAGAATTTCAGATTTTTAAGCTATGGAGATTCTTCCCTCCTTTTCAGAAATAAATCAGATATAACAAGGAATTATATAACAAATTTTTGATTTTAAATTGATTTTTTATTATTTGGCGGCAAAAATTTTCTTATGAATGAGAAAAAATTAATGGATCAGATAAGTGCAATATTTGGGATATTTATGACCTTTTTTTATATTGGTGTTGGACTTTTTCTGATTCTGGCAAAAACTCTTTTTAATATTGATCCGGTACTAAGAAATATTGTCGGATTTTCCTTTCTTTTTTATAGTTTATATAGAGGGTATAAGACATATCTTAAGATAAAAGAGGCATTTTTCTCCTGATCGCTTCTTAAAGAAAGGAAGACATAATTTAATTTTAAGGAATTTTTCCTTCTCAAGTATTGACACTATTGGCATATTCTTTGCAATAATAGACTTTAGAATTATTATCATTAGTTAAAATAAAAAAGTTATTACTATGGAAATAGTAGAAGATATTCAAAAATTTTTTATAATTGCATGCCGTTTTTTGTATTCAACATTCAGAATTTTTTTCATGAATCGTTTCTCTGAGATTAGAGCAGAAAAAATATTGATTATTGCAGTAATATTTATGATTTCCTGCACTAACAAGGGAGGAGTTGAATTTCCTACTGATACTCCGACGAGTGGTGATATAAAGATACTTGTGGATGACTCTTTCAAACCCTTGTTAGATGCAGAAATAAATGTTTTTACAAGCCTGTATAATAATGCCAGAATAACACCCATATATAAGCCTGAGGTGGATGTTGTTAACGATTTTATGAATGATTCGGCAAAAGTTATGGTCACAAGCAGAAAACTGACCGATGATCAGATAAAATACTTACGGGATACCCTGGTTGTAGCAAAAACAACAACTTTTGCAATCGATGCTATCGCTTTAGTACTTAACAAAGAAAATCCTGATTCACTTTTTTCCTATGATGAAGTACACGATATTTTCACAGGAAAAATTACTGATTGGAAGCAGATTAATCCTAAATCGCAGTTAGGAAAAATCAGAGTTATTTTTGATAATGCAAAATCTGGGAATATAAGATACTTCAGAGAAAAATTTGATTATCAGGATCCTCTGCCAAATAACTTTTTTGCAGTAAATTCGAATCCTGAAGTAATAAATTTCGTTGAAAAAAATAAAGATGCTATTGGTATTTTAAGTGTAAGCTGGATAAGTGATAAGGACGATTCATTGAGCAGGAGTTTTATCAAGCGAATAAAAGTTGCCGCCATATCGGTTCCATATATTGATGAAACTTCATATTACAGACCTCAACAAGGATTTATTTATACTAAATCATATCCTTTTACAAGAGAGATATATATGATAAAAAGAGAAACTCATGTCGGACTTGGTTCAGGCTTTATTAACTGGGCATGTGCTGAACAAGGTCAAAGAATCGTACTTAAGTCAGGTATTGTACCTGCAACTATGCCAATCAGGCTTGTTCAGATAAAATAATAAATTTAAAGTATATTTTAAAAATACTTTTAAATTTACATATATTAACTAAGTAATAATTAATTAACTTCATAAAAAAGAAACGATGAAACGTAAAATTTTAAAAACAGGACTTTTATTTACTTCTATAGTATTTTTGGTTTCTTCAAATGTTTCCATATTGAAGGGGCAGGATCTTAATACTGCTCTTTCATACACAAGAAGTGAAGCATACGATAAAGCTGCAGAAGTATACAAACAGCTTATTGAAAAAGAACCAAATAATGCGAAATACTATTATTATTATGGTGAGAATTGGCTTCTCGATTATTTTTCTGACACAATATCAAACTCTCTTCAGGTTTACACCAGAGAGGCTAAAGCGCTATTCGAAAAGGGAGTAAGTGTTAATCCAGCTGAACCGTTGAATTATGTTGGACTGGCAAAGGTGGCTTTTTATAACCACGACTATAAGACAGCAGATGAAATGAGGGCAAAAGCCAGAAGTTTACTTCTTCCTTATAAGAATATCAAAAAGATGACTCCTCCGGCAAAAGATTATGCTTTCACTCTTGCAAAACTTGCCGAATCATATATTACAGAGAAATTTACAGTCGATACAGCCAAGGCTTTACCTTTTATTCGTGAAGCACTCAAGATAGATTACAAGAATCCAGATATATATCTTATTGCAGGTGACATTTACAATCTTGTACTCGATGGTTCCAATGCAATAAAGAACTATAATCTTGCGCAGGATTATGATCCTAACTCGCCTACTGCTGCAATGAAGATTGGAAGCATATATGTAAAGGCAAAAAATCTGGGTGCAGCCATACCATATTTTGAAAGAGCTATTGAACTAAATCCGAATTTTGCTCCTGCCTATCGTGAACTTGGCTCGGTATACTCGATGGCTCGAAAATATGACCTGGCTAAAAAATATTATGAAAAATATCTGGAGCTTACTAAAGGCAATATTCCTGCAAAAATTGCTTATGTGCGTTCGCTATATTATGCAGGCGAATATGATGAAGTAATTAAGAATGTTGACGAAATCTTTGAAGTTGACAAATCAAAAGCATATCTTAATCGTCTGGCTGCTTATTCATGTTATGAAAAAAAGAATCCAGATTATGACAGGGCACTGAAATATATGGAAACTCTTTTCCAAACAGTTTCACCCGATCTTATAATAAAAAGAGACTATGTTTATCTGGCAAAAATATTGCTTAAAAAGAACCAGAATTATACTAGTCTATTGAACGAAAGAGATAAGCTTATGTCTCAGCTTGAAAATGAAAGGTCAAGATATAATCGAGCTGCAACTGCTACAGAAAAATCTAAAATTAAGCCTGCAGTTGACACTTTAAATGCGCGCCTTACAAGAATTAATAATCAGATAGCTTCGGCTGAACAGGAAATAAACAGAGGATTTGAAGCTTACAACAAGGCACTGTCATATGATCCTGAGGATGCTTCTCTGATTAATGAAATTGCACTGAACTATTACAATTTCAGGCGATATGAAGATGCAGCAAAAATGTGGTCAAAACTTATTTCTCTGGGAAGAAAGGATATAAATGATTATATGCAGGTTGGTAGAGCTTACTATGTAGGCGGAAATTTTAAAGCAGCCGACTCAATCTTCAATATTGTCATTGGAATTCAGCCTGATTATCTGCCAGCACATTTATATATTGCAAGGGCATATTCAAAAATGGAATCCAGCCCCAAAGAAGGACTTGCAAAACCGAAGTTTGAAAAAGTAATTCAAATTGCATCATCCGATTCATTGAAAAATGAATCTGAGATGATTGAAGCTTTCACTTATCTGGCATATTATTATCTGGAGAATAATGATTTTACAAAGGCAAGAGAATATTATTCCCGGATGATTGAATTCAATCCTAATAATGCAGAAAATAAAACTCGTGGTTATTTAGGCCTTGCTCAGGTTGAAATAAGAATGGCTGTGAATGAGAAAACACTTGAGGGTAAGTTACCTTACCTTGCAAGAGCAGGAGAAAATTATAAGAAAGTTCTTGCTTATGATCCTGAAAATGAAACAGCAAAATCATCGCTTAAATGGGTTCAGGATTATGAAACGTCAATTAGAAAGGGCATAAATCCCAACGAACTTAAAGGAGTTGTAAGAAGTTCAACAGGGGAACCTATTGTTAACGCATCTGTTAGAATTAAGGACACAGCCGCTGAAACATATACAAATACTAAGGGCGAATTTAAATTTGAGATACCGCAGGCGTCGGAGGCACTTATCATAAGCGCACCTGGATATCAGACTAAGGAGATTCCTATTACAAGGCCATTAAAACCCATGAATATAACTCTTGAAAAATAAAAGCAATAGTGGATGAATTTTATTTCACATAACACAAGTAAAGATTTTATAAGAAAAAGAGCAAATAAAAAATTTCAGGTATAATTAAAAATTTAATAATTCAATTTGGAATATTAAGCAATTATAGTATATATTTGCACCATATTAAATTTATAGTTAAAAAATTCTTAACCTAAACAAACAGAGAAAAAATGAGTAAACAAGGAAGTTCATTTAAAGATGTGTTGCAAAGTGCATTCGCAACCATTGTTGTGCTAGTTGCCTTTTTAGTATCCCTTTATTTATATAATAATGTAATGGGAGATCCAGTAAACTTTCAAGGAGGTAATCCTAAAGGAACTCCGCTTGAGGGTAATTATCTCGGAATTATTTATAAAGGCGGTTTTATTGTCCCTCTGCTTATGACCTGCGTTATGGTCGTTATTATCATGGCCATTGAAAGGTGGTATACACTCAGAAGAGCTAAGGGTAAAGGCAGACTTAATGTTTTTGTGCGCAAGCTACAGAAACTTATGGAAGAGGATAAGATTGAGGAAGCCATTGAAGAATGTGACAGGCAGAGAGGTTCACTTGCAAATGTTATGAAGGCAGGGTTAATCCGTTACCGTGAGCTTCAAAATGACAAGACACTTCTTAAAGACCAGAAAATTCTTTCTATTCAGAAAGCTTTTGAAGAGGCTACGGCACTTGAGCTGCCGATGCTTGGTCGTAACATGGTGTTCTTTGCCACATTAGCTCCAGGTACAGTGCTTATTGGCCTTATCGGAACGGTTCTCGGTATGATTCGTGCATTCGCCGCTCTTGCTATGTCAGGCGCTCCTGACGCACTTGGTCTAGCAACCGGTATTTCAGAAGCTCTTGTCAACACAGCTTTTGGTATTTCAGGTTCCGTTCTTGCATTGTTCTCATATAACTACTTTTCTAATATGATTGATAATTTCACCTTTAAAATTGATGAAGCAGGATTCAGTCTGACTCAGACTTTTGCAGCGTCATTGAAGAGTTAAAATCAATGATTTATCTTTTGGTTTAAAAACAGTAAAAAAAACCAACAATGCCAAAAATTAAACTACCAACAAAACAACCATTTATCGACATGACGCCGATGGTTGACCTGTTTTCGTTGCTGCTTGTGTTTTTTATATTGACGGCAACCTTCAGACAGAACGAACCGGCTCCTGTTGATACGCCTTATTCAGTATCAGAAAAACCTATACCTGATTTTAATAACATGACCATCGTTATATCAAAGGATAATCGTATTTTTTTCAATGTTGACAATGGACCTGATACATTACTTAAATTCAGACAAAAAATTCTTGCAGAGGTAGGTAAATATTATAATATTGAATTTACTCCGGATGAATTAAAAGCTTTTGAAAAACTCCAAACTTCAATCGGAGTACCTATCGAAAATGTGAAAGAATTCCTTAATACAAATGATAAGTCGAGAAAAGAGGAACTTCAGACTGGAATCCCTATTGATTCACTTAATAACCAGCTTGCAACGTGGGTTCTTTGTACTCGACAGGTTAATCCTAATGTACAGGCAAGCATAAAAGGAGATTCACAAATTGAGTATCCAATTGTTAAAAAAGTACTTGATATACTTCAGGAAAAAAACGTCAAAAGGTTTAATCTGGTAACTAATCTAGAAGCAGTGAAAATAGAAGAAGAAACAATACAATAGTGAAATGGCAGATATAGGTGCACAAGAAACTCCAAAAAAAGGCGGAAAAAAGACTCTCAAAAAGAAAGTAGTCCGCATTGATATGACGCCAATGGTTGATCTGATGTGTCTTCTGATTACTTTCTTCATGCTTACAACAGCTTTTAGTAAGCCTAAGATAATGGAAATAGTCCTTCCAGAAAAAATCAAAAGCGAAAAAGAAAAAGCTGAAGCTCCTAAGATTGCAAAAAGTCGTACGTTGAATATTATCCTCGGCCCTGATAACAAAGTTTTATGGTATACGGGAGCTGTTGATGATCCTAAAAATCCTCCACCATTGCAGATTACAGACTTCGGTCCAAATGGAATTCGTCAGCTTCTTCTTGAAAGAAACAGAGCTCTTTTTAGAAAAATAGATCAATTCCAGAAAGATGTTATTGCAGGAAAGATTAACATTAAACGTGATTCTCTTGAGGCTGCTATTCGTCAACTTAAAAACGAAGATGACACAGGACCAATAGTACTTATTAAAGCATATAAAAAATCTACTTATGGTAACTTTGTTGACATTCTTGATGAAATGTCTATTGTTGGGATAGCTCGTTATACAATTGTTGACATTGCTCCTATTGAGGAGCAGATGGTTGAGAAAGCTCTCGGCATAACTCCTGAACCAGCAACAAATAATTAACCATTAATTATCAGGATTATGGCAAAAGAAAAAATCAATGCTCCAAATTTCGATGAGATAATCTTCGAAAAAAGGAATAAAGAATACGGTGCCTATCTACTACGGAAAAATTACCCCAGGTATTTGACTATTGGGATGATAATTGGCATCGTTGTCACCAGCGTTGCTATAGTTGGCCCTTATATAAATGCGAAAGCCACAGAGAGTCAGAAAAAGCATGTTGAAAGGACAGTTGAGCTTAAACTTGAGAATCTTGAACAACCGGAAAATATGGTTGAACCCCCTCCTCCACCACCACCTCCTCCCCCAGAGGAAGTTACTAAAGTCGCTCAATACGTGGCCCCTATTGTCGTTGATACAGTTAGGCCCGAAGAAGTAAGACAACTTATGACTGTAGATGAAGCTAGAATTGAAGTTAGAAACGAAGACATCAGTCAAGTAATAGAAGTTATTGAAGAAGTACAGGAAGAGGTGAAGGAAGAAGAAGCTCCAACCGAAGTATTCGTGGTTGTTGAAGAAATGCCTTCATTCCCTGGCGGAGATAAAGCATTGATGGATTTCATCTATGCTAATATACAATATCCGGAAATCGCAAAAGAAAATAATATCCAGGGAACTGTTACAGTAAGATTTTGTGTAACGTATAAAGGAACTATCGACCAGGTTTCAATTCTAAAAGGAGTAGATCCATCTCTCGACCAGGAAGCAATAAGAGTCGTTAAAATGCTTCCGACATGGAAACCAGGTAAACAAGGTGGGAAACCTGTTAACGTATGGTACGTCCTACCTATTAAATTTGTGTTACAATAAAAATCTTTAAATAAAATAAAAAAAGGCTCATTTAGAGCCTTTTTTTTTCAATCCACCTCTTTTCGTAATAATTCAATAAATTTTACAATATCCTCTTCATTAGTATCCCAGCTCGTCATCAAACGATATTCCGACTTCATTTCATCCCATGAATAGAAAAAAAATTCTTTCTGTAACCTTGATGCGACATCAGATGGTAAAATAACAAAAACGCCATTTGCCTGAACAGGCTGAGTTACAGTAACACCTTTTATATCTTTAATTTCATTAAAAAGAAGTTGTGCCATTTCATTTGCATGCTGTGCCATTTCGAACCAGAGATTATTTCTAAACCATGCAATATATTGTGCAGCTATAAATCTCATTTTAGATGCAAGCTGCATTCCCTGTTTCCTAACATATTTAAAATCAGTTGCTAATCCCTGTTTTAAAAAACAAACAGCATCACCAAACATCATTCCATTCTTTGTTCCTCCAAATGAAAGTATATCTATTCCTGCATCAGTAGTAAAAGTCTTGAATGGAAGGCCCAACGATACGGATGCATTGGCAATCCTTGCTCCATCCATGTGAATAAGTAAATTATGTTCATGTGCGTAATTTGCCATTGCTTTAATTTCATCAAGCTTATATATCGTACCCATTTCAGTTGGTTGAGTTATAGAAATCACCTTTGGTTGTGAATGATGTTCCACTCCAAAACCATACATGTGCCGTTCAAGTATATCGGGTGTCAGTTTGCCATCGGGTGTATCGACACTTAAAACTTTACATCCTGCGAATCTCTCTATAGCACCACACTCATCCTGTACAATATGAGACGTTGATGCGGTGAGAATTGAATTCCATGCTTTCATAACTGAGGAGATTCCAAGCACATTTGCGCCGGTGCCGTTAAACACGAAAAATACTTCGGTATCATTGCCAAGATATTCCCTGAATAGATTTTCCGCACGGCTGGTATATGAATCAGCGCCATAAGAAAGAACATGGCCTTTATTTGCTGTAATTATTTCATCAATTATAGCAGGATGAACACCTGAATTATTGTCACTTGCAAATCCTTTTCTTATAGTATTCATTCAAATACAAGTGAGAAAATATTAATTACAAAATTCAAAACACTATAAATTTTTTATTATCTGATTTTTGAACCCTTAACTGCAAAGAAGGTAATATAGGCATAATAAACAAACATACAGCATAAAGCAACAATAAGGCCGATACTTTTTTGAATACTGCCCATTATTATAGGAAGAATGGCAGCCCCTATGACAGAAGTTGCGATTACGCCGGAACCGACTTTAGAATGTGGACCAAGATCTTCAAGAGCAAGATTATATATACAAGGCCACATTATTGAATGCATTAAACCCGTCCCAAGGAACAGTACAAGAGCAACCTGGCTCATTCCTGCCGTTCCAAGAATTAAGGAAAGAAGAAGCATTACTGCAGCAAAAACTGCATTGAAACTTAATATTGATCTTGCAGTAAATTTGCGTAATATAAAAATCCCTGCAATACGGCCTACCATAAGTCCCGCCCAATAGTAGGCAAGTAATTTCGTTCTCATCTCCCCATCAAAGTCGAATCCAAGTCGTGCCGAATAATCTGCAAAAAAACTTGGTATTCCAATTTCAACTCCCATGTAAAAGAAAATAGCGAGTGATCCCAGCCAGAGGTGCGGATATTTATAAGCACTTGATTTATATTTTTTTTCTTCACCTCCTGTCGTCTCTCCTTCTTTTATTTCTGGCAATCGAAGAAAGAACATTATAATTACGATTATCAGAGTGGCTATTCCTATACCGGCAAAGGGACCCTGCACAGCTTTTGGATTAGCAGCAGCACCTGTAGTTGATGACACAATCAACATTGAAACAAAGATAGGTGCAATTACTGTTGCCAGCGAATTAAGAGCATTTGTAAGAGTAAGCCTACTAGCCGCTGTTTCGGGTTCCCCAAGAGCATTCACATAAGGATTTGCAGCTACCTGCAATATAACAACACCTATAGCAAAAACTGAAACTGCGCTTAAAAAACCATAATAACCAAGAGTAACACCCGGGATGCAAAGGAAAAAACCCAGGCTTATAAGCCCGAGACCTGTAAGTACGCCATTCTTGTAACCGATACGGTTAAGCAGATAGCCTACAGGAATTGAAAGAATGTAAGCGCCATAAAAGAATGTGTTGGGCAATTGCTTTTCCACTTCATTTAGTTGGAAAGCATCCTTTAGATAATTGATCAGCGAATTATTCATTGTTGTGATAAAGCCGAGAAGAAAGAAAAGCACAGCCATCACAATCATAGGAAAGAGATAATTATTTTTATTTGTCGTCATATCTTTAGTATTTAGTAAGGTTGTAAAATGCAGTAAAAAAATTTTTAACCAACTTTGAATTTATGAATAACAACATGTTTATATTCTTCGCCCTTATTTAGAATAACAGAAGGGAAATGAGGCTTGTTTATTGAATCTGGAAAATGTTGTGTTTCAAGGCAAAAAGCCCAACGTTTACCATATATTTTCCCTCCCTTTCCTCTTTCATTGTCAACCCAGTTTGCGGTATAAAACTGAACTCCGGGTTGTGTGGTATAAATTTCCATAATTCTTCCTGAAACAGGATCTCTTGCGATAGCGGCAAGGTCAAGAACACCAGTGCGATGGTTCAAAACCCAGTTATGGTCGTATCCGGCACCAAATTTTAATTGTTCATAGTCATTATCTATAAATAATCCAATTTTCCTAAGAGCCATAAAATCCATAGGTGTTCCTTTTACACTTAATATTTCACCAGTGGGTATTGAAGTTTCATCTACCGGTGTAAAAAAAGCACCATTTATCATTAATTCATGATTATAAATATTCCCAGATCCTTCACCTGCCAGGTTGAAATATGAATGAGATGCAAGATTTACAATGGTTGTTTTATCGGATATTGCAAAGTAATCTATTCTTAGCTCATCATCATCGGTTAGAGTATATTTAACTGATACTTTGAGGTTCCCGGGATAGCCTTCTTCCCCATCGGCCGATAAGTATTCAAGTGATACAGACGAAACAGATTTATCTACTATATTCCATAACACTTTGCTGAAGCCTATTACCCCGCCATGAAGGTGATTAGGGCCACTGTTTTTAGCAAGGGAATATTCTTTACCATCCAGTTTAAATTTTCCGCCTGCTATTCTATTTGCACAGCGGCCGCATATAGCTCCCATATAAGGACCGTTGCCCTTTATATATTCCATAGCTGTATCATAGCCCTGAACAACATCTTCCATCTTTCCATTACGGTCAGGTAAATATAAGCTTACAATTATTGCACCATAATTAGTAATTTGTGTTATAAGGCCGTTTTTATTCTTCAGAGTGTTTAGGACAACAGGTTTACCTGAATATACAGTCTTAAATGATTCTTCATCTATTATCTTCATAGTTTTGCAGTGTAAAAACAACAATTATAAATTAATCATTATTCAAAGTTCCACAATACCGGCTCCCTGGTGCCTAATAAAGAGGTTATGGCAGGAGCCTTTCCCGAAGAAATGTTCAAGCATACTTACATATTTGTCGAGTAGATTTTGAGGTACAAATGCTTGTATGGTGCCTGCAAATCCTCCTCCATGGACACGCCATGCACCTTTCCCTTTCAACACAAGTTCGCTAAGTGCAAGGGCGAGAGATACTCCTTGTTCTTTGACATTGCTTACAGTATAAATATTCTGATTGTACATAAATGAACTATAACCTGAATCAACAACCATATTGAGAAATGCTTTAAAGTCATTTCTTTCAAGGGCGGCCACCTGGTCAACAACTCGTTGATTATCGCCAAAGAAATGAATTGCACGAAGGATTGCTCTGTCACCAACTTTCTCACGTATTTTCGGCGCAGCTTCGATCACTCTCTCGAGTGTCGTCTGGCGGAGGACTTTAGCTCCCATTTCAGCAGCCACAGCTTTCATATCAATCGGGATGGATGCATATTCTTCATTAAGGTCAGCATGAGTGCCTCCTGTATCAGTTATTACCAGAGAAAATCCAGTAGATGTAAAATCAAAATTCACTTTTTTGACCACAGGCTTTGATGGATTCTCGAAATCAATTGTAATGAGTCCGCCCATTGCACATGCTGTCTGATCCATTAATCCACAAGGTTTGCCGAAATAATTATTTTCAGAATATTGTCCTACCAATGCATTTTCAATAGGGTCAATCTTTCCATTATTGAAAAGTTTGTTAATGACTGCACCTATAAGAACTTCAAAGGAAGCTGAAGAGCTTAATCCGGAGCCTTTAGGTACCCCTCCATCTATGCAGGCGTCAAAACCTCCAATATTATATCCAAGTTCTTTAAAGCGGGCACATATCCCTCTTACAAGGGCGGCAGAAGTGTAATTCTCACTTGGTTCAGGTTTAAGTGATGAGAGATTTACTTCGAATCTGGGATATCCTTCTGAAAGTATCCGAATTATATTTGAATTATTCCTTGATGCAACCGATATATTATCGAGGTTTACCGCCCCTGCTAAAACACGGCCCCAATTATGATCAGTATGATTTCCACCTATTTCCGTTCGTCCGGGAGATGTAAAAAAATCAAGTTCTCTACCGTTGCCGAACTCATTTTCGAATCTATTAATAAGCCGAATATATCTTTCAGCATGACGTTTCAATTCATTTGAATCATTACCATACAATTCGCGGAATACCTCATTATTACCGTCGTTGATTTTATCTATTAATATTTCTTTTGCAGGCATAAAACTTATTTTTTAAAATAATTTTCAATAAACATTTAAAAACCACTCCTTTCCTGTATAAAACAGAAAAAAGTGGTTTTTAAAAAGAAAACTTAACCGATGAAAAGGTTATAATTAATTTTATTTATGTTTACTTCCAACGAGTGCGAAAAATACAATATACATGTAGCAGATTATCGGAAGTATAAATGCAAACTTCACGCCGAGGCCATCTGCGATGAGTCCCATCAGAACTGGTATTACGGCTCCACCGACTATAAGTGTATTGATCAATCCGGAAGCCATGCTGAGTTCTGCTTTGTCGAGTCCGTCAACTCCAAGTGCAAAAATATTCGGGAACATAATTGAGTTAAAGAAGCCTACTGACAATCCTACCCAAAGTATCAAATTACCGCTGCCTAACATAACAACAACAAGTAAAAGAGCTGCTATAATTCCGAACACAGCAAGTGATTTGTTAGCTTTACCTTTCCCGAGTTGCATTGCCAGATAATTTACCACTGCAATTCCTGCAAAAATAAGTCCATCGGATATCTGACGACGTACAAACCATCCGACAAATAAAGCGAGTAAGATAACCAGAAAGGCGTACAGATATTTTTTCGATTTTTCAACATTCGAAAGCATAAATGAGCCGAAGAATCTCCCCACCATTGCGCCTCCCCAGTATAATGCTATAATCATTGCAGCTTCCGATTGAAGCATGTTAAGGGCTTCCTGAAAATAACGCTGAAGCATTGCGGCAGTGCCGACTTCTGCTCCCACGTAACAGAAAATGCCTACTGCACCTAAAACGACATGAGAATATTTCCATACACTTTTCCTTTCCTCGCCTTGGGTTGGAATAACAGGAAGTTTTAGAAAATAAATAGCTATTGCAATTACCAATACTACGATAGAGATAATAAGGAAAGGAGTAGTAGGTAATGATTTTGCAGCTTCAGCCTGATTTAGCGCAGCATCTGCGGCTGTTTTGAAAACAAACAATCCAGCAATAATCGGGGCAATGTAAGTTGCAATTGAATTAAGAGCCTGTGTGAGATTCAATCGTCCCGATGCAGTCTCGGATGGCCCAAGTGCGGTAACATAAGGATTCGCAGCAACCTGAAGAAAAACAACCCCACCAGCCATGATGAAAATGGCAAATAAGAAAAATGGGAAGGATAGTGCTTTTGCAGCCGGAAAGAATAGAAAGCTTCCCACACCAACCAAAATGAGTCCGAGAATTACTCCACTTTTATAGCCAATCTTCTTTATTATGCTCCCTGCAGCAAATGACAGCAGGAAATAAGTGATGAAAAATGCTCCATTTACAAGCTGTGCCTGAAAATTTGAAAGCTCAAAAACAGCCTTAAACTTATCGGCAAGTGTAATGTTAAATGTGGTAACGAAGCCAAACAGGAAGAAAATCATTCCCATAAAGGCCATTCCAATTACCTGTGTATTTTTTTGTTCTGTCATAGTATAAAATATTAGGTTAATTAATACTTATTTTTGGCGACAGTAAATTTATATTTTAAAATCGATTTACAAAGATATTAGAATTAAAAAAGTCTTAATTATCGAAATTAGATACAATTTTAATAATTCTATATTTGCAGAAACTTTTGTTGAATACAAGATATTTCATATTTATATCCTTCAAAGGCTCCGCCTATCATGGGTGGCAGATTCAGAAGAACTCTATATCGGTACAGGGAATAATCAATAAAGTTTTTTCCGATATACTGAAAGAAAATATTTTTGTGACAGGAGCTTGCAGAACCGATACAGGAGTACATGCACCATATTTTTGCGGACATTTTGACAGTTATTTTAATAATTTGGATAAAAATGCAGAAATCCAGGATAAAATAAACAGATATCTTCCACGAGATATTGCATTAAATAGTATAGCGAAAGTCAGGAATAATGCACATGCTAGGTTCAGCGCAATATCAAGAACATACAGTTATTTTATTACCATAAAAAAAGATCCTTTTAAAACTGAAACTACATGGTATTTTCCGCATAAAATAAATATAGGAATAATGAATGAGGCCTGTGGTATTTTAATGCGACAGTCTGACTTTACCAGCTTTGCGAAGCTACATTCAAATACAAAAACAAATATTTGTAAGATTTTTTCAGCACAATGGCATAAAGAAGAGAGCCTTATTGTTTTCACTATAAAAGCCGACAGGTTTCTTAGAAATATGGTGAGGGCAATAGTAGGGACGATGATAGAAATAGGTAGAGGAAAAATAACTCTGGAAGCATTCGAAAAAATAATTGAATCACGCAATAGATGTAGTGCAGGAAAATCAGCTCCGGCAGAAGGATTATTTCTGACCTATATTGAATATTCAGAAGATATCTTTATTTAAACCGAATCATCGTTCCATATCTGCCACGATTTTTCAGCCTGAAGTTTAAGCATTTCAAGTCCGTTAATTGTGCGGCATCCTCTTTTTTTACCCTCTTTTAAAAAAAGAGTTTCGGAAGGATTATAAATAAGGTCATATAAAATATGACCAGACGTTAGAGCATGGTAGGGTATTTCAGGTTTTTTGTCTGTCTCAGGGAACATACCAAGAGGTGTCGTGTTGACAATAAGATGGGACGACGAAACAAGTTCTTCTGTAATATCATTATAAGTGATGCTGTTTTCTTTATTGCTTCGAGAGACAAAAATTACAGGTATCCTCATTGAGGAAAGGACGTAAGCAACTGCCGATGAACCTCCACCTGTTCCGAGCACAATTGCTTGCCTGATATGACTATCAATCAGCGGTTTCAATGATTCCTTGAAGCCGTATATATCAGAGTTGAAACCTTTTAATAAAATCTTATCATTCCGGCGTACAATTTTTATCACATTAACAGCGCCAACTTCCAGAGCCTCTTTGTCAATCACATCGAGATATCTGATGACTTCTTTTTTATATGGAATAGTCACATTTAGACCCAGTAAATTCGGGGTTTCGTTAATCAAATCAGGAAGTTGATCAATACTTTTAATAGGATAATTTTTATAAGAAGCATTATAAATAAATTCGTTCCTGAATTTTTCAAGAAAGTATTTTTCTGAAAACGAGTGTACCAAAGGATATCCTATCAGGCCGAATTGTCTCATAGTTAAACAGGATGAAAGAAATTAATTAAGAAGTAAAAGCTACTTTGTAAGGTTTTCAGGGAGGAACTGGAAAAAAGTATCTCCTCTTAAACCGAGCCTCAATGTTTCAAGAGGAATAACTTCATTAGGCGGAATATTTCCAAGGTTTACATTTTGGCCAAAATGTTTAATAAACCATACTTGTTGTGATTTCATTGGTGCTTCCCAAATCACATTTTCAAGCTTTACATTTGTTGAAATCGAATCCACAACCGATTTATTTACTGAGCCGTCATCGTTGTATATTCCTATTGTTCCAGATTCACGTGCTTCGGCTATTACTTTAACCGAACCTGCTTCAAGTTCGGACTTCATCATTGAAACCCACTGTTCAGGAGTATAAATCACATCCTTCTTTTTCGATCCTACTTCGGATATTACAGTAACAAACCGGGATAATTTATTTATATAATCAAGCTTTTTCGAATATTCTAAATTATATGAACCGTCCGATATTTCAACGAGACTGATTTCGTTTTCTTTAATGAGTCTCACAAAATCATCGAACATGTTACGAATAATAAAAGCTTCGAACAGCGTACCCCCAAGATAAGGTATTACTCCTGCTTTTTTATAGATCTTTATCTTTTTTTCAGAACCAGGGGTAATAAGAAAAGTGCCGAAGCCAAGTTTAACATAATCGGTATATTCGCTACATACCGACATAAAGTTTTCTGCTTCGTTAATACTAAGTCCTTTATCCATCACCATAGTAAGACCGTATGAACGAGGTTTTGTAGGCCTGTCAGGCAAGTAAGGGAACATTTTTTTCATAAGCTGATTCTAAATCAGATTGTTATTTCTTAAAAGTTTTTTTATATTGCTATTTATCAGTAATTTTGGGAAAAACTCTGCAAATTGTTCGAATATTTCCTTATCGAGCTCTAATGCTGTTTTCAAATGGAACAATGCCGCTTTCTTATCGCCCGAACGAAGGTATAGTGCCGAGATAAGGTAATTTATTCCGGGAAAATCACCGATAATCTTGTATGCTTTTTCGAAAAATGGAAGAGTTTTAGAAACGAGTTGTTCTTCAATTATTATTTTGCCTATTTCATACCATGCCTGGTTTAAAAAGGGATCGAGTCGAAGTGACTCACGAAAGCATTTAGTAGCCTGTTTTTTATTATTTCTCTTACAGAAAACCTTACCTGTCAGGTACCATATTTCAGGATTATCCGGGTCATATTCTGCCGCTTTCCTTAAATAATTCAGACTTTTCTCATAATTACCCGCATTCAGCTCAATAACTCCAAGTCCTATCCAGGCATCGGAAAACTCAGGGGAGAGTTCAACAGCTTCATAAAAATACTTTTTGGCAAGGGAAATATTTCCGGTTTTCGTATAACATTCCGCCAGATATGTCATAGCTTCGAAACTTTCAGGAGTACTTTTAAGGTATTCGAGATAAATATGTATTGCTTCCTGATATCTTTCCAGCCCTGACAGCACTACACCTTTATTGAAAAGTGCATAATTATTCTGAGGGTTTATTGCAAGTGCATACTCATAAGCTTCAATAGCTTCATCAAATTTTTCAAGTTTACAATAAACCATTCCAAGGTTATGCCATGCGTTATCTGAAAATGGTTCTTCATCAAGATATTTCAGGTAATATTTAAGGCTATTTTCATAGTCGTTAATTTTTTCGGAGGCATAAGCGAGGTCATATAGATGTTCAGCATAAAAAGGTTCCAATTCAGCAAAACGTTTCAGATAAGGTATCAGTTGTTCATAGTAATTAAGATTCTGAAGAGAAGAAGTGATTGAGAAAAGTATATTTTCAATATCGTCGGAATCTTTTGTCAGAGCCTCGTCGAAACATCTTATTGCATTATCTATATCTCCTATCATTCCAAAAGCTGTGCCTTCAGCTACAAATATTTCATGGTTCCCTGGTTCGATATTTTCAAGCTTTTTAAGTATCTGAAGAGCCTCTGCAGTCCTTCCTCTTTCAAGAAGCAATTTTGCATTGCGGATAAGTATCGGAACAGAATTAGGGTGCTGTCTGTTTGCGATTGAGGCTGCCTCGAGCGCTTTTGCCTGATTATCTTTCTCAAGATAGTAATCAATTATAGTTTCAAACTCAATTACATCGAAGAAATAATTTTCATTATTTCTTTTCATCCGCTCAAAACGCTGGATAACTTTACTTATTTCTTCTTCCTGAGAATACATATATTTTTCTTCTTCCATTTTAAAAAGAAATAATATGAAACAAAATTAATATTATTTTTTCTGTATAAGTTATACAGATAAGCCTTTTATAAACATTTTTAATTTTTATAAACATTTTAACACCTCAATAAGGATCTAAATTATGATTATGTAAAAATGTTAAAAAATTTTAACTTTTTAATTACGATACGCAACCTAATACATGAAAATATCATCTTAAATATGTAAAAAACTCTCATACCCAATATACCCAAAATTAACCTAAATTCTACTTTCGAAGACCGGGCTTAAAAGCCCGGTTTTTTTATTATATTTTATTTATATTTATAAATTTGTTATCCTTAAAAATTTAAATTGATGTTATGAAATATTTTAACGTAGAATCAGAAGCAGTAGTTGTTATATTTTGTATCCTACTAATCATTTCAAGTAGCAGCTGTAAAAAAGAAAAGAATCCTGTCAAATTTCCAAGGGGGATATTTCCTGATTCCTTGTATAACCTTAGCAGCATAAATTCAGAATATGATGATTACAATATTAATTTATTTTTCCTGGGAAACACTTATCCTTTAATATTTTCAAGTAACAGAGGTAGCAACGGAGGTTCGTTTGATTTTGTTCAGGGTTCAATTACATTCAGTTTTGACCAGACTAACGGAAATTTTGCCATTTCAGGTGAAATAACAAATGATGTATATTTTGGTACTATAATTAATAAGGCTAACAGTTCAGGCAATGATTTTGGCCCTTATGGATTTTTTAGTTCCAATGACGGATATGAATATTTGTTGTTTGCTTCAGAAACACCCGATAATGGTCTCGATCTTTTTTACGTGAAGAATTTGCCATCGTATAGCACAACTGCGCCTGTAGTTTCAGGTCCTTTCCCTGTTAGAATATTCAACACTTCTTTCAATGATGCGTATATCACTTTCGATACAAACGGCGACTCACTTTATTTTTGTTCCGACAGGTCGGGTGATTACGACATCTATTCTCATAAAAGAAATACAGCAGAGATCACAGATAATTTCTTAGCGCACGATTTCGAGGCTTCGTTCAAGGTCGACAGCATAAACGCTGCTTTTAATGATAAAGCTCCATTTGTAAATAAAAACATCATGTTTTTTTGCTCCGACAGGCCTGGTGGTTTAGGGGGATATGATATTTATTATTCTGTACTCAAAAATGGTAAATGGAGTTCACCTTTTAACCCTGGTCCACCAATAAATTCATCTTATGATGAATTCAGACCGGTTATTATAACACATCAAGATTTTTTGAATCAGGCAATTATATTTTCTTCCAATCGTCCCGGAGGTAAAGGTGGTTTTGATCTCTATTTCATAGGGTTTTCTTTAGCGGCTTCAACAACAAGCAATTAAGTTTTTTCGCTATAACGAGAAGCGGCAGCATAGAGTGTGTTACGCAGAAGCGATACACGTGTCATTGGTCCAATACCACCAGGTACCGGTGTTATATAGGAACATTTCGGAGCAACTTCTTCAAAATCAACATCACCACAGAGTTTCCATCCCGATTTGGTTTTTGAGGAACTTATTTTTGTTGTTCCCACATCAATTACAACTGCTCCTTCTCTAACCATTTCTGCCTTCACAAATAAGGGCGAGCCGAGTGCGGCGATAAGTATGTCGGCCTGAATGGTAATTGACGGTATATTGCGTGAACGGCTATGCACAACTGTGACAGTTGCATCTATTCCTTTCTGTGACAGGAGGATACTAAGAGGGCGGCCGACGATATTACTTCTTCCTAAGATAACACAGTTCTTACCTGTAGTTTCTATTCCGTACCTTTTCATTAGCTCAACTATTCCGCATGGCGTCGCAGGAAGCAAACATGGAATCCCAAGAACCATCTTTCCTATATTTACAGGATGAAATCCGTCGACGTCTTTGGCCGGATCGATTGATTCAATAATTCTAGTTTGAGAGATATGTTCAGGAAGAGGAAGCTGAACAATAAATCCATCAACATCGTTATTATTATTAAGTTCATCCACTCTGCGAAGAAGTTCCTTTTCTTCCACAGTTTTATTGAGTCTTATTAGGGTCGAGATAAAGCCGACTTCTTTACAATCTTTTAATTTATTGGTAACGTAAATTTCGCTCGACTCTTCGTTTCCAACCAGAATAGCCGCAAGATGAGGAATTTTTAGTCCTTTTTCTTTTCTTTTTTTTACTTCTTCCGAAATCTCAAGTCTGATTTCAGCGGCAATTTTCTTCCCGTCAAGAATAATGCTCATAACTATATGTTTTATCTGTTTCCAAGAAGTCGGGCAGGGTTCTTACTTTTCGAGATAGTTTTCATCATTTTTCTCATATCGTCAAACTGCCGGAGAAGTTTATTAACCTCCGTTACTGTGGTTCCGCTTCCTGCTGCGATTCTTTTTCGCCGGCTACCATTTAAAATATTGGGGTTCTTTCTTTCCTCAGGCGTCATACTCTGAATAATAGCTTCGATGCCTTTAAAAGCGTTATCGTCGATATCAAGATCTTTCACTGCTTTACCCACGCCAGGAATCATCGAAACAAGTTCTTTCATATTTCCCATCTTCTTTATCTGATGAATCTGAGAAATGAAATCATTGAAGTCGAACTGGTCTTTTGCAATCTTTTTTTGTAATTTCCTTGCTTCTTCAACATCATACTGTTCCTGGGCTTTTTCGACAAGTGTCACTATATCGCCCATTCCCAGAATTCTGTTAGCCATTCTCTGAGGATAAAAAACATCAATTGCATCCATTTTTTCGCCGGTACTTACGAATTTTATCGGCTTATTCACGACAGCTTTTATAGAAAGAGCAGCACCTCCTCTGGTATCGCCGTCGAGTTTTGTAAGTACCACTCCATTGAAGTCGAGGCGCTCATTGAATTCTTTTGCAGTGTTGACAGCATCTTGTCCTGTCATAGAGTCAACGACAAAAAGTATCTCATGGGGATTCAACGCTTTTCGCAACTCAGAAAGTTCGGACATCATTTCTTCATCTATAGCCAGACGACCTGCAGTATCAATGATTAGCACATCATATCCGATTTTCTTTGCCTCCTTTATAGAATTTAGGGCAATAGTCACAGGTTTTTCTCCTTCCCCGCCTGTAAATACAGGTACTTCAACTTGAGTTCCAACAATTTTGAGTTGTTCTATGGCAGCCGGTCGATAAATGTCGCAAGCAACAAGTAAAGGGTTTTTGTTATATTTTGTCTTGACCCATTTTGCAAGTTTACCACTAAAAGTTGTTTTACCTGATCCCTGAAGGCCTGTTATAAGGATTATTGCAGGATTCCCATGAAGATTTATATCGGACTTATCGGAGCCCATCAGCTCAACAAGTTCATCGTGGACGATTTTTATCATCATCTGTGAAGGATTCACCGCCTTTAGTACTTGTTGCCCAAGAGCTTTTTGTTTGACCGTATCGGTAAATTGTTTTGCAAGTTTGAAATTTACATCAGCATCAAGTAAAGCACGTCTGACATCTTTAAGTGTCTCAGCTACATTTATTTCTGTAATTCTTCCCTCTCCTTTCAGGATTTTAAATGATTTTTCCAGACGGTCAGTTAAATTTTCAAACATAGTATCATTAAAATAAATAAATTACATTCTTTCAGGCATTTCTATTCCAAGAAGCCACATAGCTTTCGAAAGCACAACAGATATTTTATCCGAAAGCAACATACGTAAATTTCTCGTAACAATATCTTTTTCTCCGAGAATCGAATAATCATGGTAATATTGATTGTATTCCTTTGCAAGTTCGTAGCAATAATTTGCTATTATTGCCGGGTTATATGTTTCAGCAGATTCCGTTACAGATGACGTAAATTTCTTGATAAGTTTTATAAGTGCTATTTCCTTTGGGCAGGGTTTAGCATTCCTGAGCATAGAGGAGTCAGATGTTAAGTTATATTGAGAAGCTTTTCGCATGACCGATCTTATTCTTGCGTATGTATATTGTATAAAAGGCCCTGTATTGCCATTAAAATCAACAGATTCGGCAGGGTTAAATGTCATATTTTTTTTGGGATCTACTTTAAGAATAAAATATTTCAATGCTCCAAGTCCAATTTTTCTAAAAATTTCTTCCTTCTCATTATCAGGTATTTCTTCAAGTTTTCCGAGTTCTGCTGAAAGTTCTCTGGCTGTTTCAATCATTTCATCTATAAGATCATCGGCATCAACTACAGTACCTTCACGCGATTTCATCTTTCCCTCCGGTAACTCAACCATACCATAAGAGAAATGAATAAGTCCGTCGGCCCAATTGAATCCCATTTTCTTAAGAATAGCTTTTAGCACCTGGAAATGGTAATTCTGTTCATTTCCCACAACATAAATGCATTTATCAAAGTGAAATTCGTTATATCTAGCAATAGCAGTGCCTATATCCTGGGTTATATATACAGTAGTGCCATCTGAACGGATGAGCACTTTATGATCGAGTCCTTCTGATTCAAGGTCGGCCCATACGGAACCGTCTTCTTTCCTGTAAAAAATCCCTTTATCGAGAGCCTTTAGCACCTGCTCTTTCCCCTCTTTATATGTTTCCGACTCATAATAAATTTTATCAAAATCAACTCCAAGTTTCCTGTAAGTTTCATCAAAACCCTCATATACCCATGAGTTCATCATTTTCCAGACATTTATCACCTCTTCGTCACCCGCCTCCCATTTCACAAGCATATTTCTTGCCTCAACAATAATAGGAGCCGACATCAGTGCTGTTTCTTCATCCATGCCTTCTTTTTTCAAAGCTTCTACCTGAGCCTTATATTCATTTTCAAACATCACATAGTATTTACCCACAAGATGGTCCCCTTTAATGCCTGAACTTGCAGGAGTTTCACCGTTCCCATATTTCAGCCACGCCAGCATCGACTTACAGATATGGATTCCCCGATCGTTCACTATATTGGTTTTAATGACTTTATGGCCGCATGACGATAAGATGCGTGAAAGCGAGAAACCGAGCAGATTATTTCTTATATGGCCAAGATGTAATGGCTTGTTTGTATTTGGTGAAGAGTATTCAACAAGTATTGTTTCGGGGGTTTTTACCCTGCAGGATGCAAAAATATCATCCAAGTTGCAGAATTCCATGAAAAACTCAACCCACCATTCATTGGAAATAACCAGATTAAGAAAACCTTTTACTACATTAAACCCTGCTATCAAAGGCAGGTTTTCAACAAGATAATTACCTATATCCTCAGCAGTTTTTTCAGGGGTATTTTTTGAAAACTTAATAAATGGAAAGACAACAAAAGTATAATCTCCATTAAAATCTTTCCTTGTTTCCTGCAATTGTATAGAATTTTCATCTATAACACTTCCATACAGTACTTTTACTGCTTCTGCAATTTTACTTCGGAGAACGAGTTCCATAAAGGATTCTTAAATTCAGCCGCAAATATAACACTTTATAATATTGTTGCCGTTTTGCACGTTTTCAAAAATGACAAATTAATAATTCAAATTTCATTTCCTCTTTATGCAAACAGATAAAATTAATTGACAACTACATTATAGTTTTTGATAAAAGCGTCCTTAATAATAATAAATTGGATTAAATTTGAATTTGCAGCAATAATAAAATATTATGCAATAGCTTTTAAGAAATGAAAGAACTAAAAAATATTTACATAGAAAAAACTTCTAAAACACCAGAGGTTGATTTTGATGCTATTACAGGAGACCTGATTCTATCCGGAAGATCAATTCCTGAAAATGCCACTGAAATATATGAGCCTTTGTTTAAATGGGTTACTGAATATATTAAGAATCCTTGCACCACTACCAATCTTCGATTCAATCTCGAATACTTCAATACAGCTTCCTCCATCTGGCTGGCAAAAATTGTAAAGACTTTGACCCGGATGGATAATCCTGACAACATTGTTTACATACATCTCTATTTCGATATAGAGGAATTCGACAATCTGGAATCAGAAGATATTAAGGATGCTATAAGTCCGGTAATTGACATAATCAATGATGCTACCGTAAGCATTGGAGTTAAAATATACGGTACTGACGAAAATGGAAGAATAATAAAGGAATCAATGGTTCTTATTTAAAGAACCCTTTTTCTCATTCTTTTTGAAGTTTTTTAAGAACAAATCTTGTTTTTTTCTTGTAATTTTATAAAAAATTTAATCGGCATTATGCGTGTCGTTTTTTGTATAACTTTTTCAATATTTATTGCAATGGATATTTTTCCCCAGGGACGACCTGTAGACAGAGAGCCTGTCGCTGCTGGTAGATTTTATTCTGCCGGACGCGAAGAATTGATGAGTGACCTGAAACAACTCTTTGCCTCATGCGACAAGTACCCTGAAAATTTAAAAGTTAGAGCAATTATTGCACCTCATGCAGGCTATATATTTTCAGGCAAAACCGCTGCTTCGGCTTATTCAACAATTCCTTCGGACAGCAAATTTTCAAATATTTTTCTAATAGGATCAAGCCATGTTATGGCATTCGAAGGAGCTTCGGTTTATTACACCGGCGATTTTATTACCCCTCTGGGTAAAATGAAAGTTAACACAGAATTGTCCGAAAAACTCCGGAAAGAAAATTCTGTATTCCGTTTTCCTGTTAATGCACATCTTAAGGATCACTGCCTTGAAGTACATATTCCTTTCATACAATATTATTTCAAAAATCCTCAACAAATTGTCCCAATTATCATAGGAACTGACAATAAAAATACACTTAAAGAAATAGCCAACGCTCTCAGACCATGGTTTACTCCGGATAATCTTTTCATAATAAGCAGCGATTTTTCACATTATCCTCCATATAAGGAGGCAAAAGAAGTTGATAATTTAACGGCCGATGCTATTTTATCAAAAGATCCCGAACAATTTCTTAAAACTCTTAACAAAAATTCATTAAAAGGCATCCCAAATCTTCTTACAAGTATGTGCGGATGGACATCTGGACTTGTTTTACTTTATCTTGTGAATAACGACCCGAATCTTGTATTTAAAAAAATAAGCTACTGTAACTCAGGAGATTCTCCTTATGGCGACAAAACGGAAGTGGTTGGTTATCATGCAATTGCTCTGGCTGATATATCAAAATCGAACCAGGTTAATAAAAACCAATCAAACGAAGTTAATTTTTCAAAAGAGGAAATCGATCAGTTATTTAGTATAGCGAGAAACTCAATTTACTCAATGCTATATTTTCACAAGAAACAAGTTCTTGATCCTTCGAAAATTTTGCCTGGACTTAAAAAGAATATGGGTGCTTTTGTAACATTAAAAATAAATGGTCAGTTACGAGGATGTATAGGAAGGTTTCCCTCATCCGACCCTCTTTATGAAGTAGTTAACCAGATGGCAATAGCTTCGGCTTTTGAGGATACTCGATTTATGCCTCTCACTAAAGAAGAATTCGATAAAGTTGAAATAGAGATATCTGTAATTGGTCCGCTTAAAAGAATATACGATATTTCCGAGATAGAGCTTGGGAAACATGGAATATATATCAAGAAAGGCTTCAGATCGGGTACTATGCTGCCCCAGGTTGCTACAGAAAACAATTGGACAGTTGAAGAATTCCTCGGTTATACGTCACGAGATAAAGCAGGCTTGGGATGGAATGGCTGGAAAGATGCAGAATTATATATTTATGAAGCTGTAGTTCTTGAAGAAAAGAAATAGTATGCAATGTACCATGTAATAAGCACAGGTATTATTGTTACCATTTTATACCTGATATGTCATCTTTTCTCCAAAGAAGGCTTTTTCAGTATATCTGACAACCGTAAAATTTGGAATATTCTTCTTGGAATTACATTCCTTATTACTGCTGCTTCAGGGCTTATTCTTGCTATTAGAGTCAACTACAAATTAAAAAACCCTATTTTTGATTCTATACTAAAATGGCATGTTGAAACCGGAATCGCATTTTCTTTTGTAGCACTTATTCATCTTTTCAATCATCTCAGATACTTTAAAGATTTATTTAAGGGTACAATCAGCCCATCGGTCACCGAAAGTGAAGTAACCAGAGAGGTGCTACAGCCGAAACTTTTAAAAGCAAATCTTTTTCTTACAGGTTTTATAAGTTCCTCGGCGCAATTACTTTTGATGCGCGAAATGCTTAACATTTCAGGTGGTTACGAGTTAATTGCAGGAACATATCTTGCCTCATGGCTAATTGATTCAGCAGCAGGTTCTTTTTTTGCAGGGAGATCAAAACCACTTCCCTTGAAAAAACTTCAATGGTTGTTGGCAATAAGCCCTTTATTTTCTGTGATTTTGATGATTGTTATAAACAGGTTTTATTTCAATCCTGGAGAAACTCCTTCATTTCTTGCCGGCATTTTGTTTAATCTTGTGGTGCTTTTCCCTGTATGTTTCTGTTCGGGCTTCGCATTCATAAAAATGCTTATGGCTGCAAGGAAACAGAAAATTTTTGACAGCGGAAAATCTTATTCCATCGAGACTCTTGGCGGAATAATTGCCGGAATTACTATCACAATATTTACTTCCGGCATTCTTGATACATACCAGATTCTATTTGTAACTATAATACTCTATATTATTTTCATTTTTCTGACTGATTACCAGATTAAAAAAGTGACAGGCTCTATATTGATTACTGCTGGAGTTTTATTAATGCTTTATACAATATCATTTCCACCAGATAAGTTTTTCCGTCAGATGTTACTTCCTGGTATCAAAGTGGAAAGTTCAAAAGATACGCCATACGGTAATATAACTATAGGAAGTTACGGGGGAGAGAAATTTACCTGCTATAATCACCGCATTGCCCGATGGAGCTATGATGAAACCGAACGAGAGGAAAATATTCACTATGCAATGCTACAACATGATGCTCCAAAAAAAGTATTACTTGTTTCAGGAGATCCTGTCTCAAATATCATGGAAATAAAAAAATATAAGCCGGAAAAAATTTATTTCGTTGAACGTGATCCTGAACTTATAAAGCTTACCGATAAAGATATATTGCAAAAAAATGAAGAAGTAGAAATTATCAATGACGATGCTTTCAGATTCATTAAGAATTCCAAAGAAAAATTCGATGTAGTGGTAATGGTTATTCCACCGCCTTCAACTCTTCTTTTAAATAGATATTACACAAAAGAATTTTTTGAAGAAATTCATTCTTTACTTGGTGATAAGGGCGTATTTTCATGTTCTCCAGGGCCATCTGAAAATTATTACAACGATCAGTTGGCCATGCTTTACTCAGTCATTTTTAACACTATGGGAAAGGTATTCAAAAATGTTGTACCTATAGCTGGAAATAAACTCTATTTCATTGCTTCCGACAGAGAGATTAGTACTAACATTTGTTCATTAGTTAATAAAAAAGGTATAGAGAATATTTATGTTAATGAAAATTATCTTAATGATGAAATAATTAGCATGAAAACCAGAGAAATCCTGTCGGTTATAAGCCAGCAATCAAAAATCAATACATTAAGTTCTCCGGTTGCATGTTACCATTATCAGACATACACTCTCACAAAAGATCTTGGTAAAATAATCCCTGCAATAATAATTTTAACACTTCTTTTTATTTTTCCCATTTTTACCGTAAGGCCCGGTAATCTTCCTATATATGCGGCCTCAGCTTCACTTGCAGGGTATGAAATCCTGACTCTTATGGCTATACAATCCACTGCGGGCAATATTTATCATATTACCGGTCTGGTTTTTGCAGTAATAATGGGTGGCTTATCGGCAGGGGCTCTGATAAAAATTTCGGCCGAATACAAAACACAATTGAGAATTGTTATGATTTCATTACTTGTTTTTTATTTATCAGCATATTATCTCTTCAATCGAATCCCTTCAATTGATTTTCAGCCTATAATTATTCTGGTATTTCTCACAATGAGTTTTTTACCGTCGCTGATGACAGGCTATCTTTTTAAACTTATTTCGGAAAGAGGTGAAAAAGAATCAATACCTGCAATTGTTTATAGTTCCGACCTTGCCGGCTCAGCTCTTGGATTTATAGTTATCTCCGGAATTGCTTTGCCATTTCTCGGGTCAGAAGTTACATTGCTGATATTGGGGCTTTTAATTTTTATCGGATTAATATTTGCATCATTCGCGCACAGATAGTAATTTTGATTTGTTTATAAACCCTCAAGAATAAAGATGAACCAAAGAAAAATAAATAAAAGAGAGTTCATAAAGAGTTGTTCAATTCTTTCGGCAGGTATAATTAGCCGTCCTTATTTTTCGGGAATACTTCTGGGGAACGAACAAAAAACTACGAATTTAAAACTTGCAATGTTTCAGGAAGAAACTCCCAGAGGAATTATGTGCAGAATTTGCCCAAACGAGTGTGTGCTTAAAGAAGGTGAAATAAGTCAATGTAATAACCGTAAGGTAATTAAGTCGAAATTATACACAATGGCATTTGGGAATCCGTGCTCGGTTAACGTTGATCCAATAGAGAAAAAACCCCTTTATCACTTCCTACCTGGTACAACAGCATTTTCAATAGCGACCGCAGGCTGTAATCTTGCATGTCTTAACTGCCAGAACTGGTCGATTTCACAAACATCTCCTGAAAAAACAAGAAATTATTCACTTCCACCTGAACAAGTAATATCAGAGAGCTTAAAATATAAATGTAAATCAATAGCTTATACATATTCCGAGCCAATAACTTTTTATGAATATTCCTATGAAACTGCAAAGCTTGCCAGGGAAGCAGGCGTCAAAAATATTTTTATATCGAACGGTTATATAAACAGGGAACCTCTTGAAAAAATATGTGATGTCCTTGATGCTGCAAATATTGACCTTAAATCCTTCAATGAGAGCACATATCTGAAACTGACAGGTGGAAAACTTCAGACGGTTCTGGAATCTCTTAAAGTGTACAGAGATAAAGGCGTATGGCTTGAAATAACGAATCTAGTTGTACCTACATGGACAGATAAGCTCGACGAAATACGAAACATGTGCAACTGGTTATTCAAAAACGGATTTTCTGAAATCCCTTTGCATTTCAGCCGATTTTATCCCGCCTATAAACTCGATCAGGTTCCTCCCACACCAGTTGATATTCTTAATCGGGCTGCAAAAATTGCTGCTGAAGAAGGCTTAAAATACGTATATATAGGAAATGTTCCAGGAAATGAATTGTCCGATACCAGGTGCCCGTCATGCAACAACGTTATAATAAAAAGAACAGGATACAGGATTGATTTTGTTAAAATTAATAACGGAAAGTGTTCCTTATGCGGAAACAAAATCGCAGGTATCTGGACATAATTTTTTCTATAATTAATTTATAATCCGAATGAACATAAGTGAAGCAAAAGAGAGGGTTGAATGGCTTCGCCGTGAAATAAATGAACATAATAGAAGATATTATGTTCTAAATCAACCTGTTATTTCTGATTACGAATATGATGCGCTGGTAAAGGAACTTGAAAATCTTGAGAAAATGTTTCCCGAACTTGTTATGGAGGACTCTCCCACCAAGAAAGTCGGAAGTGACATAATGAGGGAATTTGCTCAGTATGAACATAAATATCCTATGCTTTCGCTTAGCAATACATATTCTGAAGAAGAACTGGATGAATTTCACAGAAAAGTTTCGGAAGTTGCTAATGATAATGTTCAATACGTATGTGAACCTAAGTATGACGGAGCATCAATAAGTCTTATATATGAGAATGGGCACCTTTTAAGAGCCCTTACAAGAGGCGATGGTTATGTCGGAGATGATGTAACTCAAAATATAAAAACAATTAAAAGCATCCCGCTTTCGATCAAAAAGAATAATTATCCTGAAGAATTTATTGTAAGAGGTGAAATTCTCATGTCACGTCCGGTATTTAACGAACTGAACAGGGAACGTGCCGCAGAGGGACTTCCACTATTTGCTAATCCCAGAAATGCGGCTGCAGGAACTTTAAAACTTCTTGACCCAAATATTGTTGCCCAAAGAAAACTTGACTGTATTTTATACTATCTTCTTGGAGAGAACCTTCCCTGTGAGACACATTTTGATAATCTTATGAAACTCAAAGAATGGGGATTCATAATTCCTGAAACATTAAAACTATGTGACGGAATCGAGGAAGTAAAATCGTTTATTAAATTCTGGGAAGAAGGCAGGAAATCATTAATTTATGACACAGATGGTGTTGTAGTCAAAGTTAATTCACTCACTCTTCAGAAAAAATTGGGTTCCACAGCCAAGTCGCCTAAATGGGCAATTGCCTATAAATATAAAGCTGAACAAGTTCTGACGCGACTTCTTTCAGTCGATTTTCAGGTAGGGAGAACCGGTATTGTTACGCCTGTTGCAAATCTTGAACCTGTTGTGCTGGGTGGAACAACGGTAAAACGAGCGTCACTGTACAATGCAGATCAGATTGAATTGCTCGATCTACATTATAACGATATGGTTTATGTTGAAAAAGGTGGAGAAATAATTCCTAAAATAGCGGGTGTTGATCGTAGTAAAAGAACCCCTAACAGTAAAAAAGTTGAATTCATTAAAAAGTGCCCTGAGTGCGGCACAGAACTAATGCGGATGGAAAATGAAGCTAATTATTTCTGTCCTAATTATTTACATTGTCCTCCCCAGATTAAGGGCCGCATCGAACATTTTATTTCCCGGAAGGCAATGAATATTGAAGGGCTTGGTGAAGAAACAATTGATCTGCTTTACAATGCAGGACTCGTAAGAAATATCGCTGATCTTTACGAACTAAAAAAAGAACAGCTTGTCAAGCTTGAAAGGATGGGCGATAAATCAGCATCAAATATTATTGCAAGCATAGAAAATTCAAAAAAGACCCCATACCATAAGGTTATTTATGCTCTGGGTATCAGACACGTAGGTGAAACTGTCGCTAAAATTCTGGCACAACATTTCAGAGATATTGATTCGCTTATGTCGGCAGAAATGGAGGAACTTACTTCAATAAACGAAATAGGTCCGAAAATTGCTTCCAGCATAATCAATTATTTCAGTGATAAAGAAAACAGGGAGATTATTGAAAGGTTAAAATTATACGAAATAAAATTATCTGCTGAGGAACAAACTTCTACAGAGAAAGAAGGCAAGCTTTCGGGTAAAACGATTGTAATTTCCGGCATTTTTTCTAAGCACAGCAGAGAAGAGTACAAAGAAATGATTGAAAAGTATGGAGGAAAAAATGCATCCTCAGTAACTAAAAACACATCATTTATTCTGGCCGGTGAGAATATGGGTCAATCAAAAAAGGAAAAAGCGGAGGAACTTGGTATTCCTATTATAACTGAGGATGAATTTCTCAAGATGCTTGCATAAGTTTCTTTAATTAGAAGCAGATATTTTAAAAAACTGTTAGGTTTGCAATATGGATTTTTTAAGAAATATACGGCTCAAAAGAGGCAGAAATATTCTCAGACGCAAAATGAAACGTGCAAAGAGAACAAAATTCAGAGGTAATCTGAAAACTGCGCGCACTATGGGAATGGTTTGGGATGCATCCGATGTTTCCAATTTTCATATTTTAAGCCAGTTTCAACAAAAAATGCAGGAAAAAAATATAAATCTCACAATAATAGCATTTTATCCAGGCAAAATTCTTCCAGATAATCTAACTGCAATCAGGTATCTTATATGTCTGAAAAATAATGATTTAAATTTTTTCTATATTCCTGTTTCAAAAGAAGCTGAAAAATTCATTAAAACGCCTTACGATATTCTTATTGATATAAATTTCAACAAAATTTTCCCGCTTGAATATATCGTAATGCTTTCGGAAGCCGGACTAAAAGTCGGATTGTATGATGAAACTAAAAGCGATCCACCTTACGATTTAATGATTGATGCAGTAAAGCCTCTAAATATTAAAGACTACCTGGAAAATTTAATTCAATATCTTGAAATGATTAATACTCAGACAGAATCGGTAAATCAATAAATCATTAAAAATGAAAAAATTCAAAGGAACTGGTGTTGCATTAATTACACCATTTAAAAACGATTTAAGTATTGACTTTGCCACATTAGGTAAAGTAATTAATCATGTAATTAACGGCGGCATTAATTACATTGTTCTTATGGGAACTACTGGAGAATCATCAACTCTTTCGAAAGATGAAAAAAAAGCTTTAATAAGCTTTGCAATCGAAACAATTGACAAAAGGATTCCTCTTGTAGTCGGAATAGGCGGAAACAACACACAGGATGTAATAACGCAGATCAAAAACACTGATTTGAGGAATGTTGATGGTATTCTTTCAGTTGCACCATATTATAATAAACCAACTCAAAGAGGACTTTATGAACATTTCAAGGCAATTGCCACATGCAGCCCTGTTCCGATAATAATGTACAATATACCGGGAAGAACCGGATGTAATATATGCGCGGATACATGTTTGCAACTGGCGCGTGATTTTGAAAATATAATCGGTGTCAAAGAAGCATCTGGCAATATGAGCCAGATAATGAAGATACTGAAGGATAAACCTGATAATTTTCTTGTTATATCAGGGGATGATTTGCTTACTATTCCTATTATAGCCGAAGGTGGAGCAGGAGTAATTTCGGTGATTGCAAACGCTTATCCTGCCGAATGGAGCGAAATGGTTAATTATTGTTTGAAACAAAATTTCAAAGCTGCAAGAGAGATATTTTATCGTTTCATGATTATAATTGAACTTCTTTTTGCCGATGGAAATCCTGCTGGTATAAAAGCAGTAATGAGTATAATGAATTTATGTCAGAATACTTTAAGGCTTCCTCTGATTCCTGTGGGCAAGGAAACATATACAATGATTCGAAAAGTAATGGAAAATATCAAATAGTTATCTGGTGGGAGGAGTTACAGAAGCACCAGCCGATTCAAATTTCCCATGGCAGTGTTTATATTTCTTCCCACTTCCGCATGGACATGGGTCATTACGTCCAACCTTTTTCTCCACCTTTACCGGTTCTGGTTTTCCTGAAGTAGCCTGGTCGCCGCCGACAGTGCTGTATTGCGAAATATCACTTCTCGATTCCCTTAATCTACTTGTATCAACGTGCCTTTGCCGTTCTGCCTCTCTTACCTGTTCGGGATTTTGAAGAGGAATATACCCTTTCATCAAAGTGCTTACTATATCTTTATTGATTTTATCCAGCATTGATTTAAAAAGGTCGTACGATTCAAATTTATAAATCAGTAATGGATCTTTCTGCTCATAAGTAGCATTCTGCACTGACTGTTTAAGGTCGTCCATTTCACGAAGATGTTCTTTCCATGCTTCATCAATAGTTGCAAGCACTATGGTTTTTTCGTATGCCCTGGCTATTTCAAGGCCTTTACTTTCGGCAGCTGCCTTAAGATTAGCAATAACCTGAAATACTCTGGTACCGTCGGTAACCGGAACAACCACATTTTCATACACATGCGACATACGGTTATATACATCTTTAAGAACCGGGTATGCCTGAGAAGAAATTGCTTCAACTTTCCTTTTATATACTTCCAATACCTTTTTATAAACGATATCGGTCAATTCTGCTGACGACATTTTCATAAAGTCATCTTGGGAAACTGGTGAGTCAATCGAAAATGAGCGAATAAGTTCAAAATCGAACTCTTCGAAATTGCCAGAACCGTGGTAATATTCTACAATACTTTCAGTAACATCATATATCATATTTGCGATATCTACTGCCAGTCGTTCACCCAGAAGCGCATGTCTTCGTCTTTTATATATGACTTCGCGCTGGGAGTTCATCACATCGTCATATTCAAGAAGACGTTTTCTGATTCCGAAATTATTTTCCTCCACTTTTTTCTGGGCTCTTTCAATTGATCTTGTAATCATTGGATGTTGAATCATTTCACCCTCTTTCAGACCCAATCTGTCCATGATACCTGCAATTCTTTCAGAGCCGAAAAGTCTCATAAGCTCATCTTCAAGAGATACAAAGAACTGTGATGAACCGGGGTCGCCCTGTCTACCAGAACGCCCTCTTAATTGTCGGTCAACTCTTCTTGATTCATGTCTTTCCGATCCTATAATAGCCAGTCCGCCAGCTTTTTTTGTTTCCGGTGTTAATTTTATGTCTGTTCCTCTTCCTGCCATATTGGTGGCTATGGTAATGGTTCCGCTTTTGCCAGCTTCAGCAACAATTTCAGCTTCACGTTGATGTAATTTGGCATTAAGTACGTTGTGTTTAAGGCCTTTCATTTTAAGCATACGGCTGAGAAGTTCCGATATTTCGACCGATGTAGTTCCTATAAGTACAGGTCGCCCCTGCTCATGAAGTCTGGTAATTTCGTCAATAATAGCATTATATTTCTCCCTCTTGGTTTTATAAACGATATCTTCACGGTCCATTCGTATACATGGAACATTTGTAGGAATAACAACTACATCGAGTTTATAGATATCCCAGAATTCTCCGGCTTCGGTTTCAGCCGTACCTGTCATGCCTGCCAGTTTATGGTACATTCTGAAATAGTTTTGTAATGTAATTGTGGCATAAGTCTGGGTAGCAGCCTCTACCTTTACGTTCTCTTTTGCTTCAATAGCCTGATGAAGTCCGTCAGAATATCTTCTACCTTCAAGAATACGACCTGTTTGTTCGTCGACAATTTTTACTTTATTGTCGAGAACAACATATTCAACATCTCTTTCAAATAATGTATAAGCTTTAAGAAGCTGAGTTAATGTATGAACTCTTTCGGATTTGACCGAATAATCCTGAAGAATTTCATCTTTGGCTTTCAGTTTTTCTCTTTCATTAAGATTTGATTTTTCAAGTTCTGCTATCTTCGAACCTACGTCAGGCAGAATAAAGAAGCTTGCATCTTCAACGGAAGTGGAAATAAGGTCTATGCCTTTCTCTGTGAGCTCGATGGTATTTGCTTTTTCATCAATGATGAAATAGAGCTCATCTGTCACTTTAGGCATCTCCTTGTTATTATTCTGCATATAAAAGTTCTCGGTTTTTATAAGCAGCGATTTATTTCCTTCCTCACTAAGGAATTTAATAAGTGCACTGTTTTTTGGAAGTCCTTTATACGCTCTAAGCAGAAGCATACCACCTTTTTCAGTGTCGCCCTCTGCAATGTATTTTTTTGCTTCTGCAAGTATTTGTGTAACAAGTTTTTTCTGCGCATTAACAAGTTTTTCGACTTTCGGTTTAAGTTCCATAAACTGCTGGTTTTCAGCCTGAGCTGTAGGTCCCGAAATAATAAGAGGAGTCCGGGCATCGTCAATAAGTACTGAGTCAACCTCATCAACGATAGCATAATGGTGCTTTCGTTGAACAAGGTCGTCAGCATTTATTGCCATATTGTCCCTCAGATAGTCGAATCCGAATTCATTGTTTGTACCGTATGTAATATCTGCAAGATAAGCATTACGACGTTCGGGTGAATTTGGTTGATGTTTGTCGATACAATCGACAGTAAGCCCGTGAAATTCAAAAATAGGTCCCATCCATTCTGAATCGCGTTTTGAAAGGTAATCATTAACCGTTACAACATGTACTCCTCTACCTGCCATTGCATTAAGGAAAACAGGTAGAGTTGCAACAAGCGTTTTACCTTCTCCGGTAGCCATTTCGGCTATTTTCCCTTTATGAAGAACAACACCACCCATAAGTTGCACGTCGAAATGTACCATATCCCACGTTATCATATTTCCTCCTGCCATCCACTTGTTGCTCCATATAGCTTTATCTCCCTTAATGGTAATAGAGGGTCTTTTTGCAGCAAGATCACGGTCGTATTGTCTTGCTGTAACGATAAGCTCATCGTTTTCTTTAAATCTCCTTGCGGTTTCTTTAACTATTGCAAATGCAAGAGGCAAGTGCTGATCCAGAACACTTTCGAGTTTTTTCTCCAGCTGCTTTTCAAGTTTATCGATTTCATTATACGTCTCTTCTTTGAGATAAACATCCTCTTCGGCTTCGGCTTTACTTTTCAGGAGATTTATTTCATCCTCGTCGGTTTTTATTGCATCCTTGATACTTTTCCGTAATTCTACCGACTTATCCCTTAATTGATCGTTAGTTAGTTCCCGTAATGATTCGTACTCATTATTAATCTTTTCAACATAAGGGATCAATTCATTAATATCCTTTTCATATTTATTTCCCAGAAAAAGTCCGAGAACTTTGTTAATAATGCTATTATAATAAATTATTATATAGTTTTTTTAATTATTCTGCAAAATTAGGTTTATTTTCTCAATTTAAACCAGTTATTATAAATAATAATATACTGGTTCAGGTAAAATAATGTTTAAATGATATTATATAAAAAGACGAGTAGAATAATATTCAAAAAAAACCGATGGGATTCAGTAGTTCTTCAATTCGGCTAATAAGAGTATTTAGTGAAAAAGGTTTTGAAAGAATATCGTCAGCTCCCAGTGCTTTTGCAAGATTAAGATAATTCCCAGGTCCGGCTTTCCCTCCACCTGAAATTGCAATTATTTTAATACCAGGTTTTATTTCCTTGAGTTTCATTATTACCTTAAGTCCGTCCTCTTCCGGCATTAATATATCGGTTACAACAAGATCCACTACTGATGCTTTGAATTTTAACATAGCTTCTTTACCGTCGGAGGCTACTATGATGGAATACTTGCGACGCAATAATGCTTCTTTCAACATTTCTCTGAATTCAGCTTGATCCTCAACTATCATTATGCCGGCCATATATATTTTATTTTAAGGATATTTGAATCGCTGTAAGTATTTCTCTAAGAGACACAGGGCGAAAAAGCATGTGTTTAATAATTCCGGAATTAAGTAATTTTTCTTTCGACAAATCATAATCACTGTCTACTATCATAATAACAGGTAAATTAATATTTTTTTCACTAATAAATTTTATTAGAATTTCAGAAGTTATTTCTTTCTGATCATCTGAAAAAACTATTAGATTTGTTTTATGTATATCTTCATTACTGAGTTTCAGCAACTCCAATGCATCATGTATTTTTGTAATCAGCAGTCCCGACTTTTTTAATGCTTCTGACATAATGCGCGATTCACTGCAGCTGCCAGCAATAAAAAGAATTTTAAATGCTTCCTTTGCCGGTCTTAAGTTAACAGCGGAATAATCCTCGATAACGGGAATATAAACCGAAAATACCGATCCTTTCCCTTTTGCCGACTTTACTACTATTTCGCCTTCCAGTTCATGAACAATACCGTAAACTACCGACAAACCAAGTCCGGTTCCTTTACCAACCTCATGTGTCGTAAAATAAGGTTCAAATATCCTGCTTATAACTGATTCCTCCATTCCAATTCCTGTATCTTCGATTGTCACCAAAGCATACTTATCTGCTACAATGTTTTTGCCGGATTCTTTTTTCAAAATCTCACCTTCTGCCAAATCAAGGCCGATTGAAAGAGTGCCTCCGTTTCTCTCCATTGCATTAATGGCGTTTGTTATTAGATTCATAAATACTCTGAAGAGTTGTGTCGGATCGGCATAAACCTGCAAACTAATGTTATTAATATTTTTTCTGACGGTTATACCTGGTTTCAATAAAGATAAAGCACATGACGATGCTTCCTCAAGTATTTCCCTGATATCAACAGAAATTTTTTCCTGCTCCACCTGCCTGCTGAAGGTAAGAATCTGACTTGTTAATTCACGAGCTCTTGTTCCGGCTTTCATTATTCTTGTGATCATTTCAGATGCAATATTGTTCTCTCCAACTTCTTCGAGTAGCATCTCAGAATAACCTAAAATCGAACCGAGGATATTATTAAAATCGTGAGCTATGCCTCCGGCAAGTGAACCAACAGTTTCAAGCTTTTTTGCCTGCATCAGCCGGTTTTCGAGCATAATTTCCCTTGAAGAATCTTCAAATGCAAAATCAATAAATACAGGAAAACCTGTATTTTTATCGGATACCATAAAGCCGCTTACCCGGCAAAATATTTGATTGTTATTCATTGTAATTAGAGGAATTCTTCCGAATGTTCTTACCTTTTTATCGCCAAGCTGAATGATATGTATGTCGAAAAGCGATTTTTCAAGATAGAAATCTCTCAAATTCATGCCCTGTAAATTAACGGAACCATAGTTTTCAATTATTTTCGAAAAAGAATTATTATAATGAATTATAGTCCCGTCTGTTTTGCATCGTAATAGTCCTATAGGAATTCCTGTTTCAAGTCTTCGGAATTCCTCCTCCATTTCGTTTACTGCATTCTGCGAAAGTTTTATATTCGTAATATCGGTTGTTTCTGCAACTATATGTTTGACGTCCGGGCTATTGACGGTTAATGGAACAAAAGTAACTTCAAAAAATCTCTTTCCCTGAATAGGAATACTGAAATTTGCTTCGAATTTTATAGTTTGTCCATTAAAACAGAGATTTATGTTATTTTTTATCTCATTCTGAAAAGTTTCTTCACCCCAAATATCGCTAACCGATCTATTAACAACCGATCCATCAGTTAAGTTAAGCATTCTGCAAAATGTTGGATTTACCTTAACATAGCAATAATGCCTGTCAATAACACTGATCATCGATTTTGAACTGTTAAACAGATAGTTAAATAAGTATTTGTCAATATAATCTTCCCCCATTTCAAATTTGACTCCTTAATTAAATAAACGGTTTATTCGTAGTCGAGGTTAAAAGCTTTCCTGATATCCTTCATCAAAGGGTAACGTGAAGAAAGATACTGATATTTCTGTTCATCGGAATAAATAATATTTTCACCATTTGCAGTATCCACAACAATTTCGAGGCTGAAAGTTTCACTGCCAAAATGATTCTCGAGAGTCGACTGCACTTTTTGTTTGTAATTCTGAATGAAAAGGTCTTTCAAAGCAGCATTATCCAGATGAAGGGTTATGACGCTATCATTATGAATTTCGGGTTTGATCGATTTAAACATTCCTGATATTCTGGGTCCTTCTTCTTTTGATTTTTCGCATATACTGTTCCAAATTTTCTGGAATTCCTTTCTACTAAATTTACTTACATTTTCATTCTTATTCCTGACTTCCTGAAAATTTTTCATAATTGATTTATCAGACTCTGAATCTGATTTTTCAGCACTATTGATGATAGCTTTTATTGATACTGACCTACTTGATTCCGAACTATCACTTTCCGGTTCTTTCACTGGCTTTTTAATATCAGAAACTGCCGTCAGAGGATCGACTTTTACTTCCTTATTCTGGTGGCCGGGCATTTTTTTTTCAGGTGCTGGTGATTTTATCTGATTTTTGTCATTAACTAATGCAGTCTGTTCTACTTCATTCAATCGGCAGAGCTTAATTAAGGTAAGTTCGACATGCAGTCTCTGATTTTTGCTTGTTTTATAGCCTGTATCACAAATACTGCCTGCTTCAAGTGCATTATAAATAAAATCTCTTGTGCATCTACGTGACTGATCAACATATTTTTCGCGTATAGATGGTGCAGTATCAAGAAGAGGAATAGTTATTTCATCCTTACTTACAAGCAGATTTCGCAAGTGGTTGTTTAGCCCTGCGATGAAATTATGTCCGTCAAAACCTTTTATAAGGATTTCATTGAATATCAACAATATTTTTGATATATCGTCATTGAGGGCAGCGTCGATTGTTCGAAAATAATATTCATAATCAAGAACATTCAAATTTTCAATTACCATTTCCCATGTAACCTTTTTGCCGCCGAAGCTTACTATCTGGTCAAAAATTGACAAAGCGTCTCTCATTGATCCGTCGGCTTTCTGTGCTATAAGGTGGAGAGCATTATCATCGACAATAACAGATTCATTATTAGCTACATATTTGAGCTTATCAACTATATCTTCAACTCGTATTCGCTGGAAATCAAATATCTGACATCGTGATAAAATTGTTGGAATGATTTTATGCTTTTCAGTTGTGGCAAGAATAAAAATAGCATGTGCGGGTGGTTCCTCGAGGGTTTTAAGAAAGGCATTGAATGCAGAGGATGAAAGCATATGAACTTCGTCAATGATATATACACTGAATTTTCCAATCTGGGGAATTATTCTAACCTGATCAATCAGAGTCCTTATATCTTCAACCTTATTGTTTGAAGCTGCATCGAGTTCATGAATATTAAAAGACCTCGACGAATTGAAAGAAACACACGATTCACATTCATCACATGCTTCCCCGTTTTCTTTAAGATTTGAGCAATTAATTGTTTTTGCAAATATTCTTGCACATGTAGTTTTGCCCACGCCACGGGGACCGCAAAAGAGATATGCATGTGCAATCTGCCTGTTTTTTATAGCATTTTTAAGAGTCCTGACAACTGTGTCCTGACCTACTACCATATCAAAAGTTGATGGTCGATACTTTCTCGCTGAAACTATAAAATTCTCCATTAATCCAAATTTATGTTATATTACAGCATTAAAACAAAGATAGACAAAAAAGAGAGAGATTTTTACTTTTAAAAATATTTTAAGCGTCAATTGAATAAATGTATTATAAATAATAAAAATATTCTTTTTGTAAATTTTAAAATTATTGTAATTTTGCAAGCCAATTAAGATTTAATTATTAATTAAGTATTTATGTTGAATAACTACGAAACCGTTTTCATTGCAACTCCCGTTTTGTCTGAAAATCAGATGAAAGAAGCGGTACAGAAATTTAAAAAAATTATTACCGAAAACTCGGGTGAAATTGTACATGAAGAGAACTGGGGACTAAAAAAACTTGCTTATCCTATAAAAAAGAAATCGACTGGTTTTTATTATTTGATAGAATTTAAAGGGCCTGGTGATATAGTGGATAAACTTGAACTGCAGTACAGGAGGGATGAAAGAATTATAAGGTTTTTAACCTTTAAAATGGACAAGTATGCAGTTGAATATGCAAATAAAAAGAGAAAACAAAAAGAAGCAGAAAGAGTTATGGAGGAATAATATATGGCACAAAATGAGTCAGAAATAAGATACCTCACACCGCCAAGTGTGGAAATCAAAAAGAAGAAGTATTGCAGATTTAAAAAAAACAGGATTAAATATGTTGATTATAAAGATCCTGAATTTTTAAAAAAATTTCTGAATGAACAGGGTAAAATCCTTCCACGTAGAATAACGGGAACTTCATTAAAATTTCAGAGAAGGGTTGCCAGAGCGGTAAAAAGAGCAAGGCATATCTCCCTTCTCCCCTATGTTACTGATCTTTTAAAATAATCGGCTTATTATGGAAATAATACTTTTGCAAGATGTACCAAAGCTTGGGCATAAAGATGAAATTGTAAAGGTTAAAGACGGCTATGGACGTAATTATTTGATACCTAAAGGATTGGCTAAAATGGCTAGCTCTTCAGCCAAAAAAGTTCACTCTGAAAATTTGAAGCAGAAAGCTTTTAAGGATGAAAAAATTAAAAATGAAGCCCTTGCTATGGCTGAAAAGCTTCGCAGTATAAAACTTGTTATAGGTGCAAAAACGAGCAGCACCGGAAAGATATTCGGTTCGGTAAATACTATTCAGATTGCCGAGTCTCTTAAAGAACAAGGGATTGAAATCGACCGTAAAAATATTATTCTTCCTGACGAACAAATAAAAGAAGTCGGTACTTATAAAGCAACAATTAAACTTCATACGGAAGTAAAAGCCGAAATTGAATTTGAGGTAGTCCCTGAATAATTTCAAATAAGAGTGAATATATTAGCTCTGTAAGCAATACATATAACTTCCGCTCTATCTCCGGTAGAATTTATTTTCTAATATCATTAATCAATATTTGATAATAGATTTTAAAATTTTAATATTTACAAAATCAGTAATTCTGATCACGGAAATCCTTTCTCCTTTCATATTTAATATCCGCTAATACAGAGGCTTTTATTTTGATTGTGAAATACCAGCTTTTCATTGTGCCCACCGGAATCCAGTTAAAACTCATATCCCAGCAATGAAGATCCCTGTATATTCCAATTGAAGTTGGGGTAATCTGCATCCGGTCAAAATCAAATCCTGTTGTGTAAGTTAATTTTGTCTTTTTTGTAACGGACACGTCTCCATTTAACGATAAAGTTTGTGAAACATTAGAAGTTGCTACCTGTTTCGAATAATTCAAATTATACGTCAGCCTCATAGTCCATGGCATATCAAATCGGATATAACCATATTCATCGGTTAAAGAAGCAGACTGAGTCGTTCCAGGGAATCCGCTTCCGGATAAATTTTGCTGCATACTACCAGGAGAAGTACCGGAAAAAGCTTGGCTCTGTGTCGCATTCTTTGTTTTTCTGCCGCTAAAAAGCTGACCCACATCAACGTCGAAACTAACATTGAACCCTGTTAATCTCAAAAGCTTACCCGTCTCTTTCAGATAAAATGTCTTTATAGTTCTTCCATAACTGTCGGTTGCATACATAGAAAATGAACTGCCGGCAGAAATATTTAAATTATTTAAAAGAGTTGTATGAAAACCTATCGATATAGGCGACCACCGGCAACTATCAGCAAAAATATTATAATATGTTGATGCACTGAGATTATCAATTAATTTTATTTTATTAGGTTTCTGCGCTGTATCATTCTTACTGTACATTTTTGCTTCGACAATGTTTGTCAAACTGAAATTGAAACCACCGCTTCTTGATGACAATGAAGGCGTTCCAAAAATATTTCCCTCATAAATTGAATATGTATATATCTTCCCTGTAGTATCCTGATAATGTTTATACATATCAGATGTAAGTCCTTTAATTATAGGAACATAGCTAAATGAGACGGAAGCTTTCAAAACATGGCGGATAGCTTCAACCCTCGATCCGGGTTTAAACTGATAAAGTCCATACAGCTGTGGGCTTATTCCGGTACTTATTGAGGCTTTTAATGACTGACCATAAAAGAAACCATTTAATGTATCAGTAATCAAAACCGGTCTGGTTTTATTTAATTCCGGATCGAAGTAGTCAAGTACAAATCTTTTATCATATTTTTGGGTATATAACACACCAGAATACGAAACCATAGGCGATAATGTAAATGCAGGTATTTTTTTAAATGGTCTTATCTGCATGCTCAGAGGTATTTCATGTTTAAATCCGTTACGCATATTTTTAAAAACCTCATTTGTGAAAAGAAGCGTATCAGCTATGTTATTTATCTGGTTGTCGAGCATTGCAGAATACTGGAACTGTAAGTCTTCATACCATCTTGAGGGGCCTACTCTGTTTTTGTTTTTAAAGGGATAGATTCTCGACATTGAAAACTGTGCTCTTGGCATATTAAGGCTTATTGTTTTATTAGCCATATTCTGGCTATGATTAAGGCTTCCAGAAAAATTGAATGGGGTTCCTTCCCATGTCTTCGAATAGCTTACGCTCGACTGTCGAGTAGTATTGATATGTTCTTCAGGCACATAGCTGTTTTGTCTGTCGAATGAGCTCGAACTCATGCTAACATTTGCAGAAAACCGGGAACCTGGATTGGCTTTCGCATCCTGATTATATGTCCAGTCGATTCTATAATTTCTTGTACGACTATAATCGGAAAGTTCTTTATGGCCTGTGACATTGTTTGCCAGACTCAGAGAAAATCTTCCCGAGTATTTATATCTTTTAAAATAGTTTGAGGCACTATTAATCATCCAAGTACCATTTGTGTATATAGTGCCGGTAATTGAAAGGTCAATATTGTCGTTGATTGCAAAGTAATAACCTCCGTCGCGCAGAGAGTAGCCAAGCTCAAAAGTCTGTCCTACTTTCGGCACAATAATACCCGATGCAGCTGCATCTTTTTTGTAAAGAGGGAAGTATCCGAATGGTATTACAATTGGAAAAGGGATGCCTTCAAGGACAAGGTATGCAGGGCCGGAAACTATTTTTTTACCTGGTACCACTTTTGCCTTGTTAAATCTGATATAAAAATGTGGTGGATCAGCGTCGCATGTAGAATAAGTACTCTGTCCGATATTAAGGCTACCATCATCAAGTCTTTTTGTTACCTTACTTCGTAAATACCCTTCTTCTTGCTGTGTTAATAAGTTAAAGACTCTCCCCTTGTTTGTTTTGAAATTATATTCAAGGGCTTCCGACTCAAAAGATTCCTCACCCTGCTGAAATACAGGCCTGCCTGTGATATTGCCGGTTGAATCCCGTCTTCCCGAAGCATAAACAATGCCTGTTTCGGTATCGAGAACTATAGAATCGGCCTTAAGTGTAATATCACCGTATGTAACAACTGCTTCTTCTACAAGGTATACTTTTTTATTTATAAGATCGGTTCGCCTATATCCTTTTGCAACGTGAGTAATAGTTTCATCAATAGCGTCGGAAGAAATTTTAAGTGATCCCGGAATAGTATCCATGATAGATTTAGTCGTATTAACCAATAGTGTATCAGGCAAATTCCTTTCTTCCTGAGCTGCCAGAATGTTCCAGATAAACATCATTAATGATACGACAAAAAGTCGTTTTACGTTTAAATAGTACAACTTTAAATTTTATTTTTGCGATACCTTAGATAATGTATAAAATGATGTTGGTGACAAAACTAACACAATTTAATATACCCCCGAAGCACTCCGAAATTAAAAACGGGAAATTAAATCTGCCTATTGTTATTCGCATTGCCTGTTTATTACTTATAATTTTTACACTATTAAACGGTGTTGGCGCAATGGCACAAAAAACAGATAACAGGAAGAACTGGGTAATTGTTATAGATCCTGGACATGGAGGTCGTGATCCAGGTGCATTGGGCTCATTCAGCTATGAAAAAGACATAACTCTTGCCGTTTCCCTTAAGACAGGAGAACTTATAGAACGCAACATCAGTAATGTTAAGGTTCTTTATACAAGGAAAACGGATACCTTTGTGGAACTGGCCGACAGAGCAAACATAGCGAATAAGAACAAGGCTGATTTATTTATCTCGATTCATGCAAACTGGCACCGGTTAAGTAGTACTTATGGTGCAGAAACATATATTATGGGTCATCATAAAGATCAGCAAAACCTTGAAGTCGCAATGAAGGAAAATGAAGTCATACTTCTTGAAAAAGATTACTCTACCAGATATGAGGGATTTGATCCAAAATCGCCAGAATCATATATAATTTTTACACTTATGCAATCGGCTTTTTTCGAACAAAGTACTAATTTGGCTTCAAAGATACAGAATCAGTTCAGAGAACAGATTAAAAGATATGACAGAGGGGTTAAACAGGCAGGATTCTGGGTATTATATATGACTACAATGCCCTGTGTACTTATCGAACTTGGATTCATTTCCAACCCATCTGAAGAAAAATACTTAAACTCAAAACAAGGACAGGATGATCTTGCCATGGCTATATTCAATGCCTGTCGCGACTATATAGAAGAAGTTGACAAAAAAAGTGGAATTTCTGCAATTAAATTGGAAAACAAAACAGATTCAATTGCGTTAGTTAAGAATAACGATACAAATGATAATCAGATTTTTTTTACAGTACAAATAGTTTCATCGGTTAAAAAAATCGAATTGAAACCACAAAATTTTAAGAATATTAAGGACGTTAACGAATTGCATATAGACAACAGGTACAGATATACAACAGGAAAATTTACCGATTATGATGAAGCCCTCAGTTATAGAAAAAAGATTGAAAGTTTATATCCCGATGCTTTTATAATAGCAGTTAAAGAAAACAAAATATTACCTTTGCAACAAGCGCTTAAAGAAACAAGGAGAAAATAATAGATTATTAATGAAAAAAAAGATTTCAAATGAAGCTAAAATTGGAATAATTGCACTTGTAACAATTCTGGCGTTTATATATCTTTTTAACTATCTAAAAGGCAAGGATTTATTCAGTTCCACAGCAAGTTATTATGTAATATACAACGACATAAGTGGACTTACTGAATCTAATCCAGTTGAAATTAGTGGTTTCAAAGCCGGTGTTGTACAATCGATAAACCTAATAAAAGATGGCAGTGGAAGAATGCTTGTTGAGCTCTCCATAGGGAAGGATTTTAAGCTTCCGAAAGGAAGTATTGCCGAAATTACGCCTGCATCTCTTATTGCCGGAATGAAAATAAGAATTCTGTTTGGTAACGGGCCGGATTATTATTCCAACCGAGATACTATTCCAGGAAGGCAGGCTGAATCATTATTTACAATACTCGAAAATGAGTTTCTCCCTGTTAAAGACCAGATAAGCGGATTGATAGATATTCTGGATTCGGTAATGTCGGGTATTAATCAGATAATTACTCCTGATTTTACCAACAATGTAAAGAGTAGTGTATCGAATCTTAACCGTTCTGCTGAAAGCATTGCTGAAGCACTTGATTCAAAGGAAAAAAATCTTAAAAATGTTTTGTCCGACCTTTCCGATTTTTCATCAATGCTCTCTTCCAATTCACAAAAAATCGACACAATTATCGGAAATATTAAAACATTAACCGATACTCTCAATGATTCAGGCATATATCAAACATTTACAGAGCTTAAGTTATCTCTTGAAGAGACGAAATATTTGCTTGAGGGTTTAAATAAAGGCAAAGGTACTGCAGGACAATTATTTAGCAATGATACACTGTATAGAAATCTCACTTCAAGCATCGAAAGCCTTGATCTCCTTTTAAAAGACATACAAAAGAATCCAAAAAAGTACGTTCATTTTTCTGTTTTTGGCAAAAAATAGCTATAATTTTCTAAAAAAATTGTATCTTTAACATTAAATGGTTTTTAACTTATTATATAAAACTGTAGTCAAAAAAGTAAAAGCTTTTTAGTGCTTTTGTCCATTTTTTTACTAATTTCTATAATAAGTTGTGTAACATGGAAAAAGAACCGGCAGAATATTTATCTGCCAGATAATTAGCTTTTTAACTATAAATAAAATATTTTGTTTATAACTTATTGAGGACTAAAACCATGTAATTTTTTTTAAAAATCAAGTGAAAAAAATTTTTTTTTTTAGTTTTTTTTTTGCAAATATTGCTATCTGAAAAAATTGACAAGCCTTAAATACTAACTCAATTAATATGAACAAGTCTCATGCTGAAGTGTGGAATAATTGCCTCAAGATAATTAAGGATATCATTCCATCAGTCAGTTATAAAACATGGTTTGAGCCTATTGTGCCTCTCAAACTTGAAAATAATGTTCTGACACTTCAGGTTCCAAGTCAGTTTTTCTACGAATATCTTGAAGAACAATACATTGATATTCTGAGAAAAACTCTGCGGAGAGAAATCGGGTCAGATGCCAAACTTGAATACAATGTTATAATGGAAAATCCTAGCTTTCCTGACGGTAAACCATATACTATAAAATATCCATCCAGAAATAAAACTGATCTTAAAAATAAACCTGTACAAATACCACTCGAACTTACACAATCATCAATAAAGAATCCGTTTGTCATTCCTGGGATCAGAAAAATACATTTTGATCCTAAGCTTAATCCCGATTACAACTTCAGCAATTTTGTCGAAGGAGAATGTAACAGGCTTGCCCGTTCTGCCGGTTTAGCTATAGGCAACAACCCTGGAGGCACAGCTTTCAATCCAATGATGATATACGGCGACTCAGGCCTCGGAAAAACTCATCTTGCTCAGGCAATTGGAATACTTGTAAAGGAAAAACATCCCGACAAGATCGTACTTTATGTAAATGCAAATAAATTCCAGACACAATTTAC